>Ga0209517_10008414_pt1 | contig 12084 bp, 9 predicted proteins | sample PeaSoiMetSII2010_FD_187695 | JGI IMG/M metagenome (GOLD analysis project Ga0209517, IMG submission 187695) | Peat soil microbial communities from Weissenstadt, Germany - SII-2010 (SPAdes) (version 2) | ecosystem: Environmental > Terrestrial > Soil > Wetlands > Peat | place: Germany: Weissenstadt...
GGCCTTGTGAACGCATCGCGGCCCGCTTCGCAATTGGACGTGGAGCGCGCAGTGTGGCCAGCGTCATTTCATCATGCGGCGCCGGGAACGATATTGCGCGGCGGAGCGCCCACCCGATGCGAGAGTTTGCTGCCGGCGGAGGCGCTAGCGACGCCGGATCCACTGCTGGATGGAGTTGAAGAGAGAGCTAGGGTAGCAGTGAGCTTTATTATTGGCACGGACGGGCGAGTGCATTCTCCGGTGGTGCTGGAAAGCGCGGGTTCGGGCGAGGACTCGAATGTGTTGGAGGCGGTGCGCGGCTGGCGCTATCGCCCGGCGACCTGCAATGCGGTTCCGGCCGAGACCGAGAGCAGAGTGGAGTTTTCCAGCCGGTGAGGGTGATTTTCGACTAAAATGGGCGCAATCCATTCATGGCAGCAGGTTCGGACGTGGGTCAAGAGAAGCCATCGAGTCAGCCGAAAAGTGTGCCGGTCAGCGGGCGCAAGCCGGAGCCAATTCCGTCATTGCAGGATTTTGTCAGCCGCTTGAGGTCAAATATGAGCCAGCCAAAAGCCGACGACGAGAACATCGCGGAAGCGCTGCAACGCATGGTGTTGCAGATGGACAGTGGCGACTCGTCGGGAGCGATCGCGGAAGCCGAAGAACGGCGGCAATGCCGGGCTTGCGGCGGGCAGAATCCGCGGGGAAATCGTTTCTGCGCCAAGTGCGGGGTGCCGTTGCAGGAAGCGCCACAGGGTGAAGCGCCGCCGGCGACCGTCAATTTGCTAAAGCCGGAAGAGATGGCGGCGGGACAGCACCACTATCATCATCACTATCATCATCACTATTTCGCGGCGGCGGAGGGACAACCGGCTGTGGCGAGCAGCGTGGTGGGCAGCGCTGCCGGAGGGCGCGAAGCGGCGCGGGTGCGGACGGCTTCGGGACAAACAGGGCCGAGCCGGGCGGAAGCGGCGGTGCGAAAGCTGTCACAAGACTGGGCGCAGGCCTGCAACACCAAACATCTCGACGACCTGGTGGATTTGTACGCGGCGGACGCGACGGTGGTGCGTCCGAATGTGCAGCCGATACGGACGGTGGCCGCGATTCGGGAATTTTTCTTTGCTGCGCTGGAAGCGGGATTAGGGGACGTGGAAATGGATCCGCTGCGGGTGGAATTGCTGGGAGAATTTGCCTACGAAGTGGGCCGGTGCACCATGCTGGTTCCGGCCGCGATGGGCAAGCGCCGCGAAGAACGCGGCAAGTATGTCATCTTTAGCGCGCGCCAGGCAGGGGAATGGAAGGTGGTTGTGGACTGCTGGTCGAGCGACTTGAGTCTGACGGAAGGTAAACCGCAAACGCAGGCCGTCTCACGAACGCCGGTCAAGAGCGCGTAGATTCGTCGTGGTCGCTCGTCGCCGGTCGCTGGCAAGTTCGAAAGCAAAGTCAAAAGCGGCGGACGGGGGCGTCCGCCCCACACGTGCTGCTAAGTTCCGTAACCCTCCGAGCTGACTTCCTGTGGGCTGCCTCCCTGTCTCTGAACTTCAAAAGCAGATCAAAAGCGGCGGACAAGAGTGTCCGCCCCACACGGGCTTGTCAGGATGACAAAATGACACCGTGGGCTTGCAGGGCGAGGCGGAGTTGCACTGCGTCTTTCATCTGGATGACGTGCATGCCCAGCTTAGCGGCGCACTCGAGGTTCAGGGCGCGATCGTCGATGAAACAGCACTCTTCCGGTGGGCGCTGGGTGATATTTAGGGCCAGGGTGTAGATGGGCTTCTCGGGTTTGCGAAATCCGACAAAACAGGAGCTTACGAACAAGCTGAAGATTTTCTGCAAGCCGAAAGTGTGAATGCGATAGAGATTCAGGTCGGTGGACTCGTTGTTGATGGTTGCCATCAGATATTGTCCCGAGCCAGCAAGGGAGCGGGCCAGTTCGAGGGCGGGCGGGTTGGGCTGAGACAGAGAGAAGAAAAAATTCTTGAAGTCGTCGATGGTGAAGGAGCGGGGACGGTAGAAGACGGTGCGCTCGAGATATTCCTGGAGGCCGATCTTGCCGCGCTCGAAGGAGGAGATCACCATATCGTGGCGGTCGTCGAATTCAGCTTCGTTGAGGGCGAAATGATCGAGAGCTTGCTTGCGCTGGGCGCGGTCCCAGGCGTTCGAGAGCAGTACGCCACCGACATCCCAGAAAAGAGCGGTGATTTTGGGCAAAGGGTTCTCCGCAGTTTGAGTTGACAACTGGCCGATGGATGATTCTAAAGCTTTTGACCGCGGAGGACGCAAAGCGTTCGCAAAGATCGCGAAGAGAAACAGGAAAACGAAAGCCCGGATCCTGGGACGCAGAATCCGGGCGGTTGGAAGCGAGGACGGAGTTAGTTGGTGCAGACTCCGTTGGCTACGTTGGCGCAGGCAGAGAAGCTTTGCCGGTAGCTGAGGTTGTCAATGTCGCGGAACATGGGGGTGCCCGGCGGCAACTGTTGCGGCTGAGTGAAGTCGGCATCGAAGGTGTAGTTTCGAGCCGGCGGTTCGTAGGTAGTGCCGCCGCCGTTCTTGTCGGTTCCGGTGGCATAGGTGGCATAGAACATGCTGACCATGGAGCCGTTGTAGTTGAGGGTCTGACCGCCCCAGTTCTCGAGCAGGCGGAGGAAGTTGTGCAGACCGCCGTCGGTGCCAAAGTCGCCCACGGCCCAGCCCAATCCCTGGACGGAGAAGTTGATGTTCTTGCCGGAGGCTACGGCGGTGCGGTAGTAAGTGGTGGCGGCAGTACGAGGGCCGTCATTGCTGGGTGAGGCGAGGCTTTCCCAGTCAGACCAGTTGTTGGAAAGGGCGGTGACCGCATCGGCAATCACAGCCGAGGCGGAATGGGCTACGTCGGGCTTGCCGAACCAGACGGGGTCGCCGGGATTGGTGTTGTAGTCGCCGAAGATGTAGACGGGATTCTCTGAACCCACGGTGAAACCGCCGCTGTTGGGGAAAGCAAGATCAGGGCGGACGGGCAGGTTGCCGAGGGTGCCATCCACGAGTTTCAGAACGTGACGGGCGCCGCTGACCCAATTGTTCTGGGCGATCCAGCAACTCTGTATGCGGCCCGTGGTCAGATAGAAATTGGGGGTAGCCGTGGCGTTGATGAGGCTGTTGACCTGGTTGTTGGCAACATAGCCCGCACCCGGTATGGTCGAGGAAATGGGGATATAGCCCATGCCAAGGCCGAGATTTGGGGAGCCGAAGTTATCGAGAAAGGTGTTGTTATTGGCGTCTTCGGAGGACTCGGTTTTGCCCGGATCAATGGTCTCCAGTTTGTTGTCGGGAGTGCCGTTGGCGCTGCCGCGGTTGACGACATCTTCAAAACCGGAGTCGCCGGTCTTGGTGTTCTTGGCATCGACCTGGGTTCCGTTGGGGCTGGGCAGCATACCGCGGCGGTCGGAGAAGTAGAGGACGTAGCCGTTCTGGGAGGCATAGTCCACCAAGGTGCCACTGGCGCCGGTTTTGCCGAGGAGCCATTGGCTCAGATTGCCCACGTCCAACTCGACGGCGTTCATGATGCCGACGGGGGCGCAGCTTTGGTCGCCGGTCTGCACGTCGCGAGCCTCGCCTTCGCGGGCGTCATAGAAATTGATGGGATACCAGTTGTACTGGCTGGGGCTTTGCGAGCCCGCGGGCCAAGTGCTGTCACCGTACCACGGTTTGCTAGTGGCCGAGTCCAGGGCGACCTCGGGAGGTTTGCCCGGAAACGGAGTGTAAGTGGTCTGAGTGCAGACGCCACTATGGTTGTGCGCGGTGCAGGCAGTGGTGTAGCCGGGGGCTGCGCCGGCGGAGTCCAGAATGCCGTCACGGTTGCGGTCGGCTGGCTCCTGGAAGAGCAGGATGGCGTTGGGGTTGATGAGATTGGAGCCGGTGGTTAGCGGAGGCGTCAAGCCGCGCGCAAACCCCAGAGCCAGCCATTCCTGAGTTACAGGGTGATAGTTGCCGTTGACGTCGCGATACTCGACGCGAAGATAGCCGTCCAATAAATTCCAGGTGCTCAGCAAATTGCCGGCGGGAATGGTGGGGTAGGGCAGGGTGACCGGTGGAGGATACGCAGTCAATGAATAGTAAGGATATTCGGCGGCGCCGCCGGGGTCGCACACGGGAGGACCGGCGGCCGGTGGGGATACTACGGGAGTGGAAGGATTGCACAAATCCAGATTGGCTAACCCCGGCGCCACTGTGACCGCATTCCCGTTCTTAGCATCGCGCACCATGTAGGGGGCATCATTGGCGCCCGAGGGATCGTGAAGCGTGACCACCGGGGGCGGGTAAAGCGGGCCGGTGAGCCAGTCGACGGCAATGGGGAGGGAAGAAGCCTGGCTCCAGTTGGTTGGGTCCGGGATACCGCTGCTGGCGGTGGCAAAGTAAGTGTTGTAGGTGCCGCCGCTGGCCAGCGCGGGGAAGCCTGCGGGAGTGCTCGCGGCGACGCCGTGGCTGTAGTCGACAGCATTGTCGGGATCCTTATAGTTGGCGAGGCGAATGTTGTTGGTATCCGCGGCTCCGCCGGGAAGGTCAGCGGGATCGTCGGACAGCAATACGCGAATGGAAGCCTCGTTGTAGAGGCGGGCGGCGCCGAGCAGAGAGGTATTCAACTCTCCGGGCGGAGGCCTGCGCACAATTTCAAAAGGTTGCGGACTGGCGGAATTGTTGGCGGTGCCGCTGACGAAAGGAAGAGAGAGCTGTTTCGCGCCCGTGCCGCCGTTCAAACCTTGGTTGGCATCAATGATCCAGGAGTTGTAGACGGCGGTGCCGGTGGAAATCGTGGGCCAACCGCCGTTCTGGCCGACGGTCGTCCAGGTGGCGGGCGCAGCGCCGACGGTGATGCTACCCTCGGTGGCAGCCATGGCGCGGCAGGCGGGCTGGAGGGGGAGGTCACAACCTTGAGATGTAGTGGGAATATCGACGGTGCCGAGGTGAGCCGTGTTGGCATTGGTGTTGCCGTTGGGCAGTTCCCAACGGATCACGTTGCCATAGGAAGTGATCTTGTCGTGAAAGGTTAAGGTGTCGCCAGTGCCCGCGGCCAGGTACAAATCGCCGTTGGTGTGCACGCGGCCATTGAAGTCGAGGTTGACGCCGGCGAAGAAGGAAAGGTCGCTCTGCGAGTAGATACCGAACTGGAAGACCGGGATCAAGGCGACCTGGACGGTGCGGGTCATGTTGACTTCGTCGCCCAGAGGTCCCTGGGCGGTGGCCTGGAGAGTCACCGGAAGCAGTTCGGCCGAGAGACCCTGATAGGGGCCGGAAGCGATCTGGCCAAAGGAAGTCAGGGGGACGACGACGCCCGCGCCGTTGACGGTGGTGGCCGGAGTCAAGGTGTAAACGGGATAACTCAGGGCCAGGGTGTTGGTCGGCTGCAGCGCACTAAGACCTTCGATCTGGCTGACGGTTGGGGATTCGATATTCTGAAAGGTGCCGGCGAGATCGGAGGTCATCTTTTCGATGGCGCCTTCGGCGGCAGCGAAGGTGCTGTTGTTCTGCACGTCCTGGGTGCCAACCTTGGCTTCGGTGCTGACCATCATGAGCATGCCGATCGCAATACCGGACAACAACAACAAGAGCAGCAAGGTAGCGATCAGGGTGAATCCCTTCGACCTAAGTTTCGTGCTATCCATGTTGTAACTCTCCATATCGTCTCCAACGTTGTGCTTAATCGCGAACTCGAAAGCAACTACACCCTGCGATCAGGGGCCAGCGGTAAAGCTGTAACGGTTCTGGTAACTCAGGTTGCGCGCGCTGATGGAGGTCTGCACGTCGTAACCTTGGAATCCATTGGTGGCAAACAAGGTGCTGCGCGAGCCGTCGAGCTGGCTGCGGATGGTCAAATGAGCAATGTTGATCTTGCGGATGAGATTGAGCGAGACCCCGATGGACTCACCGCCATCGGGCAACTGGTTCAACAAAGTGCCATCGGTGGCATAGGTGTCATAAGTGTATTGGGTGTTGATGACGTTTTCGGCAGCGGGGACGGCAGTGTGGCCGTTGACCTGGCGCATTAAGACCGGGGTTCCCGTAGTGACTCCGGTGGGGTCAGGATTCACCTGAAGGTAGTAAGTGATGACGAAGATGCGGTTGGCAACGGTGCCTACGGTACTGGCTCCGCCGCCGCCGGCGGTGAAGCCGGAAATCTGGGTAAGGTCATTGGCCGCGCCGGACTGATTCATTTTCAGAGGATCGTTGTTGGCAAAGGTGACGACCCAGGGCCCCGGGGCGTTACCGGCGACGTTGGTTACTTCAGCGATGGCGGGCCCTTTGGCAGTGTTTTGGAAGAACACCAGATCACCGGGCGTCAGGCCCACGGCGGCATTGTCTACGTTCTGGGGAAAGGCCAGACCGGGAGGCAAAATGCAACTTGCCGGTGGGGGATTCGCCGGAGCCGTGAGAGTCACGGCGTTGCCGGGTACGTTGAAAGTGACGGTATAGCAATTCAGGGCGAAGATTGTGTCGCTATAGGCGACGGTAATCAGATCGCTGACGGTGAGGCTACCCGGAGGCTTGATGCCCAAGGCAAACCCGGGAATGACTCCGGTAAGAGTGGGAATGCAGGGGCCAACAATGGAGGCACAAGGATACTTGACTCCGCCGTTGGGCGGGCAACCGGTGGCCAGGCCGGTTTGGTCACATCCATAAATCGGACTCACTCCACCCGAGGGCAGCGCAATGCCCTGCCCTCCGGCGACGCCGGCGCCAGCCAAGCTGATGTCTTTGAGCATCATGTTTTGCACGGCGCGAAGGTCCTGCTGCATTTCGGCGCGTTGAGAGACGACCCAGGTGGCGTCCACACCCTGGCTGAACAACTTGACGGCCCCAGCCACGATGAGCAGACCCAAGGACATGGCCACCATCAACTCGATAAAGGTGAAGCCGCCGGTGCGGGATTTGAATGGGTGTCTCATGACTCCTCGTTTAGCGGTATTGCGAAACATAAGTTGTGAGCACATAGTTCTGAGGGATCCTGAGTTGGGGATTGTTGTACTGAATGGTGATGGTGACGACATTCAGGGTGGCGATGGGGTTGCCGTTGGCATCGGTGGCCGGAACGATGAGGATCTGACGCTGATAGTTGGTCAAAGGCAACTGCACATCGTCGGCGGTTCCGAAGATTCCGTCGGGTCCGGGCATGTCCAGCACCTGAGGGCCAGCCGCGGCATCGTCGGCGGTGCCGATGATTCCGTCGGCCCCGGCGAGGTTGATGGGGTTGAAACCGGAGAGGAAGATGCCGCCGTTGCCGGTATTGGCGATCTGAGCCCAGGTGACGTTGGCGGTTTCGCGGGCGGTCAGAATTCCCTCCAGAGCCTCGTTGGCCAATCGTTTGGAGATGGCGTTCTGCTGCGAGGTTTGCGTGGAAGCCATGGCCAAGCCGAAGACTCCAAGCAGGCTGACCAGTCCGACCATCATGATCACCATGGAAATCATGACTTCAATGAGGGTGAATCCTTGTTGCCGCGGAGTGGTCTTCACATTTGCCTCCAGTACGCGGAGTTGGAGAAGTTATAGAGCCGCCATCCCCGCAGGCGTCCGGTGGCTCCCCACAGGGTGATGGCATGCGAACTGTAAAGGTCGTTGGTGCGGGCGATGTAGATCACACCGTTGTTGATACTGCCGTTGACATCCTCGGAGGTGCCATCGGGATAGAAGTAAACGATGTTCTTGGCTCCGCCCGCGACCCCTTGATCAAAATCGATGGCGGTGCCACCGGTGCCAAAATTGTCGGGGGTTTTGCCGGCTCCGGGAAGTCCGACCTGCACCTGAAACGCCACGTCGATGGGAATAGTGAAAGTGCTGATGACAGTACCGGTGGCGCCTTGAGTAATGGTGATCTGGTCCGGGGGGACGACGTTATGGGTGAAGGTCACGTAATAGACCTGGCGCTGCGCAATGGCGATGTCGCGAGCCTGCCGCATGGTCATGAGGGTGATGTTGTAGGCGTTGGTCACGCGGGCATACTTCAGCGAGGGCTGAAGGGTGATCATCGCCATGACGCTGACGATGAGACCGATGGCGATCACCGCCATCATCTCCAACAGCGAGAAGCCACGCATTCGGCGTTGCAACATGAGACCTTTCTTCCCCTTTGAACTTTGTGGGTTGAGCCGGACGCTACTGCGTAGAGGAGGGCGGGCTTTTAAACGGGCCCGCTGACTAACCCAGCGAATTCCATCGTAAGTAGTGGGCGAGGGAGCGCCAAGGTAGCGAAGGGACAACAAGTGTATTGGACTTAAGTAAGGTAATTTGACGGAGTAACTCTGGTCACTTTGGCATGGCGAAGAAAGCAAATCTGTTCAGAAATATGGCCTTTCAGTGGGGGGTGAAGGTGGTTGCGAGAGGATTTAGACGCGGTTGGGGGGCGAGGTGTGTTGCGGACGGTTGTGACCCAAGTAATGCATGGTCACATCAGTACGGCCCCTACCATGCTGAGCGGTCCGGCTCACGGTATGATCTAGGCTCGCGGTGAGGATGAAACAGCATGAATAGCAGCATGAGGTCGCCTGACGTTTGGGTCATGTTACGGCCGGCGGCGGCGTATCAATGGCTGGTGCGGCAGGGAGCTGGTGAAGGGACTTGGGGGGTGGCGCAAAGGCCGTTGTTCATGGTCTTGCTGCTGGGATGTTTGGTTTCGCTGGTGACGGCGGGCAGCGTGAGCGTACGTTTATTCGCGGCAGGAGCCATCAATGCGCTGTTTGTGCCGCTGCTTGAAATCGGAGTGCTGGCTGGGTTGTGGCGGAGCAGGCGAACGGCGTCGTTTTCTCGGACGGTTGATCTGTTCTTCATGGGGCACGGGCCGTGGGTGCTGTGGCTGTTGCTGTTTTGCGCGATCTGGGCGTTCGCGTCGCCAATTCAGGCCTTCGTTTTGACCGGACGCTGGATGTGGTTACTGCTTGGGGTGGTGTTGGTGTGGTCGGCTTACGTTGATTTCTGTTTCCTGCGGTACGTGCTGCGAGAAAGCGCACCGCGGGCGTGCGCGAAGCTTCTGGTATTGCGAGTGATCACGTGGGGCGTTGGGTTGGAGATCTTCGGCGGCGGTTCGCTGTGGCCGGAAATGGTGAGGAAGCTGGGGATATGAAAGTGGCACGCGGGATCTCGGGATGCCTGCTGGTAGCGGGGTTTGTCCTGGGTACGTATGGGGATCGTACGCAGAAGACGGCGTCGATCACGATGGGCGGATATCGCGTTCTGGCCGGCGACTTCCACATCCACAGCTTCCCGTTGAGCTGGTCAACGCTGTCTCCGTGGGACACGGTGATCGAGGCGCAGCGGCAAGGCCTGGATGTGATTGCCATGACCGGACACAACCATGTTTGGGTAGCCAAGGTGGGCCGATGGTTTTCGCGAAGGGTGGGAGGTCCGACAGTTCTTGTCGGCGAAGAAATTGTTGGACCGAAGTATCACATGCTGGCATTGGGCATCGAGCACACGGTGAGTTGGAGACAGAGTGCAGCCAGTGCGATCGCCGAAATACATAAACAGGGAGGGGTGGCGATTGCGGCGCATCCGTTGTCGAAGTATTGGCCGGCGTTTGATGAGGAAGCAATGCGTGGGTTGGATGGGGCAGAAGTGGTGCATCCGATCATTTACGTTCGTGCAAAAGCCCACCGCGAGTTGCCGGAGTTCTCTGCGCGGAAGCGGATGACGGCGATGGGAGACTCGGACTATCACGGGGTCGGGCCCATGGGATTGTGCCGAACCTACGTGTTTGCGGCGAATGACTCTGAAGGCGCCGTCATGGAGGCTTTGCGAGCTGGGCATACCGTGGTTTATGAGCGCGATGGAAAGGCTTATGGCGATCCGGAGCTGGTGCGTTTGGCGGCGCAGAATGGGTTGTTTGAGGAGACGCAGCCTGTGATGCCGGGAGCGTTGGTCAGGATTAGCGGTGGATGCGGGATCGCGGGGTTGATGGGGGTGTTTGTGTTTGGGTTGGGGAGGGTGAGGGCCGACGATTCGACGGAATAGTGAGTTTTACGGCAGCGTGGAGGCTCGGCGGAAATAGTCGAGCGACATGCGTAGCCCGGTTTCGAGATCAATCTTAGGTTCCCAGCCCAGCAGGGTTCTTGCCCTGGTGATATCGGGACAGCGCTGTTTGGGATCGTCCTGCGGGAGCGGTTCGTAGCGAATGGCGCTTTTGGAGCCGGCCACGGCGAGCACGCGCTTGGCGCATTCGAGAATGGTGAATTCGGTTGGATTGCCGATATTGACGGGCGAATGCTCGTTCGACTTCGATAGCCGGATGAAGCCGTCCACTTCGTCGCTGACGTAGCAGAAGCTGCGGGTTTGGCTGCCGTCGCCGTACACCGTAAGGTCCTCGCCGCGCAAGGCCTGCTTCATAAAGTTGGGAACGACGCGGCCATCGTTGAGCTGCATGCGCGGGCCATAGGTGTTGAAGATGCGCACGATGCGCGCGTCCAGCTTGTGATAGCGGTGATAGGCCATGGTGAGAGCTTCGCTGAAGCGCTTGGCCTCGTCGTAAACCGAGCGCGGGCCGATGGGATTCACGTTCCCCCAGTAAGTTTCTTTCTGAGGATGTTCGAGCGGGTCGCCATAACATTCGGAGGTGGAGGAAATCAGATACTTAGCGCCGTACTTACGGGCATTTTCAAGAGCGTGCAGGGTGCCCAGCGAGCCGACTTTGAGAGTCTCGATGCCGTGCTGCATGTAATCGACGGGGCTGGCGGGGCAGGCGAAGTGGAAAACGTAATCAACTTTTCCGCAGTCGAAGGGCTGGTTGATGTCGAGTTGACGAAGCTCGAAGCGGGAGTCGTTGCGCAGGTGATCGAGGTTGGTGGCGCGTCCGGTGAGCAGATTGTCGACCACGATGACCGAGTAGCCTTCGGCCAGCAGCGCATCACAGAGATGGGATCCGAGAAAGCCGGCACCGCCGGTGACCAGGGCGCGTAGTTTGCTCATGCGTTCTTGCGTTTCCTCACGGCAGAAGTGGACTGGGGCGGAATCTCCGGCGAAACCGCCGGGCGGCCAACACTGTAATAGGTGAATCCGAGCGCAGCCATGGTCTCGGGATCATAAAGATTGCGGCCGTCAATCACAATGGGGTCGTTCAGCAGGCCGCGAAGGCGGTTCCAGTCGAGGGCGGCGAATTCGTCCCATTCGGTGAGGATGAGGAGCGCGTCGGCATTGCGAGCGGCGTCGTAGGGATTGTCGGCAAACTCAATCTGGGAGTTCAAGACTTCTTGCGCGCGGGCTTTGGCAGCGGGGTCGTAAGCGGAAATGCGGCAGCCCTCGGCCAGCAAAGTCTGGGTCAGAAGCAGGGCGGGGGATTCGCGGACATCGTCGGTGCCACCCTTGAAAGCCAGGCCCAGCACGGCGAGACGCTTGCCGCGCAGGGTCCAGAGAGCGCTGCGAATCTTGCGCAGAAAACGGTGACGCTGCTCCTCGTTGATGAGCATGACTTCATCGAGCAGGCGGAATTCGTAGCCGCATTCGCGGGCGACGGCGCGGAAGGCTTTCAAATCTTTGGGGAAACAGGAACCGCCGTAGCCGATGCCGGGGTTTAAGAAGCGGGGGCCGATGCGGCTGTCGGTGCCAATGCCCTTGCAGACCTGCTGCACATTGGCTCCGACGGATTCGCAGACCGATGCCACGGCGTTGATGAAGGAAATCTTCATGGCGAGGAATGCGTTGGAGGCGTGCTTGATGAGTTCCGCGCTTTTGGTGCTGGTGATAATGAGTGGCGGCGGAATCTGGGCATGGTCAGGGCCGGGAATGGCGTCGGGACGCTGGTAGTAGCTGCCGTCGGTGAGGGGGGCGTAGATGTTGCGCAGAACTTCGGCGCAGCGGTCGCTATCGGCGCCGACCACGATGCGATCGGGATAGAGGAAGTCGGTGACGGCGGTGCCTTCGCGCAGGAATTCGGGGTTGGAGGCGACGTCGAAGGAATCGGGCGCGGCGGCGTTGCGCAGGATGATTTTGCGGATCCATTCGCTGGTGTAAACCGGGACGGTGCTCTTTTCGACGACGACCTTATAGCGGTCGAGAGCGCCCGGAATGCTGCGGGCGACGGATTCCACGTAGGAAAGATCGGCGTGACCCTCTTCGGTGGGCGGAGTGCCGACGGCGATGAAAATGGCG
>Ga0209517_10008416_pt1 | contig 12083 bp, 8 predicted proteins | sample PeaSoiMetSII2010_FD_187695 | JGI IMG/M metagenome (GOLD analysis project Ga0209517, IMG submission 187695) | Peat soil microbial communities from Weissenstadt, Germany - SII-2010 (SPAdes) (version 2) | ecosystem: Environmental > Terrestrial > Soil > Wetlands > Peat | place: Germany: Weissenstadt...
AGGCAAGAAGTGTCAGGGCACGACTTCAGTCGTGCCGTAAGTGCAATCAAATCAACGTGGGCTTTAGCCCCTGCGCTATGCTTCTCGGGCTTTTCACCTGAAAACAGGCCCTTTTCCGCAGCCTGTTTAGCCCCTGAGGGAACGTCTGCCTCACCGAAACACTTGTGCAGGGATTCCCGAGGGTCTTCAGCTGTTCAGGAACTTGATCAGGCCCGCAGGCGGCGTCACATTGGCAATGTAGAACCCAAACAGCACCAGCACCCCCACCACCATCCCCACGGCAAGCCGCAGCCGCCTCTGAAAAACCGTGCGCGGCGAACCCAGCCTTGGCACCATGGGCGTCGCAAAAAGCAATCCGCACGCAAACCCGCCCAGGTGGGCCATGTTGTCGATGTTCAGCCCCGAATGCAGAAACAGGTTGCCGCCGCTGATCGATAAGCCCAGCACCAGGTTCAGCGCGGCAAAGTAGATCACCGATTTGCGCAGCTTCTTCAGCTCAAAGGGGGGCACGGGCAGCCGGTTCGACTTCAACAGCACAATCAGTGCTCCGGCAATTCCGAACACGGCTCCTGAAGCTCCAGCCCCTGCAGGGAAAAACACCCCTCCGGCCCCATCGCGAATCGGCCAAAGCCAGTTGATGTCCGTGGAAAGCAGGTTCCCCGCCGCGCCGGTCAGAATGTACACCGCCAACACCCCCGCCGATCCCATCAGCGGCTCGGCCAGCAGTCCCAGGTTCCACAGGCACCACATGTTGGTGGCCAGGTGCAGAATCCCCACGTGCACAAACATGGCCGTCACAATTCGGATCCACTCGCCATTGATGAGCACAGAGCCCGCGTTGTTCGCGCCGAAATGCATCAACTGCTCGGTCGTGGGGCTGCCGATGCTCACCCCATTCGCCACCATCACCAGGAACACCGCGCAGTTGATCCCCACCAGCAGATACGTCGCCGGCGCGGTCGCCCAGCCCGGCCGTGGCCGGCGCACCGCTTGCTGCGGCGGAGGCATCTGCGCGCCCGGTGGCAGGATCTCCGGTTCGGGCGTTGGCGAGTAACTTCCCATAAATTAACTTTAAAGCATTTCCATTAACCCCGTATGATCGCCCGTCCCATTGCCGAGCACAGCAACCGCAAATCCTCCTCGCAATCCCTCCCTCCGCCCCAAATCTCCGATGTACTCTGGAGTCTGGCCGCCGCACCGCGTAGAAATTCATACCACGTTCCAACCAATTCGAGGAGCGCCATCATGAGCGAATCTGATCCATCCGCAAAGCCCATCCGCAGAGCGTTGTTAAGCGTCACCGACAAGACCGGCCTGGTGGAGTTTGCCCAGGTCCTGGCTGGGTTCGGCGTCGAGCTCGTCTCTACTGGAGGAACCGCGCGCGCCCTGCGCGAAGCCGGCCTCACCGTCCGCGACATCAGCGACCTGACTGGCTTTCCCGAGATGCTCGACGGCCGCGTCAAGACCCTCCATCCCTTGGTCCACGGCGGCCTGCTTTACATCCGCGGCAACACCGAGCACGAAGCCGCCGTCCAAGCCCACGGCATCCAGCCCATCGACATGGTTGTGGTCAACCTCTACGCCTTCGAGAAAACTGCTGCGCAGGCCGGAGTTCCTTTTGGGCATTTGATCGAAAACATAGACATCGGCGGTCCCTCCATGGTCCGTTCCGCCGCCAAGAATTTCGAGGACGTAGCCATCGTCACGCGCGTCTCGGACTACCCGGATCTTATCCAAGAGATGAAAAGCGCCAACGGCGCCTTGCTGACCCGCGCGACCCGCTGGCGTCTCGCCAGGCAGGCCTTCTCCACCACCGCCGCCTACGATGCCGCCATCGCCAACACGCTGGACCGAATCGCGGAAGCCCCCGCCCCCAGCGGGCCGGCCGCACCCGACCCCGACGCCCTTCCAACCACCCTCCGCATCAACTTCCCTCTCGCCCAGTCCCTCCGCTACGGCGAGAACCCCCACCAGCGCGCCGCTCTCTATTCCGATGGCTCCGGCCTAGGCATCGCCGGCGCAACCCAGCTTCAGGGAAAGGAACTCAGCTTCAACAACCTCGTCGATCTCGACGCCTGCTGGGAGCTGGCCCAGGAATTTGAAGAGCCCGCCGTCATCATCGTGAAGCACACCAACCCCTGCGGCGCGGCCACCGGCGCCTGCGTCCTCGAGGCCTACCAGAAAGCCCTCGCCGCCGATCCCGTCTCCGCCTTTGGCGGCGTCATCGGCATCAATCGCCCCGTCGACGCCGACGCCGCCGCCGAAATCGCCAAGCTTTTCGTCGAAGCCATCGCCGCCCCCGCCTTCACCCCCGGAGCCCGCGAGCGATTCTCTGCCAAGAAGAATCTGCGTCTAGTCGAAGTCCACGCCGCCCCGCCGCGCCCCGTGGTCAAGCACGTGTCAGGCGGATTACTGATCCAGGACGCCGACACCGGCCGCATCGACGCCACCGCCCTCGACCCCGGCCTGAAGATCGTCACCTGGCGTCCTCCCTCCGCGGAGGAACTCCGCAGCCTGCTCTTCGCCTGGCGCGTGGCGAAACACGTGAAATCGAATGCGATCGTCTATGCCCGCGACGGCCAGACCATCGGTGTCGGCGCGGGGCAAATGAGCCGCGTAGACGCCGCCCGCTTCGGCGCCATGAAGGCCGTGCTTCCGCTGAAGGGCTGTGTCGCCGCCTCCGATGCCTTTTTCCCCTTCCCCGACGGCCTTGAAACCGTAGCCCAGGCCGGCGCCACCGCCGTCATCCAACCCGGCGGCTCCGTCAAAGATCAAGACGTCATCGACGCCGCCGACCGCTTAGGCGTAGCCATGGTCTTCACCGGCATCCGCCACTTCCGCCACTGATTCATCGATGGATTGAACGATGACGCCCCCAACCCAGCCAATGGTTCGCCTGCGCACCCGCTCCATCGCGCTCGCCCGGCAGATGGACTGGCTCCGCGGCCTCCGCGCCGCCGTGGCCCTTTGCGCCCCGCTCGTCTTCGGCGACCTGGCCGGCATCCCCAACCTGGGCTGGGCCGCATTGGGCGGCTTCGAAGCCATCTTGTCCGACACTGGAGGTCCTTACCGCACCCGCATGGCGAGCCTGGTCACCCTCTCGCTCGGCGGCGCGGCCGGCCTCTTCCTCGGCTCCATCACCGGAACCAGCCTGCACTGGGCCCTCCCCGTCACCGTCCTTTTCTGCTTCCTGTGGAGCTACCTCGCCGTCCTTGGGGCGCCTTTCTCCTCCGCCGGCCTGCTCGTCCAGGTCATCTTCATCTGCGGCATCGGCGCGCCCACCTCCAACTGGCATGAAGCGCTCAACCACGCCCTTCTCCTGCTCGCTGGAGGAGCCTGGGCCGCTCTGCTCTCGCTGCTCCTCTGGCCACTCGACGCCTACCGCCCCGCTCGCTTGGCCGTAGCCGCCTGCTACGAGGAGCTGGCCTCCTTCCTCGCCTCCATCGCCGAACTCGCCGGCCGCCAAGAGTCCAGCCCCGCCCCACCACAAAACCTGGGTGCCCCTCCTGAGCGAAGCGCAGCGGAGTCGAAGGACCTGCTTCTTGCAACTTTGGGTGAAAGGGTGGGAGACCACGAACCACAACCTGCATCTACCCGCGCCCGCCACTCCCCGGCCCTCTGGCATCGCCTCGCTCAGCACCACCAGTACCGCATCCGCCGCGCCGTCGAGCAGGGCTGGCAGGCAGTCGCCTCCATCCACGCCGAGCACCAGTCTGAGACCGCCCAGGGCCACCACCTCGTCGTCCTCCTCGAACACGCCGACCTGCTCATCGCCCGCACCATCGCCCTCGCCGAGCACCTTGAAGCCCAGTCCGCTTCCGACCCCTCCGCCTGCAACGATCGCGGCCTCTCCAGCCTCGCCGATCTCCGCTCCGCCGAAGTCTTTGTCGCCTCGCTCCTCACCCGCCGCGCCCAATCCGCCGCCGCCGCCCAGACCCAACGACTAGCCATGCAGCGCCTCCCCAGCTATCTGGGAAGCTGCGAAGGCCAGTCCGGCGCAACCACCCGCTTCCTCCTCGCCCAGGTCACTGAAGCCGCCTCGCTGCTTGAAACCGCCATCGAAAGCGCCGCCCTTCTTCGCCTCGGCAAATCGCCGGCCTTCAAGCGCGTCCCGCCTGTTCCCGGCTCCGTTGGCCAGTTCGCCTACGTCTACGCCCGCCTTGCCGAGCTCCGCCAAAGCTGGCATCCGGCGCGGATCCTGGACCAGCTAGCCGCCAATTTCCACCGCCGGTCGCTACTCCTCCGCCACGCCGCCCGCGTCGCCCTGGTATGCGGCCTCGACGTCACCATCATCCTCCTGCTCCACATCAACCACGGCTACTGGCTGCTGATGACCTCTCTCATCGTCCTCCAGCCCCACGTCTCCGGAACCATGCGCCGCGGCCTGGAGCGCATCGGCGGCACCGTCGCAGGCGGCATTCTGGCCGCCCTCCTCGCCGTCGTCCTTCACTCCCAGCTAGCCACCGCAGCCGTGCTCTTCCCATTGGCCCTCTTTGCCATCGCCATCCTCCCCGTCAGCTACTCCGCCTTTGCATTCTTCCTCACCCCCGCCTTCGTTCTTGCCTGGCTGCCCTACTCCGGCGACTGGCAACTGGCCGCCATCCGCACCGGCAACACCATCGCCGGAGCGCTCATCTCGCTGCTCGCCATGACCTTTCTATTCCCCGTCTACGAGCGCGACCGCGCCCCCCAGTTCCTCCGCGCCTCGCTAGCCGCCGACCGCCGCTATCTGGCCCAGCTCGCCGAAGCCTGGCGAACCCGCTCCCGCTCCTCGCGCCTCCTTGCCAACGCCCGCCGCGCCGCCGGCCTGGCCCACAACGATACCGAAGAATCCCTCGAGCGCCTTCTCGCCGAGTCCTGGCCCCGCCACCGCCCCTTCGCCCAGTTTGTCGCCGCCTTCGTCACCTACCTGCGCCGTTTCGCCCAATCCGTCACCACCCTCACTGCCCTCGACGGCGACTGGGACTGGAAGATCTCCAGCCGCGTCCAGGGCCGCCTCGAACTCCTCGACCGCCGCCTCGAATGGCTGGAGGCCCAGACCGGCCATGAGCCTCCTCCCACCCCCTGGCCCGAACCCGGCCTCCAGGCCCTCCAATCCGCCATCCCCCCGCCTTTGATGAGTCAGGACCACCCCGGCGAGCGCCAACTCGAGCGTCTCGAACGTCAGGCCGAAGTCCTCCACCGCCAGCTCCGCTCCCTCCGCCAGCACGGCTGGCTCCCCGGCACGCCCAAACCCGGCTCCCCGCGCCAGCCCGCAGACTGACCCGCCCCCCCAATCCCGCCGTTTCCCGCTTTCCGCCGCCCGTTCCCGGCCAATACACAGGAAAATCCCGCATTCCGCCGCCCGTTTGCGACAAATGACAGGTAAAATCGTCTCTACAGTAGGCAGAGTTGCTCTCACCGGCTGCCTGCGCTGCCTTTTGTCCCTCCCGCGCGGACCCTTTCCCGCCCGGCCGGCTCAAAAGGCCCGGAAACCCTGGAATGATGAAGACAAAAATCGCTGTATTGCCCTCTTGGCTCTCGTTTGCCGCTGCATCCCTCGTCCTGCTGCCGGTCGCGCCCGTCTGCGCCCAGACCGCGCCCGCCAAGGCCCCAGCTCCCGCTGCTCCCGCGCCCGCGGTCAAGCCCGCTCTGGCTCAGACCGCCCCTCAGGATCCCGACCGCGCCGTGGCCTATTACCACCTGGCGCTGGCCAACGTCTACGAAGACGAGGCCCTCGAAAACGGCAACAACGACGCCGCCCGCCTCGCCGTTGACGAATACAAGTACGCCCTCAACGCCGACCCCACATCCCCCCAACTCAACGACGGCCTCGCCGATCTCTACTTCCGCACCGGCCACGTCCACGAAGCCGAAGTCACCGCTCGCGGCCTGCTTAAGACCTCGCCCAACGACATCGATGCCCACAAGCTGCTGGGCCGCATTTATCTGCGCCAGTTGAGCGACTCCTCCAACGCCGTCTCCTCTTCCTCGCCCTCCGGCAACGCCCTCGACCAGGCCATCGCCGAATTCGAGAAGATCGTCGCTCTCCAGCCCAAAAGCGTTGAAGACCGCATGGTCCTGGGTCAGCTCTACACCGTCAAGCACGAACCCAAGAAGGCTGAAGACCAGTTCAAAACCGCCCAGGCCATCGAGCCCGATTCCGAAGAAGTGGTCCTCAACCTGGCCCGCCTCTATGCTGAATCCGGCGACGTCGCCCACGCCGCCAAAGTCATTGGGGCCGTCCCCGTAACCGACCGCAGCCCCAAGATGGAAGTCGCCCTCGGCGCGGCCTACGACCAGCTCAAGCAGCCCAAGGACGCCATCGCCGCCTACCAGCGCGCTGCCGACATGGACCCCGGTGACGCCCACACCCTCGATGCCCTCGGCCAAGCCCTACTCGCCGACAACCAGCTCGACGAGGCCCTCAAGCAGTTCAAGTTGCTGGCCGAAGCCGATCCTGAAGACACTGAAGCCTTTGTCCACATCGGCGAAATCCAGCGCCGCCAGGGCAAGTACGAGGATGCCCTCGCCACCATCCGCAAGGCCCGCAAGCTGGACCCCACCTCCCTTGAAGCCGGCTACAACGAAGCGCTGCTGCTCGACGTCCTCGGCCGTTTCGACGAGGCCGCCCAGACCTACGAGAAGATGGTCGACCTCACCTCCCACGCCAACGGCGCTTACACTTCGGAAGAGAAGTCCAATCGCAGCTTCTTCCTCGAGCACCTGGGCGCCGTCTACCACGAGGAGAACAAGACCGACCAGGCCGTCGCCACTTACCAGAAAATCATCGATATGGGTGGCGAGTCCGCAGTGCGCGGCTATGAAGCCCAGGTCGAAGTCCTGGGCGAGGCCAAGATGTTCGACAAGGCTGCCGAAATCGCCAAAAAGGCCGTCGACGCCGACCCCAAAGATCAGGACCTCAAGCTCATGCTTGCCGGAGCAATGGTCGAGCAGGGAAAGAACGACGAAGCCCTCGCCATGACGAAGGCGCTGCTCGACAACTCCGACAAGGACCGCGTCGTCTGGCTCAAGCTGGGCCAGTTCTACACCGAGATGCGCCGCTGGAAGGATGCCGAAGATGCATACGCCAAGGCCACTCCGCTCTCCACCAAAACCGATGAGCGCGCCTACCTGCTCTTCCTCAAGGGCGCCCTCTCCGAACGGCAAAAGCACCTCGAGCCCGCCGAGCAGTTCTTCCGCCAGGCCCTCGAGCTGGACCCCAACAGCGCCATGACCCTCAACTACCTCGGCTACATGCTGGCCGACAAGGGCATTCGCCTGCCCGAAGCCCTCAAGCTCATCCGCAAGGCCGTCGAGCTCGACCCCATGAACGGCGCCTATCTCGATTCCCTCGGCTGGGCCTACTTCAAGCTCGGACAGTATGAGCTCTCGGAAGAAAACCTCCGCCAGGCCGTCGAACGCGATCAGACCGACCCCACCGTCCACGACCATCTCGCCGAATTGTATGAAAAGACCGGCCGCATCCGCCTGGCCGCCGCGCAATGGGAGCTCTCGCTTGCCGAATACGCCAAGTCCGCCCCCGCCGACATCGAGCCCGGCGAAGTAGCAAAGGTCCAGCGCAAGCTGGAAAACGCCCGCGTCAAGCTCGCCAAGCAGGACAGCACCCTCGGCCAGCCGAAACCCGAGTAGGCCGAACGACCCCTCATCCTCTGGTTGGCAAGGACTTTCCGCAAGTCCCCTCTACAACTCTGGGTGCCCCATCCTTTTCGCGCTCTTTGCGAAAAGGGTGGGAAACCACGAACCCATCCCTGCCATCCATCAACGCCAGAAAATCTCGTGCCGCGCAAACGCCGTCTGCCCCACCGCAGGTGGCTACTGCTTCGTCTCCAGCGGATGCTTCGCATCCTCGAAGAACTGGTTCTGCAGTTTCAAGCTTTCCTGGTCGGCCTTGATTGCCTTGATCGCTTCGGCAATCTGGCGCGACCACGCCTTCTGGTCAAACTCTCCCAGTTCCTTGTTCCCTGCCGCGCCCTCGCCCGAATAGTGATTCGGAAAACGCGCGTACCACCAGATGCCTGTGTAGACCGACCCCGGCAGCGACTGCCGCTTTAGGTCTGCGCCGGACTCCGCGGTCGCGCGATCCATATGTACCAGGTCCGGCCGTGCGATCAGCATCAGCGAAGTCTCCGTCTCGCCTGCATGCATGTCCACCTTGGTCTTCAAGGCTGGACGTCCCGGCACGTCCGTGTTCGGCAATCCGAAAACGTAGACCACGTAGTCGCGCGGACTAGCCAGTTGCGCCTGCGCAAACAACGGCAGAAGGCTTTCGTTCCCGCCATGGCCGTTCACAATGACCACCTTCTTGCAGCCATTGCGCGCCATCTCCTTCACCGTCTCCTGCAGCAGCGTCAACTGCGTCGACAGGCTGTAGGCCACCGTCCCCGGCTGCTGCTGCGCCTCGAAGATCTGGCCGAAATAGTACTCGGGAAATACCACCGCATACTCCTGCTTGACCGCATTCATCACGGCGAAGCGAACGTCCAGAAGGTCCGTGCCCAGCGGCAGGTGCGGCCCGTGCTTCTCGATAATCCCGAAGGGCAGTACGCAAACCCCTTGCGCCTGGTGAATCGCCTGAATGAAGTCCGGCCCGGTCAGCTCCTCCCATTTCGCGGGCAGTCTGCCCTGACCCATGCAAACTCCCGCCGAGAGTAAAAGAACAATTAGCGGCAAAATAATTCTGCATTTGTTTTTCATCGTCACCCCTTTGTTCCTTGAACCGGAGAATCATACCACTCCCATTAAAGCGGAACCAGAATTGATATACCTCGAAACCACGGCGCTCAAGTCGACGCGACCACCAGCGAGCGGCGACCTCGCACAAACATCGACAGGGCACGGTAATTCTGGTTCCGCTCTGGCGGTGCATTGCGAAGAGTGCGCCCGGAGTTGCGCCGCCGCACAGTGGATGCAAACGCAAGGAAGCCTGCGTCTCGCATTGGAGACGCAGGCTCCCTCAATCCATGATTCTCTGCATCGCGACAGGACCGGCACCGTTAACAAACCTCCAGCCCTTGACTCTACTTCGCCTGCTGCGCCGCCGCGGCAATATACAAGTCCACATTGCTCTGGTCAACCAGCGAGGTGCCCGTATCCACAAACACCGGGTAGGGCGCAAACGAGTCGGCGCTGTAGTCCTTGCCCGCCACCTTGGGCGGATAGTGGAACACATCGTCCAGCGCCTTCAACCCCACATAGCCCATGGTGAACGGCTTCTGCGCGATGGTCGCGTCGATCGTTCCGGACTTGATCCCGTCCAGCGTATCCTGGTCCACATCGAATGCCACCAGCTCGCGTCCTCCGCCGACACGCTTGATCGCGTCCGCCACGGTCTTGCCCGACGAGGCTTCCAGGCACACAAACGCATCGATCTTCTTCGGCCCCGTCAGCGCCAGGTCTTCCTGCGCCTTGTCGAATGCGTTGCGCGAGTCGCCCTTGATGTCCACCACGTCCACAATCTTGATGTCCGGCCGGCTGGCGAAGGCGTCCTTGAAGCCCTTCAGCCGCTCATCCGTGTTGGGCTGCCCGCCCAGCGTGAAGAACACCACATTGCCCTTGCCGCCCAGCTTCGAAATCACCCGTTTGCCGCCCATCTGCCCGGCCTCCTGGTTGTTGGTCCCGATGAAATAAAGCCGCCGGCTGCCCGCCGCATCCGAGTCCATCGTAATCACCGGAATCCCGGCCGCCACCGCCGCGTCGATTTGTGACTGCAGCACCGACGCATCCGCGACCGAGATCAGGATGCCGGCCGGCTTGGCCGCAACTGCCTTGTTCAGCTCGTCGAGCTCCGCCTTCGGGTCATAGGAGTCTGGTCCCACCACCCTCGCAGTCACCTTGAACTGTGCCGCCGCCTGCTTGAATCCGGCCGCTGCCGTCTGCCAGTAAGGCAGATTCACATTGGTCGCAATCAGGTAATACACCTCTTTGTCTGAGTGCCGGGCGCCGCAACCCGACGTGAACATGACTCCCAGCGCCAACATACTCAATGCAACTCTCTGAATAGCCTTCATGCTTGCCTCCGGTCCGGATGTGAGATGTCTTCGGAACCCGGCGCCTCTTTCATCCCTGCGCCGGCGTCCCTGCAAAATTTGGCTGGATGGTACTCCCGTTCAGTTCACCTTGTCCAATCCCCTCCGTATGCAACACTTTATAGCACTCCGCGACGATGTCAATGGTGATTCCGGACACCGAATCCCGTTCAGTCCCCGCGCCCGTGCCCATCTGCGGTATAACCAGACGTGAGTTCCTCTGTCGCTCGTCGACGCTGAGAATCATGACCGACCTCGCATCCAGCTCGCCGCTCAATCTCCCCGCGGGCATCGCCGTCCCCGGCGACGCAGACACCCCCCTCACCCGCCGCGCACACGTCGAGCCGGCCCACCCCTATCGCTCGCCCTTTGCCCGCGACGCCGCCCGCATCCTCCACTCCCGTGCCTTCCGCCGCCTTGCCGGCAAAACCCAGGTCTTCACCCGCGTGCCCGCCGAGGCAACCTCCGACCACTTCCGCAGCCGCCTGACTCACACTTTGGAGGTCACCCAGATCGCCCGCACCATGGCCACAGCCCTGGGCCTCAATGCGGAGCTCGCCGAAGCCCTCGCCTTGGTCCACGACATCGGCCATCCACCCTTCGGCCACGCCGGCGAGAAGGCCCTCGACCAGGCGCTCGAAGCCCACGGCCTCCGCTTCGACCACAACCTCCACGCCCTGCGCATCGTCACCTGGTTTGAGGAGCGCTACGCCGCCTTTCGCGGCCTCAACCTGACCCTCGCCGTCCGCGAAGGCATCGTCAAGCACTCCCGCGACTACTCCGCCGCCGCTCACCCCGAACTGGCCGAATACTTCCTCGCCCAGTTCCCCCCGCTCGAAGCCCAGCTCATCGACCTCGCCGACGAGATCGCCTACCTCACCGCCGACCTCGACGACGGCCTCGACTCCGGCATCCTCACCCTCCCGCAGGTCCGTGCAGCCGTGCCCCTCTTCCGCCGCTTCCACGACGCCGTCCTCGAGCAGTACCCAGCCGCCCTGCCCAAGCTGTCCATCAACGAGGCGCTGAAACGCATCCTCAACGCTCTCGTCACCGATCTTCTCAACGAAGTCCGCGCCCGCGTAGCCGCCCTAGGCGCAACAACCCTTGAAAACATCCGCCGCGCCCCCACCCGTCTCGCCGCCCTCAGCCCACAAGTCGAGTCCGACCGCGCCCACGCCAAGCACTTCCTCTACGACAACCTCTACAACTCACCCGGAATGGAGGAAGCCCACACCCACGCCACGCAGGTCGTCCAGGACCTCTTCGCCACCCTCATCGCCGACCCTTCCGAGCTCCCCGCCGACCACCAGGCGCAAATCCCCACGCAGGGCCTCTCCCGCACGGTCGCCGACTACATCGCTGGCATGACCGACAGCTACATCGAGCAAGCCTGGCTGCGCTGCGGCGAACGGTGAGCCTGTTTGAAAGCGAGCCTATTTCAAGGGAAGAAATTCTATCCGTGCCACATCGGCGACGTCTTTGAAATCGTAGTCCGCCGTCACAAGAATATGATCGGTTGAGTCCATTGCAAGATCGAGCGCAAACGCATCCGCGTATGGGATATTGCGATCCACACGAAGCGCGGCCGCATGCACTGCGCGTTCCCCACTTGCGGGAACAACGTCCAGTTCGATAGGCACAAGGCTCTCTAACACACGCCCTCCTTCGGAGGCGCCGAGACGCTTTCGAAGTTCTCCTGCAATTTCACCCCACTGCAGAGCCGAAATGCACATTTCTCCCTGGCGCTTAACGCATGCTTTGAAGATCGCATTCACGCGATCCCCTCCCGCCTCATTGTCGATATAGCGAAGCACCGCCGATGAATCGAGGACAAAAACTGTCACTTACGTTCCTACCATCCGTCCTTGGCCAATTCGATCTCCCGTTCCTTACGCCGCTCCGCAAGCAATGCGTCGGTCATGGAAGGCCCGCCGGCTGTGAGTCCCTGCAACTCATCGATCAGCCGCAGCTTGGCCGCCAGAGTCTCCGGCTCCAGAATCACACGCGTCCCCTCCAGATGAATTGCGACGCGCGTCCCCGGCTCAATCCCCAGCG
>Ga0209517_10008417_pt1 | contig 12083 bp, 9 predicted proteins | sample PeaSoiMetSII2010_FD_187695 | JGI IMG/M metagenome (GOLD analysis project Ga0209517, IMG submission 187695) | Peat soil microbial communities from Weissenstadt, Germany - SII-2010 (SPAdes) (version 2) | ecosystem: Environmental > Terrestrial > Soil > Wetlands > Peat | place: Germany: Weissenstadt...
CTTGCAGGGCCGCCAGCATTCCGAGGACGAAAGCGACCACTGCTGCTGCTACATTTATTGGGCCTCGCCAGTTGGCGTCCGGCGGTATAAAGATGCTAAGGACAAGCGCGATGCCGACAATTCCGAGTTTTGTGGATCTCGTCATCGTTTGCCCTCGAGTGCATTATTCCTCCGTCCCCCACTCCAGCGCCAGCTTTGAATGTTGAGATAACGGAGGCGCTGCAACGGCCCGCGCCTGAAGGCGTCGGGATTTACGGCAATCCTTCATGGGGCTGAAGCCCCATGCTCCCTCCGCAAAGGCGTGTCGGATTAGGGTTCTGAGGTTTCCCACCCTTTCCGCAAAAAGCGCGGAAAGGATGGGGCACCAAGCACCCAGCTTGTTCGCTGACCAGCTGACTGGCTGTCCCGCCATCCTGCCACCAACGCATCTTCGGCGCGGGCGAAGGTGTAGGGGCCTTCGGGCACCAGGGCCACACGGGCGCCGGCGGGCAGGCCGGCAAGGGTCGCGGCTACGGCTTCTTCGATGGTGCTGAAGGCACTCTCGGCCAGGAAGCCAAGCTGGCCTTTCGTCACGCCGGGCGTGAAGAAGTAGAGCTCGAACTTCTCGCCGGCCAGCGCCAGCTTCTCCAGTTGCCACTGGTCGACTTCAACCGGAGCTGTCCGAATCTCTTCCAGGAAGCTCTGGAAACTTTTCATGCCGGAGAGCTTGCGGGCAAACTCCGGCGAGCCAACGCCCTCGGCGCATTGGGCGACGATGAGGATGCGGCCTCCTGGTTTGACCATGTGCTGGGCCGCCGTGATCCCCTTGACGATCTGATAGAACGTCAGGTCGAGCGGATAGCCGGCGGAGCTGGTGATCACCGCGTCCACCGGCTCGTCGAGGCGCTCCAGGCAGGTCTTTTCAACGAACGCAACGCCGGCGGCGTGGGCCTTGACCGGGTCGCCGGCAAAGACGCCGGAGATCTTCCGCTCCTGGGTCAGCGTGACATCGAGCATGAAGTCGTGGCGAGCCATGCGGGCTACCTCGAGCAACTCGGCGTGGAGGGGATTGCCGGCGATGGATCCCTCGGTGGCCAGCGGCTCGCGCATGAAGCGGGGCGAGTGGATGACCTTGATGGTCTCCTGCGCGGCTAAGCCCGGCGCGATCAGCTTGCGCCCGCCGCTGAAACCCAACATCAGGTGCTGCTCAATGAAGCCCAGCGTGATGTGCAGATCGGCCGCGATGAAGCGCTCGTCGATGTGGACCGGGGTGCCGCGCCCGGTTGCGCCCAGAAAGCGGTGCTCGCTGAGTGCTTTGGCGTCGTGGCTGACGATGCGGTATTTGGCGGCAATCTCCGGGCCGACGATGGTGTCGATCTCGTCGTCCGTTGCGCCGCGATGCAGGCCGGTGGCGATGAGAATGGTGATGCCTTCGACAGGAATGCCGGCCTGGTGGAGGCGGTCGAGCAGGGGCGGCAGGGTGACCCGGTTGGGCGCGGGGCGTGTAATGTCGCAGACGGAGATGGCAGCGGTCTTTTTGCCGGCCGCAAGCTCGAGGAGCGGGGCGCAGCCGATGGGGGAGTCAAGCGCGGCATAAAGAGCCGCCTGTTCGTCGTCGAGCGCCTCGGCCGTGTGGCTCATGATGACCTGGCTCTGGAATCCATCCGGAACCGATACTTCAATGCCGCTCTTGCCAAATGAAAAATGTGCTTTCATGCGATTGCCTCCAACCCATCCCGCAATCTTTTTGAAATTCCCGTGCCTGGGGCAAGTCTACTTTCTTTTTGCCGGTTTCGCAGCCCTTGTTAACCAAGTGACCGGCTCATTCGTTATGTAGGCAGAAGAAGCTCAACAACTCCTTCCAAAAGAGGGAAATCCGACATGCTGAATTCTACCCGCATTCTGTCCAGGCTTGTTCGTTCGCTTGCCTTGCCCGCCATTCTGTGCGCCGCAGTTGTTTCCGCGCAGGTCCCGCCCGCGCCGGTTCACCCGGCAGCAGCGCAAAGGCCAACCGCGCCCGCCCAGGCGGCGGCCCCAGCCGGTCCAGTGAGCGACCGCGACCTGGCTAACACGCAGGGAGAGCTGATCAAGCTGCTGCGTCTGAGTCCCACGCTGACCACGGTGGTGGCCCACGATCCTTCGCTGCTGGCCAACCAGGATTACGTGAGCCGCAACAATCCCCAACTGGCGCAGTTTCTCGCCGCCCACCCCGAGGTCGCCCGCAACCCCGAGTTCTATCTGTTTACCCATGTGCATCTCGACGACGGAAGTCCCGACCAGGCGCTGGAACGCGCGGTGTGGCCGGAACTGGTTCCACGGAACGATTCCTGGTCCGCCAACGATGTGATTGGTCCGATTTGCGCCATGCTTGCATTTGCCTGTTTCCTCGCCGCGCTCGTCTGGCTCAGCCGCCAGTTCCTTGAAAACCGCCGCTGGGGCCGCATCTTCAAGCTGCAGAGCGAGGTGCATGCCCGCCTGATCGACAAATTCGGCTCCAATCAGGAACTGGCCAGCTACATGGAGACCGAGGCCGGCAAGCGGTTTCTCGAGGCTGCGCCGATTCCAGTCGACTTCGAGCAGCAGCAGCGGGTCCCCAACGCCGTGGCCCGGGTATTGACTCCGCTGCAGATCGGGATCGTCCTGGTGCTGCTGGGTGTGGGCTTTTTCCTGCTGCGCCACGTACGCATGGAGATGTACGAGCCCATGCTGGTTCTGGGCACAATAGCGCTGATGCCCGGCCTGGGATTTATCATCTCCGCAGGGATTACGTGGTTTCTTGCCGGAAGGCTCGGCCTGATCCCGGAGAGCCAGCAAACCCGGCCCGTGTCTTCGTCCCTGCTGTCAAAGGACACCGAGTGAGCAGGGGTGGCAGCCAACCCGTTGGGAGAGCAAGCGCGCATGTCCTGGGAATTTGTACTTCCGAACCTGATCGCCGGCGACACGCCGCATGTGCCGGGTCTCGTTGCGGACCTGCCCGCAGAAACACTCATGGATAGCGACGCGTTTGCCGGCTTCTATCAGCGTTCAGCGCGGCCGCTTTGGGCTTACCTGGCGCGGGTTTCGACCGATCCGGCGCTGGCCGACGACCTGATGCAGGAGAGCTTTGTGCGTTTCCTGTGCGCCTCGCGGCCGGAACTCTCTCTGGCCGAGGGGGAAGTGGCGGCGCGGCGCTATCTGTTCCGCATCGCCAGCAACCTGCTGCGCGACCACTGGCGGCGGCCGGTCTCGGCCTCGATTGAGGAGTTGCCCGAGGAGTTTTTTGCGGCGGCCGATCGTTCCGCGCAGGCCGACTCGCAGGCGATCCTGGGCCCGGCGCTGGCACAGATGCGGCCGCGGGACCGGCAAATCCTGTGGCTGGCCCACGCTGAGGGCTACTCGCACCGCGAGATCGCGCAGATCACGGGGCTGGCCAGCGCAAGCATCCGGTTGTTGCTGTTTCGGGCGCGGCGGAGGATTGCGCGCATCCTCATGGCGCAGGGCGAGCTGCGCGCTGCAGCGAAGGAGGGCCAGCCGCAACAAGCGGCGGGCCTGAGGAGCCAGCCATGACCTTGCGTACCTGCTCTAGGCAAGTAGAGGTGACGGAGTTGCTGGCTCGCGGCCACTGGCCGCATGCGTGTCCGGCGGAGTTGCGCGCGCACCTGGCCGAGTGCAAATCGTGCGGGCAATTGTTGCTGGTGACACAGGCATTTCAGCAGTCGCGCGCAGCGGCTGCGGCCGAGGTGAAGCTGCCGGCGCCGGGGGCCATCTGGTGGAGGGCGCAGCTGCGCAGGCGCAACGCCGCGGTCGAGCGCGTGGGAAGGCCGATCCTGGGCGCGTATGTCTTTGCGCTGACGATTACCCTGCTTGTTGCCGCGGTGGTGGCCGTCAGCCAGGCCCGGCACGGATTGCGGTGGCTGGAGTGGGGCAGCACGTCGCTGCACCTTGATTCGTTCAGCCCCTCCGCATGGCTGAGTTCCGCTGGACCCTTGACGGTTCTGATTCCGGTCTTCGCGACTTTGGCGCTGGTGGGTGCGGTGGTGGTCTACCTTTCGGCGGAGAGGCAGTAGGGAGCGGCGTTCGCGAGTCAGCGCGTCTTCTTCTTGTGGCTCCAGTCGAAGCGGCGGCCGATGATGCCTTTGACAATCCAGCGGTCGGTGGCGGCGGTGGGGCCGATGCCGACGCCGAAGTTGATTTCCCAGTCGGGGCTCACGTTGAGGTCGATGGCGGGGAAGAGCTGCTGCTGCTGATTGTGCAGGCTGGCGATATTGGTGATGCTGCCGTAGTCGGCGTAGTACTCGAAGCCGCCGGTGATCTTCCTGGTAAAGTCGTAACTGATTTTGGCAGCGGGCGAGAAGCCGAGGCCCTGGTTTACGTCGGGGCCGTGCCAGGTTCGCTCGAGGGCTGGATTGACGGCGAAGTACCAGCGGCCGGCTGTTTTGTCGACGATGGGGCGAATCTCCCAGGTCCAGGTGTCGGGCGAGAAGAGGGCGCGCTGGTAGCCGACCTCGGTGGAGAGGCTGACGCCGACCGGCCAGCGCCACTTCTCAGGGACGCGAACGCGGGGGCGGATGTGGTCGCCGACCCACTGTACGCCCAGGCCGCTCTGCTCGCTGGTGAAGACGTAAAAGCCAACCTCGGACCAGTCGTTGATGCCCTGCGTGATCTCAATGGTCTCGTGCTCGGCGTGATAGGTGGGCGCAGCGCCGCCGATGTAGGAGCGTTGGCCGTCGACGGTGAAGTTGGAGTGCAGCTCGACCATGGTGTTGCGGGGGGCAACGGTTTCGACGCCGTAGACCTGGATTTCGTAGTTGCCCTGGGCGCGGATCATGGGAACGGCCGCACCGAACAGGATGAGGGCGAAGAGACAGAACTTCAAGGGCGCTCCCTGGGGATGATGTTCGTCTTGCTCACGGAAGCAAGTCATGCGTAGCGAAACAGGGCCATGAAGCCGGAGTCCATGTGGTCCTGCTGGTGGCAGTGGAAGAGAGTGTTGCCGGGGTTGCTGGCGACCAGGTCGGCTTCCACTTGAGTTCCTGCTTCTACGATTACCACGTCCTTTTGGATGCCGCTTAGAGTGGCTCCGCGAATGGAGACAACTTCGAAGGCGTGGCGATGCAGGTGCACTGGGTGGTCGTCCATGCTGCGGTTGTCGAAGACCAGCCGGTGGCGCAGGCCCCCGTGAAGCAGCAGCGGCGCGGCGTCGGGCCAGGACTTGCCGTTGATCATCCAGCGGTCGAGGGCGCCGTGGCCCTGAAAGCGGGAGGTGAAAACCAGCGGAATGGTCACGTCGGGCTTCTGGAGGGCAGGCGTTGGGTCGGCGAAGGCGCGATAGTCCCACTGGAGGCGGGCCGGAGGCGTGAATTGCGGCTTGCCTGAGGCGCCTGCGTATTCGATTACGGCGCCCATGCCAGCGTTGCGGAAGGCGGCGCGGGGTTCGCCCATGATCCAGACGCCCGGAGCATCCATGGTGACCAGTGCGGCGACCCGCTCGGCAGGGCCGAGGCGGAGGCTATCCACTTTGGCTTGTGTCGGAACGGGGCGGCCGTCGAGGGCGAGAACCTGGAACTGGTGGGCGGGGAGGGTGAGCCAGTGAGTCTCGGTGGCGCTGGCGTTAAGGATGTGAAAGAGCACGCGTTGGCTCTGGCGCACCGGAATGGGTTTGTCGTGGCCCAACATGCGGCAGTTGATGGAGGCGGCGACGTAGTTGACCATGAGCGAGCCGTCGTCGCTGGGGGAGTAGTAGGGCTCCCAATCGTGGAGGACGAGGAACTGCTCCTGGTCGTAGCGGCCGGGGTTGGAGCGCGCTTCGACGTAGAGGGGGCCGAACTGGCCGGTGTAGAGGCCCTGCTTGAGGCTGCGATGGGCCATGGCGTGAGTGTGGTACCAGTGCAGCCCGGAGGGCCGGGGAGTGAATGCGATGCGAGTGGTGGCGCCGGGCGCGATCATGGGCGAGCCTTCTTCCATGGAGCCGTCCACATCGGGCGGAATCCACAGGCCGTGCCAGTGGACAATCTCCTGGCGATCAAGGCGGTTGGCGATCTCGATGGAGACGGATTTGCCTTCCTCCAGACGAATGAGTTGGCCGGGGATCTGTCCGTTGTAGGCCGTGGTGCGGAGCTTTTTTGTGGGCGACAGTTCCCAGTCGATCTCACCGATTTCAATGCGGTAGTCGGGAGCGGACGGCGGGGTGGGCGGATTGACCGGCGCGGTCTGGGGGGCAGGTTGGGCGGTCTGTGCCGCTGCGCAGGCGGGCCATGGCTGCCGGGAGACGATGGCTGCGGCGGCAAGAGAGGCGGCGCGCAGGAACTGGCGGCGGCTGGCGGGCCACGCACGCGAGAGATCAGCCTGACGTAGAGGTGCGCTGCTCATGCTCATACCCTCTTCTTATTGTCGCGCCGTTTATCGAGCCACTCTTGCTAAAGCCAGGGGTGAGATTGATGGGAGTGGAATGGGATGTGCGGGGAAAAGTGCTTTTCTGCACCAAGGAGCGCTCGTTTTCCCCGATGTGAGTCAGGACCTTGACAGATGGAGCCAAAACGATGTTTCCTCACAGTACTGCATCTTATTCACTCCAGCGGAAGGCTTACTTTTTCGAGTCTCCGTGTGCGTTGTCACGAGGAGAGCGGCTGAGTTGGTGAACGGGATTGGACATGGGGAAGAGATTCCCCGCACGAGCGTCCGGTAAAGAGAGACCCCCGCACCGCCAGTCACGATTCCTTCAAGCGTCTTGGATGCCGGTTGCGGCCGCGGACGCGATAGTCCTCTGATCGGGAGGGGCTCGTGCTCAAACGCGGAGTGGATGTCGCCTTGGCGGGCTTGCTGCTGCTGGTCTCATTGCCGCTTCTGGCAGCGGCCGCCATCGCGATCAAACTGGATTCCGAGGGCCCGGTTTTCTTTCGCCAGGCGCGGATGGGCCAGGGGTTCCGGCGCTTCCATCTGGTGAAACTGAGAAGCATGCGCGCATCGATCGATGGCCCTGGTTACACGATCGCCGAAGATCCACGCATTACGCGCGTGGGGCGCTGGCTGCGCTGGTTCAAGGTGGACGAACTGCCCCAGTTGTGGAACGTGCTGCGGGGGGAGATGAGCCTGGTTGGGCCGCGGCCAGTGGTTTCCGAGTTGGCCCAGGAGTTCAAGGCGGACTACGAGCGGCTGCTTGAGGTGCGTCCCGGCCTGACCGATCCGGCGACGGTGAAATACTGCCGCGAGGACGAGTTGCTGGCGCTGGTCCCCGATCCTCCCCACTACTTCAAGACGGTGCTGATGCCGGACAAGGTGCGTCTCTCCGCGGCCTATCTGGAACGCGCCAATGTTTGGAGGGATCTGGGTGTGCTTGTCGGGACGGCTCTGGCCCTTTTCCCATCCAGATGGTGGCCAGGGTTCGTGGAAGACCGGCTTGCTCAGCCGAGGCAGGCCGCGGACGTGTTATTCTCCGAGCCGGCGTCAGGGGCAGAGGCGCAACCATCCGCTGAAAACGTTTGATTGCAGGAGTGCGGCGGTGTGCAGCAGGGCGCGGGGTTGTGCATAGGCGTGTTGTCTGTCACAGGCCGAGTCGAACGCGGCCTTGGTATGATTAGGGGCGAAAAAAGACAAGCCGGACCTGCGTCTGGAACGGCAAGGAGAGCGTAATGCCCGAAGCAAATGGCCTAAGCACAATTCCCACCAAGATTTTGGTGCCCATCGACTTCAGTCCCTCATCCCATGCAGCCGTGGAGTCGGCTGCGGATCTTGCCCAGCATTTTGGGGCTGCGATTCATCTCGTGCACGTGATTCCCATGTTTCCCGCCACCACGTTTCCGGACTTCATTCCCGAGACCAAGTTCCTTGAGGGGGCTAAAGCTGAGGCCGACCGGCACTTTGCCGCGGTCAGCGCCGATTTGACCAGCAAGGGGATCAAGGTGGGTTCGAGCGTGGAAGTTGGCGACGACGTGGCCAGCACCATTCTGGAAGTGTTGGAGCGCGAGAATGCAGACATGGTTGTGATCTCCACGCACGGGTTGACCGGCTGGCATCCGCTGGTCTTCGGATCGATCGCCGAGAAGGTGATGAAGCTCGTTTCTTGCCCGGTGCTGCTGCTGCGCACGCCCAAGCCGGAGAGCAGCGCCAAGGTTGCCTCAGGGCGTTTGATGGAGTGGTGGTAGTTCGCCGATCTTTTAATGGGTGATTGAGTGTGTGTCGTGCTTTCTCACCCTTGCCGCAAGAAGACGCGGCAAGGGTGGGGCACCCAGACGACCGGCCAGTTCGGCGTCCGCCCTTTTGTTAGTCAGCCGCGCCAGTAGATGGAGAGAGCGGCGTCAGCAGCCTTGCTTTCACGTGGATCACGCCGTCCTGATTCTGCAGCTTTCCAGCGATGGAGAGAAAGCGGCTGCGCGTGACTATGAGGCGGTTCTGCTCAAAGACGTCGGGCGCAACGATGATGTTGGCGATGCCGGTTTCGTCTTCGAGGGAAAGAAATACAAATCCCTTGGCAGTGCCGGGGCGCTGGCGGCTGATAACGCGTCCGGCCACGCGGACCTGGGCCTCGCTGCGGCAACTCTCCAACTCCTGCGCGGAGAGAAAGCCTTGCCGCCGCAAAACGGCGCGCTGCCAGGCCATGGGATGGGGGCCGGTGGTGATACCGGTGCCGGCGTAGTCGGCGGCCAGGCGCTCGTCGGCTGTCATTTGCTGCAAAGGATTTGTTGTTCCCGTGTGGACTGGTGCTGCTCCTCGGAGCAAAGGACCCACGGGACGCCCGGCCTGTTCCACCTGCCAGAGCGCATCACGGCGATGCTCGACGGCGCCCAGTGCATTGAGAGCGCCGACACTGGCCAGCGCAACCAGGTCCTTGCGGTTGAGTGCGGGCAAGCGCACGGCGAGCTGGTCTACCGATGCGAAGGGGCCATGGCTGCTGCGCGCGGCAAGAAGAGCTTCCGCCGAGAATTGGCGCAACCCTTTCACATAATTCAGGCCGATGCGCAGCGAGAGAGAACCGTCCAGCTCCGGTTCCACCGTGCAGAGCCAATCGGATTGCTGCACGCAAATGGGGCGCACGCGCAGGCCGTGGCGCTGCGCGTCTTTGATGAGCACGGCGGGCGAGTAGAAGCCCATGGGCTGGTTGTTGAGCAGGCCGCAGGTGAAGGCCGCCAGGTAGTGAACCTTGAGGTAGGCCGAGGCGTAGGCGATCAGCGCAAAGCTGGCCGCGTGCGACTCAGGAAAGCCGTACATGGCGAAGGACGAGATGCCCTGCACGATATTGTCCTGGGCCTCGGGGCCGATGCCGTTGCGGGTCATGCCCGCGCGCAGGCGGCCTTCCAGGTCCATCATGCGCTGCATGGATCGCCTCATACCGACAGCCCGGCGCAGCTCTTCGGCTTCAGCGCCGGAGAAACTGGCTACCGTCATGGCCATGCGCAAAAGCTGCTCCTGAAAGAGCGGGACGCCGAGGGTGCGCTTGAGCACGGGCTCGAGCGAGGGATGCGGATAGGTGACTTCCTCTTTGCCCTGGCGGCGGCGCATGTAGGGGTGCATCAACTTGCCCACAATGGGGCCAGGGCGGATGATGGCCACCTGCACAACAAGGTCGTAGAAGCGCGCGGGCGCGTTGTGGGGAATCGAAGCCATCTGCGCGCGGCTCTCTACCTGGAACATGCCCACGGTGTCGGCCTTGCAGAGGGTTTGATAGACGAGCGGATCTTCGGGCAGCGCGGCGAGGTCGATCTCTTTCTTGTAGTGACGCGGGATGAGTTCGATGCAGTCCTGAAGCACAGCCATCATGCCGAGGCCGAGCAGGTCGACCTTGATTAGGCCCATGTCGGCGCAGTCTTCCTTGTCCCACTGGATGACCGTGCGGCCGGGCATGGACGCGCGTTCGAGGGGGACGACGCGGTTGAGCATGCCGGCGCAGATGACCATGCCGCCGGAGTGCTGGCCGAGGTGGCGCGGCAGGTTATACATGCGCTGGCAGAGTTCGAGGTAGCGGGCGATGCGCGGATGACGCGCGTCCAGGCCGGCCTGTTGGAAGTTGTGGGCCAGCGTGTCGTTGGCGCCGCGCCACTCCCAGTGGCCGACGAGGCCGGAGAGCCGGGTGAGCTGTTCTTCCTCGAAGCCGAGGGCTTTGCCGACCTCGCGCGCGGCAGATCGGCCGCGATAGCTGATGACGTTGGCGGTCATGGCCGCACCGAGCTGGCCATAGCGCTCATAGACGTATTGAATGACCTGTTCGCGCTGATCGCCGGAGGGCAGATCGAGGTCGATGTCTGGCCACTCGCCGCGGTTCTCGTTGAGAAAGCGCTCGAACAGCAGTTCCATGCCGACCGGATCGACAGCCGTGATTTCAAGCGCGTAGCAGACGGCGGAGTTGGCTGCCGAGCCGCGACCCTGGGCGAGGATGCCGTACTGCTGGCAGTAGCGGACCAGGTCCCAGACTATAAGGAAGTAGCCGGCGAAGCCGAGCCTGGCGATGAGCTTGAGTTCGTGCTCAACCTGGGCGCGGGCTTTGGTGAGCAGATGCTGCTTGGCCGGTGAGCCGTAGCGTTTAACGACGCCCTCTTCGACGCGGCGGGCGAGAAAGCTGTCCATCGTTTCGCCGTCGGGCACGGGATAGTGAGGGAATTGGTAGCCCAGGTTATCGAGCGTGAATTCGAGGCGGTCGCTGATCATGCGCGTGTTGGCGATAGCCTCGGGAATGTCGGCGAAGAGCGCTTCCATGTGCTGCGCGGGGCGGAGTTCCCGGGCGTTGTTGCACGCGAGCAAGAGGCCCGCGCGGTCGAGCGTGGTGTGGTGGCGGATGGTGGTGAGCACGTCGAGGATTTCTCGGTCCTGCTCCATGGCGTAGAGGACGCCGTTGGTGGCGACGACGGGCAGATTGAGCGAGGAAGCCAGGCTCAGCAGGGACTGGTTGCGGCACTCCTGCTCGCGTTGGCCGTGGCGCTGCAACTCGAGATAGAGATTGCCGCGGCCGTAGATGCTTGCGAGGCGCTCTGCGCGTTTGTGGGCTCCGATCATCCCTTCCTGCACAAGAGCCAAAGCGAGCGGGCCTTCTTCGCCGCCGGTGAGGCAGATGAGTCCGGCGGAGAATTCTTCCAAGTCATCAAGGGTTGCCGCGCCTTCGGTCTTTGTGGCTTCGCGCATCTTGAAGCGGGTGATGAGCTGGCAGAGGTTCTGGTAGCCGGTTTGCGAGGCGCAGAGCAGGAGCAGACGCGGGGGCTCGGCGGGGAACCGATGAGGAAGCCAGTGGGGCGGCGTGAGCCTGTTGCCGAAGGAACTGACGGAGATCTCCGCACCGATATGGGCCTGGACGCCGGTTTTCTTCGCCTGGGTGTGGAAACGCGCCACGCCGTAGAGGCCGTTGCGGTCGGCCAGAGCGAGGGAGGGCATACCCAGCTCAGCGGCGCGCTCGATGAGCGCTTCTGGCTGCGAAGCTCCGGCGAGAAAGCTGAAGGCGCTGGCGGCGTGGAGTTCGATGTATGCGGAATCGTGCGGCATGGCGACTCGGTGTGATGTGATCAGGGTTTTGAAAGGGCACGGCTTTAGCCGTGCCACAGGGCGATTTAAAAAGACAACGGCTTTAGCCGCTGAGGGAATGCACGTCGCGCAATGTACATTCCCTCAGGGGCTAAAGCCCACGGTTTTTCCGGCTGTTTTCGGCACGGCTAAAGCCGTGCCCTTTCAATGCTGCAGATTCCGCCTCTAACCCTTGCAAAGAACGCACGGGATGGGGCACCCAGGATTCATCGTGTTGTGGAGTGGTTCCTTAGTCATAAAATGCTTCTAACTGCCATTGGTTGCGGGTGCAGTCGCGGACTAACAGGCAGGCAACGGAAGCGCCGCCGCTCGATTCGGCGAGCACGTCCCACTCTTCGGTGTTCCAGGCTTCGGTGGACCACCAGCAGCCGCTGGTTCGCCACGGGCCGTAGGCTGCTGCGACCTTGAAGCATTGCTCGGGATCACGAAAGGCAACAGGCCTGAGCGTGTCCAGCTGCACGCGCACGGGAGCGGGAGGGCGGACGCGGCGCAGGGCCATGCGCGGATGGGCTGGCTCCGATTCACCGAGTTTGCCGGCGCTGGATGGATTTGCGATGGAAAAACTTTCCATGCGGAAGCTGCCCGGACGGTGCGTGTCTTCGAGGACCGGCGAGCCGACGCGA
>Ga0209517_10008419_pt1 | contig 12082 bp, 6 predicted proteins | sample PeaSoiMetSII2010_FD_187695 | JGI IMG/M metagenome (GOLD analysis project Ga0209517, IMG submission 187695) | Peat soil microbial communities from Weissenstadt, Germany - SII-2010 (SPAdes) (version 2) | ecosystem: Environmental > Terrestrial > Soil > Wetlands > Peat | place: Germany: Weissenstadt...
CCATCAAATTTTTCATGCACGCCGTCATGCGCGCGCCCTCGTGGTGTTTGAGTACCGGGACGTTGATGAACACGTCGCTGTCGAGAACCAACGAATGGACTTTCGCCGCCTGCAACTTCTTCCCGTTCGGGATTTCGACCTGGCGATAAAGGGTTTCGTCCTTGCCGTTGACCAGGCGCGCGCCGGTGTCTTTGGCCACCTGTTCCAGGCCGCTGCCGGCGTAGGCGCGTTGCCATTGGTCGAGCGTGTTGTCGAACAGGCTCACCGACTTGGCGCCGGCGGCAAAACACATCTGCACCACGCGGCGGACGAGTTCCGGATGGGTATTGGCACCCCGCTCGGGCGGCAAATCAAAAGCGGCGTTGGGTTTCACCACCACGCTTTGTCCCTTTTTTACAAAGGCCTCCATGCCGCCGAGCGCTGCCATGGCCTTGTCCAACATCGCCGCGCGTTCCCCATCGCGCACGGCCACGAGAATGGACTTCGCCGTGGCCGATGCGGCTGGCAACGCACCGGTGGGGGCCGCCGGCGGACCGGCGGCAAATAACTTTTCAAGGTTGACGAGCGGCAGACTGGCGCCGAGGGCGAGTCCGGTTTTGATGAAGTCGCGGCGTGTTTTCATAGTACGAAGAGTCGGGTAGCGGGCAAATGATTCAATCAGTTTCGATTCACGACCGGCTGCCGTTATCTGGCGGCCAACACGGTCGTCACGTTCGTTTCCTGACACTAGGCGCGGAATCCTTGCCGGCAAGCGGATAGGCCCGTTTTGACCATTTCGGATGAAGAATTGCCAAAAAATGTTCAGGGACCGGAGATTACGGCTGCTCACCCGGTTTGCCGTCTGTTATGGTGCGGACGTGATAACGCTGCTCATCGCCACGCGCAACACCCACAAAACGGGCGAAATCCGTGCCATCCTCGGCGGCCAGTTTCAATTCCTCACGCTCAACGATTTTTCATCTGCGCCAAAAATCGTCGAGGACGCCAACACCTTCGCCGGCAACGCGACGAAAAAGGCCGTCGAACTGGCAAAATGGCTTTCTGCTTCTCGTCACTCGTCACTCGTCACTCGTCACGCCTTTGCCCTGGCCGATGATTCCGGTCTGGAGGTGGATGCGTTGAGTGGCGCTCCGGGCGTGCATTCGGCGCGCTTTGCCGCGCTGGATCGGAGCGCAGACATCGGGAATTCGCCCGACGCCGACAACAACGCCAAGCTGCTACGCCTGCTTAAAGACGTCCCGCCAGAAAAACGCACCGCGCGGTTCCATTGCGTTCTGGCGCTGACGCCGGTGTTGTCCGGGAAAGTTGAGGTCGCATCGCCGGTTTGTTACGCGGATGAATTCGAGATGCAAACGGAACTGTTCGACGGCGTTTGTGAAGGGCGCGTCATTTTTGAACCGCGTGGGAAAAATGGTTTTGGTTACGACCCGCTGTTCGTGCCGGCAGGTTTCGAGCAGACGTTTGCCGAATTGGGCGAAGACGTGAAGAACAAATTAAGCCATCGTGCGCAGGCTCTGACGAAATTAAAACAGCGATTGGATACTGTTGTTGTCCGCGAACGTGGAACCTGAGTGCAGAGGTTCCGCGTGTTAATAGACCCGCACCCGGTAAAACCGGCTCGGGGCAACAGCATTGTCGGTCACGGTCATGCGCGCCCCGGTCCCATTGGTGGTGATCAGCGTGTTCCACACCGGAGGCAGATTTGTGGTGAACTCGACGAGGTTCGTCAGTCCCGTGGCGCTGTTCCAGGAAATCTGTTTACCGCCACCGGCGGCCGGTTGAATACCAATTTGCAGGAGGGAGATGTCCACAAAGAGAAAGTTAGTCTGGGCCAGACTCGGATAAAGCAACGGCAGATTGTCCAACGGTGGTGAATAGTACTGGTAAAGAACCAGATTCGTGGTTCCCGCGGGTGGTATCGGCCAAGGATACGTCCAGTATTGAAAGTTGTTAAAAATATTCAGCACGTTTGTCCCAGCGATTACGTGTCCGAACACCACAAAGAAATCATTTGTGTTCGGCGCGTCGAGGAAGGCGTTGTTTGTGAGATTAAAGTACCACTGCGAAGTCGCGGAATTGGTGTCGCCGCCCAGCTTGGCCATCGCAATGGTGCCGAAAACGTTGCTGAATTGCCGGCCCACCCCGAACTCGTTGGTAATGGGCGGAAAGGTTGGAATCGGCGTGATCGTATTGCTAACCAGGGTGAACCCACCGCCTTGCAGCACGAAGCCCGGCACCAGCCGGTGCGCGAATTCATTTTCGTAGCGTCCCGTATTGATGTAATTCAGGAAGTTTTGCACCGTCACCGGTTTGTCCTGGTCGTACAACTCCACTTCGATGTCGCCAAATACGGTGCGAAATTGCACGAGCGTGCCGGCGCCGGCTGAACTGAGAAGGGTGGTGAAGACGATTAAACAACCAATCGTCCGAAGGCGTGACATGGCCTGAAAGATACACGTTTTCAGCCCGATTTCAATGTCATCACGGCGCCTGTAGTTTATTTGTTACCCTGTCGAAGATCAGAAATGGGAGACGGCCGGCTTGGGGTCACTTTAGCAGGCCGCCGAGCTGCAGCTTTTTCCGCAGTCGGCCATTGCTGGCGATCATGCGGAATTTCCCGCCCGGCGCGCGCCGGGTGTAAAATTCGCCGCCGGAACATTCGACCATCAGCGCACCCGCCGCGATGTCCCATAAATTGATCGTGCGCTCGACGTAGGCGTCAAGGCGGCCGGAAGCGACATAGGCCAGTTCGAGTGCCGCCGAACCCATGATGCGGACCTTCAACGCGCGCCGGGAAAGCCGGGTCAGATGCGGCAGGCTTTTCTCCAGGTTTTGTTTGCTCTTGGAAAAACCCATGGCGATGACCGCCTTGCCCACGTCCGCGCAGCGGCTTACCCGGACAACCCGTCCATTGAGTCGCGTCGGTCCACCACGAATCACCGTCCAAAGTTCGTCCGTGAACGGGCCGTAAATCACGCCCAGAATCGTTTGATGCGAGGATGGAAGATGGAGGATGGAGGATGGAAGTGATTTTCGACTTTGAACCTTGAACATTGAACGTTGAACTTGCAGCGCAATGGAAACGGCGGCATGCGGGATGCCGAAGAAATAGTTCACCGTGCCGTCAATCGGGTCCACCACCCAGCGATATTCGGCGTTCATGTCGCCCGTGCAACCTTCCTCGCCGAGCAAAGGAATTTCCGGGAACGCGGTGCGCAGCGTTTGGGTGATGAGTTTCTGACAACGCACGTCCAGTTCGAGTTTGATGTCGTGGGCGTCGGTGGCGTTGACGCGCTTGGCTGAATTCCAGTTGGCCAGCATGAGTTTCCCGGCGGCGCGCGCGGCTTTGACGGCGGCTTGTTGTGCGGTTTGTAAATTCACAAACAGACTTGATGCCAGCAGAAAGACTTCCGGTCGAGATTTTTTGGAATCGCGAACCGGTTTTTCCGCTCGCGGAATCACTTCGCCGCGCGTCTGGTCGAGGAGATTGTTTTCGGCGGCTTCGGCAACATGGAGCCGGTGGGCGTCTCACAACAGCAACGCGGCCAGGCTGAAGTAAAACAGCAGTGTGAAAACATCCGTGAACGCGAGCGTTACCGGGCCGGCGGCAATCTTTGGGTCGAGCCGCAGCGCGTGCAAGGCCGCCGGAACGCTCAATCCAAAAAAGCACGCCGCGCACAGCGCCAGCAGGATGCTCGCGCCGATGACAAAACCCGCCAACCCGGTCCCGCGCCACAGCCAGACAATGAGTCCGACCACGATGCCGCAACCGGTGCCAAGCAGCAGGGCCGTGCCCGCTTCGCGCCGAAACGCCCGGACATACCAGCCGAGACTCGGTCGCGCCGCGCGCAATGCCTGGACCGTCACCGTCATGGACTGGATGCTCACGCTCTCGCCCAGCCCCAGAACCAGCGCGAGGAAAAACGCCAGAACGATGCTTTTGGCGAGGGTGACGGCGTAGGCGCTGGCGAGCAGCGCGCAGAGCGTGCCGCTGCCAATGGTTGCCAGCAGCCAGGGAAAGCGGAACCGAAACGCCCGTAGCGGCGACGCGTCATGCACCTGCGACACGCGAAAACCGATGGACTCGAACAACGCATTCGTCTGCTCGCGCTCGGCAATGTCGAACGCTTCCTCCGTCAGCAAACCCACGTCCACCACGCCCACAATCTTTCGCGACTCGTCCACGACCGGGAATGCCAGAAACTTGTGCAGGACGAACGCCTCACACGCTTCCAGCACGGTCGCGGTGTGAGGAATGGTCACCACGCGCCGGATCATCAGTTCTGACAACCGCCGCTCCAGCGGCGCCGTCAAAAGCTGGCGCGTGGGCAGGACGCCGGCGAGCCGATCGTCCGTGTCCACGACGTAGAAATAGACAATCTTCTCGCCGATGCCGCGCTGCCGGATGGCGTCCAGTGCCTGCTGGACGGTGAAATCCTCCCGCAAGATTGCAGCATCCTTGCGGGCGACCGCCAAAACCGGCTGATCCAAATGGTCTGGTTTGTCTTTCGTCAGCGTCATTCCTTGTGGTGAGAGATTAAACCAGGAACGACAACACCGTCGAGAAGCCGTTTTGGCCCCGAACCGGATTGAATTTACACAGTGGGCCACACCGGCCAAGCGCCCTTGCGGCCAGTCTCATTAGCGAATTATTATTATCTTGTATCGGCACGATAATCGGCCTAATATGTTTGCCGTCTCGCGCAGATTGTCAGAGTGGATGAAGCAATCCGTTGGCAATGAAACCAATTCAGCGCCAGTGTTCGATCATTGTCCTGCTCATAAGCTGGTGGGTAGCGGCTCTGCCGGTCGCCGGGCAGTATACCTCGGACTATCAAACCAACACCATCAGCGGTGTAACCAGTAGTTGGCCGGGCGACTATGTCGTCGGCTCCAACACGTTCGCCGATGCGTTGCTGATTCGGAACAGCGGTGTGCTCACCAACGCTGACGGTTATACGGGTTACCTGCCGATGAGCAGCAGTAATTTCGTGAGAGTCGCCGGTGCCGGTTCGGTGTGGAGCAACGCCAATCTATATTTCGGCTGGTCCGGCAGTGGAAATCGCATGGAAATCACCAATGCCGGCAAAGTTGTGAACAGCCTGGGGACATACATTGCCTACAATGCCACCAGCAGCAGCAATCGCGTCCTGGTTACCGGCACCAATTCGGTCCTGAACTGCGCCAGTTTCCTGGAACTGGGATATTCCGGGGCCGGTAACAGCCTCGTCATCAGCAATGGCGGACAGGTGTGGAATTCCTATAGCGAACTGGGCAATAATAATACCGGCACCGGCAACAGCGTGCTCGTGACCGGCGCGGGTTCAGTCTGGAGCAACAGCTCCAGTTGCACGGTCGGCCGCGCGGGTGGCAACAATAAACTGACCGTCAATAAAGGCGGCCGCCTGATCTCCTATTACGCCTCGCTTGGCATGTTTGGGGGAGCCGACAGCAACTCCGTCGTGGTTTCGGACAGCGGTTCGCTCTGGCATGACGCGGGAGAGCCTTCGGACATTAATTTCGGCGGGAACAGCTCGGGCAACAGTCTCCTCGTGACCAATGGCGGCCAGGTGTTGGGCTACTATGCTTACTTGGGCAGAATGTCCACGTCCGATAACAATTCGGCGCTGGTGACCGGCCCGGGTTCCAGCTTTTCGGTCAACTGCTACATTTACATGGGTAACCAGGGCCACAACAACACATTTACCGTCGCCAACGGCGCGGCGGTGTCGGACAAATTCTGTTACATCAGCTATGCCGCCGGCAGCAGCAACAACGCGGTGGTGCTCACAGGCACCAACTCGTCCTGGTCGAACAGTTACAGTGTGTTCGTCGGCTATTCCGGCGTGAACGGAAGCCTGACCATCAGCAATGGCGCAACGATGAGCTACATCAACACGGTATGGACGCCGAATCACAGCAGCATCCTCGGGTACGAATCCACCAGCAGTAACAACTGCGCCCTGGTCACGGGTAACGGCTCCCTTTGGGACTGTTCCGGCGACATGTACGTTGGTTTCAATGGCCCGGTCAACAGCCTGGTCATCAGCAATGGCGGCCGGGTCATCAGCGCTGATGGTCTTGTGGGGTCGAACCCCGGCAGTGACAGCAACCGCGCGCTGGTCGTTGGCGCCAATTCGGTCTGGACCAACTATGGCGACCTGTATGTAGGAGATTTCGGCGTGGACAACAGCTTGGTGATCAGCAATGGCAGCCGGGTCATCAACGTTAATGGTTTCCTGGGACGGAACCCCGGCAGCGACAGCAACAGCGTGCTGGTCGTCGGTGCCGGTTCCATCTGGACCAACAACGCCGACGTGTATGTCGGATGTTTCGGTTCGGGTAACAGTTTGGTGATCAGCAACGGCGCCAAGGTGAACGATGACTGGGGCACGATTGGATATGACACCAACAGCATTTACAATCAGGCGCTGGTCGCCGGCGCCGGCTCGGTCTGGAGCAATAATACGGTGACATTTGTCGGTGACTTCGGTTCCAGCAATACTCTCGTGATTCGCGATGGAGGACGGGTTCTTGATTACTGGGGTCTGGTGGGTGAAGAAGATTCGGGCAACGACAATACCGTGTGGGTGGAATCCGGCGGCATCTGGCGCAACGACCAGCTCGCTATTGGCGATTGGGGCTCACACAATGCCTTGTACGTTGACGGCGGCTCGGTTTACGTCTCTACCTACATGGCCGTTGGTTACGATCCGGTTTACGCCAACAATCTCGTCCAAATGACCGACGGCCAGATCGTTGTCACCAATCAGACTCACGACGCCGAGTTGGAAGTGTACGGTGGCGGGTTCCTGCTGGCGGGCGGCACGCTGTGGGTGGACACGCTGGTCATCACCAATGAGGCCGCTCAATTCATGTATATCGGTGGCACACTGGCTTACCGGAATCTCGTGCTCACCCCGGAGTTTGACGCGGACGGAGACGGTATTCCCAACGGCTGGGAACAGGCGCACGGTCTCGATCCTTTGAACCCCGACGACGCCAGCGCCGACAACGACGGCGACGGAATGAGCAATTTGCAGGAATATCTGGCCGGCACCGACCCGAACAATGCCGCGTCGCGGTTCGCCATCACCTCGCTGGCATTGACGAACGGCCGTGTTCGGGTGAGCTGGTCGGCGGTCGGTGGCAAGAGTTACGTGGTGCAGACCAATTCCGCGCTGGGCGCCAGCTTTGCCGACGCCAGCCCCGTGATTATCGTGCCCGGCACGAGTGAAACGGTGACCAATTATCTGGATCCGGGATTTGCGGTTAACGACCAGACTCGCTACTACCGCGTGCGGCTTGGCCCTTGACGCAGCGGCAAGCTCGTCGAGGTTGTGGTGTCGGTGCTGTCCATCCGCCGCAGTCCTGCTTCGGAGGACAGGTGCGCCGATGCGAGCCACAGGCTCGACGCTACAACTGCTCACCCCAGCGCGGCCAAGGCAGCTTTCACATGGTCACGCTTGCTATGCCATTCCGCAAGCCGCTGCTTGTGTTCCGCTAAAACATTCGGCGGGACTTTTTGGGTGAAGTTCGGATTGGCCAGCTTCTGTTCGATTTTGGCATTCTCCGCCTCGATTTTTGCCAGCTCCTTTTTCAACCGCGCCTTCTCTGCTTCCACATCAATCAATCCTTCCAACGGCAGAAACAAATCGCCCAGCGCGGTACGAACCGTCATCGTGTTCCTGGCCGGCTGATAATTCGCGTCCACCTCGACCGCCTCGGCGTTGAGCAACAGCTTGAGCACTTCGAGATCGTGCGCGGCCAGTTCGCGTGCAGGTTTAAGGATGAATTTGACCTTCTTGTTGGCGGCAACGTTCGCGGTGCGGCGCAGATTGCGGCCTTCTGTGGCCAATTCGTTGCGTGCGCCGATGTGTTTTTCATCCTGTTCAGACAGGCCGTAGTGCGATTTGAAATCGTCGTCGAGCGGCTTCGGCCACGGCGCGAACATGATGGTTTTGCCGCCCTGATTTTCCGGCATGTCTTCGGCGTAACCCATCCCGTGCCACAATTCTTCCGTGATAAACGGCAGAAAGGGATGAAACAGGCGGAGGGTGTGCGAGAGGACGAAGTCAATCACGGCCAGCGTGTTCGCTTTGCGAGCCTCTTCGTTCGTAGCAGCCGACGTGAGGAGGCTCTGTTTTTCTTCAGATGAAATTTGAGTCTCGTTACCTCGATTCCTGCTGACGAGCACGGCTTTGCTCGCCTCCACGTACCAGTCGCAGTACTCGCTCCAGAAAAAACGGTAGAGCGTCGCCGTCGCGTCGCTGAATTTGTATTCGGCGAAAGCGGCATCAATTTCGCGAATAGCCGCGTCGAGCTTGAGCAAAATCCATTTGTCGTCGGACGTGAGCAGTTTGGGATCAATTTCGCCTTGAATCTCGGCAGGCGGGGCGCCCGCCGATGCACCCGAGGCGGGTGCGCTCCCCACCATCTGGCGGAAGCGGCAGGCGTTCCAGAGTTTGTTGCAGAAATTGCGGCCCAGCTCGACGTTCTGTTCATCGAACAAAATGTCCAGGCCGAGCGGCGCGCTGCGCATGGTGCCGAACCGGAGCGCATCGGCGCCGTATTTGCCGATGAGGTCAAGTGGATCGGGCGAATTGCCGAGGCTCTTGGACATCTTGCGTCCCTGCTTGTCGCGGATGATGCCGGTGAAATACACGTTCTTGAACGGCAAATCCTCCATGAACTCGTAGCCCGCCATGATCATGCGCGCGACCCAGAAGAAAATGATGTCCGGCCCGGTCACGAGGTCGGTGGTCGGATAAAATTTCTTCAAGGTCTCGGTCTGCTCCGGCCAGCCCATCGTTGCAAACGGCCAAAGCCACGAACTGAACCAGGTGTCCAGCACGTCGGGGTCTTGGGTGAAGCCAGACTTTTCCAACAGTGAGCGATATCTATCTGTTGTGCTAATAATTTCGACGCGAACCTCGGTTGGTGAAACGTCAATTGTCTGAACGAAAAGGAATTCACCTGATTTTGCTGCCTCATCCAGTGCAATTATGATTTCGCGCTCGGGCTTGTATTGTTTGTCAGCCCTTTTGCTCCAAACCGGAATCCGGTGCCCCCACCAAAGCTGGCGGCTGATGCACCAGTCCTGTAAACCGCCCATCCAGTGGTCATACACCTTCGCCCAGCGCTGCGGATGAAACCGCATTTTCCGGGGAGCGCACGCGCCCTCGCGTGCGGTGGCGGACGCCTCGTCCGCCACAGTTTGGCGTCCGGACTTGTCAGCACCATTGGTATCTGCCACGGCATTCATGCCGTCGGCGTGGGCGCCGACGGCAGCACGCGAGGCGCGTGCGCTCCCCGAATCATCTTCCTGCTCCACGCACGCGCGGGATTTTTCAACGCTCGGGTATTTCAAGAACCACTGCTCGCTCAGATACGGCTCGATGGGCACGTGACTGCGCTGGCTGTAACCGACGTTATGGACGTAATCCTCCGTTTTCAGCAACAAACCTTGCTCGGTCAATTTCTCGACCGCAAGTTGGCGCGCTTTCGCCCGGTCCAGACCCGCAAAATCGTTGCCGGCGATTTCAGTCATGCGACCGTCCATACCGATGACGATCGTCAACGGGAGTTTATGTCGCACGGCCATTTCGTAGTCGGCCGGGTCATGCGCAGGCGTGACTTTCACGCAACCGGTGCCGAACTTCGGGTCCACCAGTTCGTCCGCGATCACCGGGATAGGCTTGTTTTGCAGCGGGAGGAGAGCCCGTTTGCCAACCAGTTTCATGTAACGCGGGTCGTTCGGGTTCACTGCCACCGCTTCGTCGCCGAGCATCGTTTCCGGGCGGGTCGTGGCCACAACCATGAATTCATCGGCTTTGGGTTTGCCCTGGTCGTCGAGCAATGGATATTTGATATGCCAGAGGTGCCCCTTCTCCTCGATCATTTCGACTTCCTCGTCGGAGAGAGCAGTGCGGGCGGCGGGGTCCCAGTTCACCATGCGTTTGCCGCGGTAGATGAGTCCCTTTTTGTAAAGTTCGACGAACACCTTCTGGACGCAGCGTGAATATTCCGGGTCCATGGTGAACCGTTCGCGTGTCCAATCGCACGACGCGCCGAGTTTTTTCAATTGCTGGATGATGATGCCGCCGTGCTTTTCCTTCCATTGCCAGACGCGTTCGAGGAATTTCTCGCGGCCCAAATCATCGCGGTGTTTGATTTCGCCCGCCTTCTTCAGCGCTTTCTCAACGACTGTCTGCGTGGCGATGCCGGCGTGGTCGGTGCCGGGCAGCCAGAGGACTTCCTTGCCGTCCATGCGCGCCTTGCGGGCGAGGATGTCCTGGATGGTGTTGTTGAGGACATGGCCCATGGTGAGCACGCCGGTGACATTCGGCGGCGGGATGACGATGGAATAGGCCGGGCGCTTGGAAGACACGCGCGCCGGGTCGGCGGTGAAACAGCCCTGCTTCAACCAAAAGTCATACCATTTGTCCTCGACGGACTGCGGTTCGTAGGCTTTGGAAATCTCGGACATAATTGCAATGGAAGCATTCAACACCCAACATTCAACGCCGAACGCCCAACGACCGAAATTCGATGTTGGGCGTTGAATGTTGAATGTTCGATGTTCACTTCTTCAAAAGCGCAAATTCCATGCTGTCCACCAGCGCCTGGAGGCTGGCTTCAATGATGTTTTCGCTTACGCCGACGGTGCCCCAATCGCGCTTGCCATTGGTGGACTGGATGAGCACGCGCGTCTTCGCCGCCGTGCCGGTCGTCGTGTCAAGGATGCGCACCTTGTAATCGGTGAGCGTCACGTCCTGGAGTTGCGGGAAAAACCTCACCAGCGCCAGCCGCAACGCGCCGTCGAGCGCGTTCACCGGGCCGTCGCCGTCGGACACGGTCTGGGCGCGCTGGACGCCGACCCGGACCTTGACGGTGGCTTCGCAGACGGAACTGCCGCCGTTGCGGCGCATGGAAACGTGGTAGGCGTCCACGTGAAACGACGGGTCGCGGTGCTTGAGCGTCTGGCCGATGAGCAACGCCAGCGACGCCTCGGCGGCTTCGTATTCATAGCCCTGGCCTTCCAGTTCCTTGACGCGTACCGTGATGGCCTTCACCTCCGGCATGTCCGGCTTGAGCTTGAATCCCAGTTCGGCGGCTTTCATCAAAATGTTCGTCCGGCCCGACATGTCACTGACGAGCACACGGCGGAAATTCCCGACGGCGGCCGGATCAATGTGTTCGTAGCTGCGCGCCACGCGGTCAATGGCGTGCACGTGCATCCCGCCCTTGTGCGCAAATGCCGTCTGCCCCACCCACGGCTGGCGCGGGTCGTGCCGGACATTCGCAATCTCGTCCACGAATTCGGAAAGTTCCTTGAGCTTGGCCAGCGAGTTCGCGGGCACGCCGGTCTTTTTCAATTTGAAATGCAACAGCGGGATGACGCTGGTCAGATTGCAATTGCCCGTGCGTTCGCCATAGCCGTTGATGGTGCCCTGCACCTGGGTGGCGCCGGCTTCAACGCCGGCCAGGGCATTGGCCACGCCCACGCCGCAATCGTTGTGCGTGTGGATGCCGATGCGGGTTGTGAGTTTGCCCTTCGCCACCGCCGTGATGCGCGCGATTTCTTCCGGCAGGCAGCCGCCGTTCGTGTCGCACAAGGCGATGCACGCCGCGCCCGCTTTTTCGGCCGCCTGCCAGGTGGCCAGGGCGTAACCCGCTTCATCCTTGAACCCGTCGAAGCTGTGCTCGGCATCGTAGATGACCGTCTTGCCGTGGTCCTTCAAAAAGCGGATGGTGTCGCCGATCATCGCCAGATTCTCGTCCGGTTTGGCGCGCAACACCTCGGTGACGTGCAACAGCCAGGTCTTGCCGACGATGGTGACGACCGGCGTTTTCGCTTCGAGGATCTGCCGCATCAACTCGTCCTTTTCCACCGCGACGCCTTTGCGGCGGGTCATGCTGAACGCGGCAATCCGGGCGTTCTTCCATTTGCGCCGGCTCGCCTGCGCGAAAAACTCCAGGTCCTTGGGGTTGGAGCCGGGCCAGCCGCCTTCAATGTAATGGACCCCGAATGCGTCGAGCCGCTCGGCGATGCGGAGGTTGTCCGCGACCGAGAAATTGA
>Ga0209517_10008420_pt1 | contig 12081 bp, 7 predicted proteins | sample PeaSoiMetSII2010_FD_187695 | JGI IMG/M metagenome (GOLD analysis project Ga0209517, IMG submission 187695) | Peat soil microbial communities from Weissenstadt, Germany - SII-2010 (SPAdes) (version 2) | ecosystem: Environmental > Terrestrial > Soil > Wetlands > Peat | place: Germany: Weissenstadt...
GTTTTGTGGCGAGCCGATATGTGATTCGCGACGACCTGTACCGGCCGATCACAAGTGAAGAGTGTGGCACACTCGATGGGTTTTTCGTTGACGAGCTTCATGACAAGCTCGAATCGTTCTTTTGGGATCCCGATAGATTTCGGTCACGAGGAAGGTCTTGGTGAAGTGCGACCTTAAGCCGCAGGAATTCGGAGCCGCGCTTCGAGACCCAGAATCACCAAATTGGCAGATCGCATACGACTGCTTGGTGATGATGATCAACCGGCGTCTGCGGAGCAGTATTAAGTGGCCTCGGGTCCGTGAACTAGCCGATGCACCCGATGCTGATCTTGCTCGAGAGCTTGCCGACGAGTTCTGGATAGTGTTGAGCGGAAAGCCACAGATGTTAGCATCTGCTTCGGTGCAGGGTTTCGGTGCCATTGACCGTCAGATTTGCCGGTTCTTGCGGCAGCCGACATCGACCTCAATTGAAATCTCTGAATCGCGGTTACGTGAACACCTTGCTACGAAGGTAAGGGAGGTGCTCCGACGCGGAAAGTTTATCGAACTGCGGCGAAGCCTCTGGGGGGTTGCAGGCCTCCCGGAAAAGTCGGCTGATGCGCAAACGATTGAGCGCGTTCGCGCGAACATGCCGTCCATAGGTGCCGAGTGGACGCCTCAGCGGCCGGGCCAAGATCCACCAATTGCGCGACCGGACGACATCGCCAGCCACTTGAGCGCCGTGTTCCAGGCCGCAAACGCATATTGTTGGTTTTTGGATCTTCACCGGCTCTGCTGGGACGCGTTGAGACCGCCCCTCGCAGGAGTTATGTCACACGAGCGTATCACTCGCGAACAGCCTCTCCTCCAAGTGCCGGTTCGGGATGAATTTCGAGACTTCGATCTTCTCGGCATTCTTCAACGTTACTTCGATTCGCTTGATGCCGAGACGAGATTCGTGGTTCAGCTTGCGTACGGCGAAGCATCAACGCTTCGGGAAATCGAGCGCTCTTCAGATATCTCAAAGAGCACTGCAGCTCGAAAACTTGACGGCTTTCGGTCCGGCCTGGCCGAGTATTTGCAACACTATGGCTACTCGGCTTTCGACGAAAGCGTTCTTGTTCGGGCCTTTCGGGACATTCTAGACAGTTGAGCCCTTCTAAAAGAGGAGAGTGTAGAAAACGTGTCGCAGATTGCTGACAACAGTGGCGCGCTGTCGCTTGCCGAAGTGGCGGACCTGTATATCGAGTCCTTACACGAAGACTTGGAAGGCCGGGCGTACCAATCGGACTCGGCACCAAAGGACGATGTGACCGCTGAGGTTCAGCCGCCGCGAGTTGGTGACTTGTGGCTGACATACGGAACATCTGAAAACCCTCCAGTGCTCATCGCCATTTCTTGGGTTGGCGATCGTTTCTGCCGAGCAGTTTTTGTCCTTGAGGAGCCGGAACTTGCCGCTGAGGATGAATTATTGGTTTCAGCGGAGCAATGCTCTCTAGGCGCGCCTCTTGCTCTCTGCGCTTGGCGCGACTTGCCGGTTTCCAAAGGTGACCTTCGGCAGCTTGTGGGTGTTTTGCCCGATGACGTCATCGAACCGCTTGCGATGATGCTGCAGCATCGTTTGACCGGAGGGTTCCGACGGCGAGTTCTCGGCTCCAACCGATTATCGAGTGGTGAGGGTGGCGTTCGGTGGCTCATTGAGCCTGCTGGTGAATCTGGGCATGCGGTCGAATTTCTCTCTGGAGCACCAGTACTCACGGAGATCGACCCGCGTGTCCGAGTGCGGCAAGAAATCGTGACGTTAACGACACACCTTGAAGAACGAGCGTTGATGGCAACAGACGCGACGACCGAAGTTGTTTCAAATTCGGCTGTGGCTACAGACAATTGGGTTTCTCGCCTACTGCACTGGATTGACGAAAAAAGTGTCCCGCGGCCTTGGATAATTGACCAGCTAGGAGCATTGAAACGTCTCGTTGATATTCCGCAAGGACAATTTCAGTTAGTTCGGGAACTCGGCGCAGTCCTTGGAGAGGCCACCCGCGAATATGAGCTCGATCTGTCGGAGAGGGTTCCAGAGTTTGGGGGTGCGTCCGATTTCGGATCTTTCAAACTTGTTGTTCAGACGGGAGACCAGCCGAAGGCCTGGGCGATCTTTGTGCCGCGTACGCCTCCAGGAACATTCTCGGATCGGTTGATTGAAGTCGAGATTCAGCTGCTCGGCCAACGAATTACTCTCCGCCCTCCGAATACCAAGTCTCGGCCAGTTCGCATCAGCGCATTGGCAGATCCTTCGTCTTTTGTTGGTCAGTTGAACGTGGTTTTTCGTGAAGTACCCCCAGCCGTCGGTGATGGAGATGATGATGACTAGTGCCCTGCCAAGCCGCCCCTCCTTTCGGTCCCAATGGAAATCCTTTCTTGATCAAGTTTGCACGACACGGCTGTCTCAAGCCCGATTGCGGGAGATTCTTGATGTTCTTCTTTACGATGGCGAAGACATCCGGCAGTGCAACATTTTTGGTGTGTCCTCCTCGGACGATCCATCGCCGGTCCTTTCACCTGTAGAACGACTGCTCCTTTTCGTGAGAATCGCGTTGGGGAGACTGCAAGGCGACCTTAGCTTGGCGCGACTAGACCCGACGTTTCGGACTACGCAGCCGCAGCACTTCTGGTACCACCGCAATCTAAAGCGCCTAGTGAACTTAGCTCTTAGCTCGACAACCCCGCGGGCGTTTTCTCGAATTGATCGTCTGCGCCTCTATGCTCAGTGGTCAAGTCTGAGTTATCTTTCTTCGCAGCTGCATCATCACGAACGAGTGCGACAGGCTGGCCACGCGTCCTCGCGCTTCCAACTGACGAGACTGGAAGAGCAAATTGAAGCATTGCCACAAGACGTTGAAGTGCAATCTATTCGTGCGCTCTGCCTTTATCGAAGGGCAGTTCATGCAATAAGAACACGACCGGCGAGGTTTGATGAGGCCGCTTCTTACCTGCGGGAGCTGTTGATGTTGCCAGCGAGAGCAGTCCCACCGGGACTATACCTTCATTGCGCCCGGCGGCTATATCGGCTTCCTTTCCAGTTTCGCAGGAAAATTCTTCACGAGAGCAGGCAGCTTCTTGCAAACGCGTTTGCATTGATTCCTCCGTCGCGTTCATTCGACCGCATCGGCCTAGCCTATCTTCTGGCCCAGGATGCTCTCATTTGTGGCGCCCCCACCTTGGCTAAGGACTTCTCGGCTGTGGCTGGTCGTCTATCGGCTCTGGAACCGCAGCCTGCCTACAATGATCGAGCTACCAGGCATATCGCTTGGCTTCGGGATCAAATTGCCGTACAGATCGAGGACGAGAGGTACCCCCCTCGCGACGCCGAACTGCCGATAGACAACTTAATGTCGGAAGTCAGGCAGGCGCTTGAGACGAGCGTTGAAAAGGCCTATGAGTTCCTTTCCTACCGGGACGCGCGAGAGACGTTTGTCTCGCGCCTTTACAAAGATGTCTCGCAGTCATGGATTGGTCGGATGGTTTCCAGTACGGCCCCACCCGTGGCTTGCGATTCATTTTTGAGCACGGCCGCAACTGCGTTAGATTCCTATAGACATCAACCGCGGGTCTTGGATTTAGTGCGAATTGGCTATGCATGCCGACTTCTCAATGCACGTGGAAGCGACAGAATAGATGATGCTTTTAACGGATACGAGAGCCTTCTCGCATTTTGCGTGCTCACAGGCCAGTGGCAAGCGTTTATCGACCAACTGTGCGCGGCCGGTCACAACGTTTTCCTCAAGAAATTTGGATTTGACCGTGAGGTCACCCGGTTAGAGGAACTAGCCTCATATTTTGAGACTGTACTCGGCATTACGGTAACCGAGGCTCAACTCCGGGATAGCTCTTCGCGACTGAATAACGCGTTGTTTGGTACCGAGACTCTTACCGCTGATGTGCGTTTTGCAGTCGACGTGATTCAAAGCCGTTGGCGCAACGACAGTGTGCCGACCACTGCCGAGGGCGACACTACTATCGGTCAGTGGGCAAACTCATATGCCCTCCCCGCTAGGCGATCATCTTTCAAACCTGAAAGTGCAGACCCCCTGGTTCAGAGCTTCTTTCGAGATTGTGAAATTGTCATCAAAACCGAGTCACGCATGGCGAACCCGGAAGGCGTGGACGAATCGCCCGTATGGACAGGTCTGGCGTGGTGCGCTCTTCACCTTTCTCGCGTGATGCGCAAGGTGCAGGGCACAGGTGACAAAGTTCGCACCGTTGACAACATGACTGATCAGGATTGGCTGGCTTCCGGTATTCGCTGGGCCGAGAAGGGTATGGATCTGGCTGAGGAACAGGGGCGATCCGCTGGGGTATATCGCGCCGTCGATGTCAGAAAAAGATTAGAGCAATTACGAAATAAGAAGAAGGACGTGCAACTCATCGAAGAACTGACTGACCGCATGCTGGCAATTGATGAAGTACGACTGAACACCACTGAATGGCCAAGCCGTCGAAATCGCGCCGTTGTTCGCACTGAACGCAGTATCTGCGAAGTTATGGGTCAGTGGTGGAGGTCGTTCCCAACCGCTGTCGGATTGCGTACGGATTCGAGATTGAGGAATCGGTTTTCATTGGTTCAAAGGCTCAAATCTTTTAATTATGGCCAGCTGACAAACGAACCTGCGGAACGCGCCGCAGAGGAATTGCCTGTGGGATCGCTTGCGGATGAAGTTGTGGATTACTCGATAACTCCGGACGTCTTCGATCGCGTGGAGGTCGCGCACGATGACATTCTCGACGACGAACAAACCCGGCGCCTTTACCAACACCTGCGGGATACTAACGGGGCGATTCTTGACTTCATCACCCACCCTGGCTCTGGCTCGACCGACTGGGAGAAGGCTGCATTTAATGGATGGGGCACGATTTGCTTCGTCATCAAGGCTGGCCAAGATGACCTGATGATTAAGCCTTTCTTCCTTGCGGTTCCTGAGGCGCTAATCCGTCTCGTCATCGACGGCGCGGAAGATCAAGACACGGCTCATGATCAAGGTGGTTTGCAGACAGATCTTGTTTACTGGCCTGAGAACGGAGACGGTCCGTTCCCAACACTACTTCAGGAATTGTCTGATCGTCTGTTTCCACACTACCTGCTAAACGAGATACGGGGATGCCGAACTTTGTATCTGTGTCCTCACCGGCACCTTTTTCAAATTCCGCTTCACGCATTTCCGCTCCAGAGGCCACTTTTTAGGGATTTCGATACGAGCTATGCCCTGAAGACGTCACACATTATGGGTCTGACATCGAAGTCGGTTCAGACAGCCGCCCCGGCCCGGCGTTGGACTGTAGTGGATGAGGCGTCAATGGGAGATTCGCTACGATGGTTTACAAACTGGGTCGCGCCCGAAAATGAGTGGGGACGCGCAGGGCTCGGCATAGAAGATTTCTTAGAGGCGGGCGCACGTGCCAGCCAGGCTGTCGTGTGCTGCCATGGACAGTTAGATGATGCACGCCCCGGACGGGCAAGACTCCGGCTTTGGGGCGGCGGCCGGTTGGTCGCAGATGACATCCACCGTGTCGCCAAAGTCTCTGAGTCGGGCGTCGATCTCCGTGGTAGCGACTGGGTGATTGCTGCTTGTGATGCAGGAAGAGCGCGGGTGGCGATGCAGACTGCTCCAGGGCTGGCGTTGAGTCTAGTAACTTGCGGAGCTGCGAGAGTGACTAGTTGCCTCTATCGCGTTAGACGCGAGGTTGCCGCTCGGTTTGTGTCGAACTTTGTGAAGGCTTGTGATCGAGGCAGTGGTGCTCCCTTCGCCGCCGGCGTAAGGGGACTGGGCAGGGACGGTGGGCGAGCCGATTGGGCTAGGGCAGCATCATTTGTTTCTTATGGCCTAGTCCAGGCGAGTTCGGCAGATCAGGTTCGTCCCACCTAGAGATCTCCCCAAGACGCTTCATGTACGAGGCGCTTGGTTAGTGGACCGAAACTAACCCTATGTGTCACGGGAAAAGCCAAACATTACGACACTACAATTGTATCAACCGGTCCCGCCTTGATCAGGTTTTAGGTAGTGTCTGAAGTTAACGTTGAATGCCTAGGTCACAGCATATCAGTCAAAACCTCGATCCCCACCGATTCAGTACTGCCATCTGCGAGGATCTTCGCCAACCCCGACGGAGACCACCTGAAACACGGCACACCGAAGCGCGCGAGTTGACTCAGCATAAAGTGCTGCTCGTCCCGTAGAAGCATCCAATGGTGGCCCAGGGGAAACAGCGTCAACGCCCTGAAGAAAACCTGGGAAGCATTTGCGGCCATGCTTGATGCCCACATGTGACCCGGTTTCAGATGCACAGATTTCAGACAGTACCAGGTTTAGGTGGGGGTCGGAGAGCCCTCATTCTCCACTCCATTTCCACTCCATTAAGGACCAATCTGCATATGAGGTTTCGGAAGTTGCTGAATCCAGTAGACCTGAATTCACGCCGTGGACGCCATTGTCTTTTATTTTCAATCGACGCTCACATTCCCAAGCTGGACGTCGTGGGTTCGAGTCCCATCTCCCGCTCCAACTTTTCAATGCTTTGGAAAGCACCTATCCAACGTTCTAGTCCAATTAAGTCCATTTACATTACATCGATCACCTTCTCCAGTGCATTCACCGCTTCTTGACGCCGCTTGAAGGAAGCCTTCGTGTAGACGTTCTCGTTCACGTCAACGGTGTGCCCCATCTGTTCGGCTCTGACATGTGGATCAACCCCCAGCTCGTTTAAGAGGGAACTATGGGTTCTCCGCATCACCTGGAAATTCGCCCAACCCAAACCGACCGGCAACAGCTTCGGAAGGAAGTTTCTCCTCCAGCAGTTGTCCTTCGATAGGGGTGTAGACATCTTCTCCGAAGGGAACACCCACGCATTAGCGTCGGTACTGAGCGACAGGCTCTTCCATTCATCAATTGATGAACGCAAGCCATCGGAAAGTGCCGCCCACCGGACCGACCGAATCGACTTTGGAGAGTCCACATTACCTCGGTAGACGCGTTGCCGAATATCTGCGTATTCCTTGTCCAAACGCGCCCACTCCAGTCCGAAGATCTCACCTGGCCGCATACCAGCAATTACGGCAAGTTTAGCGATGAGCCGTTCCCGAACATCGACCACTGAGAACAGCAATCGCACGTCCTCAACCGCCATGATTTTCGTTGCCGGACGCCTACACTCTCGCGGCGTAAAGAGCAACGCCGCAGGATTCCGTTTTAGGTAACCTTCAGCAACTGCCAAACCGAAGATCTGATTCAGATCCCACCTCAAGTGATCCACCACACTAAATGAGAGTGAGGCTTTGCCGTCCAGCAACGCTTGCAACTCATCCCTGCTAAAGCTATCCAAGGATCGAGTGCTGTACACAGCGGTCAAGTGATGTGCGATGCGACCTTCATTCTCCTTGGCCGTGGTTTGCTTCCACTTCCGGCGATAGAACGGTAAGTAAACCTGCCCCACGAAGTCACCAAAGTTGCACCTCCCTGCGGATGCGCTGGACCGATTGTTGATCGGAGTTAGGATCGTCCCCAGCGCAGTTTGGGCCTGAGCCTTCGTCATTTCCGAGACTCGCCCAAGCGTGCGCGCGGGACGCCGCCCATCCTCCCACCATCTCGCGATCCAGACACCGTTTACTTTTTGCAAACTGCCTCGCTGAAACCTTCTGCGCATGAAATCCTCTTTCATGCGTCTACAGCGCTTGTCCTGACGGAGCCATCATAACATCGATCTCGATGCCCTGCTCATTGGCTCTCTTCCAGAGTTCCAACGTGCTGCGCCGAACCAGCTTTCGTCTCCCCAGACTTACGCACGGTAGCCGAGGAGCGTTTTTGATCCGTCCATTGATCAGGTTGCAGATATGGGCCTTGGAGCAACGCAGCTCAGCTGCAACCTCCCGGACGGTCAGGATATCGTTGTCCGTTCTCATCGCCTGATGCTCAGTTCACCGATCCGCCTTCCGCCAGTTTCGTTCTGGAGAGTGCCGCCCAACAAATCCGGCCTCCATCTCTCACGATCCGGTTTGCTACGATCTCATCGTCCCCCATGGGATGAGATTCTCCTAGGTACCAACAACCTCCCAACGTCGCTGTTGGTACACGGTTTCGAGGTGCCGCGTGGACGCTCCAATCAGTCAGAAGCTGCGGGAACGCGGCTTGGACATTCGCTTTCTTCAGTGGCTTGAAGGAAAGGAAGATCGGCTGCCCCGGCTTTACGCTGTCCACCAACTGGAAGGGGAAGAGCTTGCGGCTGCAATCAGGGCCGCCGCGTGGCTCAGGCAACTTTGTTCTCAGCCAAACGTTGTCGCACCATCGTCAATGGAAACCTGGGAATCGCGCTACAAACTTCTTGAGGACTTTCTCTGCGCCACTCTTCTGTGGAGCATGACGGGTTCAACCTTGTGTCTGAAGGAGGATCTGGAGATGCTGGAGCACGTTCTGGATACCCTCCTCCCGAAGAGTAGTTGGAGGCAGTATTCGATTGACATTCTCGATCTACGGAAGAAGAGTCAACCACCGCGGTTTCCAAACTACGTCGGGCGCCCCTCTGGCGGAAAAAACCAGTCGGAAGAGACTGATCGAATTCGAGCTGCCATTGCCTATGTGACGACTGTCAGTAAGGCACCCTATGCTGATTTGGCCGGGTTTTGGAATGAATGCTTGAAGACGGAAAAGTATCAAGCTGCCTCAATCAAAAGCAGACTTCGAAAGGGCCACTACCTAAATCGAACGGTGGGTGCCAGCGAGCGCCTCTTAGAGCATTGGAAAGCTATTTACGATCTCGACCTTCGGAGGGTGTTTCCGGGCCCTTTTCCTCCCAGCCGGGAGCTCGAAGAGTTGTGGCGCGCAAAACTGGAAGAGAACGGGCCGTAACATCGACCAGCTTTTGCCCGGAAGGTCCGGCCAGAAGCCGCCGGAAGAGAGGAAGACGCCCGCCAAGAAAGTGGATGCCGCAAGCCGCGCCGGTTGAGACGGAGCCACGTAAGCGAGCTCATTTTAGCGGAGCGACCCAGACGGATGGCAGCGGCGGCATGGAAACGATGGGCCGCGCCGCGGAAGGTGGAATTGTAGCCCTGGTTGTTTGGTCGGCCTCCCTGGCGGCGCTCGTTATCCGTGGATTAGACCTCCCGGATGCCCGAAAAAGGGTCGGTTTTCATGCCCGGTCTTCGCCTCGATTTTTCGAAAACCTAATGTAACCACTAACTCGCTGATTCATAAGTATTATTCCTGTGGCCATGCCCCTCGCGCGCGCGCGAGTATATATTTACTAATACTAAAATCGGGCCCACGCAACGCGTGCACGACATGAGCCGACCCGTGGTCCCGAACCGGCGATACGCCCGGCCGTCCCGGAAGAACCACTGCCAAAAACCCCTCGGGCGAATTGTGGCCCGACGACCGAACCTGGACCGGAATTGGGACGATTCCGCTTCACAAATCCCTCACGGGCGCGCCAAGAACCTCTGCCCAAAGTGAGCGTCGGCACACCCCGATGAGCGATAGGCGAGACCGGTTTTTTCAGAAATGGATTCATTCTGACGAGCGAATATCGTGCTCAGGTATGCGCGGTTGACCTACTTGCGCTTTATGCTAACTGGTGCGTTTCCCGCCAAGTCGGCAAGGGACGCCAGTCAACTCCGGTTTTTCAATTTCTGACAAAGATTCCGCTAGCGCGCAAGTCACTGATTCTCAGGATTGTTTTGCGGTCGGTTATTGCCTGCGCGCGAGGTATCGTTACGCGGGCGCCAAACGGGTGGGCGATTAAACGACGGAATCGAGTCGATGTTCACCCCATACAACCCGGTTGGAACCAAGCCCTGGCCTGGGACGGCCCGGACACGCGCCAAAACCTTCCAGCTGATTTTGGCAGGGCCCGAGACGCCGGACCGGACAAGTTCACGCTGCCAACCGTGGATCGCTCCTAGGCGCGCCTAAAGCCCGATGAAGTGGGTTAAACGCGGAGCAATGGGACACTGTCCCAGCATCAGCACGCTTTTCAATCTCTGTTCGCTCAGCGATCTCTTCTTATCACAATCAGATCGGTCATCTAGGTCCTCCTAATGATGCTATGAAAGCGCTGCAGCGGGGCTTCGCGTAGACTGCGAGCGAAACCCAAGCACAAGGAGGTGCTGCAGCAATATGGAACAGTTTATCGGATGTGACGCACACAAGAAGTGTTCAGTCTTCGTCGCGGTAAACGAAAAAGGGCAGGCCGGCGAGGCGCTACGGGTCATGCACGATCGACAGCTTTACCGCGAGTTTCTTGCGCAGCTGCCTGCGCACTCGGCGATCGCCGTGGAAGCCAGCGGTAACTACAGTTGGCTGGTGGATGAGATGGAGCGATCGGGTCACCGTCCCACGCTGTGCAATCCGCTGGAAGCGAAGCGGCGCATGGGGCTTACCAACAAGACCGACAAGCTGGACGCCAGAGGGTTGGCGATCCTGCTCCGAAACGGCACCTTGCCGGAAGTCTGGATTCCGCCGGGCGAGTTGCGCGATCAACGCGAGCTGCTGCGGCTGCGTATTTTCCTGGTGAGGTTGCGAACGCGAGTGAAGAATCGCATCCACGGCACGCTGGCGCGTTACAACGTGCAGGTGCCGGGAGCGGATCTCTTCGGCGTCGAAGCTCGGTTGCAGCTCGAAGCACGATTGCCGGAACTGCCGACGCACAGCCGTGAAGCTGTCGAGCAAGAGTTGGCGACGCTCGATTTTCTCGAGACCCAGATCAAATCGGCGGAGAAGCGACTGGAAGCGATTATGAAGGTGAGCGTGGAAGCGGATCTGCTGAAGACACTGCCCTGCGTGGGCACAATCTTAAGCATGGTTCTGATGCTGGAAATCGGCCGAGTGGATCGATTTCCGACAGCCGCGCACCTGGCCAGCTACGCCGGGCTAGTGCCCCGCGTGCATTCCAGTGGCGGTCACACGCGCATGGGTCAGGTCTGCGGAAACGTGAATCGGCACCTGAAATGGGCGTTTGTAGAGACGGGAAATCTGGTGGTGATCAACCAGCGCCGGCTCGCAGGCACGCATGTGGTGCGGCTGTATCAACGCATCAAACGCAGCAAGAATCATCAGAAGGCAGTGGTCGCCGTGGGGCGCCACTTGGCCGAAGCGGCTTGGTGGGTGCTCACCAAGCAGGAGGTTTATCGCGAGCCGCACGGCCCGCGGCAGCAGGCTCTTTCGTCGACGCACGGGTAAGCGCGCTTAAGGAGCTAGCCCCTTGAGGCTGACTAATGATTGCGACACCCGGTCAGCGGTATAGGCTCATGCAGAAGTTGAGGGCGGAGACATGCTTCCGACGAAAGAACGGAATCTGAGAATGAGCGGAACGGACGAAGCGGCTCGATGAAAAAGGAGAACGTTTCTCTGGGGACTCCGTCCCCAGACCCCTGGGATTTATCGCGCTGATGCCAATCCCAGTCAATGAAGTTTGCCGCTGGGGCTCAGTTTTCACTGAACCCCAGCCTGGTCTTGGCCCCGGAGTCGGCGCTCAGCTTACTTCCCAGTAGAGGCTTATCCTCCGCTCCGGCCGCTTGTAGTGTATCCGCAACAGTAGTCTTGCGCAACGATGGAACGAAAAAAGAGGTTGATTTTCGCAGCGCTTTCAGACATGGGCCTTAACGGTAGCTACGTCATAAGGACACTACCTCTGTGAGGAGGGAAACATCAACTTAGGTAAAGGAACTACCCGACAAGTAATTCGCCGGTTCATCGATGCAAGCCGAGGGGCTTTCTCGGCTTAATCGAACTCGTCATGTAACCGGTCGGTTGCATGACAAGGCCTCAATTGACGTCCAGCTTGGGAAAATGCTCCTACTTCGCTTCTCAAGGATTTAGCGACGTACTGCGCGTACCGAGAGCAACGGTGTTCATCCAGTTTCCACGATTCGGTCGCGAATGGAATCACAACGGAATCATGAGTCTAAATTTCCTATACTATACAGTAGTCTACTAGCAGCCCGTGGCGGAAACGCCTCTATTGAGGAATCTCCTGCCGGCCGGGTGCGGCGGCGACTTGTAGAAATAGACTGCGGGCAGAGTTGTCCAACCAGTTTTGAACTGTACTGTACGCGTCCTG
>Ga0209517_10008421_pt1 | contig 12080 bp, 13 predicted proteins | sample PeaSoiMetSII2010_FD_187695 | JGI IMG/M metagenome (GOLD analysis project Ga0209517, IMG submission 187695) | Peat soil microbial communities from Weissenstadt, Germany - SII-2010 (SPAdes) (version 2) | ecosystem: Environmental > Terrestrial > Soil > Wetlands > Peat | place: Germany...
GGCGTAAATGCCGAAAGAGAGAGGTGCGTTTTTAATATGCTGATCAAGTTATCCTGTTGAATAAAAACAAATTGAATCTTTGTCTTGACAGGAGCGTTATAGTATGTAGGTGTAGCTCGCAGACCGCCTGATTTGGTTGAGGTAAAAAATATTGATTGTAAATTGTAGTGCGACGTCCTTTCTGAAATATGTATATTATCTGTGATTGCTGCGATTGCATCTATCATTGCGAGCTCTTCATTAGAAACGTAATTACTTAGGTCATATAATAGAAATCAAGAAGACAATTTTGTCATTCCAAACTCTGAAAGGTAGAGGCAGAGAGTTGAGGGAGGCAAAAATGGTCAACCCGGAACCGGGATCAGAAGCCGTGTTGGCTTTTCGCCTTTTTTCACGATCCTGCTCGGTAGGCAGTTCGTGTTAACGAAGGCTGCAAACTAGTGCAGAAAGTGAGCCTTCAAAATGGGTGCTATACGCTGAGTGCGGGGAGAGATTTTTTAGGTAAAAAAGCATGTAAGTCTTTGAAATATATATTAAATAAATGGCGGGAGAGCATGAGAATCGAACTTAACATCGATATTGATTTATTTAATCTTTTTCGATTCTCTGACTGATTCCAAACTGATAACCTCTCCTCGATTGTTAACCAGCTCGCGTAGATCGGTAAGATCCATGTGAACGTATTGCATGGTGGTCCTAATGTCCCTGTGACGGCATAGACGTTGTATCTGCTGCGGGGTGGCTCCTGACATTGCCAATTGTGTTGCAAACGAATGGCGGGCAGCCTCGTGAAAATTCACGGGTGATTTTGTCGATTTCCAGATCTTGTAAATGGTTTGCGGTAAATAATGCCGTCCTGTATCGGGATTGAGAAAGAGAAATGATTCGGGAAGCTTGTCTTTCATATGGCGTTTTATGATTTCAATTGCCGTAATGGAGAGGGGGATATCGTCTTCATGCTTTCCCTTTGTTGTTTCCATCAAAACATTGCCGGCTGAGTAATTATGACAAACAGTAAATATCCACGTTTCGGTATTGATGTCTTTCACCTTTACCGCGGCCAGTTCACCCTCGCGGAGCCCGGTTTCGAATGCAAAAGAGATGATATCCTGGTGTCGTAGCGGGATCTTCTCGAGGGAAAGATCCTGAGACGCGCGGGTGATCGCTTTCCGTTGTTTCGGGCTGGCACCGGTGATAATGGGGAAGGGGGGAACGGAATCGATGATTTCTTCGCGATGCATCCATCGGAAAAACGTTCTAAGCGCATTCATGATCTTGCGCTTATACATTAGGGAAATTGTTGCAGGTAGAAGATCTTTAAACTTCTTCAGATCCTTTGCAGTTATGTCCCTTACATCCTTATCGCGAAAAGAAAACGGCCTGTTATCTGTATCAATAAATTCTGCATTCCAGTGCTTGCGGCGATACGCATCATAAGTGTCATAAGAACCTGGTGCGAGCTCCTTTTTCGCCACTCGCACCTTATTATCAGCCATCCATTTGTCAACCTGGACGCAAAGCCGAAGCTCATTTATTTTTGCTTGCAGATAACGGGTAGGATCGAAGTTCCTGCGGCCGCGCTTGTGATCATCGACCTCGCTCCTTAATTTATTCAGGAAACGCTCAGCCTCGATGAAACCATATCCCAGCTTGCCATCATAATGGCGATATTGATAATCCTTCCCCTGCCAGTACAACTTGACGTAGCACTTCACGGCATTGCAATGAGGACAGACGTAGTTCTCTCTTGACTTCCCGCAGCCAGCACATCGGATAGTCCCAGCCATATACAGATCTCCCCCGGATGACGAGGGATTATATTCCTGTTTATCGATGGAAGTCAAGAGAGATCCTATTTGTCGCTCAAGCCTGATACCGTGTCATAATAATTTGGCGGCGTCCGAAACATTTTGCATGTTCTAGACCGCTGCGGTACCGTCCGCGCTTATAACTATTTTAATTTCCTGATCATCAACCATTGAATGGCCCTCCTCGTAGTTATTCTTGTCCTTAATAAAACGACACGATTATATTTCCCCATGACTCAGCGTTGTTCGAAGTCGTTGCATCATGATAGCTTCCCGTGCTTGATACCACTTTGTCGAATGAAGAAGCATATGTGCCGGTTTGCTCTTCTTCTTTCGTAAAACCAGTTCCGTTTTCTGTCATTGTGGTCCCGAGGGAAGCATTTATATCAAACCAGAAAGAAAAAATATATTCATTGGCGTGATTCGTGCTTATGGATGCTGATGTATGGGAAGTATAGGTGTTAAGATCACTTTCACTGTTTCCATTCTCTACGTCTAATGAACCGGTAAGCCCGCTTATTACATGAACAATAGAGGAGCCTGCGCCTGTCGCTGTTATTGTTAAGGTAGCATCATTCTTAGATACCGCATACCAAACAACTGCGCCACATTGGGTCGTATCTAGATCGACGTTTTGTTCTTGCTTTGCTAAATAATACGTATTACTTTGCGAATCGGTAGGATTTGCAGTATTCATAGCTGGCGAATTAACTGCTGCAAAAATTATTATATCTCCCGTGGTAACGGTAACTCCGGTAGCGACAATACCACTGGGATAAGAATATTTGTTTACTAAGACGATGGACGATCCGCCCCCTGTGCCTCCTGATGCCGTCCCGGTAACATTTCCCACGATTTCAGACTCCGCAAGACCGGCCAGCAACGCGGTCCCGTTTCCGTGGCCTGTGGGTGATCCGATGCCGATAACGGAACTCGTGCCGACAAGATACGCCCCCCCCAGATAGTCTACGCAAACGATTTGAGCCGGGCTGAAGCCCCAGGCGGCAGCTATGGCCAAAGCCTGTGTTGTTGGTGGGCAGCTCTTGAGCATGAGCACACCGCCCATTGCACCAAAGGCAGGCATAGTGCTGGCAAGCCACCTTGCATAATCAGTTGGGGACACATAGCCATCAGTATTATCGGTCGCTACTCCCAGCTTGCTCATGATCGAGGCCTGGGTCTCATCGCCGGTGTTCGTTCCGGAAACCGCGGACAGGGCTGCAGCCGTAGCTGAGTTAGTCACAGCACTTATAGCCGCTTTCTGAGCATCCGTCACATAGTGATATCCGGGTGAATCGGGAAGCTGTGAGGTGTTCTGCGGGATGACAAGCGCCCCGGCATAAACAAGGAAGGGCAGGAAGACTAACGTCAATATGGTCAATATTGGTTTTCTCATCTCTTCATCTCCTTTCGGAAAATGTCTCTTTTTGCCCTAAACAGAATACTCATATCCATTCAGGAAGATAATTGCGGGTAAATCCCTATTATTTAAAATACGCCCTCTTGTCAGCTGTTGGTTGGCAGTTGCGGACCAGGCGCATGTCTTTCGACGTCCGTTTGAGGTTGTGGGATATCCGGGTGAAATTTGCGCCGTACTGCAGCTCGTGATCGATTTATGAAACTGTCTTGCAAGGACAAAAGGAGTAGAACCTTGTCAAAACAATTTCTTGCCCGATTGATGCTTACCGACGCAGGCCGGCAACCTCAATGTTTTTTTATGCAATTTCCGTGTCCGAGATCGCTACGCCGAAACGGGATCCGGAAAGGATTGCGACCGCCGAGATCATAACGGCATAACCCGGATCGGTAAACTTCAGCTGCAAGTTTGGATATCCTGCCGGCAGCTCAGCCGCGTCGATCTCAATGGCATACATGATGCTGTTCGTCAATGCCATCTGATACCCCGTTGTCGGCTCCGCCGCTCTTCCTCCCGAAACATCCGCGCCGGCTGTGTAAGCAGCTGTCTCGTATTTATAGAGTGCGAACGGCAACGCCGAGGTTGACGAAGGAGTAAAATCGCTGCAAGCGACAAGTGTTAAAACCGGGACCGCAGTCGATACGACGCCCATTTGAATAAGAATCGAGCAATGAGCATGTTCACGCAAGCTGAAAACGTCCGAGCTCTTCGCGCCACCGGAATGAGCATCGATTGGTGGAAGAATATTCACGATGTGCCCATCTTCAGCGCATACAAACCCTTTTGCTGTCATGATTTAATACCTCCAAAAAGTTATTACAGCGACGCCGTGACAGCGACGCCGTAGTTATCCGATATGCCCACTTACGACCTGGTTGCCAGCGTCACAAAAGGAGAAATTGTTAAGCTGGTCGCCGTCTCATAGGGCGTGATTGCCTGTCTCCACATCGGCTGGCCGTTCACGCGATAGGTGAAACGGAACGTCATTTCATCCGTGAGAAATTGAACGTGGATAGATGCTTCGGACCGCAAGCCTTTATCGATTACAACATACTGGCTGAGGTCCAGGAGCATGATATCGCCTTCAGTGCCAAGGCCGGCAGCCTGCTCGATCACGTTCAAAGGCCTGCCGAGTAACATGGCGCTCGGCGAAGCTGAAACACCGGTCATCGGTGGCAAAAAGATCGGGTAGTTGCCCAGGGTCATCCCATAGAGCTGCGGCAGAATTTCCTGATTGATAAACCATTCGCAGTTTGACATTCCGCGAGCCCACATGTGACTCATCATCTTGGTAATGTTATTCAAAACGATGGTCTGTGCAGTCTGTGCGGATTCTTTCGCAACGGTGGAACGTGCAGCCGAATTAAGAATCCCGAGGCATTGTCCGGCGCCGGATCCCCACAAAATTTCATTGTCAAGGACGAATCCGAATTCCTCGCTGAAGGCCTGCTGCACGACAGATTGCAGACTTGTACCGTCCATGAGCTGTTCATCGGTCACGTAGCAGATCCCCATGAGCTTTTCAAGCCGAAGATCAATCAACCCGAATTTCGGCTTTGCCTTCGTCGCCGATCCTGCTTCGTTCACCCGGTAGATTTGCACACCGCCCCAACGGGATCCGGTCGCACGGCTCGTTTCATCGATGATCGGCGCTTTCAAGCCGTTGCTATTCCCACCGATCGGTATTTGCCGGCATTTTGAGGCAACCTGTGATACTTTCCAGAAACGGTCCAAAAGCTCGTTGGTGAAATCCTGTTGAACCAGAAAGCCACCGTCCGAAGGGACTGCTTCGGACATGCCGGTCGCGTTCATAACTTGGTGAAGCCTGTTAGGAGCTCGTCCGGGATTGCGCGCTGCGGCGACGACGTCTAAGAGCTGATCGCCGAAACTATTGTAAGGACCAGCTGCAGTCCTACCACCACGGCCAACATCGGAAATGGTCTGAATCGATAAGCTCTGATTGTCGGACATTCTTTCCAGCACCATGTTTTGAAATTCCTGCTCACTTCGCCCGCTGCCGACAAAGTCCTCGGCCAGATCCCGAAGATTGTACTTTTTCCCGAGGGCCAAAAGATTCTTGACCCGGCTTCTTTCCATATTTTGTGTGGTTGAGCAATTGCAGACGTCGCCCTCTTCGAGGTGCGCGCCACAATGTTTACATTTATGCATGATAGTTTTTCCTTTCAGGGTTTTAGGAGTGTTTCTGAATTTGGCGAAGATCGCGGATTTGCCAGCATAAGCTGCGATGCTCGATACTTCATCTTCGATCACTTCATCGCAGAAACCATATTCTTCGCAATCCTTGGCAAGCATCCAGGTCTCTTTATTCATCATGTCCAGGATCTCGTCTTCCGAGAGATTGCTTTTGGTTTTGTAGATCGCGACCAGGCTTTGGCCGGCCAGGTCCAGCTGATCGGCGGTCTTCCGGAGATCGTCAGCATCGCCCATCGCGAAGGTCCAGGGATTGTGGATCATCATCTGAGCATTTTCAGGCATAACGATCCGATCGCCGGCCATCGCCGGCAGCGTCGCTGCGGAGGCAGCTACGCCGTCGATGTAAACGGTTTTTTGGGCCTTATGCGCTTTTAGGACATTGTACATGGCCATGCCGTCGAACACTGAGCCGCCATAGGAATTGATACGGATATCAAGATTATTAATGTCCCCGAACGCACGGAGGTCATCAACGAACTGTTTCGCGCTCAGCGAGGAAGTGAAAAACCCCTCCCCAATATCCTGGTAGATGAGCATTTCCGCGCTCTGGTTTACCTCACCACGAATGATGTAATACTTGGCCTTAATTTCCTTTCGGCCTCGGCTTTTCTTATCATCATCCTTGTCGATCTTCTTCAGGATCCCGCCCGCGATCGTCTCGATGTCCGTTTCGCCCTGGGCGGCCGCGCGCTGCTTTGCGGCGATCACGCCGGCACGGTATACCTTGCCGTTTTTGCCGAACGGATATTCATAGCGGGCTTTCGTCTCCTCATTCTCAGAGGTATTCTCGGCGAGAAACCACTTTGAATATTCCACCCAATCGTCGCGATCCGGGCCCAGGAGCTTGTTGCCGTCGTCGCCCGAGAACGACCAGGCAGAGTCCCGGTCCACCTTGCTGGCGTCTACCAGCTTGTGTGCATGGGCTTTGCCTTTACTATTGACCTTGATTGCCATTGTTTCCTTTCCGCATGATCTTGAGACAAAAAAAAGCGTGATAGCTCAGGAGTCATGCTGCGTTAGCATTGACTTCAGAGCTATCACGCTCTTGCCCACCAGGCCCGAACAGAGACTGGCAGTGGAAGTTTCAGCATTCACATTTAATGGACTTGTCCAGAACCTTGCGAGCCCTTGTCCACGAGGTCCTTTCCGAGGACCTTGCAGCGGACTTGTTGCACCTTTAAATGCTCCTGCTGAAAATATTTTTAGCATAATCGATTCTCAATGTCAATTAAAATTCTTTTTATCGTTTTTTACAGCCTGCTCTTTTAACTCGGCCATAGACGTGCGCGCGATCACGAATGCTGCGAATGCTTCCTCGGAGATTCCTGAAAAAATCCGCCAAATATTCTGCATCATGCCTTTCTGCTCGAGAATAGCGCCAACATTCCTGTGACGGCAGAAGGTTGCTATAAATTCACCATTACTGGCGGTATGGCTCGGAGAATCGATGCATTCATCACAGGGAAGTTGCATAATCGGTACTTTAATTTTATTCTCATTCATGAACTGATTGCCCCCCTAAAGGATTTCTTGATGTACATAAGCAAATCCAAACCTGTCTCACTGGGTTTGAGCTTCGCACCAAACCTCTTTTTGGGCGTCACATATTCCACTGCTGCCCGCTGAAGTTGTGGGTTAAACTTCATGAATAGCTTTTCAGCCTCTTCTCGTTTAATATTATTTTTTTGTAGCTGCGGACTATACTCTACAAATTTTAAAAAGAGAGAGCTTGTTTTTGCCTGGTTCTCTTTTACGGATGAAGTTAAGGACGGTTCTATAATGTATTGGGTGTCACCCTGACACCCCTGGATGTCGTGGTTGTCACCCCTGGATGTCGTGGTTGTCACCCCTGGATGTCGTGGTTGACACCCCTGAATGTCACGATTTTTGCCCTTCAGGGGTGTCAATTTGTCACCCCTGATAAGATATTCAGTCGTCCCGTAACGGTTAGCACCCTTCACAATTTCCAACACTCCGAGGGCCTGAAGTTTCCTCATTTGTCGCTGAACGGTCCGTTCACTGAATCCTGTTTTTTTCGAAATGGTTTCGATTGAGGGATATACTCGTGATCCATCATCGCGGGCGTGATCTGCGAGTGCCAGGAGAACGAATTTTTCATTTGAGGGAAGGTAAGACTCCCAAACTAGAGTCATGATCTTTATGCTCATCGCAAGATACCATCCTTCTCCTGCGTGACCTGGCTGCCGGCGATCGCCTGGGCCCTGGGAGATCCTTCGGTTGTATAAACCTGGACATCCTTCTTTCTCCGATGATATTTGTTCTCAATATAAACTGTGTAATGCCTCATGGATTCGATAAGGAAAAATCTTCCATGCGATGCTTTTTTGAAAATCCCGATCTGCTCCAGGGCCCGAACATGGCCTGGTGTCAGATTGGTTGCTCTTGCGATATCTCTCGTGGTTAGGATAAACTCTGCATCACAACAGGATCCTCTTCTAAGAAAAACGCAATACGAAAGAGCGCATTCCAGAAGATCACACTCGCCTCGAGCCGTCTCTTTGAAAACGCCGGCCTTCACCAGCTGCTGCACTCGTCGCGGACTTAAATTGAGCTTTTTTGAAATTTGCTTAATATTCATATAAAAAACACCTCTTAAATCATCAATAATTATGAATAAAGAAGCGAAATGCGAAATCCTGAATCATCACCGAGCCTGTACGTGGCGTACAAACTACCCCCATCGCGCGAGGGCCCGGGAAGTACCTTTTGCGCCAGCTCCGGAGATGCCGCATCAGATTTTATTTTCGCCGCTTCTCACTTGACGTGTACATGCTGCATGTCATGATCCCTTTAGGTCGAATCCTTATAGTTGCATCATGGAACATAGATACCATTTCGTTTATTTCCCCAGAGTAAGACTTCGCGCATTCGGTCTTTCATAATATCGAGATTTTCAAGATAGCTTAAAACTGGTATCAGACCATTCGAATTGAATTCTGCGATATCAATATAAAGTTGATCTGAAGCAGAAAAGACAAATTCGGCCTTTTTCGGTCTGCGAGGGTTTTGTTGGACGTTAATTGGGTGATTTTTTGAGAACAACCAGGCAGCTAGTTTATAGTCACCAGTGCAGAAGATTTTTTCTTCGCTCATCATCAACTCTCCGAAGGCATGAAATTTCTACCTTCGGCAAGTATGATACAGGAAGAGATGTTAGAAAATAAATCCCGAATTACATTAATAGCTATTCGTCATCTTTGTTGATTTTTGAGAATATTCCGGAACATTCCTTTCATCACTCTAAGAATTTCAACCGCACGAGAATATGCCCTTTTTACGCTTTTCTCTCGAGCATTCAGGTTTTCTTCATTGCTGTTCCAATTTAACCGTGCAATTTCTGCATAAGTCATTTTATCATAATGGTGTAAGTCATAGACCCACCAAATATCAAGAGTAGGTGCATCTTTCTTACTAATTGTCGGGACAATTTTTTTATATTTTTTTAAGATGGATTCAAATTTATTACGAATTTCAACAGCGGATGCTGATAAGTCCAGATCGATCGTGAGAATATGTTGATCGTAAAGATCTTCTTCAGTCCCGGTTTCTTGAAAGATAACACCACGTGAATTTAAGTCTCTGAGATATCGCATTTCAATGGCAGGGATGATATTAATAGGGCCTAAATCATGAGGATCATTAAAACTGTCTCGAGTAAGCTGTTTCCGAGCATCTATTGCCCATTTTTCATTTTCCCACTGTGGGAATCTTATAAGGCCAGGAATCCATTCTGATCTGTGATAGTCTGTTGATGAATGCTTCTTTTTTTTCATCTCCCCGCGTTCTCCTGGCGGTCTCTCCAAAAAAACAGGGGGAAGGTGAGTGGAGCGCTCATCGTATCGGCCGGCTGGGCCTATATCCCCAGGAGCTGCTATACAGTTTTTCTATTCACCTTTTTTAAGTGTTCCTTAATTGCAGTAAAATCTCCAGTGTGTGCGCCGGCATCGATCGCGTCTAAGTATTCCATCTCGAGGATTGAGCTGCGATCGATGCCGGCATGTTCCAGGAGCTCGTTAACTTTACGTTCCAGGATCCGGACCCGGGCTTCAAGCATTTTTGTCTGGTTGTCCATATTTCTTTATGCTGCCTTCTCATTCCTGGTGGTACCAGGCTCAATACGATCAAATATATTTTTTACGTCATCAAATTTTTCTAACGCCATCGATAAAGTCCAGCTCATGGCTTCAGTATCAACATCAGAGGGTGAGCCTAATGCATCATAGGTTGTTTGAACTAGAGCTCGAGCCTGAATAAAGGTTGTCAATGCATCGTCATATTCATGAATTGATGGTGGTTTTTTGTATCCAGTTTTCTTTTTCATTTGTGTGATCCTCCTTTAGAATTGAGATTTTCACGAGCTACACAATCAAGTAATAATTTTATGGTATCACTCGGAGTTTTCTGTCCAGCTTCGAGCATCCAAATATAGTTACCAGTTACACCCAGGCGATCGCCAAACGCTGCTTGGCTGAGATCCAGGAGCGTCCGGAGATCCCTAATATCCTTTGATGTCCATTGTTTCTTTTTCATTCTCTGAAATATACTAACTGCGTTAGAAATTGTCAAGAAATAAAAAAGGGCCGGAATGGATTTAAACCGTTTCCAAACCGGCCTTTTAAATTGTATCTAATTGAATATTAAATTAAATTGGCGGGAGAGCATGAGAATCGAACTCACCTTTCCTGACCAAAGCCAGGAAACAACGGATTTGAAGTCCGGGACGGGCACCAGCTCCGCAACCTCTCCCATATTGTTTTCATTTAAAAAATCTCACATTTCCCTATGCTTAACTTTTTCACCTTCTATTCCCGAGTCTGCTCCAGACTGCTCGAAACACATTATGATGGTTGCAAAATAGTTACAATTTCAGTTCGACTTTTGAATCTTGTTCGCAAAAGGACAACATCACTTTTTCGCCGGTTTCCTTGAGGTTTGATTCGTTCACGATCTGGTACCTTTTTAATTCGGTCGCAGTTTTATGACTAGATATAAGCAGGCAGTTTTTTCGTCGACTCCATCCTGTATCATGTTGAGGCACCTGGAGCGCCGCAGATCGTGGAAAAAAACAACCTTTCAAGCCCTCCGCGTTTTACAGCGGAGTTCCATACTGTTCCGTAGTCCTTGGTCCTCTTGCCATTGTGAAACACAACATACTGACATTCTCATTTAAAAGTCGTTTAGTGGCCATTATATACTTACCTTGCGTATACTGTCAACGTTGCTATTTCATTCGTGCAACTTTCCCATGATATGGATGTGATAAAGGATAGTTAATGATGTTCCGTCTCCAATTCATTATCGAATGCTTCAGGTTATTTAATGTACTCAGTCGATTGTTTTTATGATCGGCCTCAATTTTTGGACATAGTTTACGCTTCTTATTATAACAAGCGTCTGTTCCATTAACGCGACTAGAAATATTTTTTTAATAAATTCATTCCAGAACACCAAAACGGGGTGAAATTAGGGCGTCCAGGGTTGACGCTAGGTGTTATCGATCGGATCGGGCAAAGGAAGAGCGAAGGAGCCATCCCCATGCGCGACTCGAATGAGCAAAAAAGTACGCGAATAATACAAAATGTACTTTGCGCATCCATGCAGTCTAAAACATGTGCATGATTTAAGAAGAAATCACGCTACAATCTGCAACCGATATTTATCACTTCAGCCAAATCAGGATCTCTGCGAGATTCACCTACAAGCCCGTAATTTCAATTAGACGCAACTACCATCGAGTACAGGTTCAAGTAAGCCGCTCCGCGGGAGAAAAGTAAAATCCGCTTGAATATCGAAGCGGTTTTGCTATAATCGTACTGAACCGGCTTCCGAACTATATAGACTTTTCGTTTCCAACCTATACTGAAAACCACCCGTCGAAGCATTACCCTATAAGAGCAATTTTGCTACCATCCTGCCGCTGCGGGCTTCTTGAAACATGGATTGAGCACGACGTAAAAATGTCGTCTCAATCCTTATGGGTTGTAAAGTGATAATCATGTAAAGGACACCTGGAGAGGGACCCGCACAATCCCTCTGCGAATAGACAGTTGGGGGTAGTACTGACCGAATTCCACTTTGCACTAGAACGAGCTTGGGCGATGATTATTCATTATCTCAGTTATTAGTTTGATGCTTTCGTAAATAAGCACGAAAAAAAACGACGTAGCCCGTTCTCTTTCTCCTTTTGCCACGTCCCAACAGATGCGCGTTGTTTTTCTTACACCTGCGTCGTCAGAAACATAGGCAACGTCATATGGGAAATCTGGTCCTGGAGTTCCTCGATTTCGTCGATATGCTGGTCCTCGTCAGTCAGGATGTGTTCGAGCACTTCGCGCGTGGCGAAATCGGTTACATCTCCTGCCAGCTTTATTGCTGCATTGTACGCTGCGATAGCGCCTTCTTCAGCGGCATGGTCATTGGAGAGCTGCTTGGGAATGTCGCTTCCGATGCGTATTTCTTTTAAATTGGTTACGATGGGAATGCCTTCGAGAAAGAGTATCCTCCCGATGAGTTTTTCGGCGTGTTTCATCTCGGCAATCGCACGCTTTTCAAGATTTTTGTGCAGCTTGTCATAACCCCAGTTCGCGCATATTTCGGAATGCACCATGTACTGATTTATG
>Ga0209517_10008423_pt1 | contig 12079 bp, 8 predicted proteins | sample PeaSoiMetSII2010_FD_187695 | JGI IMG/M metagenome (GOLD analysis project Ga0209517, IMG submission 187695) | Peat soil microbial communities from Weissenstadt, Germany - SII-2010 (SPAdes) (version 2) | ecosystem: Environmental > Terrestrial > Soil > Wetlands > Peat | place: Germany: Weissenstadt...
GCTTTGGGTCGTCGAATATCTGCCACCACGGCAGATCGGCAATCGATGCCGCCTCCGCGGGTTCGAGTTGGCTGCGGAAGCTCGGCGGCGTATCGAATTTGGGCCGCTGATAGTCAGGACCCGCTTCAAGGCTCCGAGACTTCTCAGAAACCGACGCGCAGCAGGCGAGCAGCACTGCGAACAGCGCGAACGTCAATCTGCGCATAGTAATAGGGTTGACTCCCTATCCGGCTTTGCGCGCCGGCTCGCTGCTCGGCGGCGGCATCGGTTTCGTTGAGACTTCGGGAGTTCTGCTCCGGCCCCCGCCGGCAAGCCGCTCGACGAGCACGAACAGCGCCGGCACGAGCAGGATCGCGAAAGCGCTCGAGAAGATCATCCCGACGATCGTGACGGTGCCGATGAGACGGCGGGCCGCAGCACCGGCGCCGACCGCGGTCCACAGCGGCATCAATCCGATGACGAATGCAAAAGAGGTCATCAGGATCGGCCGCAGGCGCAAGCGTGCGCCGTTGAGCGCCGCGTCGATCAGCGCTTCGCCCTTTTCGAGCTCGGCTCGGGCAAATTCAACGATCAGGATGGCATTCTTGGCCGACAGACCGATCAACATGATCAGTCCGATTTGCGCGTACACGTCGTTGTCGAGTCTCCGCGCCCACAGCCCGAAAAACGCGCCGCAGACTGCGACCGGCGTGCTCAAGAGCACGCTGAACGGGAGCGACCAGCTCTCGTACAACGCCGCCAGAATCAGGAAAACGAACATCAGCGAGAGCGCGAACACTCCCGCCGCGCCGCCCGCCACCGATTGCTGGTAGCTCATTCCGTTCCACGCGATTCCCATGTCGCGCGGCAGCACCTGGTTGGCTACTTCGGTTATCGCTCGCATCGCGTCACCGGCGCTGTGCCCGGGCGCCGGCACGCCAAAGACCTCGATGCTGCGATACTCGTTGAAGCGGGTCGTGAACTGCGGGCCCGTGGCTTTTTTCATGTCGATCAGCGTTGAGAGCGGCACCATCTCGCCCGTCCGACTGCGGACGTAGAATTGGCCCACATCCTGCGGCGTCTGCCGATAGCTCGGCTCGGCTTCGACGAAGACCTTCCACACCCTGCCGAAGCGGTTGAACTGGTTCACGTACAGACCGCCAAGCAGGGTCTGAAGCGCACCGTAAACGTCTTTGGTAGAGAGGCCGAGCTTGAAGACTTTTTCACGGTCGAGACCCGCGAAGAGCTGCGGCGTGGCGGGATTGAACAGCACGTTCATCCTGCCGAGCTCAGGTCTCTTTTGGGCGGCGGCAAGAAATTTAAGCGTATTGTCCCAAAGATAATCGACCGTATTACCGGCTCTGTCCTGGATCATCAGGTCAACGCCTCCCGCCTGGCCGATGCCGGGAATGGCGGGCGGCGGGAACGCAAACGCACGCGCCTCAGGCAGCGCTGCGAGTTTGCGATTCACGGATGCCACTATCGACTGGGAAAAGAGCTGACGCTTTTTCCGCTGCTCATAAGGTATGAGCTGGCAGAAATAGAGACCGGCATTCGTGCTGCTGACCTGCGACAGAAGGCTGTAGCCTGCAATTCCGCTGAAATAGCGAACCCCGGGCTCGTGGCTCAGGATCCCGTCGATCGCTCTCATCGTCGCGGCCGTGCGTTGGAGCGATGCCGCCTCCGGCAGTTGCACATTCATGATGAAGTAGCCTTGATCCTCGTCCGGGAGGAAAGAACTCGGCACGATTCTGCCCAATCCTCCCGCGAGCAGTACGAATCCAACCAACAACAGCACTGCGACCGCAAGCTTGCGAATGAGCATGCCGCAGGTTCGGACGTAGCCGTTGGTGATCCGCGAGAAACCAGAATTGAACCAGGCGAAGAACTGCCTCAGGGGCCCTCTCCCGGTTTGATCGCCTTTTGGCCTGAGCAACAGCGCGCCCAGAGCGGGGCTGAGCGTGAGTGCATTGAATGCGGAGACGATGACGGAGAATGCGATGGTCAGGGCAAATTGGCGGTAGAGCGAGCCGGTGATTCCCACCAGGAAGCCGGCGGGAATAAAGACCGCCGACAGAACCAGGGCTATACCGACCAGCGCGCCGCCAACTTCGTCCATCGCCTCGATCGCCGCATCGCGCGGAGACTTGCCCTGCTCGATTTTGACTTCGATTGCTTCGACCACGACGATGGCGTCGTCGACCACGAGTCCCACCGCCAGCACCAGACCCAATAGCGACAGGCTGTTGGTGGTGAATCCAACCGCGGGAAAGAACATGAACGCGCCGATCAGCGAGACCGGAACCGTGACGAGCGGGATCAGCGTGGCTCGCCAGCTCTGGAGGAAGATGAATACGACAATTGCGACCAGGCCAATCGCCTCCAGCAAGGTCTTGGCGATTTCCTTGGCGCCCTCGGTAATCGGAACTGTGGTGTCGAGAACCAGCGTCTGTTCCATATCGGATGGAAAGTGCTGCGCGAGCTCCGCCATTTTCTTCTTGGCTTTGTTGGCTGCTTCGAGCGCGTTAGAACCCGGATTCTGGTAGAGCAGCACCACCGCCGATGGCGCCCCGTTGGTGGTCGCCTGCTGCGTATAACTTTGGGCGCCAAGTTCGATTCTGGCGACATCCTTGAGCCGCACCATAGAGCCGTCGGGATTGGCGCGTAGAATGATGTCGCCGAACTCTTCCGCGCTCAGCAGGCGGCCCTGCGCGCGCACGGTATAGGTAAATTCCTGCCCCGGCGGTGCGGGTTCGTCGCCCAGCCGGCCGGAGGGATTGACCACGTTTTGCGCCGCGATCGCGTTGGCGATGTCCGCGACAGTGAGTTGCAGCTTGGCGAGCGTGTCCGGCGCGATCCATATCCGCATCGCGTAATTGGCCGCGCCGAAGATCCGTACCTGCCCAATTCCGGGAATGCGCGCGAGCTCATCCTCGATGTTGATGGCGACATAATTCGATAGAAACGTCTGGTCCCAGGTCCGCTTCGGCGACCTGATCGTGAAAACCAGCAACGGGATGCCAACGGTCTGTTGCGTGGTGAGGCCGTAGGCGTTCACGTCGGCGGGCAGACTGGAAGTCGCCTGCGCCAGGCGGTTCTGAACCTGCACCTGATCGAGATCCACATCGGTGCCGACTTCAAAGCTGACCTGCAGCGTCATGGTGCCGTCGGAACCGTTGATCGACTGCATGTAGATCATGTTCTTGGCGCCGTTGACCTGCTCCTCGATCGGCGTAGCCACCGACTCTTCGACCGTAAGCGCGTCCGCGCCGGTGTATACCGCCGTGGTCTGAATCTTGGGAGGAACGATCTCCGGAAATTGCGCCACCGGGAGCCGCAGGATCATGACGGCGCCGGCGAGCACAAAAACTATCGCGATCACCATCGCGACAATCGGCCGATGGATGAAAAATCTAGACACGGGGCCGGCGGTCTCTCAATTGAGGCGCGGCGTCGGAGGATTGCCCACCGTGATCCGCCGATGCAGGCGAAGGAGACGATGAATATGTTGCCGGATCAGGCTGCGGAATCACTTCCATTCCGTCTTTGACGTTCAGCAAACCCTCGGTGACCACGCGCTCGCCGGGTTTCAGGCCGTCGTTGATTATCCACAGGCTGCCCACCCGATCGCCGGGTGTCACGTTCGTCAGCGTCACAGTATTGTCGGAACCCACCACTGCCACTTGATACTGGCCCTGGGTTTCCTCCACTGCGCGTTGCGGCACCAGCAGCGCGTTATGCCGGATGTCGGCCGCCGCGCGGACCTTGGCATACTGACCCGGACGCAGGATTGCCTCGGGATTGGGGAACAGCCCCTGCACCTCGATGGTCCCGGTCTGGATGTCAATCTCGCGGTTTACCCGATAGTAGTGGCCCGGATATTTGTAGGCGCTTCCATCGCCAAGAATCAGCTCCAGATCCGGCTCGTCCTTCGACCTGCCTTTGGCCTGATGCTCCTTGATGCGATCGGCGTGACGCAGGTACTCCTGCTCGCTGATCGGAAAATCGACCTTGATCGGATCGACCTGCGAGACGGTGGTCAGAAGCGTCGAAGGGGTAACCAGATCGCCGACCTGGACCGGGGCAATCCCGGCAATCCCGTCGATTGGCGACATGACCTGAGTCCATCCGAGGTTGAGCTTGGCGGTCTCGACGGCAGCTTGCGCCGACTCGACCGCGGCCTGACTCGCGCGCGTAGCCTGCGCGGCGTCATCCAGTTCCTGGCGGCTCACCGCGCCTTCGGCAGCCAACGGTTTGAAACGGCCCAGGTCGAGCTTGTTTTTCTGGAGATTTGCCAGCTGTTGGGCCAGTTCTCCTTGCGCCTGATCGAGCGCAGCCTTGTAATCGCGGGGGTCGATCTGAAACAGGAGCTGCCCGGCCTTGACAGTGCGGCCGTCCTCATAATTTTGCTTCAGCAGGTAGCCTTGCACTCGCGCGCGGATTTGCGCATCGACGAAGCCAACCGTTGTGCCGACCCACTCCGAGTAAATGGGCACGTCCTTCTGGATCACCTCGGCCACGAGGACAGTCGGCGTCGGCGCCGTCGGGGCAGGCTTGCGGCAGCCTACGTTCCACAGCATCGAGGCCATAGCCGCTGTCGCGATATATACCAGCCGCCTCTTCACCAGCGTTGGCTCCGGAGGCTGGCGTCCTCTAAGCAGCGATTTCCGTTTTGGCTCTCCATTCCAACTCCCGTATAGGGCGGGCGGCCTCTCTCTGCAAGGGGTTCAGGCGGTTTTGGTCCACGGTGCTCCCAGCGGCGCTGGGAAGGGATCGGTTTCGCATCATGATAGGCACGCAACGCCCAGAGACGCCCTTTTTCCCAGCAGTTCCGCAGACACTTTTCCCTTCGCGCAATCACATTCCTCTTTGCATGGATTCGAGTTCAGCGCGACAAACTTCGCTGAAGTTTCTCAGCGGATTTTCACCGCTCAGGGCGGCTGACTCAATTTGCTCCGCGGTCAGATTGGGCTTGGGGTAAGTATCTGCGGCCCCCTTTAGAACCTCCTCAGCGGCCTTTAGCACCTGAGGCGAGGAACCCAGGCGAATGCGACTCAATAGGGCATACGTCGGAATCAGAATTTTGGGGTCATATACGTTGTGCTGGGCGGCGTCCAGCAGAAGACGCGCGCTCTCATTGATGAAATCCGAGTAGAGCGCCTCGCGCCAGACGATCTTCTTTGCCAGCAAATCGCGACGATCCTGGTGTCTCTGCGCCATCCAGGTGCTCACCAAAGAACCCAATGCTCCGACAAAGGAACCGGAAAGAGCAGCTACTGCTGCGAGTGCCTCTGGGCCTAGCGAAATCATTTTCCTATTGAGCGTCGTCAGAACAACGAGTTCGGGAGGATCACAGATCGCAACAACGCCGGTCCCTTATTGCATATTTCCTGCGCGCCTGAAAACCGCACGGCGCGGATTTGCGCGTCGACAAAGCCCACCGTTGTACCGACCCACTCTGAGTAAATGGGCGCAGGCTTTTGCATCACCTCGGCCACGAGGACAGTCGGCGTCGGCGCCGTCGGGGCAGGCTTGCGGCAGCCCGCATTCCACAGCATCGAGACCACAGCCCCTGTCGCGATGTAGACCAGCCGTCTCTTCACCGGCGTTGGCTCCGGAGGCTTGGCCTCCTCTAAGAACTATCTTTCACCAAAATTCCGCTGGCCGTGCTCAAGCAAACCATTTACACCAGCGCGCATATCATGGCTATCGAAAAGCTGCGGCCTGAAGGTGATGGCGCTGGTCAAGCCCGCAACCGTGCTCCACTGGCTTCGGCAAGGATTCCGCAGATATTGGCGCTGGCGCTCAAGATCGCGCCGCGTTGGACGGCAGGGCGTGAGTCGGGAGGTTCTAGAGCTACGCTCGCCGCTCAGAGAGCGGAGATTCCCGTCAAGCCGCTAGCGCGGCGTGAGCAGCACCACGGGAATGTCGCGTTTCGTTCCGGCCTGATACGTGTCATACGCAGGCCACTGCGCTGTCATGATCGGCCACACGCGCTTCTTTTCTTCGGCCGTCGCAGGCCGCGCCCGGACCGGAATCACTTTATCCCACACCTGGATCTCCACATCGGGGTGGGCGAGCAGGTTTTTGTACCACCCAGGATGGTCGGGCGCGCCACCCTTCGAAGCGACAATCAGATAGTTGTTGCCGTCGCGCCCGTAGATCAGCGGGAACTTTTTCGTCTCGCCGGATTTCCGCCCGATCGTGTGCAGCACCAGACAGCTGGTGTTGTTCCAATCGTGGCCAATCTTACCGCCGGTCGCCTCGTACTGGCGGACGTGCTCGTCTCCGAACAAGCTGTAGTCAGGCATCGGCATAGACTGCCACGTTGGCAGCCCTCTGGCCACCCCAGCGCATGCACCCGCGGTCATCCTGGAGGCCTCTTTCGGCGCGCCTTCTACCGCGCTGGCTCCCGGCGCTTACTCTCCGCGCTGACCCCTCATGCGTGCGCGTGGGCGGCTTTGGCGGCTTCGCGGGCTTCTTTGGCTTCCTTGATGATCTTCTCGGCGATGTGGGCGGGGGCTTCCTCGTAATGCGAGAACTGCGATTCGAAAGAGCCCCGGCCGGAAGTCATCGAGCGAAGGTCGGGCGCGTAACGCAAAATCTCCGACATCGGGACCAGCGCCTTGATCACCTGGCTCTGCCCCTTGCGATCCATGCCGAGCACTTTGCCGCGGCGGCTGTTGAGATCGCCGATCACGTCGCCCATCGATTCGTCGGGACAGCTCACTTCGATCGACATTATCGGCTCGAGAATGATCGGCTTGGCCTTTTCCATCGTGGCCTTGAAGCCCATCGAGGCCGCGATCTGAAACGCCATGTCGGACGAGTCCACGTCGTGATACGAGCCGTCGTAGACCGTCACCTTGACGTCCACGATCGGAAAGCCGGCCAGGAAGCCCTCGGTCAGCGTGTTGCGCACGCCCTTTTCAACCGACGGGATGAACTGGCGCGGAATCACGCCGCCGACGACCTCGTCCGCGAACTCGAAGCCGCCGCCGCGTTTGAGCGGCTCGAGCTTGAGCCAGCAATCGCCGTACTGGCCGCGGCCGCCCGACTGTCGCTTGTATTTCCCCTGCGATTCGGCGCGGCCCTTGATGGTTTCCTTGTACGGGACCTTGGGTGCCTGAAGTTCAACTTCTACATTAAATTTGCGCTTGAGCTTCTCGACCGTCACCTCGATATGCATCTGGCCGGTGCCGGAGAGAATGATCTCGTGAGTCTGGGGGTCACGATGCATCTCCAGCGCGGGATCTTCCTCGATCAGCTTGCGCAACGCCAGGCTGGCCTTTTCCTCGTCGCCTTTGGCCTTGGGACGGACCGCGAACGAAATGACCGGATGGAGCTTCCTGGGCGGCGGCAGTATTACCGGATGCTTCTCATCGCAAAGCGTGTCGCCGGTCGTGGTGGTTTCCTTGAGCTTCGCCACCGCGACGATCTCGCCGGGCAGCGCGAACGCCAGCGGCGATTGCTTCTTACCCTCCAAGCGCAGCAACTGGCCGAACCGCTCCTTGTACTGGCGCGTCGAGTTGAGCACGTTGCTGTCGCTGGCGGCCTTGCCCGAGACCACGCGGAAGATCGAGAGTTTACCCGCGAACGGATCGATCACGGTCTTGAAAACCAACCCGGCAAAGGGCGCCGCCGGATCGGGCTTGCACTCGATCGGCTCGCCGGTCGAGGCGTTATGGGCCTGCTGAGGCGGCCTTTCGGTCGGCGGCGGGAGCAGATTGACGATCGCGTCGAGCAGCAGGCCGAGACCGATATTCTTGACGCCGGAACCGCAAAGGACCGGCGTCAGCGCGCCTTTCAGCACCGCGGCCCGCAGCGCCTTTGCGAGCTCGTGGTCATCGAGCGCGCCCTTCTCCAGATATTTTTCGAGCAGCGCGTCGTCGGATTCCGCCACCGCTTCGCAGAGCCTGGTGCGCGCCTGCTCGGCCCGCGCCTTGAGGTCGCCCGCCAGCTCCTGCTCTTTGGGCTTGCCGCTGGCGTCCGTATAGACCAGCGCTTTCATCGAAAGCAAATCGACGACTCCGGAAAATTCAAGCTCCTCGCCGATCGGGATCGACAGCGGCACCGGCCGCGCGGAGAGCCGCTTCTCCAGGTCGGAGAGCGCGGAGTCGAACTTCGAGCGCTCGCGATCGAGCCGCGACACGAACGCGATTCGAGGCAAGCCGAGCTCGCCCGCAGCTTCCCAGATCTTCTCCGACTCGACTTTCATATCGCCGCCGGGACTGGCGACGAACACCAGGCCGTCAACGGCGCGCAGCGTGTTGAAGCAGTCGGGCAGGAACGCGCTGTAGCCGGGAGTGTCGGCGAAGATGATCTCGGTCTTCTTCCATTCCAGATGATGAAACGCCGAGCTGATCGAAACGTGCCGATGGAGTTCCTCCGGCTCGAAGTCCATCGCCGCGGTCCCGTCGTCGGGACGGCCGAGCCGGGTTATGACGCCGGCGGTGAAGAGCGCTGCTTCCGCCAATTGGGTCTTGCCGGTGCCGCCCTGGCCGACTATCGCGATACTTCTAAGGCGTCCGATTTCCTCCACAGCCATAATCGTTTCACCTCTGCGATGCTCGTTAGATCAATCGTAGGCTCCTTCGAGGGTTACGTCCCCTGCCAGGATCCGCCTTGGTCCCCCGGCGGTATCCAGCATGAGGGCGCCGCTCGAATCGATACCTCTGACCACGCCCGTTTCGCGCGCGTCGCCATTGACCACCGTGACCGTCCTGCCCGTCAACGCCGAGTAGCTTTCCCAAACCGGCCGGATGGCTTCGAACCCGCGCGCCTCAAACTCCATATAGCGATTGTTCAGCGCAGAAAAAAGCGCCGCAGCGAGCGCCGGCCGGTCGCATCGCCGGCCGGTTTCTATCAAGACCGAAGTTGCGTGCGCCCGAAGCTCGTCGGGCAACTCGTCCGCGGCCAGATTCAGGTTGAGTCCGATCCCGAGCAGCACGCAAGCGAGCGTCTGATCGGAATTGCTCACGGCTTCGGCGATCATTCCGGCCGTCTTCTTGCGGTTGAGCCATACGTCGTTGGGCCATTTGAGCGCCACCATGCCGGGCGCGACGCTCTCGATCGCTTCCGCCGCCGCGACGCCGGCGACCAGGCTCAGTTGGCCGGCTTCGGCGAGCGCGATTTTCGGGCGGAGGATTATCGTTGTGTAGAGATTTGCGCCCGGCGGTGAATGCCATCGGCGGCCCATCCGGCCGCGCCCGGCGCTCTGGGTCTCGGCGATCACCGCCGTGCCGTGTTCGGCGCCGCTCGCGGCGAGCCGGGCCGCGGCGTCCTGGGTCGAGCTCAACTCCTGGTAGTAATGGATACGCCATCCGATCGCGCCCGGCCTAGGGCGTTCGATCGCGTGGTATGGATTGTCAACCATCAGGCCGGTTCGATCCGCATGCTCAAATCGATCGCGCGCGCCGAATGAGTCAGCGCGCCGATCGAGATCAAGTCCACGCCGGTCTCGGCGATCGCGCGCACGTTCTTCAGAGTCACTGAGCCCGAGACCTCGAGCATCGCCCGCTCGCCGACCAGCTTGCGCGCATTCCGAATCCGGCCGATCGGCATGTTGTCGAGCAGGATCACGTCGGCGCCGGCTTCGAATGCTTCCTTAACCTGCTCCAGGTTCTCACATTCGATTTCGATCTTGAGCGTATGCGGCGCCGCCGCCCGTGCGCGCTCGATCGCGGTCCGCACCGAGCCCGCGGCTGCGATATGGTTCTCCTTGATCAGCACGCCGCCGTCGAGTCCGAAGCGATGGTTGAAACCGCCGCCGATCCTGACCGCGTACTTTTCGATCGCGCGCAGTCCCGGATGGGTCTTGCGGGTGTCAACGATTTTGGCGCGCGTGCCTTTGATCGCGCGGACATACTCCTGGGTCGCGGTCGCGATTCCCGACATCAGTTGGATGAAATTGAGCGCGGTCCGTTCGCCGATCAGCAATCCCCAGAGCCGTCCTTCGATTTCGGCGACCTTCGCACCGCGCGTGAGCTTTTCCCCTTCGGCGGCAAGCGATTCGACGCGCGGCTCAGCGCCGCTCAGCGAGAACACTCTCTCGATAAGAATCCCACCGCAGAACACCGCCCGCGACTCCTTGGCGGTGATCACCGCCCTGCCCCGCTGCTCCGGCATCACGGTCGCAGCCGTCGTGATGTCGCCGTGGCCGAGGTCCTCGGCGAGCGCGCGAGCGATGAGGTCGTCGAGAGCGAGGTGATTGAGTGGTGTGGAGTTCACAGTATCAGGCACATTCGATGTTCTGTGGCATGAGATTACTCGCTGAGCTCGGAATGACGTTGACTCGGGTCTCGCTCAAAAGCGGAACCTGACACGAGCGCCGTTTGTCATTCTGAACGAAGTGAAGAATCTCATGCCACTACTCTCGCGCATCACAGTTCAGCCGGCGGTTTTCAGCAGGCGCAATTGGTCCTCAAGCCGCTTGCGCTGGGTGGAGAGCTCGGCGGCGCGCTGCTGAATCTGTTCCCGCATCTCGGGCGCCGCCTTGGCGATGAAGTCCGGATTGTTCAAGCGTTTCAGGTGCTGCTCGTGATGCGCGATCACTTCGTCGAGCTTCTTCTTGAGCACTGCACGCGCCTTCTCGAAGTCGAAATTCTCCGGGGCCCTCACCGAAACCTCGCACCATTCGAGCACGTAGGTGACCATCGCCGACGTTCCGGCGCCTGGCGAAGCGATCTCCAGACTCTCCGCCTTGCCCATAACTTCACAATATCGTCGCCAAGTTGCGAACTCGGCGCTGAACACGGAAGCGCCGTCGGGCCGCCCCGTCGGCCGGATCAGTGCCGTGACCTTTTCTCCCGGATGGCTGCCGAGCAGCGAGCGAAGCGAATTAATGGCGTCGGTCGCCTCGATACAGTGTCGCATCGCGAGGCTTTCGTCCGCCGACAGAATCGCCTTCTCCTCTGGAACCGGGAATTTCGCGATCGCTAGATGAGGCGCCAGGCCGGGCTCGCTCAGGTAGGGCCGAATCACCTGCCACAGCTCCTCCGATAAAAAAGGCATGAACGGATGCAGCAGGCGCAGCATCTGATCGAAGCATCGGACCAATACATAGCGTGCCGCGTCACGTTCGGCGCCGCCCGCCTTGAGCGGCTCCTTCGACAGCTCGATATACCAGTCACAGAACTCGTGCCAGATAAATTGGTATACCGTGAGCGCCGCGGTATTGAACTCGTACGCGTCGATGGCCTTGGTTACGGCGCGAACGGCGTCGTCGAGCTGACTGAGTATCCATCGATCCGCCAGCCCGAGACGCGCGCTCTCGACCGGGGCGAGCGGTTGAGCCGCGCCGTCCAGGTTCATCATCAGGAATCGCGCTGCGTTCCAGATCTTGTTGCCGAACGCGCGCGACGCGGCGAGGCGATCGTCGGACAGGATGATGTCGCGGCCCTGGACCGCGAGCTGTGCGAAGGTGAAGCGCAGCGCATCCGTGCCGTAGGCATCCATCACTTCGAGCGGGTCGACCACGTTGCCGCGCGACTTGGTCATCTTCTTGCCGTACTGATCGCGCACCAGCGGCGTTATGTAGACGTCCTTGAAGGGAACTTCGCCGGTGAACCAGAGCCCGTCCATCATCATCCGGGCGACCCAGAAAAAGATGATGTCGAAGCCCGTCACCAGGAGGCTGGTCGGATAGTAACGCGCCAGCTCGGGAGTCTGATCGGGCCATCCGAGCGTCGAGAACGGCCACAGCGCCGAGCTAAACCAGGTGTCGAGTACGTCTTCATCCTGGACGATATCGACGCCGCCGCATTCCTCGCACTGCGCGGGACGCCCGGCCGCGACCGTGATGTGATTGCATCGCTGGCAGGTATACGCGGGAATCCGATGGCCCCACCATAGCTGGCGTGAGATGCACCAATCGTGGATGTCTTCCATCCATCTGAAGTAAGTATTTTCCCAGAACTTCGGAAAGAACCGGGTGCGGCCGTCGCGAACCGCGGCGATCGCCTTCTCCGCCATCGGCTTGACGCGGACGAACCATTGTTGCGAGAGCATCGGCTCGACCACCGTGTCGCATCGCGAGCAGACTCCCACCGAATGCCGATGCGGCTCGATCTTCTCGAGCAGCTCCCGGGTCTTGAGATCG
>Ga0209517_10008426_pt1 | contig 12074 bp, 12 predicted proteins | sample PeaSoiMetSII2010_FD_187695 | JGI IMG/M metagenome (GOLD analysis project Ga0209517, IMG submission 187695) | Peat soil microbial communities from Weissenstadt, Germany - SII-2010 (SPAdes) (version 2) | ecosystem: Environmental > Terrestrial > Soil > Wetlands > Peat | place: Germany...
GCTCCGCATCTTCCCGAGGCCCGCCAGCTCGCGGGCCTCGGGAAGCTCACACCACTTGATTCTTCTCATCCCGACACTCTACCGAGTGTCACCTATCATTCTGAACGAGCACAGTCCCCGCTTGGGGGGCCTGTCGCGTGAGACAATTGATTCGGTTCCGGCGACTGCGCGAGGGGTAGATTGAGATTGCCGTTACTTCTTGTTCCAGAGCTTGAGGAATTGCGCGATGGTGGCGGGGCCGTGGCCGGCGTAGTGGTTGTTGGCGTAGGCGAAGATGGTGATGCCGCGTTTCTTGATGGCGTAGCAGAAATCAACCCAGGTGATGAGCTGCTGGGTGCGGTCCACGACGACTTTGTCCCAGGTCTTGGTGATCTTCTCGATTCCCTGGCGGTCGCCGAGCCAGCGGATGTAGGTGAAGTCCGCGGTGATGGGATCGAATTTGTAGGCGCCCGGCAGCGGCATCCAGGATTGGTCCTGCAGAGCGAGGGCGACGCCGTGGTCGCGCAACAAATCGGCGAAAGCGGCGTCGAGCCAGTTCTTGTTGCGGATCTCGACCGCGAACTTGTGGCCTTTTGGTAAATTCTTCAGGAACGGCTTCAGGCGCGCGAGGAATTGCTCGCCGCTGGTGAACACGCTCCGATTGAAATACGGGAACTGCAGCAGCAGCGGCCCGAGCTTTGCGCCGAGTAGGTCCATGGTGTCTACGAACTGCTTGAAGTCCGCGTCGCAATCCACCAGGACCTTTTCGTGGGTGATGGACTGCGGAACCTTGGCCGCGAAAATGAAGTTTTCGGGAGTCTTGCGCGCCCAGCCCTGCACCGTGGCCGGCGACGGCGTTCGGTAGTAGGTGGAGTCGACCTCGACCGTGTCGAATTTCGTGGCGTAATAGGTGAGGTAGTCGGAGGGCTTCATCCCCTGCGGGTAGAAGGAACCCTCCCAGCCCGCGGCGGTGAAGGCGCTGGTGCCGAGATGCAGCGAGAAGGTCATCGGAGAACGATTCTACGTCAGTTGGGGACAGAGAAAACTAAAGACCAAAAGGATCACCACAGAGTTCACCGCGAAGGCACGGAGATCACAGATAAGACCCCACGCTCGCGAACCAAACGTTTGGCACCCGACCGCCACGAAGGCATGGGCTCAGACGACTGGGAGGAGCGCGTTGACGAGCTCGGCGGCGAAGGCGTCGAGCTCGGCGGTACGCTCGGGGCTGGCCTCGAGCTTGTCCTTCTTGCGGACGAACCAGTGGCCGTCGGACTGGATGGTGCGGGCGCTGAGGCCTCCGGCGACGAGGTAGGACGGCTCGCCGTAAAGCGTGAAGCCATCGGCGCCGGCCGGAGTGAGCAGCGCGCCGCAGTTCCCTTTTCGAACGCCGACGTGGCTCTCGTACATCGGAAAGGCGACGACCTCGAAGCCGCGCTGCTGGAGGCGGTTGAGCATTGCGAGCTGTTGGGGAGCGAGTTCCATGCAGGCTCAAGGATACCAGTTTTGAGCCGAGAGTTAAGAGTCGAGAGTGAGCAGCGAGAACCGAAGAGGTTTACCACAGAGAACACGGAGGTCTGACGGAGGCCACCGAGAAGGAAACACCCACCGCAGAGACGCAGAGGACGCAGAGAAGAATCAGGGCGCAGAAAACAGTCACCTTGCGGCGAGCGCGTTACAACGCAGGAAGGCTTTCGGTGGTAAGATTCCGGAACTTTATGAGAGTGAGGACACCGATGCGAAAACTCTGGATCGCTGCACTGCTGTTACTGCCCAGCCTGGCGCTTGCGCAACAGCCGCCAGACTTCTCGAAGGTCGAAATCAAGGCGACAAAAGTTTCCGGCAACATCTACATGCTGCAGGGCGCGGGCGGGAACATCGCCGCGTCGCTGGGCGACGATGGCGTGCTGATCGTGGACACGGAATATTCGCCGCTGGCCGACAAAATTCAGGCGGCGCTGAAAGGCATCGGCAACGCGGACAAGCCGGTGCGGTTCGTGATTGACACGCATTATCACGGCGACCACTCGGATGGGAACGCGGCCTGGGGCGCGCGAGGCGCGACGATCATCGCCAACGAAAACTTGCGCAAGCGCCTAGAGAGCGGCAGCACGGGCGGCAACGGAGGCGGGCTGAAGTTTCAGTCGCCGGCGCAGCCGAAGGCGGCGCTCCCGATCATCACGTTTGACGACCACATCACGCTGCACTTGAACGGCGAGGAAATTCGCGTAATGCATTTTCCGGCGGCGCATACGGACGGCGATGCGGTCATCTACTTTTCGAAGAACAACGTGGTGCACATGGGTGACGAGTTCATTCGTTACGGGTTTCCATTCGTGGACGTGAACGCGGGCGGGAGCGTGCAGGGAATGATTGCGGCGTGCGAGAAGGTGGCGGCCATGCTGCCGGCGGACGTGAAGGTGATTCCAGGGCACGGCGACGTAGCGAGCATGGACGATATTCGCGAGTACACGAAGATGATGAGGGACACGCTGGCGGTGGTGCAGGGGGCCATGGCCAAGCACGAGTCGCTCGATCAGATGAAAAGCGAGAAGATTCTGACGCCGTGGCAGAAGTATTCGGGCGCGTTCGTCAGCACGGATGCGTGGATCGAGACGATTTACAATTCGCTGAATGGCGCGCAGAGCGGTGCGGCGAAGGGCAACTGAAGTTCAACAGCGAGGCGGCCACTCCCATTGCGCGCCGGTGTACCGAGCAGCGCACTATTCCGGCGACTATTGATTCCCAATCAAGAGCTGGCGCGTCTAACGGCGTCAGAAGGGCGTGCGCGCATTCGACTCGGCGCGCCGTGCGTCTGCTCCGGAGGTAAACATGAACCGAGTTTTTCTGGCGGGCGCGGCGGTACTTCTTTGCGCGGCGCTGGGACATGCGGTCGCGTCAGAGCACGACGCGAACGATGCGAAACCGCAATACTCGGGCGACAAACTGGTGCGCCCGGAGGGCTACCGCGAGTGGATCTACCTATCGTCCGGGCTGGGGATGAACTACAGCCCGAGCGCGATGGGGCCCGAGCTGTTCACGAATGTATTTGTAGCGCCGTGGGCGTACCGGGAATTCGTGGCGACCGGAAAATGGCCGGAGAAATCCATTTTCGTGGTCGAGGACCGGGAGGCGCAGACCAAGGGATCGATCAACAGGACGGGGCATTTCCAGACCGACCGGGTGGGCATGGCCGTCGAGGTTAAGGACTCGGCGCGATTCCCCGACAAATGGGCCTATTTCGGGTTCGGCAATGACGACAAACTCTCCGCGGCGGCGCCCAAGGCGGCGTGCTGGCAGTGCCATGAGGACCATGCCGCAGTCGAACATTCCTTCGTGCAGTTCTATCCCACGCTGAAACCTATCGGACAGAAGTTTGGAACGTACCACGAACACCGCGAAGCCTCAGCAGCCCACTAGCGCTTCGAGTGGTAGCGGCTGTAACCTTCTCGCGGTACGGTCCGTCTCATTTTCCGAATTGGGCGGCGCCGGCCAGGACCAAGAAACGCGGCGTTCAATCGTCCCTCCGGGACTCGGTGATCACTGTCTCGCGATCCTGGCACTGCGCAACGCTCCGTGCCGAGGTACTTACAATCGCGCCTCCGGCGCTTTGGGAGAGAACAATCATGCTTAGACGCGATTTTCTGGGGATGCCGGTGGCGCTGGGAGGAATCGCCGCGATGTCTGGCGCGGGAATGATGAGCGGCTCGGCGGCGATGGCGGCTGCACCAAACTCTCCCGTTGCAAATCGTCTCGGCGTGAAGGCGCTCGTGTTCGACGTGTTCGGCACGGTGGTGGATTGGCGCGGCTCGATCATCCGCGAGGCGATGCAATGGGGACAGGCGAAAAATCTGCAGATTGACTGGGGCAAGTTCGCCGATCAGTGGCGTGCGGGATACGGGCCGTCCATGGAGAAGGTCCGCAAAGGCACGTTGCCGTGGACGAAGCTCGACGATTTGCACCGCATGATACTGGACGACCTACTTAAACAGTACAACATCACCGGATTGACCGAAGACGAGAAGGATCACTGGAACCGCGTGTGGCACCGGCTGAGCGGATGGCCGGATGCAGTGGAAGGGCTGACGCGGCTGAAGAAGAATTTCGTGATTGCGACGCTTTCGAACGGCAACGTGTCGCTGCTGGTCGAAATAGCCAAGTTCGCGGGGTTGCCGTGGGACACAGTGCTAGGCGCGGAAATCTTTCATCATTACAAACCGGACCGGGAAGTCTATCTGGGAGCGGCGGAGATCCTGGGATACAAGCCGAGCGAGGTAATGATGGTCGCGGCGCATCCGCTGGATCTGAACGCGGCGAAGTCCTGCGGGCTGAAGGCAGGCTACGTGCCGCGACCGCTGGAAGGCGGGCCGGACAGGAAGCCGACACCGCCCACGGCCGAGACGCTCGCCGGATTCGATGTGGTCGCTAGCGATTTTGTGGAGTTGGCGGCGAAGCTTGCGTAGCTAGCAGTCGTCGCGGACAAGAGCCGACGAGACGGAGGCGGCCCAGACACCCTTCTTGGGCGGCACGCGGGGGTAGATGGCCGACGCTCCGGCAAACAACTGCGCCGGGAGTCGGACGCAGCAAGCAGCGCCCCTACGAATTCAACGGCCAGACATCACCGCGAATGAATTATGCAGCGGAAGATGAGAGCGAGCCGGACTCGATGCGGCGCAAGACCGCGCGCAGCGCGGCGGCAAGCTCTTCGTCGCTGACGTGGCTCTTGCGGAACTGGAGCCGCACACGGAACGAGCCGTCCTCGGACTGGAAATCGAAACTGAAGGGCCGGGGCCGGGGCGCTGATTCGGTTTCGTCCTTTCGGGCGCGGCGAGCCTCGTCGCGCGTCAAACCACCCTGCACGATGCGCTGGACCATCTCGCGCATCTTTTTTTCGCTGGGCTGGCGTGACACTTGCAGGAGCAGCGACTTCGACGCAATTCCCTTCTCCACGCAGGCCCGGCGAACATCGTCGGGAATCACGCGCAGAGACATCGTCTCGGTGACGGACGAACGCGCGCGGCCGATTTTCTTGGCAATGTCGTCGTGCGTGTAATCGAACTGATCGGCGAGGCGCTGGAGACCGTCGGCTTCTTCAAACGGCGTCAAGTCCTTGCGCTGGAGATTTTCGATCAGCGCGAGCTCAAGAGTTTCCGCATCGTCCGCGATCTTTTCGATGCACGGCAGCTCGTGCAGGCCGGCGGCCTGCGAGGCGTGGAAGCGGCGCTCGCCGGAGATGATGTAGTACGTATCCTCGCGCGGCATGTAACGGACCAGCAGCGGCTCAAGGACGCCTTTTTCGCGGATTGAATCCGCGAGTTCGCGGACGTCGCCGATATTCTTGCGCGGCTGATCGGGGTTGGGCCGAATCTTGTCAATCGGGATCATGCGCCCGATGGACGCGCCGCTAAAGCTGGTCAGCGTTTCAACGTAATGCGCGTCATGCCGCATCTTGAGAGTGACGGGCAACCCGATCCTCTTCGACACGTTGTATTACCTCCTGAGCGAGCTTTCTGTAGTCTTCGGCGCCGGAAGATTTCGGCGCGTAGGTGAAGACGGTTTCCTTGTACGCCGGGCTTTCCTCCAGACGGACGTTCTTGCTGATGCGCGTCTTGAACAGGGCGTTCCCGAAGGTGGCGCGAATCTGTTCGTGGGTGTCGCGCGAGATGTTGGTGCGCTTGTCGAAAAGCGTGATCACCACGCCAAGAACTTTCAACGCCGGGTTGGGGCGGGCGCGAATCCGTCCGTAGGTTTCGAGCAGATCGTCGGTGCCCTCGATGGCGAAGTACGCCGCCTGGATCGGCACGAGCAGGTGAGTGGAAGCCACGAGCGCGTTTACGGTGAGAATGCCGAGCGCCGGCGGAGTGTCGAGGACGATGTAGTCGTAATTTTTCAGGATGGGCGCGAGCGCGTCCTTTAGCTTGAAGGGCGCGTCGAACGCGCCAGCGAGCTGCTGCTCGAGCCGCGCGAGCGCCAGGCGCGCCGGGGCGACGTGGAGATTCGGATCCTTCGTCGGGCGGATAATTTTCGACATTTCGGTGGGATGCTCGGCGAAGATGTCGTACATCGTGCTCTGGATTTCGTCCGACGAGAAAAATGCGATGGTGGCATTGGACTGCGGGTCGAGGTCGATCAGAAGGGTTCGTTTCTTCTTGATCGCGAGCGCGGCAGCTAGATTGATGGATGTAGTGGTCTTCCCGACGCCGCCCTTTTGATTGGCAATTGCCAGGACGCAGGTCAAACCCTCGCCTCCCCCACTCCCCGAATGGCAACCCCAAGGCTATATGTGGAGCCCGGTAGTCCTTTCGCCACTACGAGTAGCGCTCACTCTACCTATTCTGCGGCCGGCAACGCAAGCGAAATTTGAGATCGTCCGCGAGCGTATCACGGGGAGTAGCGAGCTTTGACGCTGTAGGCGGCCTTGGTACACTCCAGCGCGAAGAAAATTGAGCGGGAAGGTGCCATGACCGACGACGAAATCGAAATTCCAGCCGCGCCAGCAGCCACACCGACGGGACGAGTGACGCCGGTTGCGCCGGTTTGGCACACTGCCGTGTTCGTTGCGATCTTGTTGGGGCTCGCTGCGTTGCAGGGCCAACCGCAGCTTGCGGGCCGGGCCGATCGTTTGCCGAGCCGCATAACGCTGTATGCTTTCACGCTGGGCTACGAGTTTTTCTTGCTCGGTTACGTATGGCTGTTCGGACTGAAGCTTTACAAGGTGCCCCTGCCGGAGATCATCGGCGGAAAGTGGCGGCGGTGGGGCGATTTTTGGCGAGACGTTGGCATCGCCCTGCTCTTCTGGCTGGTGGTTGGCGCGGTACTGGCGACGCTTTCGTTTTCGCTTCGATTCAGCGGAATGGAAGCAGCGAAGTTCATGTTGCCGGAGACAGCTCGCGAGGTCGCGGTGTTCGTTCTGCTGGCGCTCACCGCGGGATTTTGCGAAGAGGTAATCTTTCGCGGCTATCTACAACGGCAGTTCACGGCTTGGACCGGCAATGTCTCGGCGGGCGTTGTGCTGCAGGCTGTCGTCTTCGGCGCGGCGCACCTGTATCAGGGCGTGAAGGGCGTAATCGTGATTACGATTTATGGCGCCATGTTTGGAATTCTTGCCGCAATGCGAAAGAGCCTGCGCCCGGGGATCATGCAACATAGCGCACAGGATGCGTTCTCAGGGATCGCCGGAGTCTTCCTCAAGAAATACCACTACCTACAGATGCTCAAGTTCTGACGAGGCCGCGCGGACGAAATCGTTAGCGCGACGCCGGCGCGCTGTCCTTGAACGTGATCGCGATGAAATGGCCGCCGCGATCTGGCGACGCTTTGAAGGCGGCGTTCGAACCAGCAGGCACCCAGAGCAACCCGCCTCGAATCGCGTGCGCGGAATCTATTCCCGGGGGACCCGTGATGGTGACGTCCGTCAGTCCGCCCACAAGCAAATCCAAGCGGTCGTTCGTTAGTGTGATTGTGGCCCCCGGGCCGAGTTCCCAGGATTCGACCAGAATTTCGTCGGTCTCAAGCAGCGGGGTGTGCTTGGACGGCTTTACCGCGGTCAAGCTGCTGTCTTCGCAGGCCTCCGCCGGCTGATTGGGAAGGATCGCGGCGCAACGGTCGCGGACCACGCCTTGCGGCCTCACCAGCTCGATGGCCACGTTGCGCAGCGGTGCGCCGCTGGAATTCGTGACCGCATGCGAAAAATTCCCGGGCGAATAGCCGACGCGCGGGATGTAAGGCGCGGAAGGCGCGCCAGCCGCCCGTGGCGGTGACGGCACCGCATACTCCGATCCGGGCGGAACGGATATATAAGGCAGGTCGTGATGGTGGAGCAGCGTGGTCTCGTGCGCGGGAATTTCGACGAGGAACACGTGTACGTAGGAATTCTCGAAGACGAGATGATGATGCCCCTCATCGCGCATGGGGATGGGAACAGCGGACGGAACGGGAGCCTGCGCCGCCAGAGATGCGGCGGAAACGGCAACAGCCGCGAAACAATGGATGAGCCGCCGCAAGGTAGGAAAGTGAGGCACTCGAAGCCTTACATCTTATAGCGGCCGAGGTCGTCGTCGTTCAAGCCCTCGAGCCATTTGCGCAATTCTTCATTGGTACTTTTTTCGGAGACGACGCCGGCCTTATTCGAATTCTTCAAGACCTGGTCCTCGACGAAAATCGGGCAATCCAGGCGCAAGGCCAGCGCCAGCGCGTCGCTCGGACGCGAATCCATGGAAATGGTCTGGCCGTCGCGCTCCATCCAGATCAGCGCGTAAAAGGTATCTTCCTTCAGATCGGAAACGACCACTCTCTGGACGTGCACGTCGAGACCGATCAGGACGTTCTTGAGCAGGTCGTGAGTTTGCGGGCGGGGCGCTTCGATCTTTTCGATTTCGCGGGCGATGGCCTGGGCTTCCGGGACGCCGACCCAGATGGGAAGCACGCCGGTGCCGTGCGTTTCCTGGAGGACCACTACAGGAGTGTTGGTCGCGGGGTCCATCATCAGCCCCCGGATTTTGACTTCGAGTTCCATGGTGGCCTCCGCTGCGTCAAATCACCTGCTCGCCGACGAGACTGAACGGCGCGGCGCGCGTGACTCGCGCCTGAACGTATTCTCCCAGAAGATTTTGAAGCGGCGAAGTGAAATTAACGATCAAGTTGCTAGTCGAGCGGCCCGCCCATTGCCCGCGGGCGGAGTGGTGGGTGTCGACGAGCAGTTCAAAAGCGGAGCCGACGAGTTTGTTGTTGCGCTCGATCTGAATCTGGCGCTGGCGATCCTGGAGAACGGCAAGGCGGCGATATTTTTCTTCCTCGGGGATCGCGTCGGGCATGGTGGATGCGGTTGTGTTCGGACGCGGCGAGTAGGTGAATGCGTAGACGCCGTCGTAACCGACCGCGTCGAGGAGAGTGACCGACTGCTCGAAATCGTTTTCGGTCTCGCCGGGAAAGCCGACGATGATGTCCGTGGTCACGCTGATCAGGCGGCGCGCGGCGCGAATCCAGGCAATCTTTTCGAGATACTCTTCGCGTGTATAGGTGCGCCGCATGGCGCCGAGAACGCGAGTGGAGCCGGACTGCACGGGTAAGTGAATGTGATCGCAGAGTACGGGCGTGGCGTCAATCGCATCGACAATCTCGCGATGAAAGTCGTTGGGATGCGAAGTCGTGAACCGGACGCGCCGAATTCCCGCGACGGACGCGACCTCGCGGAGCAGCTCGACGAAACTCAGTGTGCGGGCTGACGGATCGCGGTAGGAATTCACCGTCTGGCCCAGCAGCTGGATTTCGGTGTAGCCGGCGTCGGCCAGGCGGCGCGCTTCGGATAGGACCGCATCGCTTGGGCGGCTGCGCTCGGGCCCGCGGGTGTGAGGAACGACGCAATAGGAGCAAGAGTAGTCGCAACCTTCGATAATCGTCACGTAGGCGCGGAGCGGATTATCGCGGCGGGTGATTTCGGTCTCGAAGGTTTCGTCCGTGTCGAGATCGAGGCCCATAAGGCGGCGTCCGCCTGCTTCGAGCTCCGCCACCATCTGCGGAAGCTTGCGGTAGCTCGCCGAGCCGCACACCAGGCTGACCCATGGGGCGCGTTCGAAAATGTCCTCGCCTTCCTGCTGGGCGAGGCATCCGATTACGCCGATGATTTTCCCGTCCGCGATTCCCCGCCACGCGCCCAGGCGAGAAAAGACTTTCTGCGCGGCTTTCTCGCGGATGGAGCAGGTGTTGTACAGCATCACGTCCGCTTCGGCGATGCTTTGCGCGGCGCGGTAGCCGCGCGCGAGAAACACACCGGCCACTTTTTCGGCGTCGTGGACGTTCATCTGGCAGCCGAAGGTCTCGATGAAGAAGGATTTGCCGTTCGAGAGCGGCGGGGCGGAATCCACATTGGCCTGAGCGAACTCTCCCGGGCCAGCCAGAGCGCTAATTCCGATGTCGAACGTTTTGCTCATTGTCGTTTTTCGAGTCTAGCACAGCGGCGAGCCGGGCGAATTGGCGGACGATTGAGAAAAGCTCAGGATTCACCGCACCCTTCGCCAATGAACTCAGAGCAGGGAGACGCAGAGAACGGCGAGAAAGATCGAGAAAGGCTTAAGACTTACCACAGAGGGCACGGAGATTACACAGAGCACACAGAGAAAGCTTTAAGATCTAACCCCGGGGCGCAGGGAGCACAGAGCGAGATTGAGCACACCGACAAACCCTAAATGCAATGCCTCCGTGAGGCGCGCGATTCGAAAATAGGGCGCAGTCCGTCAACGTCACCAGCCGAGGACGTAGGCGAACATGAGCGGCGCGACGATGGTGGCGTCGGATTCGATGATGAAGCGGGGCGTGTCTACGCTCAGCTTGCCCCACGTAATTTTCTCGTTGGGGACGGCGCCGGAATAGGAGCCGTAGCTGGTGGTCGAATCGCTGATCTGGCAGAAATAGGCCCAGAGCGGGACGTTGGGGCGCTTGAGGTCCTGGTGAAGCATCGGGACGACGCAAATGGGAAAGTCGCCGGCGATGCCGCCGCCGATCTGGTAGAAGCCGAGAGGCGTCTTCGTTGCGGTCTCGGTGTACCAGCGGGCCAACTCGATCATGTATTCCACGCCGCCGCGCATGGTCGTCGCGTTCTTCACGTTGCCGCCGATGACCTGCGCCGCGAACATGTTGCCAAGGGTAGAATCCTCCCAGCCGGGAACGAACATCGGGAGATTCTTTTCGGCGGCGGCCATCATCCAGCTGTCCTTGGGATCAATCTGGTAGAACTGTTTCAGCTTCCCCGATAGGAGCACTTTGAAAAGAAATTCGTGGGGAAAATATCGCTTCCCGGATTTATCCGCCGCCCACCAGTCCTCCATGACCACGCGTTCGATACGGCGCATGGCTTCTTCTTCGGGGATGCAGGTGTCGGTGACGCGATTCAGGTGATGTTCGAGAAGATCGACCTCCTCGGCAGGTGAGAGGTGGCGGTAATGAGGCACGCGCTTGTAATGGTCGTGCGCGACGAGATTGTAAACGTCCTCTTCCAGATTCGCGCCGGTGCAGCAAATTCCGTGGACTTTATTCTGGCGAATCATTTCGGCTAGAGACAGGCCGAGCTCCGCAGTGCTCATGGCGCCCGCGAGCGTGACGAACATCTTTCCGCCACTCGCGAGATGCTTCACGTAGGCTTCCGAGGCGTCAATCACTACCGCCGCATTGAAATGGCGATAGTGGTGCTTCACGAAAGAGGTGATGGGACTTCCCGATCGTGTCTCAGGCGCGCTCATGGAATCTCCTTGACCCAGTTTTGAGATTGAAAACACCCGTAACGGGTGAGCGTTCGCGTGACGAGATGCGGCTAAAAGTAGCTGGCCGTGTAGTTCAAAAGCCGGAAGAATTTATGCAGCGAGATATGAAATTGAAATGAAGTGAAGCGCGATCCGTGAGCCACGACGAATAAATAACACAGATGCGGGTGAACTGACTACGAAATTCTCGCCGCGACCGAGACGCTGCGGTGTGTCGTTTCAGGCAGCCCAAATCCTTGCCGCGGCGTCTGATAAGTTTGAATCTGCTGATAGCGTGTGCTACGGTGGATTTGCCCGGCAAAATATTACGTTCAAGGGGGAAACTATTTCTGGCCTGGCGCTGCTCCTTTTTGCCAGCCCCCTCACTCTTCTGGAACAGACGAGTGGGGTGGCAAGAGTTATCCTCGGGATTCTTCTTATCCTTTCTATTTTTTCCTGGGCATTAATCCTACAAAAATTCTCACAATTGGGCGGGTTGGATAGCAAGACCTCCAAGTTTTTGCAGATGTTTCGCGCGGGCCGCGGACTTTCCGATCCGAACACTCTGCGCGCCGGCGTCGGTGGGACTCCGCTAATCTCGGTGTATGCAGCGGGGTACCGCGAACTCGAATCACAAATCGGCGGCGCCAAGGGACGAGATGCCGCGGGATTGACCGGCAAGCTGAGGAACGCGAGCGCGGTCGGCGTCGAGATGCAGGTCGCGGCGGGGGAAGAAGTGCGTCGGCTCGAAAAAGGAATGTCGTCGCTGGCGACGATCGCCTCGGTTTCGCCATTTATCGGACTACTCGGCACGGTATGGGGCGTGATGGATGCGTTCGCCGGATTGGGCGACGCGGGCGC
>Ga0209517_10008427_pt1 | contig 12073 bp, 9 predicted proteins | sample PeaSoiMetSII2010_FD_187695 | JGI IMG/M metagenome (GOLD analysis project Ga0209517, IMG submission 187695) | Peat soil microbial communities from Weissenstadt, Germany - SII-2010 (SPAdes) (version 2) | ecosystem: Environmental > Terrestrial > Soil > Wetlands > Peat | place: Germany: Weissenstadt...
GTGATCGCTCGCATGAAACTGCATCGCAACAGAATCATCCGATAAATCGCGGCTTGCTGCTACCTCCGTCGCTCAAAATCTCGAAGCGTCACGAATAAGACGGGCTAGGTGTCTCGATCGACAATTTAGACGCTTTTGGCTTCGTCCCAAACGATCGAGGAAGAATGCTCGATGAGCACATAGGTCATTCGACCCTTGAGCGCTACCCACTCTTGTTTCGTAACGGAAGCATCATCTTTGCCTTACCGTCCGCGGTCAGCTGCGCTATCCGCCGATTAGTGATCGAGCGGATGGAGGGTGCAGGGATGCGAGACGCCTTCGTTGCTGGCCTTGCGCGCGGGTATGCGGAGACGTTCTCGCGAGTGCGGCTCTTGGGAGGTCACATTGGAGCGCCCATCGAATTCAAACGCACTCGAAAGGGGATGCTGGCTGGCACCACGATGCGCGTGGATCGAGGTCGCTACCTGAATCTCGTGTTTTTCATCGATACGCTCGATGGATTCGAGGCCGGCGGACTTATAGGGCTCAGCTCCGAAATTGGAGAGCTGGAAAGCAAAATAAACGAGTGGATTGATCATGGATCTCAAGTAGCAAGCGAAGAAGAGGGCTTTCGCGACGGAATCACGCTGCTGGTGAGCTGTGGCGTGGGCCGCGGGACCGCGCTTTCGTTCGAGCGCAGGGAACGACCGAATTGGCGCATGGAATTCATCAACGCACCTGACCTTTATACCCTGAGCTGGGTAAGGCACTTCGAGCCTCTTTTCCTTTGGCGGCTATTTGAGGCGCGGGAAAAGCTCCAAGCGCTGGGTGCTACCTTGCAAAATGTCAACGGCCTGCTGAATATGGTCGCGTGGGTGAAGTCACTGGAGGGACACCTAATTCCGCAGGCGCGGCTACCGGATGACTTCATAAGCGAGGAATATGGCGCTGCGTTCATCGCTATACCTACGAATGCGCTGCGTGACGTGCGCCATGAGGTCGCGGCCAACTGGGATCCTCATGTCGAACGGGACATCACGGGACATTGGATAAGGGTACGGCGAGACGCAGACTCGTCGATCGAGGAAGACCGGACCAGACCGCTCTATGCCAGTGAAGAAACGCCCCGTAACGATGGGATTCCCGCAGTCTACGTTGCTTCTAAGCGACCTTGGTGGTGTGAGATTGAAGTTTCCAATCGCACGCCCGGGCACTTAGCCTACCAACACTGGAAGATGGCAACGACTTGGCTCTCACGTGCAGCGCCAGTGCTGGAGGAAGCCTTCCCTGATCTTCCGGCTGGCCCGATTTTATGGCGAACGCGATTTGAGGGCGCGCGTGGCGATCTCGACGATGCCGTTAGCAAGATCGGTTACGCCGAGGCGAGAGCGCAGATTTCGATCGATGCGCGGGCAGGCGGACACGAAGTGGTGCTCATCGCAGCACGCAAATTTGATGACGCGCATTTCAATGAGGACAACATTGCCGAACGCGCGCTAGTCGAGACACTCGTTACCGGAGTTGGTGTTCTTGGTGGACGTGACCTCAGCGAAATTGATCGCAACCGTCTGGTGGAGTCCATCGTGCCCGATTCACGCGCACGGGAAATGCATATGTTTCGGATGCGAGATTTTCGCGACCAGGTGCGGTCCTCACTGCCGCACTTGCCAATGACGCTCGACGAGCTGGACGCGTCAACGATAAAGCTAGGACTCGGCTGGAGGGTTCGCGAAAAGGCGAAAGGTTCAATCGTTCAGGGTAAGCCAGAATGTCTCGCTTTCCTCGCAGCACTTGTGAAGTCCCTTGAAGCGGAGTTGTGCACGGATTTGCGCGAGTTTGATCGGCTGACAACTATTCAGCAGCTGTTGTGGAACCACGAAGCCGCAGCAGTGGACAGGGAACGGTGGTTACGTACCGCGAGCGCTGTACTGTCACTGCATAAGGATAAGGCGGGCGCCATGAGCACCATTGCGCGCCACGAATTCCAGCTCAATGGCGTATTTCAAGCGACCCGCCTTCTTGCGGAGGTTGCTCTCTGTGAGTGTCCAATCTCAAACGGGATGATCCCCTCTCGACTCGATCTATCTCGGTCAATGGCGAAGATGATGGCGGTTCAGCAGTTGGGTGGTTGGTCGGACGCAATTCGGTGGGATGTGATGGAACCCACGCTAAAGATTCGGCCACTCGGCGATGTCCACGCAAAGCTAGGCTTCGTGGACAAGATAGTCGCGCCCTTCGCTCGTGTGACGAACGATATGCGTATAGCAGATGCCGTGGAGAACTACCCGATGAACCTGGCTGAGGTCGAGCCTCCAAGCTCGGTGCACCATCATTTTGAACCGCAATTTCTCGATGCATGGAGAGATGAGACGGGTGCCACGCTCGATCAGTTCCGTCTCTTCATAGCCTATGTGGAAGATATCGCAGTTCGGGAGCGCACGGCCGTTCTGACGCTTCCTAAGAGCCGGCTGCAGAGCGTGGCTTTAGATGGGGAGACGCTGCCCGCCGAAGCAGCCGGCGCGATTGTCGAGTTTCTCACCTTTCGGACACGGCTGAGATGGAACGAGGTACCTGCCGGCTACGGCGACAGCGATCGACAGCCCTGGCGCTTTCGCCGTCGGCTGAGCCTACTTCGCAAGCCGCTGCTGCAAATCGACGACGCAGACGATCCGACGGTGGTGGTTGCGCCGGGTCTAATGTGTGACGCCATCGTGTATACGCTTGGCAGCTACCATGACGGTGCCTTTCCATTACGACAGCTGAAAAGTGCCATGCGTTCTTGGGCCGGCACGTTGCGCGACAAAGCCGGCCGGAGGTTTAGTCAGCGGGTAGCTGCGAAGCTAAGGGAGCACGGTTGGCACGCGGAGCCGGAAGTTAAGGTAACAAAACTGCTGAGGCGAGGATTCGATCGAGACTACGGGGACGTCGATGTGCTTGCATGGAACCCGGCCACCGGTCGGGTCTTGATCGTGGAGTGCAAGGACGTCCAATACCGCAAGACCTACGGTGAAATTGCGGAACAGCTTGCCGATTTCCGAGGTGAAATCTGGCCTGATGGCAAGCGCGACTACCTCCGTAGGCACTTGGATCGCGTAGAACTTCTATCCCAGCATTCGCGGGCCATTGCGGAATATATTGGCGCGCCGGCAGTCGCGAAGATCGAAAGCCATTTGATTTTCAAGAATCCGGTCCCCATGGAGTTCGCTCTGAAGCACATGGCAGAGCGCGTATCGGTCGGAATCTTCGACAGGCTAGATAAGATTTGACAGGCGCAATTGAGCACCTTAACGAGACCCAATCACCACCTCAAAACTCTTCCCATACCTCATCCCAGTAGCGACGACGATCGCGTAACGTCCCGATAGCGCGGCCAAGCGCAGAGCGCCGGCTACGTTCGCGTTAATACGGCCGGCACGATCGAGTGTGCGTGACTGGCTACGGGGAACAGCTCAGCGAGCGCTGTTCCTCCGCGATAGTCCCGCCATGATGCGCTTGCGGAACGTGGACAAATGGGGTCAGCGTAGACATACCTCTGGCTATCGTGCTCACCCGTGTTCTTCGGCACGTGGGCCGCTCAGCGGCGGCGCAGCTCTTCCATTTCCTCGAGCGTGCGCGGCCAGTCTTGGCGCAGCAGGCGCGACAGCGCGCGGTCGGCGAGGAGCCGCCCGCCGGTCTGGCAGCGCGCGCAGTAGTTCGTCTCGTTGTCCGCGTGGACGATCCGCGCGACCGGCGCCCCGCAAGCCGGGCACGGTTTTCCGTAGCGTCCGTGGACCGCCATGCCCTCGTGAAAGGCGGTCACCTTCTCGGGGAAGCGCTCGCCGGCTTCGCGCCGAAGACGCTCGGCCCAGTCGATCAATGTCCTCCGCGTCGCGTCGAAGAGCCGCCGCACCTCCTCCTCGTCAAGGCTTCGCGTGAGCTTCACCGGCGACAGCCGCGCGGCATGGAGGATCTCGTCGGAATACGCATTGCCGATGCCGCTGAAGAGACGCGGATCGGTGAGCGCCCGCTTGACGGTATGGCTCTCGCGGACGAGTGCCTCGCGAAAGCGCCCGAGGTCGGTGTCGAGAACGTCCAAGCCGCCGGGATCGTGGGCGCGGAGGCCGTCCTCGCCGCGAACGACATGGAGCGATGCGCGCTTCTTCGAGCTGACCTCGGTGATCAGCAGCGTCCCCTTCGGGAAGTCGAATGTCGCGAGCGCGATCTTGCCGGCCGGCTTCGTGCCGCGCGGCCGCCAGCGAAGCCGCCCCGCGATCATCAAATGAAGCACGAGAAAGAGGTCATCCTCGAGTGCCACGACGATCCGCTTGCCGAGGCGGCGCAGCTCGACCACCCGCTTCCCCTTCGCGGCGCCGATCGGCACCTCGACAGAGCGGAGGAAGAATGGGCTCGCGAGCCGCACCTCCTCGAGCGGCTCGTTCAAGACGCGGGAACGAAGATGCTCGATGTAGAGCGTGATATCGGGATATTCGGGCAAGGGCGTGCAGGGAAAATGGCGTCAGAATAGATATACCTGCGCTCGACTCCCGAAGCCACCGCGTGCCCCGGCTGTCCGGTTCGCGTTTCGGCACAGCGCTGAAGAGTCTCCAGGCACACGCACTCCCTCCATTGTCGTCATGGCCGGACTTGTTCCGGCCATCCACGTGTTCTTCGGCAGCAAAGAACACGTGGATGCCCGTGACAAGCACGGGCATGACGATTCTCTGGAGTCTTCATCAATCGGAAACGCAACGCATTTTGCCGGACCGGACAGCCGTGCCGCGTGCCCGACTATTTTCCGTCTCGCATCGACGGCGTGAACGTCACGCCAACCAGCAAACCCTCCGGCGAGATGAAGCGGCTGACGGTTTGGCTCCAGGGTACGATAGGGGACGAACCCGATTGTTCACCTGTCAGAAGAGCAGCTGGTTGTTTTATCACCCCTGCTTCGCGAGGCGCTTGGGCGGCGTGTCGGGCGGCAAGGAGACCCAGGGGTGGCGCGAGTCCTCCCACACCGCGATGGTCGGCGCGGGGAAAGTCGGGTCGGCAAAGCTGCCGATCGCCACGATAATGTTTCCAGGAAAGCTTGTGCTCTCCCAGTAGACGGTGGAGCCGCATGTCGCACAGAAATGAAACGTCACCACGCCGCCGCTTTCGGCTGTCCGGCTCCACGAAGTCGCCTCGCCGGCGATGGTGACCTGCTCGGGGCGGAAGCGTGCCTGGTTGCTGATCACGGCGCCGGTGCGGCGCTGGCACTCCAGGCAGTGGCACATCGAGATGCGCGCTGGCTCGCCCTCAATCGTAAGGTGAAGCTGCCCGCAGCTGCAGGCGGCGTGCCGGGTGGTCGTCGTCATGGGTCGGCTCCGTCGTTGTGGTTGGCCGGGAGTCCAGCGCAGCAGACGGCTTCGCGCAATAGGGGACGGACCAGGACGGACCCAGATTGCTTACCGAGCGAGGATAGCTGCCTAGCAGCTCTCGGGTTCCTGCATCCAGGCGGGAATGGATCTCTGCTATTGGATGCGACAATCAACGGTATTGCGCGCCGCCACCTGCATTCATCCACTAGGCAGTTTGGCGGATGACTTCTGCGCGATAGATGTCCAGCAACACCGGCCAGCCCCGCTCGACGTCGTTTCGGTACTGCTCTCCAGCTTCCTGACCGACCCGGTCAAAATCGCGGTGCTCAAGTTCGACGCGGGTTGCGGCTCCGTCAGCGATGAAGTTGACCTCGAGCTCGGAAGGGTTAGCGGCGTCGCGCTTCCAGCCGGCGGTGATTTCCCAGCGGAATACGACGCGGCGGCCCGGTTCCCAGACCAGAACACGGGCGATGCCGAGTTCGGAACCATCCTCGCGCTCGGCGTACCAGCGTCCGCCTTCAAACGGCTCGATGCGGGAAGTCTTAAATGGCGCGCCGCCCATGCTGTGCGATTTGGGCCACCACGTATCGATGCCGCCCGTGAAGATTTCGAAGGCGAGCGTCGGCGCGACGTTGACGACGACGCTCTTGCGCACGGGCGTGATTGTCACGGTCCGGCTCACTCTTTCTTTTCCTTTTCGGTCTGGATTCGACGCTCGACTTCCGCTTGGAAGGAGGCGAGGGCCTGATCCCAAAACTGATCGAACCAGGCCCTTACCGCACTGAGCCCGCGAGGGTCGATGTAGTAGACTCTCCTGGTCCCGACTGGCCGATCAATCACGAGACCCGCCTCCCTCAAGAGCGCGAGATGCTGTGACACTGCCGGCCGGCTGACGGGCATGTCCCGCGCAATTTCGCCAACCGACAACGGGCCGGCTCGCAGGCGTTCGAAGACCAGGCGTCGCGTGGGATCGCCGAGACAGTCCAGGGCTTTTGCATCCGACATGTTGTTAAGCGTAACCGCACAGATACGCTGTGTCAAAATGATCTCGCGTGCGATTCCGGGGTGTTTAGGCGTTGTGACCCATCACGACGCGGATTTTCGAGCGATTAAATATCATCATATCATGTGGTTGCGATAAATGGCCTGACTGCGCGACGCGGGGGCGACCAAAAATTCTCCGCTATTGACTCTTCCGTAAGCAAATGCTTACAGTTCGGCACGGCTTACGAATGGTCTCTCTCAACCGGCTGTGAGGACGACCGTTCGTCAGGAAGGCAAGATTGAAAAGGAGAACCGGCTCATGCCTGAAATTATGCATCTGATCAAAATTCGCGCCCCGCAAGACAAGGTCTATCAGGCTGTGTCCACGGCCGAAGGCATTCGCGATTGGTGGACACGCGACGCCGCTCTTGATTCAAGAGTCGGCGGAGCTGGAGAGTTTGGCTTCTATGGCCACCGGATGGTCATCAAGGTCAAGGTCGCCGAATTGACGCCACCAAAGCATGTGGCTTGGGAGCCCGTTTCTTCGACAGGCGGCGGTTTTGACGGCACCACCATCAGTTTCGACCTGAAATCGGCAGACGGCGTCACGTCGGTGTTGTTTGCGCATCGGGGCTTCAAGGCCAGCGGCGAGAATACCGCGAGCGCAACGACGCGCTGGGGCTTCTATCTCTTGAGCCTCAAACGCTATCTCGAGATCGGCAAGGGCACTCCGAATCCTGAGGATACGGAGCTGATACGCTGACGCCATCTGGCGAGAACCGAAGTGCACGGCGATATACGGCAGACGCCGTAGGCCGGGAAGCGCAGGAGGTGCCACGCTGTCGGGCGACATGGAAAACTGATCCCATGCTGCCCGGCAAGCGCATGCTGATCACTCATGGGATCCGATGCGGGCGGATGGTGCAGGCGTCGTGCGCGGAGGCTTCGGCTGACTGCGACTATCGTCGATAATTAGCCATCTGGCCGCGGTTACTTGACGCAGATCAATGCTCTCGCCGGCGCATTCCGCTACCTGAAGCAAAAATCACCCGATCACCGGCGGAGGCGAGATGGCGGACGACATTGGCTTCGGCCTCGCGAGGCCGCGTGCGCGTGCCGCTGGCAATGTCGGGCGCCGACATTGGGCCGCCTGTTTGCTCTGCACGCTGCTTGTCGCGCTATTCCTGCCGATGACGGCCTCGGCCGAAGACCAAGGGAATTCAACCCGCACAGTGGCGGATGGCGAGGCGTCGCCGCCATCATCCCCGCCACCGCCGGCTGACCCATCGGGGAGCCCGCCCAGATGGACGCTCTCGGCCGAGACGATCGTCTTGGAACGGATTGGCGGCGGCGTAAGCTACCCGCTCGTTTCGCGCGTGCCGGGCACGGTGCCCTTCTTCAAGCCGCCCTTCTATACGGCGACGGCGCCGAGTGTCGAAGCTTTCAATGCCAACCAGTTTCGACAAGGTTTTTCCGCCGGACCGAAACTCAGCCTGACTTACCGCGGCGAAGCCGGTTACGGCTTCGAGGTGTCGTACTTCAACGTCTTCGACCAGAGCGACGCCAAGACCATTGGCCCCGACACGCCGCGGGACTGGCTGGTGATGAAGGCTCCCGGAATCTTCTGGCAGACCCAGGATTTCCCGTACCAAGGCATGAGATGGAGTGACGCCACGAATCTCTATAGCGCCGAGGCCAACGGGCGATTGGATCTCGGGAGCCGCGTCAGGCTGCTGGCCGGCGCCCGATGGCTGCAACTCAATGACAATCTTGGCGGCACGTTGACGCCCGCGGATCGCACGGCGCCGACGTGGAAACAAACCAATCCGACGGACAATATCTTTCAGGTCACACCGGGGAATACACCGGCAGGAAATTACCCGCCCTTCTGGACGACAGGTACGACGAACAACCTTTATGGCGTCCAGATCGGGGTGGGCGCAGAAATATTGGAGCTTGACCGCTTTTCGCTCGACGGGCTGATCAAGGTCGGCCTCTTTGACGACAACGCCGAGCAGTCAACGGGGGTGAGCCTCCGGAAGATGGTGTTTCCATCGCACGCCACGACCAACCAGGCCGCCTTCGCGAGCGAAGCCGGCTTGCAGATCAAATATCAGCTTACCCAAGGGTTGGCGCTCAAAGCAGGATACGAAATTCTGTGGCTCGACGGCATTGCTTTGGCGCCTGGACAGATTCAGGAAACCTTGACGACCGCGACCGTCCGCACGCTTGGCGTCAACTCCCGCTCGACCGTGCTCTTTCAAGGAGCCACTTTCGGATTGGACTATTCGTTTTAGTTAGAAAGAAATCGACTCCGACCACCTCCGACCTATTTCTCCTCCAACAGCGTGAGCGAAGCCCAGGAGCTGGCGTGGGCAAAGCAAAAGGGCGTCGTGGCCTGAGCTGTGGCACAGTGACCGCAACTCGAACCTGACACGTCGTTGGTTTGCGGGTACCAAGTCGTTCATGAGAGGGTGCCATGACAAATGTGAACGTTCTAATCGGAGCCGGATCGATCGGCCAAGCGATTGCGCGGCGGGTTAGTGCGGGTAAGCACGTCTTGCTGGCTGATCTTCGCCAGGAAAACGCCGATGCGGCGGCAAAAACCCTAAGGGAGGCCGGTTTCAACGTGGCTACCGCGACAGTCGATGTGTCATCGCGCGCATCGGTTGATGCTCTGGTTGAGACGGCCACGGCCCTCGGCGAGGTCTCCGGTGTCATCCATGCCGCCGGCGTCTCGCCTTCCCAGGCCTCGCCGGAAACCATTCTCAAGGTCGACCTCTACGGGACCGCGCTCGTGCTGGAGGAGTTTGGCAATGTTATCGCGCGCGGGGGTGCCGGCGTCGTGATCGCGTCGCAGTCCGGGCACCGCCTGCCGTCCCTGTCGGCCGACCAGAACGCGGCGCTCGCAACGACGCCGGTCGAAGAGTTACTCGCCCTGCCGATGCTTGGGCCCGATCAGGTCAAGGACTCTCTCCACGCTTACCAGATCTCAAAGCGCGGGAATTCGTTGCGCGTGATGGCCGAGGCCGTCCGTTGGGGAAAGCGCGGCGCCCGGGTCAACACGATCAGCCCCGGGATCATCATCACCCCGCTCGCGAACGATGAACTGACGGGGCCGCGGGGCGCGGGCTACCGACGCATGATCGAAGTGTCTCCGGCCGGGCGAGCCGGCACCCCGGACGAGGTAGGAACCGTCGGCGCACTCCTGATGGGCCCCGATGGCGCGTTTATTACCGGCAGCGACTTCCTCATGGATGGTGGCGTAACGGCGGCATACTGGTTCGGTGAACTGGCTCCGAAATGATCCCGCTCCGGTCTGAACGACCCATCAGACCAATGCGGCGGACGCCTCAGCGAGCGCTATTCCTGCGCGAGAGTCCGGCGATGATGCGCTTGCGGAACGCGATCGCGAGCACGACCACCACGATCGCGCCGATCCACAGCGCCTCGAGCGAGCCGTCGCCGCCGTCGGGGGAAATGCCGAACCACTGCTCGATGAAATCCATGGAAGAGTCTCCTCTGGGCTGATCTGGCAGGTATCAATCGGGCGTCACGCGTTCACAACTGGTCGCTGAACTCGCTGCCCCTGTCAAGCTTCACCCCGCGACGTGCGCCAGCCGGCGCTCGGCTGCGGTGGCGTTGATCGCCGCGATGTCGCCGCGGACGAGCGCTTCCAGCTTGGCGCCCTCGACGGCGACCTTGGCCATGATCTCGCGCGAGACGGCTTCGGCCGAGGCGGTCGGCGCGGTGTCCGACACCGCGACGTTGTTGATGAGGTCCATCAGCGTGTCGTCGAGGCCGGCGGGGTGGCGCAGCACGTCGCGCGAAGACTCCCGGTCCACGTCGACCAGGACGCCCTCGATCGCGCGCAAGCCGGCCGCGGCGCGCTTCGCCTTTTCCCGGAGAGCGGCATGAGCCGCGCCCGCGGCTTCGGCGAGGGCGTCGAGCTGCCGGCGCAGGCGGCGGATGCGGTTGGCCGCCTGGTTGAGGAGCGAGAGCGACTGGCAGAGCTCGCGCAGCAAGTCGAATTGCTGCTGGTGGCCCTCGATCGGCGTCGTGATACGCGGGTCGCGCGCGATCTTGAACGCCGCGGATGCCTTCGTCGATCCGACCGCGAGCTCCACCGAGTAATCGCCGGGCGGTGACACCGGCCCGCCCTGGGGATCGGCATCGGGCGCCAGCGGCTTGCTCTTGAGCGAGACCAGGGACGCGTCGATCCGGACCGGCGCCGGATACTGCATGTCCCAGACGTAGCGATTGAGACCAGGCTCGGCGCGCGGCCGCTTGTCGGGGCCGAGGGCAGTGTCGTCGCTGCGGAGCGTCGCGATCACCGCGCCGGCGGCATCGCGGAAGGTGAGGGTCACCGGGCCCGTCTCGCCCGCGCCCAGCCAGTAATAAACCATGACGCCGTTTGGAGGATTCTCGCCGACATCGAGATACTCGCGAGTCTTCCGGCCGTCCGGCTGCTCGGTGGTAATGACGCCGGCGCCGAGCCCGAAGGCGAGCTCGAAGGAGATGCCGCGCCGCGCCGAGCGGAGCGAGCCGAAGCGCAGCCGGTTCCGGATCGTGGTGCGCGGCGCGATCAGGCGCGTCGCGGTGTTGCCGTCGGCGAGGGCGCGCAGCGGCGAGATGTCGTCGAGGATCCAGAACGAGCGCCCGTGGGTCCCGGCGACGAGGTCGCTGCCCTTGATCTTGAGGTCGTAGACCGGGACGACGGGCAGGCCGCAGGCGAGGCGCGACCAGCTCAACCCGTCGTCGAGGCTCATGAGCACGCCGGTCTCGGTGCCCACGAACAGCAAGCCTTTCCGCTGCGGATCGGCGCGCACCACGCGGGTGATCTCGCCCGCGGGAAAATCGCCGTTGATCGACTGCCAGCTCTTGCCGGAATCGGTGCTGCGGAAGAGGTAGGGCTCATAGTCCGCGAGCTTGTAGCGTGTGGCACTCACGTAGATCGTGTCGGGGTCGTGCGCGGAGATCTCGACGCAGCGGACATAGGCGAGCGCGGGCATGCCGGGCGGCGTCACGTTCCGCCAGGAGGCGCCGTCGTCGCGGCTCACATGGACGAGCCCGTCGTCGGTCGAGGCCCAGATCTCGCCCTTGCGATGGGGCGATTCCACCACCGAGGCGCAGGTCGCGTGGATCTCGGCGCCGGCGCTCTCGCGGGTGACGTCGCCGCCGGAATGGCCCTGGCGCGTCCTGTCGTTGAGGCTGAGGTCGGGCGAGATCTCCTGCCAGGTCATGCCGTCGTCGTGGCTCCGGAAGACGTGGTTCCCCGCGGCGTAGAGCGCGTGAGGCACGTGCGGCGAGAACACGATCGGGTAGGTCCAGGCGAAGCGGTATTTGAGGTCTTTGGGTGCCACGCCCCGCGATCCCTCCGGCCAGACGTTGACCAGCTGGATCTGGCCGGTGCGGTAGTCGTAGCGCTGCAGCGCGCCGGCGCCGCCCGGGCTCGAGCCGATCGCGCCGCAATAGACGATGTCGTTGTCCTTGGGATGCACCGCGATGAAGCCGCTCTCGCCGGTGCCGGGATAGCTGCAGTCGCCGAGCGTGATGGCGCCCCAGATGGTCGAGGAGGGCACGGCCGCGCAGGTGTTGTCCTGCTGCGTGCCGTAGACCCGATAGGGATGCCGGTTGTCGGTGTCAATCCGGTAGAACTGCGCCGTCGGCTGGTTGTAGATCGATGACCACGTCGTGCCGCCGTTGTAGGAGAGGCAGGCGCCGCCGTCGTTGCCCTGGACCAGCCGGTCGGGGTCGACGGGATCGATCCAGAGATC
>Ga0209517_10008428_pt1 | contig 12073 bp, 4 predicted proteins | sample PeaSoiMetSII2010_FD_187695 | JGI IMG/M metagenome (GOLD analysis project Ga0209517, IMG submission 187695) | Peat soil microbial communities from Weissenstadt, Germany - SII-2010 (SPAdes) (version 2) | ecosystem: Environmental > Terrestrial > Soil > Wetlands > Peat | place: Germany: Weissenstadt...
AGCCTGGCGGCGGGCGCGACCAACCGGCTGCCGGTGGGCGGCTCGGCCAGCGGGTCATTCAGCGCATCTGCCGGCGCCCTCGTGGACTGGACCGGCGGCACCTTCACGCTGAACCCTGGCGCGCAACTTAATGACGCGGGGCTCTACCGGATCAACGGCGCCACGCTCACCTTCAATCCAGATGTCGTGGTGCAAGACCTCGATGTGCTGGCCGGCACATTGGGCGGAAACAGTACGGTGACAGTGAGCGGCGTGATGAACTGGACCAGCGGCACGATGAGCGGGAGTGGCCGGACGGTGGTCGCGCCCGGAGCCACCCTTAACCTTGCCAATCCTGGCAGCTTGCTTTTGAACTCCCGCACGATTGAGAACGAAGGGACCATCATTTGGACCGGCGAGGGCCTTCTTGAGGTGTTCAGCGGCACGGTGATCACCAACGGCGCAGGGGCGTTGTTCGACGCCCAAAACGCCGCCCAACTCGCTTACCAGAGCGGGGCTGCCTGCCGATTCGACAATGCGGGGACCTTCCGCAAAGAGCTTAACCCTGGAACGACCACTTTTAGCACCGGGCTGCCCTTGAATAATTACGGTATTGTGGACCTCCAGTCCGGCACGCTGCTTTGCAACGACATTCTCGTCAACAATGGCACAGTAAGCCTGGCAGGCGGCACCACCAACCAGTTGGCGGGTGGCGGTTCAGCCAGTGGGTCTTTTACTGCGCCCGCCACGGCCCTCGTTAACTGGACCGGCGGCACCTTCATGCTGAATCCAGGCGCGCAGATCAACGGCAACGGCAACTACCGAATCACGAGCGGCACGGTGGCATTCAACACGAACGTTGCCGTCCAAAACCTGAACCTGGCCGGCACGCTCAACGGGACCGGAGCGGTGACGGTGAACGGCACGATGAACTGGAGCGACGAAGCCACCATGAGCGGGAGCGGTCGGACGGTGATTGCGCCGGGCGCCATCCTGAATCTTACCAATTCGGGCACGATGCTTTTGACCAGCCGCACCTTGGAGAACGGGGGCACGGTCCTTTGGACGAACGACAGCACGCTCGGCGTGACAAGTGCGGTCATCACCAATCGGGCGGGAGCGCTGTTCAACGTCCAGAACGCCGCTGCAATCCTTTACTACGGTGGCTCGGCCACCCGCTTTGACAATGCGGGCACATTCCGCAAATTGCTCAACCCGGGCGCGACCACCTTTGACAGCGCCGTTAATTTCAATAATTACGGGACGCTGGACATTCAGAAAGGCCTCGTGGTGGCCAACGGCGGCTACGCCTCCGGCAGCGCCGCGCTGCTCAACTGCGTCCTCGGCGGCACGACCGCCGGCTCGGGCTACGGCCAACTCCAAGTTGCCGGGACGGTGGCGTTGAACGGCGCCCTCAGCGTGGTCCTTACCAACGGGTATGCTCCGGCCACCAATGATTCCTTCACACTCCTGACGGCGGGCACCCGCACCGGCACCTTTGCCAGTTTTTCATATCCGTCGAACCAGGTGACGATGCAATTGAGCAACACGGCCAGCTCGGTGATTGTACGCGTCACGGGCGTTGCACCTCCGGCGCCGCTCCTTTTGTCGCCGTTGCTTTCTGGCGCAAACGTGCTGCTCACCTGGACGGCTGTTTCGAATATCACCTATCGCCTGGAGTTCAATCCAGACCTCACGTCATCCAACTGGAATGCCCTCTCCGGTGATGTGCTCGGGCTCAGCAACACCGCCAGCAAAATCGACGCCCTGACTCCAAGCAATCGGTTCTATCGCGTCCAGGTCCTCCCTTGAGGATCACTTGCATCTTGCCCAATGGCGATCCGTTGCTGCTGAGCGCAAGCCCCCCGCCGCCGAAGCTGAAGCAAAGAGCTTTGTTGGAACGCCCCCCAACTGGTTTGTGATCAAGCATTTGGCCGGCGAACTATTGAAGCGCCGGACGATGACCGGCCCCGAGGTTGAGGCCGCTATTTGGGAAGGGCGCGCGCGCGCCCTCAAGGGGGCGGCACAGCGGTCGGACCGCCGAGGCCCACCGATCATCCAGAAAGACCCCGCCCGGTCTTAGGATTCGATACTTCGTATGCGGCTGGCGGAGCACATGTTCGCTTGGCCGGCAATTTGCTCGAAGTCAGGTGCCTCAACCACGTCACTGGCTCTCGCCAAAGGGTTCGGTGCAAGCATAGTGCACAGGTTGATAAGGTCGGGGGCGGCCAATTCTTGGTTGCTGCTTTTCTCTGGCCCGTTTGCGTTGCAAGGCGGCTTAGTGTTGGACCGCAGCTGCTTCTTCCGCCTGCCACTGGGCGACTTGCTCCTTGGTCGCCGCCTCCCACACCTTGGCCGTCCCATCAGAACTCCCGGTGACAATTCGCTGGCCGTCCGGGGAAAATGCCACTGAAACAAAAAATCCCCCATTCCCCTTGAGCGTAAGCAACTCCCGGCCACTGGCTGCCTCCCACACTTTGGCCGTCTTATCCCAACTGCTGGTGACAATCCGCTGGCCATCCGGAGAAAAGGCGACAGAGTTAATTCCGCGGTTGTGCCCTTTGAGCGTCACGAGTTGCTTTCCGGTGGCGGCCTCCCACACCTTGGCCGTCTGATCATCGCTGCCGGTGACAATCCACTGGCCGTCCGGAGAAAAGGCCCCCGACCAAATAATATTGCTGTGCCCCTTGAGCGTGAGCAATTCCTTGCCACTGGCAGCCTCCCATACCTTGGCGGTCTGATCGAAGCTGCCGGTGACAATCCGCTGGCCGTCCGGAGAAAAGGCGACAGAGTTAATCGGATCGCTATGCCCCCTGAGGGTGAGCAGTTCCTTGTCGGTGGCCGCGTCCCACACATCGGCCGTATCGTCCCAACTGCCGGTGACAATCCGCTGGCCGTCTGGAGAAAAGGCGACAGAACGGACCCCTTCATTGTGCCCATTGAGCGTAAGCAGTTCCTTGCCAGTGGCCGCTTCCCAGACCTTGGCCGTATGGTCCCAACTGCCGGTGGCAATCCGCTGGCCGTCCAGGGAAAACGCCACAGACCATATCTGATCGGTGTGGCCCCTGAGAGTGAGCAGTTCCTTGCCGCTGGCCGCCTCCCACACCTTGGCCGTCTTATCCCAACTGCCTGTGACAATCCGCTGGCCGTCCGGACTGATGGCAACAGAAGCAATCCGGTTGGTGTGCCCCCTGAAGGTCAGCAGATCCCCGCCCATCGTGTCCGAAGACAAGCCATTGGCCGCGTCCCACACCTTGACTGTACCGTCGAAACCGCCGGTCACGATGCGCTGGCCGTCTGGAGAAAAGGCAACAGCCAAAACCCCACCACTGCGGTGCCCCTTGAGCGTAAACAGTTCCTTGGCGCTGGCTGCGTCCCACACCTTGGCCGTATTGTCGTCACTTCCCGTGACCATTCGCCGGCCATCGGGGGAATAGGCTGCCGAATTAATCCAGTGGCCATGTCCCTTAAGAGTGAAAAGTTGCCTGCCCGTGGCCGCTTCCCAAACCTTGGCCGTTTGATCGGCGCTGCCGGTGAGAATCTGCTCACCGTCCGGAGAAAAGGCCGCGGAGAATAAGTAATGAGTGTGCCCCTTAAGCGTGAGCATTTCGCGCCCGTCGGCGGCATCCCACACTTTGGCCGTCTGATCATCACTGCCGGTGACAATCCGCTGGCCGTCCGGAGAAAAGGCAACCGAGTGGATTCCGCCGTTGTGCCCTTTGAGCGTCACGAATTGCTTTCCAGTGGCCACCTCCCACACCTTGACCGAATAACCTACAGTGACGGTGGCCATTCGCTCGCCGTCTGGAGAAAAGGCCACACGATGCCCCTCGAATGTAAGCAGTTCTTTACCGCTGGCCGCGTCCCACAGTTTAGCCGTCCCATCAGAGCAACCAGTGGCAATCCGCCGGCCATCCGGGGAGAAGGCAACAGAGCCAATTCCATCGCGGTGCCCCTTGAGTGTCAGCAGTTCTTTACCGGTAGCCACCTCCCACACCTTGGCGGTGTGATCCTGACTGCCGCTGACAATCCGCCGGCCGTCCGCAGAAATGGCCACGGCATTCACTTGACCCGCGTGGCCTTGGAACGTCATCAGGGCCATGTGAGTTTTGGGTTGCCAAAAGTACCACTCAAAACCGCGATACGGAGAGTCCCTGGTGTCTTCCAGCAGTTGTCGCAGCCGACCGATGTTGTTTTGTTCCCAAGCTTGTTGGGCCAGGTTCATGTCGGCGACGTAAAGGAGGTGGTCTGCTTCGGCTTTTTCCGCCTCCGCGTGCTGCCTCTGCTCCTGGGCGGTAACGGCGCTGGCCTGTGCTGCCGCCCGCGCTTGCAGCGCCTTGTCCCTCTCAACTCGCGTCTGACGCCATCCCATCGCCGCCAAGGCCAGTCCCGCCACAAGCGCCAGCACGACAGCCACGCCAGCGCCAAAAGCGAGCTTGTTGCGGCGAAATGCCTTCTGCAGGCGATACGCCGTGCTCGGCGGGCGGGCAACTACCGGTTCGTTGTCCAAATGCCGCTTCAGGTCCGCAGCCAGCCCGTTGGCGGTCTCGTAGCGGCGCGTGCGATCCTTTTCCAACGCCTTCATGACGATCCAGTCCAGATCGCCCCGGATCAGTTTCAGGAGATGCATGCCTTCAGTGCCATGCTGTTTGGCGGTGGCCGTGAGGGCTTCTCCTTGCAGCGTGCTCAAGCGCGTACTCGGACGCGGCGGTTCTACCTCGCGAATGGTTCGGCGAATGGCATCGAGACCCTCCTTGATCAGTTCCTGCGCGTCGAAGGGTGTGCGTCCTGTCAGCAGCTCGTAGAGGAGCACGCCCAGGCTATAGATGTCGCTTCGCGTATCGAGGTCCAGACCGCTGAGCTTGGCCTGTTCGGGGCTCATGTAGGCGGGCGTGCCGATGAATTGCTCGATGGCCGTGTAGAGCGTCTTGTCGGTCAGGCGCTGGTCGGTGGTGGCTTTGGCGATGCCGAAATCTATGACCTTTGGCACCGCCACGCCGTCGTGGTCGGCCACCAGGATGTTGGACGGCTTGAGGTCCCGATGAATAATGCCCTTCTGGTGCGCGTGCTGGACGGCGTGGCAGACCTCGATAAAGAGGTCCAGCCGTTGCTGGGTGTTGAGTTTGTTTTCGTCGCAGTAGCGGGTGATGGGGATGCCTTTGACGAGTTCCATGACAAAAAAAGGCCGCCCGTTCTCGGTCGCACCAGCATCCAACACCTTGGCGATGTTCGGATGATCCATCAGCGCCAGCGCCTGGCGCTCGGCCTCGAAACGGGCAATGACCTCGCGGGTGTCCATTCCCAGCTTGATGACCTTCAAGGCCACCCGCCGGCGCACAGGCTGCTCTTGCTCGGCGACATAGACCACCCCACAGCCTCCTTCACCGATTTTTTCCATCAGCTTGTAGCGCCCGATCCTATCGCCGGGTTTCTCGGTCACGGGAAACGCCAGACGGATGGTTTCCTTCGCGGAAGGCGCGAGTGGATTCTCCAGGAAACTGCCAGCCTCTTCATTTCCTTGGAGCAGTTTCTCGACCTTTCGGCGGAGAACGGCGTTGTCGCCACAAGCCCGCTCAAGGAAAGCGGCTCGTTCGGCGGCGTCGGTCAATTCCGCCGCTTGGTTAAAGATGGTCAACAGTGCGTTTTTCGGTTCGCTCATAACGGCCCTTTCTCTGGATTAGCTCTTCATACATACATGCGTAATCACCAACCAAAACGGGCCAGCCAAAATAACGTAAGACTCCAATTTCCCCAACCCATTGTAGTGGACGGCTGACAATGGTGGGCCTAAGGTCGCCTCAAACGCTATGGGCTTTCTGCGCAATGTATTCGGCCCCAGCCGGAACGAAATCTGGCAGCAATTCGCCTCTGCCATCGGCGGCAGCTTTACCGAAGGCGGCTTTTGGAACGGCGGCACAGTGGAAGCGGCTCACGGCCAATGGATTATCACGCTGGATACCTACACCGTCTCCACCGGCAAATCCTCCATCACCTACACCCGAATACGTGCGCCCTGGTTTCCAGCGGCGATCTGGGTTACGGTCGTCTGCGCTCCGCAAGTGCCGGCGGGTAAAAGCGCCGCACCCAGCAGGCAGCTTTGAATCAGGTTCTGTTTGGTTTTCATGGACTGGCACCTGCGATGTTATTTCCGATTCGGTCTGTTTGGTTTGAACGGTTTCCAGCACGCCCATTATCGCTAGTTTCTCAAGCGAAAGAATTGGTTGGTATTGGCGAGCAGGTTAGTTAACGCGTAGTGGCTGTTCAGGATGGCCGGTGTTTGGTTCAGGTCGCTGAACGGAGAGCCTGGCTGGCCTGATTGTTGTGCGACGAATCCAGGGTAGGCGGTGCTCCAAAGGAGCCGCACGCTGGATGGGGTTGATTCCTCCTTCGCAATCGCCAGGGTCGGCGGTGGGCACGGCAGCCCGAATAATTCCAACGAGTAATTGTTGCAGCTCAGATTGGTCGTTAGCGCCATGACCACTAGGGTAAAATTCGTCATGGGCGGGACTTGAAACGAGAACGCCGGATAGGGGGGGCCACCAATGCCGATGTCGCCCAAGTACCCGTTGCCAGGATTGTTGGTGTCGAATCTGCCTAAATAGGCAGCTACACCCAACGCGTTGGTGGGCGCGGCGGGGCAATCAAAATCCAATTGCGCGCTCACGCAAAGCTGGTTGGTTGTCGAATTGGTGAAACCATGGGTTAGGTAGGCCGCGGGTGAAATAGCCGGGACCGGGTTGGTCCCCGGATAGGGTTTGTTGGGGAGACAAAGCGAGGGCGCGCCTACAAAATACAGCGGGACCTGGACTGCTGGTGAATTGCTGGTGAACTGTCCCGAGGTCGTTGTGCAACTCAGGCAGGGACCGGTCGGTTGATTGCAATTGTTGCCACTTGCCGGATTGAAACCCACGGCAAACTCCCCTTCGTTGACCACGCTCAGGACCAATTCAAATCCGACCGTGCCACCGCAGGGCAGATTAGAATCTGTCCGAAATTGAAACGGCACGAGGTTCTCCGCGGATTGGCCTGGGCCAATGACCGAATAGGCAGCATACGGAATGGTCACGAGGACGCCAGTGGCATTGGTGGCACGCAGGTAGGCGCTGGTGATTGCAACCGGGTTGGTACGTTGATTGATCAAGCTTATATAGAGCAGATTGCACTCGTTGGGTTCCACGGTCTGGTTCCCGTTTCCCTCTGCCAAACGATATCCGCCATAGGCGAGCGCTAGATCGGTGACTGTGAGCGTGAAATCATTGCCATCGCCGCCCGTGTAACTGGGCAGCACCGGAATCTGGTCCACGAAGGCCACCAGACCCGGAGGGAAGTTGTTAAAATTGCCCATCGTTGAGGAGTTGGTCAGGGTGACTAGGGTGATGACGTCGCCCTCGCGCGGGGGATAGCCGAAGCTAGTCTGCAACGTGCACTGACTGATGCCGCCAGCACCAAGAACGAGGCGATCATTGCCCCCATTTGGCGAAGGGCCATACATGTTGAGTTCAACTGTAGGCCCGCTGATCGGAGTCAGAGTGCCAATCTGGAACGTCCCGCCCTGCTGATGGGAAATAAGAGAATCCACTGCCAGGGAGGTGCCGCCGAACATCACCACCTGTTCAACATAGCCGCCCCCGCGCAGAGTGGCTCCCCCCTCAACGTCAAGGGAGTGGAGTTTCTGGCCGTTTAACCGCCACTCACCTTCCAACAACGCTGAATTCCCTGTATTGGACCAAACTCCCCAGGTGGTCATGACGCCGGCACCCTGCTTGCTAATTTGACCACCGCCATACACGGGCCCATAGAACTCAAATGGGACATCGTTATTTATCTCGAGCACGCCATCAACACCAAGGCTTACCTGACCGTGGCCGGTTAACGTGCGAAGCTGCTGAACGACGTTTGGTGTGTTGGTTAGTTGGTAAAACTCCAGCAACCCGCTGCTATGAACGGCTACATTGGCGTTGGGCCAGATTGGCTGGTCCCGCAACAATCGCAAGGTGGCTGTCACGTTGGTCGTTGAATCGTCTCCAATGTCTGCATCGCCCGGAATCGAGACCATGCTCACCCGGCCGGCAGCCAATACCCCGTTGCTGACGGTCGTGTGGCCGGCGTAGCTATTGCTGGTAGAACCCAGGAACTCAAGGACGCCCGGCCCCAGCTTGGTCAGACCTCCCGGTCCTCCGATTAAATTAAGTATTTGCAAGTAGCCGCTGCTGGGCTCGACAGAGATGCCGGTGTTCTGGTTAAGGGTGACTGTGCCACCCCAAACATTGGTGCCGCTGGTGCTATCGAGAGCGGGGATAGCCGTGGTATTGAGGCTAAGGGGGCGATTGGAAACGGTAACGCCGCTGTCCAAGGCGAGCTTGCCGGAACCGCTCACTAAAACCGCATTGCTCGACCCGCCGAGCGCGCTGGGGGCGCCGGCGATAAGTTCTCCCTGGCTCACAGTGACTCCAGTAAGACTGTTATTAGCGCTCAGCCGCATGACTCCCGGACCATCTTTGGTAATGGTGCCGGCGCTATTGATGGTGGCCAGAACGTTAAGGTCCGGCGAGCTGTGGAAGGTCAAACCCGAGTTGACGGTGAATTCATGCTGCCCGGCAGCGAGGAGCAGGTTGCCGGAAATGGTGGCCGTAGAACTCAGCGAGCCGACTGGTGAGACTGAGACGCTGCCACCGACCGGCAGGGAAAGGAGACCCGTGCCGGTTTGGACACTGCCGCCACCGATGAGAGTGAGGGCCGGTCCGCCTTGCAATGCCGAGGCTGGAATACTATCAGCCCAGCCATTCAGGTCCCACAGGCCGCCTTGGCTGACCGTGACCACCCCATTTAGTTGGAAGCTTTGGAGGTTCTGAACTGTAGCAGCCTGATGGGCGCCGCCGATAACCAAATTGCCTGGGACCGAGATGGTGCCGGAGGCTTTCATGAGCGACAGAGAGCCTGCGTTCACTTGGGTAAGACCGCCGTAAGTGTTGGTGCGGCCGTCGGTGATTCCGAGTTGAAGCACGCCCGCGCCGGTCTTGGTCAACCCGCCAGGGCCACCGATCGCGCCGGAGAGATAGGCCGTCCCCGAATTCACGAGCACGGTCGCGTCGGCCGTGAGCGTGACACTAGCCGAAATACTCGCCCCAGACGACATCGCGAGCGCGCCTCCAACTCCACCAACTCCGCTACCGGCAAGTGAAACGGGTCCCGAACTGAGGGCATTTAGTGCCTGCAAGGTGGCCCCCGCGTCCACTGTCGTGGTCCCCCCGCCTAACCCCCGGACGCTCGGGACGGCCACCACGCCATTGGCGACTTCCATGCCGCCGGAGAAGGTGTTAGGGCCGAACAGATCGAGAATACCGTTGCCGGTCTTGTAGATGCCGCCAACGTCTGCAATCTCCGCGTCGATGGCCAATTCCGGCTGGAGGAGCCCCGGCTCGACGTCGAAACGCCGCAAGCCGGAAGCCAAGGCCAAACGGCCACCCGTGATGACCGCCGGTTCAGTGTTGGAAATGACCGTTATAGACTGAAACAAGCTCAGGGTAGCGCCGGAGAAGTTGGTTGCTGTCCCGCCAAGAAAGGTCAACGACCCAATAGTATCGTTCTGCCCGTTCAAATTCATCAAGCCACCCGGGTAAAGTGTGACTGCCTCAGCGGTGTTGTTGATCTGAAAACTGCCCAGCCAGCGCACTTCGCAGAGGGGACCGCTGGAGTTGCCGATCGTCAGCGGGCCGGCGAAGACGGGAGCGGTCCCGGGCTTGCCCAGCGTCAACAACGTGCTATTGGCGATGATTGTGCCCGTCAAAGTATTTGCAGAGGAACCGCCAATGCCAAAAGTTTCGCCCACAAGCTCCAAGTTCCCCACGCCAGAAATCGGGCCGTTGAACTGCATTGAACCAAAAGAGTAAGCCAGTAACGGGCTGCTCAGGGACGCTGAGCCGTTCCAAGTACAGGCGCCGTTGGCCATCAGCGCCGAATTTGGAGCGGTCACAGTCAGTGGTTTGGCCGGCACATTCATGCTGTTGAGCGTGAGCACGCCGCCGTTGAGTTGGACGCCACTAGACAGGCCCAACGCGCCATTGATGCGTGCGTCCAGGATGCCGGAGTTGATGATGATCGGACCGGTAAAGGCATTGCTGGCTTGCAGCAGCAATGCCTTAGAGCCATTTACGGAAAGCCCTCCCAGGCTGGCGAGCGTGGCAGGCAACGCTAAACTCGCGTAGGCCGCGCCACCCAGGCTGCAGTTCACGACCCCGTTAAGATTGATTTTGCCTTTAATGACGGGTGTCACAGAGACGTTGTCGTTCCAACCCGTCAGGCCGTAGTTCAGGCCCACTTCGATGCTGCCCAGGTCCAACACGGAAGCGTGCGCATCGTTGTCATAATTTGTCAACACCAGGCTCCCCACCGTTACGTTGTTTCCGCTCAAGTGGAGCATGCCGCCAGCCGCGACTATGATTGCCGTGTCATCCGCCAGTTGATTGGGGCCAGCGAAGTTGACGTTGGCACTCAGTATGTCCTCGTTGAGGTCCGGTACCATCATTATGCTATTCGTGGCCACAAAGCCCGAGGATTTGTTAAAATTGATCTGCGCGCTGCCCTGCGTCCCGACATACAGCGTGCCGGTAAAGGTGTTGCCCGGAGTGCCATCGAATTGGACCAAACTTACATCGCCGCTGCCGTCGTCGCCGGCGTATGCCGTGACATCACCCTTGCCGGAAACGACCCCGGACACGTAAAGCTGCCCGTTGCCGCCGCCGGACAGAGAATTGTCGGAAAGGGCTTGGAGCAGCAGGTTTCCTTCAGTCGTGATCGGTCCGTTCAGATGCAAGTAGAGGGTTGATTGCGTGACCCTCCCCGGTGCGCCTCCCGTCTGGGCGGAGGGAGCTATTCCAGAATACGGATCCACCACAAAAACCAGCGGGCAATTGATATCGACGGTTTCGGACGGGCTTGAACTTCTATCAGCCCCAAGATAAGATTCGGTATTATCCAAAACAGTGAGGGTCAACGAATTGCCATCCAACACATAGCTGTTGTTTCCGAAATACAATCCGTAAACCACTAGATTTGCTACGTCATTGACCATGCTCCGATTTGAGTCGCTGACATTTCCGAAAGTCAATAGATCTCCGTTCGTAGGTATGCCGGCTGGGCTCCAGTTGTTGGGGTCGCTCCAATTTGCGCTGTGGGCGCCCGTCCAATCTCTCGAAGTGGCGGCTGGTGCAGCCCAGGCCAGGGCCACGCAAGCCAGCAGAAGCGCCGCCCGATTAGGGCCCCACCTGTGAACCTGCAAAACCTGATGAAAGAGTGGAAGGAAACGCTGTGTTGTCTTCATGATGATAGTAAGTTCCCGGAATAAATGCTTCATAGGTTCCTTCATAAGTGGGCTACCGGATTACAGAAATTGTGAAACCAGCTTCGCTGCGCGCAAATAATGGTAGCTAATTCGCGCGCTGCCAAATCTCCTCAATCTTCTCTCCATCAGAAAGTTTTCCGGACTGAAATAGTTTGTCGCCTTCAACTCTGATGGTAAACACCTGCTCCTTGCCCACATAAATTTTCATACCCTCGGGGAGAAAGAATTCGACGGTCTCGGTATAGCGGTCGCCTTGCAATCGGTAGGAGCCACCCATCGAGAGGGAAATGAGCTTCGTCTTCGAATTGTATATCACCCAAATGAAGCGGTCTGCCGTGAGCATCTTGATATGCGGTTCCTGATTCGAAACATCGGAAAACTCCTTTGCGTCTCCATATTTGGCGGAGACGAGCCGCCATGTTCCCAGGTGACTGCCCTCATCTTGTGCCGGCTTTTCCGCGCCAGGCAGAGCGGCGGTGAGGGCGAGAGTCGCGGCTGTGCCAAGGATTAGTAATGTCTTTCTCATAGGGCTCGTGCCTTATAGGCGTTTGAGTTCTACTTACACAAACGCTATTTCGCGCGGGAAAGTGCCAGGAAAGTTTTCGGCCCGGGACCCGGTTCTCCGGACCGAATCAAAGGCGTTGAATCTTCTTAACTGACATTTTGGCGATAATTTTGAGCCCGAAACGGTCACAAATAGCCTAACTCTTCGGCCTTCAACTGCATCGCTACTTGTTGTGAGCTGATTTGCAG
>Ga0209517_10008429_pt1 | contig 12072 bp, 11 predicted proteins | sample PeaSoiMetSII2010_FD_187695 | JGI IMG/M metagenome (GOLD analysis project Ga0209517, IMG submission 187695) | Peat soil microbial communities from Weissenstadt, Germany - SII-2010 (SPAdes) (version 2) | ecosystem: Environmental > Terrestrial > Soil > Wetlands > Peat | place: Germany...
GGCGGCGCTTATCTTAAAAAGCAATGCCGCTGGCGGAGCCACCAGCAGAGCAGACCATTTTTTCCCAATCCCAGCGGAGGTGCAGGCATGAAATTTCGGGGAATGGTTGGTCTTCTTGCCATGGTGGTGTTTCTGGCCCTGGCCGGCGGCGGCTTCGCCCAGCAGTCAAAGGGGTTTCTCTGGGATGGCAACCAGTGGCCCCAGTTAAGCCAGGACGCCAAGGTGGGCTATGTCAAGGGTATCGGCAACATGGCCGACTTTGAAACGGCGTCCGCCAAAGGCAGAGGCGCTCCCATTGCCCAGGCCTTTTCCAGCGAACTGAAAACCAAGAGCGTGGAGCAAATCATCGAGCAGGTAGACAGCTATTACTCAGAGAACCCCGGCAAGCTGGGCACCTCGGTGCTGGAAGTGATCTTGATCCGCTGCACCAAGGGGCTCTGCCCGCCGGGACTGACCAAGTAAGTCATCCGGATTTTAGTGCCTCCGGCCCAGCGGCCGGCTTCCTCTGCCAAACCTGCGAGAAGCCCCGGGGTCGGGGATGGCCACCAGCAGCGCCAGAATTCGAGGATCTGGGGGATACCGGGTCAACCTCCACGTCCTCACCGCTCCCTGAAATACGGGGTTCCCGGGAGGCTTTCTCCCCCGACTTTCATGGCTGGGTAGCAATCGTCCCCGTTGCGCGGGGATCATCGCCATAACTTTCAGGTGCAGGAGAAGATGCTGATGAAAAAAACACTAGTTCTGTTAGTAGTTTTGGCCCTGGCCTTGGGGGGATGTTCGGGGATGTCTACCACCCAGCAGCGGGTGCTAAGCGGCGGCGCCATCGGCGCCAGCAGCGGCGCGCTCATCGGTTGGGCGGCGGGCTCGCCCGCGGCGGGTGCGGCCATCGGCGGCGGCGCCGGGCTGCTGGGCGGCTTTATCTACGACCAATATGAGAAATCCCGGGGCCATTAATCCGGCCTCGGTGCTCTAAGGATAAAAAAGTCGGCCTAGATCGGGATAGGCTGAAAACCCGCCCCTGGCAGGCCACCCCGCTAGCCGGCGGCTAAATCGTGGAACCGGCGCCGTCAGGGAAGCCTCGGAAGGGGAGAAGTGATGAAGAGAGTCGTTGGCCTGCTGCTGCTGCTGGCGGCCCTGATGTCCTGGGGCTGCTCCGAAACCAATTCCCAGAGCGATGTAGTGGGCCGCGCCGCCACCTGCGCCATGTGCGGCGCCTCGGTGACCGGCGACTATTTTTACTATTCCACCGATCGAAACACCGGCCCCTTCGAAAGGTAAGGTAATGGCTGCCACCCGCGCCCTCAGGGAAGCCTCGGAAGGGGAGAAGTGATGAAGAGAACCGTTGGCCTACTGCTGCTGTTGGCGGTCCTGATGTCCTGGGGCTGCGACATTGGTTCCCAAAGTGAAATGACCCCGCCCCCCGGCACTTGCGTCTGAGCCACGTGCGGCGCCTCCGGGGGAGGCGTTTGTGGTCAAGGTTGTCAATGTGCCGCCAATCGAGGCAACGGCCCTACCCAAGAATAGGGTAATGACTGCCGGCTCCCGGCTCTCAGCAGAGACTTGCTAATCTAGCCCAAAGGCGGAGGTCCTCCGGAGCCGCCTTTTACTCCCCGCCTTTTCAGATAGACCATCAAAATGGCCAGGGCCGCGGGGGTCACCCCGGAGATGCGGGCCGCCTGGCCCAGGGACTGGGGCCGCACCTCCTGCAGCTTTTCCTGGACCTCCGCGGATAGCCCCGGCATGCCGCGGTAGTCGAAATCCGGCGGAATGCGGCGCCTTTCCCCCTGGGCGAATTTTTTGGCCGCCGCCTCCTGGCGCCGGATGTAGCCCTCGTACTTGTGTTTAATTTCCAACTGCTCCACCACTTCGGGCGGCACCGGTGGTTCTTCTCCGGCCAGGCGGTAGAGGGTGGCGAGATCCAGTTGGGGGCGCTTCAACAGGCTCAGGATGGGCGCCGGGGCCTGCAAGGCGGCGCTGCCCCGGCTGGTCAGTTCCGCATTAACCGCGGCCGAAGGATGGAGGCGGCGGCGCGCCAGACGGGCTTCCTCTGCGGTCAGCAACCGTTCCTTTTCCAGGAGGCGCTCCAGGGCTTCCCGATCCACCAGACCCAACTCATGGCCCCAGCGGGTCAGACGCTGATCGGCGTTGTCTTCCCGGAGCAGCAGGCGGTATTCCGCCCGGGAGGTGAACAGCCGATAAGGCTCCCGGGTGCCCCGGGTCACCAGGTCGTCCACCAGCACCGCCATGTAAGCCTGGGAACGGTGCGGCAGAAAGGGAGGGCGCCCCAGGACCTGGCAGGCGGCGTTGATCCCGGCCCACAGTCCCTGGCCGGCGGCCTCTTCGTAGCCCGAGGTGCCATTGATCTGCCCGGCCAGAAAGAGTCCCCGAATCAGTTTGGTCTCCAGGGTGGGTTTAAGCTGCAAGGGGTCCACATAGTCGTATTCGATGGCATAGGCCGGGCGCATCACTTCGGCCTCTGCCAACCCCGGGACGCTCCGGAAGAGCTGCACCTGCAGCTCCAACGGCAGGCAGTTGCCCAGGCCCTTGGCGTAGATCTCCGCGGTGTCCCGGCCTTCCGGCTCCAGGGTGACCTGGTGGCTGGGCTTGTCCGGGAAGCGCATTACCTTGTCTTCCAGGGACGGGCAGTAGCGGGCGCTCACCCCCCGGATGGCGCCGTTGTATAGCGGCGAGAGGTGGATGTGGTCTCTGACCAGGCGGTGGGTTTCCGGATTGGTTTGGGTGATGAAGCAGGGGAGCTGCTCCCGGGGCCCGGCCGGGCTCCGCCAGGAGAAGGGGCGGGGCCGGGGATCGCCCGAGAGCACGGTCATTCCGGTAAAATCGATACTGCCGGCCCGGAGGCGGGGCGGGGTGCCGGTCTTCATGCGCCCCATCCGGAAGCCCAACTCCTTGAGGTGGGCCGCCAGATCGGTGGCGGCGAACTCCCCGGCCCGGCCCGCCGGGATACGGGCCTCGCCGATGTGAATCAAGCCATTCAGGAAGGTGCCGGTGGTGATCAGCACCGTCCGGGCCCGGTAAGCCACCCCCAGGGTCTCCACCACCCCCACCACCCGGCCCTCTTCCACCAGCAGCCGCGCCACCATGGCCTCCCGCAGATGGATGCGGGGTTCCCGCTCCAGCCGGGATTTCATGGCCAAACGGTAGGCCTGCTTATCGCATTGGACCCGGGTGCCCCGCACCGCCGGACCCTTGGAGAGGTTCAGGGTGCGGAATTGGATGCCGGTGAGATCTGCCAGCTCCCCCATCACCCCGCCCAGGGCGTCGATCTCCTTCACCAGGTGGCCCTTGGCCAGGCCACCCACCGCCGGGTTGCAAGCCATCTGGGCCATGGTATCCAGCGAGAGATTGCAGAGCAGCACCTTGAGCCCCATGCGGGCCGCGGCCAGGGCCCCTTCGCAGCCGGCGTGGCCGGCCCCGATGACAATCATATCGTACTCTGTGGAATAAAAGGCCATGGCAGGGAATTTCGGGCTTGAATTGCGGCCGCCAGACGTTTATGCTAAACCTTCAAGCAACGCGTCCCGAGGAGGAAGTTATGGTACATCCTGTTTACGGAAAAGATCCGGACAAAGAAGAACACCGCACCTACAAGACTCTCAAACCGAAAGGGGAGATCGCCGTGGTGCAGCGTCCCGAAGGCGCTCTCAAGATAGTGGTTTACACCGGCAGCGGCGAGAAGCAGATAGAGCATACCGAGATTCTCCTGGACCGACACAACGCCTTTGATCTGGCCATGGAAATCCTGCAACAAGCCTACCGCCTCGGCCAGGCGGAATGATGGCAGCCAGTGGCCGGTAGCCGGTTTAATGGATTAATGGCTTTTTCTGTCTTTAAAGCCGATACGGTTCATTTAAAGAGGTTCTGAGGAATTGGTGGGCAGTGCCCACCCTACATTTTGTTGTCTGCTTGTCATGCATCGCTTCGCTCCGCATCTCGTATTTAGAGATTCTTCGGTCGCCTCCGGCTCCCTCAGAATGACAAAAAATGACCTCGTATCATCTTGGTGCTTAAGTGAACCGCATTGTCTTTAAAGCTACTGGCTACTGGCTCTACCGATCCAGTTCCACCTCCCGGACCAGGTCGATGAACTCCGGGGACTCGCCGTAGGCCTTCATGGCCTTCTGATAGTCGATCCAGGATTGCCACAGGGCCAGCCACTCCCGGTTGTGCCAGTAGAAGTGGCTCTCCTGCCCTTTTTCAGTAATCCGCAGAAAATCTTCGTGCTCTTCCTGGCAAAAGGCGCACAGGCGGTAAGGACCCGGGTAGCGTTTATACATTTCAGTGGTGTCGAATTGGATCCCGCAACGGGCGCAGCGGGCCAGGCAACGGGTACATTGCACCACCTTGCGCACCGTCTCGGTCTTCTTGGCCTTATCCACCCTGGCCCTTTTCTTCTGCTCCAGCTTCAGCCGGTCTTCGATATCAATGACTTTAGACATCTCTGGCCTCATGGGGGCGGGCCGGCAAGGTCTGGTCCTCACTGGCGCCCTGCCTTTAAAATATCAAGAGAACCGGGACCGGTCAAGTGCGCCTGGCCGCCCAGGCCCCCGCACCGCCGGTGATCAGAGCTCGCCCGATCTACTTAGTGTCCATCACCGTGACTGCTTCCCAATCGGGCCCGGGGGGGGACTCCATATACCTTTGGGCCTGCTCCAAGTAGCGCCGGACGCTGGCGTCTTCAGGGTGAAGCTCCAAGGCCGCGGTGAAGGCGGCCAGGCTCTCCGGCCAGTTCCGCTCCCGGTAAAGGGCCAGCCCCCGATGGTAGGTCTCCAGGAAGCGGGCCAGTTCCGGGGGCGCCTCCCCTTCTCCCAGCACCTCAAAGAAGCCGATGGCCTGGGCCTTGCCCTTGACCCGCACCCGATCCACCTCCTGCAGGATGAAGGCGTCTCCCAGGAGCGCCGCGGTGCTCTGGCTGATGAGGATGCTGGTTCCGTAATATTTGTTTAACCCTTCCAGCCGGGAGGCCAGATTGACGTTGTCGCCGATGGCGGTGTAATCGAACAGCCGGTCGGAACCCATATTGCCCACCGCCACCGGGCCGGAGTTGATCCCCACCCCGACCTTCAGCGGCGGCCGCCCCTCCGCCTGCCACTTCAGGTTGAGGGCTCGCAGGCTGGCGACCATCTCCAGGGCGGCCCGGCAGGCCAGGCGGGGATGTTCCGGCTGGACCAGGGGGGCGCCAAACAGGGCCATGATGGCATCCCCCATGTACTTGTCGATGGTCCCTCCCTGGTCGATGATGATATTGCTCATGGGATTCAAAAAGTCGTGCAGCAGCCGCACCAGGGATTCCGGATCCAGCTTTTCCGACATGGCGGTAAAGCCCCGAATGTCAGTGAACAGAATGGTGATCTCCCGGCGCTCCCCCCCCAGGCGCAATAGCTCGGGATGCTTCAGCATCTCCTGGACCACGGCGGGAGCCACGTAAGACTCGAAGGCCTTGCGGATCCGCAGGCGTTCCTGCTCTTCCGCCAGAAGCCGCTGCACGGAAATGCTCACGTAGCTCAGGCCCACCGCCAGAAAGGGGTAGAAGAGCTCCAGTTGCAGGTCCAGGCGGCTGAACAAGAGATAATTGCAAACCGTGTAAGCTCCGATGATCACCAGGGTCAGGATAAACCCCTGGGGCGCCGACAGCCGGGGCAGCGCCAGCCCCAGCAACACCACCATCCCCAGAATGAGGAATAGTATCAGGGGCTGCCCAAAGGGGGGATAGCGAATAAAATTGCCCTTGAGCAGATTATCCATCACCGTCCCCTGAATCTCCACCCCGGGGAAGATGCCGGAGAAGGGGGTGACCCGCAGGTCGTAGATACCCACGGCGGTGGCCCCGACGATGACGATTTTGTCCTTGAAGTCCCCTGCGGGCAATTTGCCGTCCAGGAGAGCGGCGGCGGAGTAAGTGGGGATCGTCCCGGGCTCTCCCAAATAATTGATCTGGACCCGGCCGAAACGGTCCACTGGGATCAGTTTTGGACCCAGGCGAATCTCGTCCACCCCCAACAAGGAGAGGGTGATGCCCAGGGGCGGGCGCCCCAGGAAGTGGTCCACGGTGACCAGGGACTCAGGGGCAAAAAAATCGGAGCCGAAGAGGATGGCCAGGGGGAGCCTGCGCACTGTGCCGTCTGCATCCGGCTCCATATTGAAATAGCCGTCCCCGGCGGCGGCGTCGATCATCACCGGCAGGTTGAGCTCTATTCCGGCGGCGTTCCTGAGGGGCACCTCGGACTTGCGGCTATCCAGAGTGCGCACCAGGTTATAGGTGGAAGCCTGAACAAAGTCGGAGCCCATCAGCCTCTCTGGCGACACCCCCCCGGCAGTCCACCCCACTGCCCGGAAAAAGAAACCCAGGATGGTGGGCGGACCCGCCTTGATGGCCTCCGCCAGGCGGCGGTCCACATCGGCCCGGCCGGCTTCCTGATCACACCAGGCCAGCATTTCCGCCGAAGCCAATCCTTTGCGGGTCATATCCCGGCGCAGGTTGGTCACCGCCTTGAGGGACTCGGTTTCCTGTTTTTCGGCAAAGATGATATCCAGGGCGATGACCCGGGGGCCTGCCCCTTTCAGGACCTGGAGCAGGCGGGCCATGTCCTCCCGGGACCAGGGCCAGCGGCCCACCTTTTTTAGACTGGCGTCGTCGATGGCCAGAATGGCCACCTCCGGAGAGGGCTGCCGGCTTCCCCGGAAGCGGAATTTCAGGTCATAGAGCTTGAGCTCCATGAATTCGGTAAAGTTGGGTCGCCAGAGCACCAAGACCCAAACCAACAGGGTGATCCCGCCCAGCCAGCGGACCAGGGGAGATTTAAGGAAATTGGCCAGGGGCCCGATCATGGCTCGAAAGTCTCCTGTCTTCCAGGGCTGGGGGTCCTTCGGGATGCAGCTTTAAGGGCGATTATCCTGGAGAAATAATTTTAAGTTCAAAGCCCCGCTGGCGGCGATACTAACCGCCGCTCCCTCCCGTTCTGATGAAGGGGGGCGGCTGCGGGCTAGGCGGGGCCAAGCGCGGGGTAATCGCCAGATCATTGGCGACGGCATTCACCCGATTGGTGACCGCCGGGCTCACCGCATCAGGGAGGTTGGCCGTCGGACATGGAAAAATCCCCAAGGAGGTCTGGGGACCTTCTTCTAATTGCCGCATAAACCACTGCCGGTCTTCCTCGGTGATGGTACAGGGGAGGGTAGGCGGCAGGCCCCGGCCCACCACGCTGCGCTGCATGTCCGCCAGTTCCACCGCGGGGCCCACTTCCGGAAAGATGTTGGCCACCCGCACCCGGCCGTGAAAATCCCAAAAAGTGGTGTCGTTGGGATCCAGGCGGATCCCCACGTCGGTGCCCCGCACCCCCATCACCGCGGTCTGGGTCTTCACCAGAAAATCCGGCTCCTGCACCTTAAAGACCTGGGTGACCACCAGATGGGCCAGGCCTTGAAAAAGTTCCAATACGGCGCTGCGCTTGCCCCTGGCGGGGTCGAACAGGTATTCATTGATGGCGATCCGGCTCTCCGGGGAGATGGTCACCGTGGTATTGTCCAGGAAGGTTATCTGGGCCCGGGATAGCGACTTGGTGCGCAGGACATCCCCCTCTTCCACTCCGTCCTGGACCTGGGCGGCGGCGGCGGGCAGTTTGCCCCCTTTCAACAGCTCCACCCTGCCCTCCACCCGGGTGAGCTTCCCCACCACTGCGGCCAGGGAAACGGAGGGCAAGGCCAGTAACAGACTAATTGCCATGATGATCAGGTGCCGCACGATGCCCTCCCACCTTGAAGCCGAAACCGCTGCTCTAAAAATGCCATTGGCGTTTCATTGTTCATTAAATCAATAATGGTAGCTGAACTGGCAGCCGACGATGTACCGGGAGTAATTGTAGAGGGGAACGTTGGAGTTATCCCGGGTAAAGAAGTAGTGGAGGTTAAAATCCAGACCCTTGCACAAGTTGTAGGTAATCTGCACGCCGGGGATCAGGAGATTGTCTTCCCGTTTGTCGTTGACGACCAAGGGATTGCCGGCGATATTGTCCACGGTTTCCCCGTTGAAGAACCGGTGGTTGAAGGGTTGGTAGATGAGGTTCAGGAAGGCGCCGAACTTCAGCTTCGGGGTGACCGGGTAGAGGGCGGCCAGCAGCAGGCCGTAACTGGAGCTGTCCCAGTTGCTGCCGGTGGCGAAATAGCGCTCATAGCCGAAGCGGGCCTGGAGAAAGCCCGTCCGGTTCTTGAAAAAATAGTAGGCCCCGGCGCTGCCGCCCACGTCCTTGGAGCTCTGGTTATCCTGGGGCAGAGAGATGGGGAACCAGTAATATTGCCGGTTAAACCTGGTGGAAAACTCGATCCCCAGGTGCTCGTTTAACAGATGGAGCCAGGTGGGATTCACCAGATAACCGGTGAAATATTTGGCCGCATCGACGTCCGCATAGTTGTAGCTGAAGGGCAGCCAGACAGTGCCGTCCTGGTAACTGTAAGTGGGAATGAGCGCCGCATAATGGCTCGTCAGGTTGAAGTTGGCAAGGTGGGGATGCAAGTTTTGGAAAAAGGAGTATTGGGTCAGGACGCTGAAGGGCTTCCCGGCGTTGAAGCTGTATTCCAAGGTCGCGGTCTCGGTGAAGGCCGCGTCCCCCCGGCCGGACACCTGGGCCGCGGCCCCGCCCCCCGGCTGCAGGGTGACGTTGGAGTCGAAATCGAAACCCGTGGTGACGGTGGCCCGGAAGGGTTTGGTCTCCTGCCAGCGTCTCTCCAGGAGCGCCGCATAGCGTTGGGCGAAATCCGCGGTCTGGCTCTGGGGATTAAGGGAGACGGTCTCCTCCATGGTCTGCCGGGCTTCCGGCAGGCGGTTCAAGGCGGCCAGGGCCAGGCTCGCCTGAAATTTGGCCGCCTGGGCCACCTTGGGGTCGGCCTCGGCCCGGTGGAAATAGTCCAGGGCCAGGGTAAATCTCCCCTCTTTGGCCTCCGCCATTCCCCGGAGGAGGGCCACCTGACCGGGCTCAAAGCCCGTGGGCTCCAGGGCTTGCAAGAGAGGCAGGGCTTCTTTGGGTTTGTCCAGGGACAGCAGGGTGTCGGCCAGCAGGAGCTGGACCTGGGGCTGGTTGGGACGCAGGCGCAAGGCCTCTTCCAGGTATTCCCTGGCCTTGGGGTAATTGAGCCTGAGGCGATGGGTCCGGCCCAACAGGAGGGCCTTTTCCCAGGTGTGGCTCCCCTTCTCCCAGGCCTCGTTCAGCTCTGCCAGGGCTTCATCGTAATTTTCCTGTTGCAGATCTCTGGTCGCCTTTTGCACCAGCACATCATCGTAAGGGCTGACCCCTAAAGCCGGGACGCTGGCCAGAAGGGCCCCTAGGAGAATTAATATCGGTATCAGCCATTTTGGGCGGATCTTCACCCGAAGGCCCCCCGGTCAGTTAGCTTTTAGCCATAAGTTGCCAAATTTATTTAAAAATCTATGCTATCTTTTCGTCTCTCCAAAGCCATTGGCAGGATAGCAGAGATAAACCAAAAACCCCAGTTATTTTTTAGAAGTTTCACAAGGCCACTAAGTGGCTAATCCAGGAAGAGTAACCCGGCGCTACTCATAGCGCACCGCGTCCACCACCTCCATGCGGCTGGCCCGGATAGAGGGGAACAGGCCGGCCCCTATCCCTAATAAGGTGCCGAAGGATAGACCCAGTACTAGGCAAATGAGGAAACGATACTCTGCCAGTTGAGAGCCAATAAAATAGGAAAAACATTCAACACTCAATAGCCCGGCGATGATTCCCAGTAATGAGGCCCCCAGGCTGAGGATCATTGCCTCGGAGAGAAATTGTATAAAGATATCCCTATCTTCAGCGCCTACGGCTTTTTTCAGACCGATTTCCCTGGTTCGGGAGCGCACCGCGGCCATCATCACATTCAAAATGCCCACCCCTCCCAGGATCAGGGTGACCCCGATGGCTACATATACGAAGAATTCGGTCCACCAGAAAATCTGCTGCACCCTTTTCAGGCCTTCCCATAAGACTTCGACCCGCAATTCTTCATTGGATTGATAGGCTTGAACCACCCCGTTGATGGACCCAGCCACGGGTGCAACATCATCCAAAGTGGCGCAACGAAGGTAGACGCAGTCTGTCATGAGCAGCCCGGGAAAACGGTCTTGCACTGTCGTCATAGGTAAATACGCGGTTCCAGCCAAGCTTGAGTCAGTAATCCCTCCCAATACCCCGACAACCCGATAGGGCTCTTTATTGATGTCCATCGACAGGCCGACGGCCTTGCTATGGCCAAAAATCTTTTCCGCCAGGGATTGCCCCAGGACGCATTCCTTTTTTCTCCCGGTCACCGTATCCCGGCCGAATAGACTGCCCTTGGAAGCCCAGAAATTGCGCACCTTCCAAAAGGCCTCATCAGACGCGATGATGGGAAAAAGGTAATCCCGGCCAGTGGTCAATTCGGTCTTCCCAACCTGTAAGGCCATGGCGCTCACCTCTTGCACCCCCGGAATGCTGTGCAAGGCCGCCAGAGTCCGGGCGCTAAACACCATGGGCCGGGAGGTGAGATGGTTATCAAAGGAGGCCTTGACCACAGTGACCCCTCCGATCAAGTCCAAATCCCTACTCAAATTTTTCTTGTAGTCTCCGCTCACCATGATCACGGTGATGAGGCCGCCGATCCCCAAGGTGATCGCCAGGACTACCCCCCAATAGCTCTGCCGGTGACGGATTATCTGGCGGACAGTGAGGCGCACAAGATCATTGAATTTCACGTGGCACACCTGCTCCCGGGCAAGATCTTAGCATGATGATACGACATTCATCTGAAAACCAGGGATTTTTTTAAATATAGTAACCATTGTCCAAAACTTGGTCAATCAGTGACTCAGCCATCCAAACCACCCAAAATCAGCCGTGCGAGCCACTCTGCGATGATTCCCCAGGACCTTCAAATTTTTGTTCATAAGCCTCAAAATCGGCAGATAATTCGCTGGAAATCAGGCTTTTCGGCTAACCGCTTGAAAAAAAGTTCGAAAACGCCAGGAACCTGTTAGAATGGGTTGGCATAAAATATCCCGGGTCCGCGCATGTGGGCCGGTTGCCGTGGCGCGGCAATTGGAAAGTATTTATCTCCGCCATCTTTCAGACCGAACTTTAATTATTACCAATCGAGATGATCAGCCGGAATCGCTACAATAAAAAGGCCATTCGGGTCGTCTTTCTCCTGCAAGATCTATATTTCGGGGGCACGCAGCGGCATACCCTGGAACTGGTTCGACGCTTGAATCCCTCCCTGTTCCAGGCGGAAATCTGGTTGCTCATGGCCGGTGATGATTTTGTGCCCCTGGCTCGCAGTTGGGACTTGCCGCTCACCTGGCTTGGCCGCAGGCGGTTTGTGGGGCCGGACAGTCTGGTCCGGCTCTGGTGGCGTCTGAAAAACCGACCGGTAGATCTCCTGGTGCTCTTGACCGGCGTCCCCAATATCTGGGGCCGGTTGCTGGGCCGGTTAACCAAAGTGCCGATTATCATAAGCACCGTGCGGGGAACCGGCTGTCCCGACAATAATTATGAGAGATGGTTATGGCCTTGCGCACATCACTTTTTGTGCAACGCCGCGGCGCTGAAAAGCATGATGATAGAGCGCTTTCGGGTGCCGGACGACCGGATGACCGTGATTCACAATGGCGTCAATCTGGAGTATTTCCGCCCGGCCGCGGTCTCCCGGCCGCCTAACCGGCAGGTGGTGCTCTGCATTGCCCGTCTGGTGCCGGAAAAGGACCATGAGACGCTGATTACCGCCTTTGCCCGGGTGGCGGCCCGCCACCCGGAAGCCGAACTCTGGCTGGTGGGCGACGGCCCGCGGCGGAAGGCGATCAGGCGTCTGGCCGATGGTCTCCCCTCTCCCCGCCAGGTGCGCCTCATCCCCGGACAATCGGACCTGCTGCCGCTGTTACAGCAGGGCAGCCTGTTGGTGCTCAGTTCGGTCCAGGAAGGCCTGCCCAATGTGGTTTTGGAAGCCATGGCGGCCGGTCTGCCGGTGGTGGCTACCAAGGTCGGCGGCCTCTCCGAGGTGGTGAAACATGGGGAAACCGGTTGGCTGGTG
>Ga0209517_10008431_pt1 | contig 12069 bp, 15 predicted proteins | sample PeaSoiMetSII2010_FD_187695 | JGI IMG/M metagenome (GOLD analysis project Ga0209517, IMG submission 187695) | Peat soil microbial communities from Weissenstadt, Germany - SII-2010 (SPAdes) (version 2) | ecosystem: Environmental > Terrestrial > Soil > Wetlands > Peat | place: Germany...
TCAAGATCTTCGAGCTTGGGCGTTGGATGCCTATACTTCTTTCATCTAGGAGTCCGAGTGCACCAGATCCCGATGAACAGCCTTCGGCATGAGAAAATGAGGTCCGAGTTTGCGAAAGTCGGGCTAGATGATGCTCGACGCAGTTTTCATCGTTCCAGTACACCGCGATCTGGAACCAGACCTCATCGAACATCATGTAGAACATGACCGTGGAAAGGTCTAACTTGAACTGCGCCGAAGCCCCAGCCGGATTGACCGGCTGGGGGTTGGCTTGCGGTTTTGTGTGCGGAAGGCGTCGCCGAACTTCAAAGGCGACGTGCTCCACTGCTTCAACGATTCCAGTGATGCGATAGCCCTCGGGCCTAATCTGATGCACGCGGGCTGTGTGCGATTGTAGGCTGTTCAGATCGTTGGCAATTTGGCTGAAGAGCTGGGCCAGTTCGTCGGAGTGCAGAGTCACTGGATCACCCCCACGTGTCCGGTGGAAGTCGTCATGACTATTTGGCCTCCTCACAGCGCCACAGCCACAGGCCTTTCTTCGGGTCCACGCCGTTGGTAGCGTACAAAAACTCAACAATGCCGCGATCACCGGTATGCCCGACCATGCTGGCCCGCTCCTCTGCCATGACAAGGTCAATGGCAGATTCAAGGTCCTCCGCCTCAAGTACGACCCGGTGGCCGTAGTGCACGTCGCCGAGGTAAGACGCTTCATCCTTGACGTAGGCATAGCGAAAATATACCGTCACGTCGCCGGCGAAGCCTTTTCCCTCGTCGAAGCCGCGCTTTTCGGCGTTGGTTTCTTCGTCCATAGAACCTCCTATCGGTTTTGGGTTTTCGTGTAGCCCACAGCGGGGCCCTGTTCATGCCCGCTAACAGCGGGCAGATCGTTTGGACAGTCGTCAACTCGTCGTCGTGTCAGACCGCCACTGCCTCAGTTCTCCTTCCGCGTTGCTGCTAAAATTCGCTAGTCGGGGTGGCGGACCAGCGGCAGGAAGCAGTTGATCCGGTGGCGTGTCGCGCCGCCAGGAACATAGCCTAAGAATGCGCGATCAATCAGCAGGCCAAGCAGCTGCGACTGCAGCCAGCAGGGGCGCATATTCGCCGCCGTCGTAGTGCACGTACATTCGCGCCAACAGCAGATCCTCGGCCTCGGCGGAAAGGCGGACGGCGTGCTCGCCGAACTCGTCCAGGCGGGCAGTGACATCATGCAGCCGGGCCGAACCGTCCATCACGTACACCTTGCCGCTCAGTGTAACCGACGCGCCGCCGATCAATTTGATTGGGTCGCTAGTAGCGAAGCTACCGAGGTATACGCCACGTTCGGTGTATTCGGACAGGTGATCCGCAAGCACCGCGCGTACGGGCTGGCTCACATCGATGCGCATCAAGACCTCCGCCATGATAGATGGCTCAGGTGCCTGCTCACTTTTCATGGGTTGGCGGATCTGTGAGGTAGCCTCCACATTATCGTCGTTGTCCATACTTTCCTCTTTCTCTTTTGTTCAGTCCAAACTGGGTTGTTTTGATTCCGCCAGGGACCACATTGACCACGACAAAAAATTAAGACTTGTCGAACATTTCCTGCATCATTTGCTCGTAGATCTTTTCACTCAGCTCTTCGAGCCCAGTGTTCAGCGGTTAACTTGTCGCGCATGAGTCTTACCAAGATGCGCTGGGCAACGCCGTTAAAAGCGCCTGGGGCGAGTTATCGTCAACCGTGGCCACGAGTACCCAGTCGGTCGGGCCGAGGGTGCGGAAGCCGGTCTGCTATTCCGCGATCGCCACCGCCTTTTCAGCAAGCTCATCGACGTAGCTAACATACAACGACTTGGGATCGATGCCATAAGTAACGGTCGGAAACTGCTGGTAGGCTTCAGCCATTGGGGACCTCGTTTGTGTGTGCCTGGCGTGTCGCCGTGGCGATGACCCAGAGTTCCGAGCCCTGGAGGGCCCTGCCGATTTCGACGGCCTCCCTTAATAGGACATTTCTTCGAACAAGGAGCGCCTCGCCCCATTCCGTCCTCGCGTGGTGCAGTGGGCCTCGGTCGAGGACTTTTTTGGCCATCACCATCTTGATCACGTCCTCTTCGTCGAACAGAGGTGAATGGTAGACGAGCACATCGACTGGACCATTGCACAGCACCCCCTGATTCTCGCGTACGGCCAAAGCGATCGATTCAGCGAGAGCAGACGGGAGTGTGACGCCTTCCGGAAGATGGAGTGTCCCGGCGGGGGTGAGGCCAACGCCAATCCGTAGGTTCTCACTGGTGCCGTAGGCTTCGCAATGAAAGCTAACCAGGCATGAAAACCCTGGTGCGTCTGCCATCCACTGCTCGCCCGATATCCTCCAGGGCTGGGTAATTTTATCTCGTATGTCTAAGGTAATGTGAAACAGCACGTGTTGTCTCCTTTACAAGTTTGTTGGATAAAGTTTTGTCTGGACTGTCCGGTTTACTACGATTGGCTTCGTCAAGGTATCCAGCGCCTCAACAGCAAGGGCGGTTAGGTAACACAGGAGCAGATCGATCACTCCCGATACTCGGGCGCCAAGAAGAACAGATGCCGCACGCGGCGCATCAAACCTGTTTCACCCAATGCACTTCGGCGTACAGGTTCGGAATAGCGCGGCTGGCTGACATCGATGCGCACGTCGGCCTGGGGGTTCTCGACAATTGCGCATTTACCCACGACTACACCCACGAGATGAGCAAATCAGAGTCACTCTCGTAACCAATCTGAGACCATCATATAAGGTCACCCAGCGCAAGTCAAGAGGTAACTAAACTCTATTTGTGTTGACAGTTGAGCGATGCGCTCTCAACACTCAACTCGGTAGTCAATCGTCGCGGTGCTAGCATGGCACGACTACAGTCTGTTTAGTGGTCGATAGTGACACTCGATAATATTGGTGATTTGTGGACGAAAGAGGAGTGCACTGTGAAAAGACTACCCTTCCCATTTTCGGACGGTTCAGGCATAGTGTTGTGAGTTGAATTTCTGTGCACTCAACTGAGAGCGATGGTCAATTTCAAGTTTCTAGTGCCTGCGCCGTATACGCCAAACTTCTTGTCTCGTCGATCTGATGAGGAGCACTAACAAGTGAGCGGACGACAAGCGAAGACCGTCAGCCAGAGACCCAGGTGTCATGTTCTTGAGTCGGGCGGGCGGTGAGATGACTCTGGAATGCCGGTCTGGTTTCGGCCTGACGCCGTCTAGGTCAGAATCGTGTCACCATTCGAGGAGGTCGGTGAAGCCGACGCAGTCCGGAGTCGGCCTTCATATGGAGAAAATCAGCTAAGAGTCAATCTTTAATTGGGCGTCCCGAGAAATTCATGGGTGAGTTGGCTTGTTGGGTCCGCAGGCCTTTTCGACGATTACGTGAGCCGGTGGAACGTCGCACCCGCGGGGTGTCGGTTGTACCGTCGCCAAACGGTGTTGCCGCTTGGGTGATCTATGTTAGCGCCGGCTTAAAAGGCACCATTTTATTCGGTCTTGACGTCGTGGCGAGCGCCGGCATTGACCTTGAGGCACACGACAGCGATCCCGTGCAACGTTTGATGTAACCTGCCGCGATTGGTTCCATTCGAGAAATGGCGGACGGATGACCAAAGACTGGCTGCCGAGACCTCACGTACGAACTCATTGAGTCGGCCGCGGCGCGGTGACTCTGAGCTGTTGATGTTGTAACGCTCGCGACGTCGATCACGCGACGAGCCAAAGGCGTACGCGATCGGTGGTCCAATCACCCGACGATTTTTTCCGTTGTGTCGCAGACCTAGGGCGAGGACGAGGACGCACTGGCGAAAGACCGCCATGGCAAAACCTCGGGACACCCCTTCATCGCGATTCGAAGACTATGGGGCTGAGGATCAGATTCGCTCCAAGCGCAGGGCGGGCACTGGTCGTCGCGCAGTCGGTCATCAGGGGAAAACGCGAGTCAACTAAATCATGTACGGCGCACTGAGGTGGAGGGATGCCATGAGACCCGTGTCCCCAGTTGAAAGTTGAATGTTACCGTCTCAACTTTCAACTCGGTCGCATCGCATACTAGTCCGCCCGGCGAATTTCGTCCCAGGCAGGGTTCGATTGGCGCTTTGGGGAACCAAGAGGCTGCTATGCAAAAGAAAACCTGATTCTGAGGATTTGAGGTTGGCAGCTTGTGATAGCCTGAGGGTAAGAGCGAAATCCCGGACAAGATAGCTTATGGACCCCCAGGCCGAAGCAGCGATCTTCCTATGGTTGATTAAAGCCTGCGGCCCGATCTCGAAAGTCGGCGAGGAGGCCGTTGCGGAGTACAGACTGGCTGCTCGACAATATTTACGCGCGGCTCAGTCATGAAGCCCGACGCAAGATTGCGGCGATCTTTACGGCAAGTGCGTATGCAGACGACCCCCACGAAGTTCCAGCAGAGGCCATAGCGTCCCCGCGCACGCTTGCCGCGATCCAAAAGGACGGGCTTAAATCTGTGATTGACCCACTGCTAGAGTCACCGCCGCCATGGCAAGAAATCGAAGGGCTGGCCGAACTGGCGGCGATCCTGAACGCGCAGGCGCCTCGATTTACTCAAGTTGTCGCCGAGCAGATCGAAGCGGCGTTCCCGGAGCCGCCGTCTGAAATCTTCGAAGACCCCCTCATTCGCGAGTCGCGCGAGTTCGACCCCCACAAGGTACGGAAGTATATCTACAAGTTCCGGCGGGAGTATGGAGGATACGTACGCCGCCTCGGACATGGTTCTCTGCAGGAATTTTATGGCTGGCTAGACCGCCACAAAATCGAGGTTGCGAATGTCCTGAAAGGCTTCGCCCCCGAAATTCAGGACGCACTTTTCGCGCCCGAACTACATGCGGAATATAGCGAACCGATGTCGGCGAGGCGTATGGCCGTTGCCTTCGATCATGGCTATTTCGCCCAGGATCAGCTCCGGGTAAAATTCTATTATTTTCTAACCTCGCAGAAACTTTCGCTCCCACCGCTGAAGCGCTTTCTCAGCGTGCCCCCGACCATCAGGAAGCTGCTCAAGGACGCGTCGAAGCACGAGACCTAAACCCAAAACAACAATTTTCAACAAAGGCGCCAACCTCATTGAGCAGCTAAGCTGCGATCATGGGGCCGAGCGACAACGGCAGTAGGTGTACGCGACAAAAGACGTCCGCCGCCGCGACGAAGGCTCGGTCACCACCCCTGGCGGGGGACGCCGCATCTGCCATGCGGAACGCTAGAACGCCTTGCGTTTGACGTGCGGTTGCGATTTTTCCTTCATCATCCCGACCAGACCAACAACAGTCTGGTGTGATTCCGGGCTCGCCGAGTCAAGCACATTCTCGTACCAGTAGGCGCCAGGCCAGTGCGGCGCCCGAACGAGTTGAAGTTGGAAAGCCTGTGGCCTTCACTCCGCGTGGCGAACGTACAGCAACACTCGGACTAGAAAGAACGGGTCTGGCCAATGCGTTTGAAGGAGATATCCAGTGGAAGAAAAGAATCAATCAGGCAAAAGAGAACTCGGCCCTCATGGTCATAGGAAGGCCATCTGTGAGAAGTGCGGTCCCGACGCCGGGGAGAAGGAGTTGTTCGGTCACAACCTGTGCCGCGTGCACTATGATGAGCGACGGCACGAACTCCAGCAGAAAGCTCAAGAACTTACTAGAGACCAGGTTTGGGGCGCGTACAGTGCAATAGTGAAGGGCGCGAACAAACTGAGGGTCCTCCCGGGTGATAAGGCCAAGATCCGTGAGGTGCTGCGACCATATATCAGGGAGATAGGCGACGATATTGGTCTGGAGCCGGCAACTCCGGCAAAATCGACCGGGGAGGCTGCCGACGAGCAGGAGGAGGAAGGAGCTGACAGTTCGCCCGGGCCGTGCCAGCATGGCGAGGCCGAGGGGAATCGAGTCGCTACAGGCGATGACGAGAGCGACCGCCTGAGCTCGGTGCCCTCGGGCAAATTGGCCGACGCTGGTGCCATCATGGCCCAAGTGCGCGAGAAACCGCCCCACGCTAAGGGACAGCGCGCCGCGCAGGCCAAGGGCGCGTAGTCCTATGGGGGCCGAGGTGGCCGCACCCGTGGACCCATGGGGAAGGCCACCGCCGTCAAGAATTCGGGGCGGAAGGGACCGCATGACGGAAGAGACGCCAATGGTCCCAGACGGACAAGAACCGAGCGCTCGGACGTACCGTGAGCCCGTCGGCGGAGGCTGATAGCGCGATGCAGGATGGCTTCAACATCGATCTGCTCATTCGCGCGCTGGTCAAGGAGGCCGTGGCCGAAACGGTATCACAGCTTGCCCGCGATGGCGGGAGCGCTCCGGTGAAGCGAAGACTGTACACTGTCGAAGAGAGCGCCGTCTACATGGGGCGGAGCCTGGAGGCCATGCAGCACATGATCGGCGCCGGCAAGATTCCGACTGTGCGACTCGATCGGCGTGTGTTCATAGACGTACGGGATTTGGACCGGCTGATCGATCAAAGCAAGACTTGACATTTATGCTGAAGCGCTTCAGTATAAGGAAGAATGGCACGAAAGAAAAAGAATCCCGCGGCCGTGGCTCTGGGCAGGCTCGGAGGAAAGAAGAGCGGTAAGGCCCGGATGGAGAAGCTTACCCCGACACAGCGAAAGGAAGTAGCGCGGAAAGCGGCTCTTGCCAGGTGGAGCAAGCGAAAATGAGAAAGCCCAAGTTCGGCAGCATCTACCAGCGCAAGAAGAGGCTTCCCGATGGCACTCTGAGGACTCTGCCAACGTGGTGGATCAAGTACCGGAAGAATGGCCAGGTCTTTCGGGAATCCAGCGAATCGGATCGATATAGTGATGCTGAACGCCTGCTCAAGCGGCGTGTCGGCGAGATCGTCACGGGCAAGTTCTCCGGGATACAGCCTGAGCGAATTCGAATGGCGGAACTGTTTGCAGACGTTGTGGAAGACTACCGGCAGAGCGCCAAGGACAGCCTGCCAGATCTCACGGGTCGGTTGAAAAATCACCTCACGCCTTTTTTCGCCGACATACGAGCGGCCGACTTCACTACGCAGCTCGTCAAACGGTACATTACCCAGCGGCAGGTCGCGGGTGCGAAAAATGCCACCATAAACCGTGAACTCGCGATTGTTCGACGCGCATTCAATCTAGCCGCAGGATGGGACCCGCCCAAAGTTGGCCGTGTCCCCAATATCAAATTGCTCGACGAGCACAACGTCCGCACCGGCTTTCTGGAATACGAGCAGTATCGGACGCTACGGAATGAACTGCCTCCGCACATTCGGCCGTTGTTCGTTTCGGCGTACCACGTCGGCGGGCGCCGCGGGGAACTGTCCTCGGTTCAATGGCCCCAAGTGGACTTCGCCGCGAACCAAGTCCGGCTCCGTGGGGCAGACACCAAGAACGAAGAAGCCCGCACGTTGCCGATCTACGGAGAGATGCGCGAGTGGCTCCTGTTGGCCAAGGAAATTCGCGACCAGCAACACCCAAACTCCCCCTGGGTGTTCTACGACGAGAAGGGGCGCCGCTTGTATTGGTTTTACGAAGAGTGGCAGGCCGCATGTAAGCGTGCCGGCGTCCCTGATTTGCTCTTCCATGATTTGCGGCGATCGGCGGTTCGCAACATGGAGAGAGCCGGAATCTCCCGCAAAGTGGCGATGGCGATTTCTGGGCACAAGACGGAATCCATCTATCGGCGATACGACATCGTTGCGCATCGCGACCTCACTGATGCGGCCGCACGGATGGACCAGTATTTTGGAACGATGAAGGACGAGAAGGGCACACTTTCGGGCACACCGCCGGAAAAGCCCGCTACCCAGGAAGGCGAATCATGCTCACAACCAGCCAAGGATCTGTTGAATTAAAAGAGCTTATTGGTGCCCGGGGCGGGAATCGAACCCGCACTCTCCTTGCGGAGAAAAGGATTTTAAGTCCTTTGCGTCTGCCGGTTTCGCCACCCGGGCATATTGAAAACAAGAAGCTATGACGGATTACGTGTTTTGGCGCTCTTCGGTGTAGTGAAATTTGCAGGGATCCCAACACCCTGCGCCGTTTCCAGTTCCTTTCTGCCTTGGTTCATGTTCTGGAGTCGCTGTACGGCGCGTTCCAAGGTTTCCGGAGAAGGATGCACGTACTTCTGAGAAACCGTAACGCTCGAATGTCCCATCAATCGCATAATCGTAAATGCATCGGCGCCCGATTCCCCGAGCCAAACTCCACAGGCAATTTTAGCAGCGTGCGCAGCTCGCCGTGCTGTTGGTTCAAGTCGGGTAGATCGGCTGCCCCCGTCGCCGCCTTCCCACGACAAGGCCAGTTGCAGACGCTCCATCTCGCGCATGAGCCACGGACGGATTTCCAGACCGCGCAGCAGGTGGGTCACCTCACCAGTCCATTCCACGGCCGGCGATTGGCCGTCGGTCCCGACCACCCGGTCCCAAAGCTCCCGCATGCGACGGACGGGGGGAAAATCGGCTTTTGAGTACGTGAGCATTCCAATGTTGCGCCGTTCTCGGCCGAAACGGCGCTGGATTCAGCAGGAAACTCAATTCGGCCGATTGCTCTACCTTGACGGGTTTTCCTTAGCTCAACTCGTATCCCAAAACGTGTAAGTGAAGTTTCCTGTCCAATTGCCCAACCTGGCTGCGCCCGACTCAGCTCATTTCTCGACCGCGAACGGAACTTCCACCATCGAACCAAGTTCCGTAAACCGCGGCCCCCGCTGATCGTATGCGACGACTCGCAGCACGTGCTTGCCGGCCGCCACGTCCACCATGTCCCACCATTCCTGGTTGTTCAGGAGGAACGGCGCGTTCCGGCGATAGCTGTAAGGCGCGCCGTCGATAAAGAACTCCACGCGCTTGATGGGCCATCGCGGGTGGCGGTCCTGGACGATCGCCTCGATCCAGGCGGGCTCTTTGAGAACCTGCCCCTGTTCGAGCCCCAACAGCTCGATTTCCGGAGCGTCGGCGGCGGAGTATTCCGGCTTCGGCGGAATCGGGCATCCGGTCAGCCGCGCCACCTGTTCGAAGAACTGCCACTTCACGGGCGTGTTGATTTTCCAGTTCACGGGCGGCGCCTGGAAGCCGTCGCGGTAGTTGCTCAAACCGTTGTCATAGTAGCCCCACCCCACATGCTCCTGAACGGCGGCGTGCAGGTTGAACGTGCTGACGCCATCTTCGTTGACGATCAAGGGCCGGTCATAACCCACCCACCGCCGCATGGCCTGAATGGTCTGGTGTACCTCTTCGGGCGTCTGCCCATTGGTATGAAACATGACGTAGTCGACCGCCCGCATCGCCGCCTCCCCGCGGCTGCCGCGCGGCAGGATGCCGCCGGACCAGCTCATCGAAACCGGGATCTGGCGCTCCACCGTCTGCTGCGCCAACAGTACGGCATCCAGCGCGCCATTCGGCTGCAGGATCCGGTGCTTGTAGCTGCTCGCGTTAGTCTCGTTGTTGATCTCGATCAGGATGTTTCGATGTGGAAGGCCCTTGAGGAAGCGGCACCCCTGCACGATCGCCTCCTTCACATACCGGTCGTCGGGAGTGATCTGGATGCGTTCGTTGGAGCCGAAATAGAAGAATCCGACAATCGCCACCATGCCCAAGCGGTCGGCTTCGGCGATCGCTCTCCGCAACCGGCCGGCATACGCGGGCTTCAAGTTTCCCTGTGGATCGAAGCCGCTGTTGTTGTGAGGCTGAAGGGAGACCCTCTCGCCGTAGTTGCCGTCGGGCGGGCCGCCTCCTTGCAGATTTACGGTAAAGGCAAGCAGCCCGGAGCGCCGCCAGTCGGGGAGCGCGGCAACAAATTCGCGGACGTTCCGTTCGGGGTCCCAGGGCCCATCGGGGTAGTCCCAGAATATTGCTCCCAGCGTATTGGACTGATACGGGCGAAGCCGGGATCCCTGGTTGGGATAGTTCGCGTCGTCGAAGATCGCCTGCACGGCGCGGACATTGAGCAGCGTGCCGGCCAGGTTCGAATTCGCGGACGGAAAACCCGAGGCTGGAGTGTAGGAAGGCTGTCCGTTGATGGTGAACTGGGATCCGCGGATACCGACCACTGTGTTTCCGGCGGTTTGTGCGCAGCCGAAAGGCAGGCAAAGCAGGAGTGTCACCCAGACTCTCATGGACTTCAACTCTATCGCGCGGGGGAGCCGGGATTCTGCTGCTGGCGCTCCCATTCTTTCCGAAACGTGGCTTCGCGCTCGGCCACGTAGGCCTTGTAGCCGTCGGGATCGATGAACGGATTCGGGCCACCGGCCTTCATCTTCTCGTACTTGGCTTTCAGCCCGAAGTAAGCGCCATGCGCTCCCAGAAAGAGGTCGCACGGCAGGCTCTTGAGCACCGCAAAGGTCTTGACATAATCCTGCGCGATCTGCGGGTAGGTCTTGTTGCCCACCAGAATGTAGCCGGGGTTCACATTGGGGCTGCCGACGATCACGACGTTCAGTGCCCGCCCGCCTTCCTGAACCTGCATCGTCCAGGTGGTGCATCCTTTGGTATGGCCGGGCGTGAGCCGCGCGGTCAGCCTGGCGCCTCCCAGCTCGACCGTGTCGCCATCGTGCAAAATGCGATTCACGCGAGCGCCGGGGCGGCCGCGGGCCTTGCTTTCCTCTTCGGGAACATCCGCATCCATCACCATCAGTTTCGCGTCCGTCTCCCGCTCGATCAAACCCGTGGCCGCATCGTGATCGCCGTGCGCGTGGCTGATGAGGACGATCTTCGTATCCTTGTAATGGAAGCCGAGTTGCTCGATGCTGTTGCGGATTAACGGTACGTCCTGCTCGAAATCCGAGTTGATCAAAATGTTGCCCTGCGGCGTATTCACCAGGTAGACGGCGAGATCGGCCGTGCCCACGTAACACAGGTTCCCCGCGATGCGGAACGCGGGAAACGAACGATGCCAATCCGGATTGCCTTGTGCCAGCAATGCCGCGGCAAATGCGAAGAGGGACAGCCAAGCGCAATGGAGCATTACAAGCCTCGTCTTCCTTTGTTTCATAAGCTGAACTCGCGGCATTGATTATATTTCAGATGACGCGGCCGCGCGAGCCGGCCTTGGCCCTCCTTGGTCCCCCCAGCTTTTGCGCAGACTTTCTTGAGATCTATTCCTTCCGCCAGTACTAAAGTATTCAGACGTCGGACCGATATGAGAGTCAAGAGCGCAAACCGTGCGCTCCCCAGGCGAATCTGTGGTTAGCGTTGCAGTGTGCGATACGGAGCCGATTGCCATCGAGGGCCTTCGATCCCTGCTGGAATCGGCGGGTGGGCTGCGGGTCGTCGCCGCCGAAACGTCCCTGGTGGACGGCATGGACGTGGTGCGCGAGTTGAGGCCGTCGCTGATCATGCTGGACAAGGCCTTCGGCATCCACGCGGTAATGGACCTGCTCAAGACGCTCCGGGAAACCTGCGCCGGCACGTTGGCCGTCGTGTGGAGCTCGTCGGTCTCCGAGGCCGAGGCGCTGCGCTTCCTCCAGGCCGGGGCCGCCGGGGTGGTTCGCAAAACCGCTTCCCTGGAAACCCTGTTGAACTGCATCCAGGCGGTGGCTGCCGGCAACACCTGGATGGAACAGGAGTTGCTGCGCGAGTCGGACCGGCCCGTCCGTTCCGGCCACTCCCCCCTCACCGCGCGCGAGCTGCAAGTGATGGAACTGGTGGAGCGCGGCATGAAGAACAAGGACATCGCCGTGGCCCTCGGCATCCGCACCGGGACCGTCAAAATCCATCTGAAGCACATCTTCGAGAAGACCGGTATCCGCGGCCGCTACGGGCTGGCGCTTTCGGGGCTTAAGGAAAAAGGCCTGCTGTCGATGGCCACCGTGGAGCCTGTGTAGGGAGATGGGCCGCCAGCAATAGCTGGAACCGCGCCATAATCTACCTATGCCGACCCGTATCCCCCGGCTCTTCGCGGCACTGCTGACCGCCGCCGTCTCACTTTTCGCCGCCGATCTCGATCGCAAGATCCAGCGCGTCGAGCAAGGCCTTCGCCCCGCCACCGTGGCCAAGGGCCAGCCGATTCCCCAAATGACCATCGCTCAACGGCTCCAGTTCTACAAGGTGCCCGGCGTGAGCGTGGCCGTGATGCAGGACGGCAAGGTGGAA
>Ga0209517_10008432_pt1 | contig 12067 bp, 22 predicted proteins | sample PeaSoiMetSII2010_FD_187695 | JGI IMG/M metagenome (GOLD analysis project Ga0209517, IMG submission 187695) | Peat soil microbial communities from Weissenstadt, Germany - SII-2010 (SPAdes) (version 2) | ecosystem: Environmental > Terrestrial > Soil > Wetlands > Peat | place: Germany...
GGCTCGCGGCCAATCTGAGAACGGCAAAGGGGAGTGTAACCAAATGAAAAAGATTTCGCACATGAGCCACGGGCTCGCCGATCCGGCTCGGATGAAGCCGGTCGAATTCCATTCTGGAATGACGACCAAACAAACCGACGCCGCGAATATCGGCGGTCAGGGTCACCCGACAGCAAAGATTGACGGCGGACAAGCCGTCGCGTCGAGCGCAGCCGCACCGTTGGCGCACGCTTACTCGGGACGGCCCGATTTGAAACGCGGCAGGGCTGTGATGGTGCATCCGTCGCACTCGCGCGGCGCCGTCGCCGATGACGACATGCGGCAACTCGGCGACGCAATCCTTCGCGAAGCCGTTTTGAACGGCGGCAAATAATGGGGGAGTGTCATGAAGGACTCAAAAGGACACGGAAGCAATGCACGCGGCGGCGGAAACGGCGACCCGCGCAAGGAAGCAATTCAAAGCCGATTTATTCCCGGCCACGGCGTAGCACCTCGCACGCAAGTGGTGGCGCGGCATAATTCCACGCCTTCGGTCGGAGTTTCGGCTAAGGCCGAGCAAATCGCCAAGGGCCAGCGGATTGACGACACACATTATCCGCCGCGCTCCAATGCGGATGTTGCGGCGATGACAGACAGGTCACGCCCGCAAGGCAGTCAAACAGCAACACCGGGACGTTTCAGGTATCAGGGAGGCAAGTAATCAGATGGCAGAACTTATCATTGGCTCAAAAATGCCTGCGCAGCCCGACGCAACACTGCCGAAGGGCGACCCGAGAGTGCAGAACTACGGCGGGCCAAACCCAGAGACGCCGCTTGCGGCGAGCTTGCGAGCTAAAAACGATCCGGCCCGTGCTGCGCTCATCGAAAAAGGCGCCGCAGGGAGAGGGGACGTTATTCCGCTCGACGGTAGCGACACGATCCCGGCGAGCTTGCGGGCGCGCGATTTGCCTGCGGACGGAAGTCTGCAGCGCAGAACCGTTAGCGACGCCTCCTATCCGTTGGCACATGACCAGCGGCGCCAGCAAGACCCTCAAAAAGCCGTTGGCGATGTCAAGGCACTCCCGTTGCGTCACGCGCGCAAACTCAATGCGAACGGCGTGCGGGCACTGAGCCGCAGAAAGTGAAACGAAAATGGAGCGCGGCGCGAACCGTCAACGTGCCGCGCATGATGTCAGGAGACCAAAAAATCTTTTGGCTCTATAGCCTGACACTTTGTTGCAATCGTCATGTCAGCGACGATTGGAGCGACGATGAAGTAAGCAGCGCACTAAACAAAATGCGCGAACGAATGCCGCTTCCTTATGGATTTAACTTTGAAGCATGGGAGACCCCCGAATGAGCCAACCCCTTCCCCGAATTTTTGGTGACAACCAAACATTTGTCGAGCCGAGCGCGCAAGTGCTCGCGAGCCTCGACGAACCGACGCGCGCACGCCTCGACCGCGTGCGCACCGCAACGGAAAATCTCAAATCAGCACGGGCGGAGGAAAAAGCCGCCATTGATGAGATTGCCGACACGGAGCGCGAAATCGAAACCACGACGGCGTACAGCAAACGACACTTTCCGCCGCAGCAATTCCACGATTTGTGGCTCGCGCAAAAACGCGAGCGCGACCGGCGGACGGGTATTATCAGCTAAAAAGATTTGAGCGGCGCTGTCTCACTATGTGGTCATGCGGCGCCCCTCCCCGGACAGGCTTCGAGATTTGGTCGTCCCGTTTCGCCTGTCCGGGACCAAAAGTCGAGCGGAGAATTCGGCCTCCCCGCTCGGCCTCCGGCCCCTGAGCACCGCGCTATCGGCGGCGCGTGTCGCTCGGGGCCAACTCTTAAAGGTGGAATATGCGAGTTGATACTTTCGGCGAAGGCACAGTCGAGACAGCGGAGCGGCCTATCAGGATGGCCCTCGCACCGCGTTCGATCAATTCGATTGAGCACCATTTGCTCGGGCAATTGGGCGCGGTCTCAGATGGAATTGTCGCGGCGCCGCCTTTCGTTGACGAAGACGGCACGATTGATGACGGCGAATATGCCGGGTTGCCGCTACGCCTCGCACTCGACCTGCGCAACAGACAATTGCTCGACGCGGAGCAAATCTTGCGCCGTCAACTCATTGTCGCTCATGAAATCGGCCCGACGCGACCAGACGGCGGACCCTTCACAAGCGAGTATGAAATCGCTTGCCAAGCCGAAGGCGTCAACCCTTGGCCGCTCGGCGACAAACTCACCATCGAAAATAAGGAAAAATCCCCATGGCCTCCTTCGCAACAGGTTCCGCAATCCGCGATCAAGTTCTTTACACGGCAATCCGCAGTGTCAAAGGCGAAGTGACTTTCGAGGCGGTTGTCGCCGCGCTCCCCCAAGATTTCGACATGGACGAAATCGAGTACAACGCCGCGATAAAAATTCTCGCGGTAAACATGGATGAGCCGCCCGAGCCTCCGCCGCAGGTCGAGCGCACGGCGCCGCGAGCGTTGATGATCGACAAAAATCCAGACGGTCATTCTCTCGTTCAACCGAAATCATTGGAGAAAATCGAGGCCGCACGCGCACCGCAGCCCGAGCCGTCGCCCGTTACTACGGCGAAGGCGGCGCCAGAGCCCGTCATGACGGCCTTCGAGGCCAATGCAGCGATCTTGAAAGCTCAAAATCGTTTGGGCGAAGCTCGCATCCGGGTTCAACGCGCACGCGACGCCAAGATGAAAGCACAGGGCGCGCTCGCCGACGCGATCACCGCATGGCAGAACGGGCAAGAGCCTTACTCGCAGGAAAATCTTATTCGCGACCATCTAAAATCGGAACAAGAGAAAAGACGCCAGAGAATTGAAGGCGGCATCCCGCCGCAAGTGAAGCCCCGTGGCGGCAGTGCAATCGACATCGCCGCCGCCTACTCCAAAGACAACAGCCCGGAAGGCTTCGCCCGCTCGCGAATGCAGAACGGCCGCAGTCGCGGTGCATTCTCCAAGATCGCACAGCACCAAATAAATTATGACCCGCGACGCGGGCCGGTTGGAAAGCCGCCCGTAAAAGCATGAATTGGCTGCGCACCATTCTAAAACTTTGGTGGCGCGAGCATTGGAGACGACGCGATGTCCAAGGGTATGCAAATTCTCACGACGGCAAATCTCGCCAAGGTCCTAGACACTTTGGTTGAGCAGCCGGTATGGGACCTTGCAATGCGCAGCGTTGGCGGACGCGAGCGCACCGCATTCGAGTGGCGCGCGAAGTGCATCAAGGCGATGAAGGACAACGATCTAAGCTCGCCATTTTGGATGGAATGGCGCGGCGTATTTGATTGGTGGACATCGCATTGTGGGAGGGCCAGAGCGGAGCACCGCATTTCCACGGAAGCGGTTTTCAGAGCGCAGGCAAAAGACGGCATCGAAGAAAAAGTCTACGGCCCAAACCAAACCCCTGTCTGGAAAGAAAATTTGCGCTACCTGCACCGCTCGGACGATTACATTCGATTTTCGGAAGGGCTCGACCCGGAGGATGATGTCGAATGGTATCGCTATGAACATGACGCGGAAGGCAATCCCGTTCAGCTAACCCGCGTTGTCCAAATCGCTGCCCCTCTGAGAAAAGCAATCCTAACCGCGAGCCACCCGGATTATAAAGAAACTTTGGACGTGTCGGTCGAGCACAGCGGCACCGTGCATGTGGCGCGGCCGTTGCAACGGCTCGCATCCGAACCGCGTGCGGGCGCCGATGAGCTTCGACGTTTGTCTTTGATGACACCGGAGCAACGCCGCGAAGCAATTGGCGCGAGCCCTTATCCGAAGGACGCGCACGGACTGCGCACTATCCCGCAACTCTCGCCGCCGACCGAGCCATCGGATCATCCTCGCGAGCGCGAGGAGGCGGCGCCGCCTCGACCTGCATATGCGAAGCCGGTCAGACCTTTGGACACCGGCGAACGCATCGGACGCGGCGAACCTCCGCCCGGCGGAATGAAAATGATCTGAGAGGATACCATGAGCAAGATCGCAAAAGCGCCTCCCGTTATCTCGTTGATTGATCGTTGCAGCCGATCACTTGCGGCGCTGCAAAAACGCCTCCTCGTTGAACGCGACCCCGTAAGGTTGGCCCAACTCCGCGAAGACATCACCGTAAAAATGCACCGGCTCGACCACCTAAGAGCGGAGGCGGACAGATGAAACTAAAAGAACCGCGACACGCGACCGATCCGAAAAGGACGGCGCAAGATCGCAGCGCATACATGGCCGATTATATGAGAACGAGGCGCGCCAATCGCGTGCGCAATGTCGTCGAGGCGCGCACGCCCGTGGCGAACGTGGCCCGGTATTTTTACAACGATGCCGAACTGCGGCGGCATCATCTGAGAGACAACAGCATGGGGATGTGGCCCGAACGCCGTCACGAATTCCCCGAAAGCATCGAGGAGACATTGCGCCGTGTACGCGTCCGCTGAGCTTCGCCAAAAATACTTGCTCGCATTGCTCACACGCGACGCCGCGATCTGGCACGCGCGCATGGAAGTTCACGCGCTATGGACCGGCCCGGATGACGACATCGAGCGACACAGAAAAACGGCACAGCGTCGAAAACTGATCCGCCTGCGGGACGAACGGATAAGAGCCGGGTTGAAAGTAAAGCGATACTCGCTCCCGACCGGTCGATGGTCGAGCGCAGAACGGGCCGACGCTTTCACTAGCGGCTGCATTGTCTGCGGGCGCCCCTTCGATCATGCGCGGCTGCGATCCGGGACGTGCTCGTTGAAATGTTATCACATCCTCCGCAACGCCGCTCGGCCGTCGCGGTCCAAACAACAGAGGGCATCATGAGTGAGACAACCGAGCAAGAATTGGATTTGCTGAAAATCCGCGCCCGAGCGGCGGGCTTTCATTGTGAGCGGCATCGCTTTTGGGACCCGGCCCGAGGTGGCGGCGATCTATATTTGCAGCGCGCTAAGAAGTATCGCGGCGACCCGAGCCCGAGCATTTGTCGGTTCGCGACACCGGATCAAATCCACCGGCATCTGGCGCGGGCGGAGGAGCAGAACCGCCACGACCGCAAAATTAACGGAGGTTAACGCGCAGCCGTGGCCGCTGGCGCGCTCCCGATGCAGTCCGCTACTTTTTATACCCCCGGCCGCGCCGACGCACTGGCGGGCTTCCTACGGGCTCACAGCAATCGCGCTCCTAGGGGGAGAGCGGAGGCGCCAAAAGTTAACGAAAGGCTACCAATAAGCCCTTGATTTTAATCACCAAACTGTGATTTCGAGGGCATTGAAGCGGCTCGGTTTTGGTCCATATTCCGTGCAAGCCCGCCGAGCCCGTGTCTCGGACGACCCCTGTGCCCTGTCACTCTTTGTGGCGGTCTGGCGGGGGCGGGTGCGATGGAGAATACGGATCAGTAGGTCCCCGGTGGGGGGCCCGGCTGCAACGGCTCCTGAAGTAAGGCGGTTAGCGCCGCCCCCTGAGAGAGCCCGCCCGCATTCTCCGAACCTGAAACCGGCCCCGCGTGGGCCATGGAGAGTGCAACTATGTCTACGTCTTTGTTTGATGCCAAGAAATATGCGTGGAATGTCGCGCATAGCCGAGTGAAGAAGGCCGAGCGTCCCGTCACGTTGGCGGATCACGAAGCGGCCGAGCGGGAAGCCCGCGAGTTGTTCAATGAACGGCTCGAAGGGCGCAACCGCAACTACGAGGCCCTCCCCGAAATCGTGGAATTCGAAGCAGAATTTCTCGAAGGCGACGACGCGGCCGAAATTGCCGCTGGTCGTCTGGTCCCCTGCATAGACGGTGAAGCAACCGACTTTGCCGATTGGGGCCGCGACATCGCCGCAGAGGCGGAGGGATGGCAAAAAATCGCGACCGATTTTCTCATGTTCAAGGCCAAAGAAATCGCGGCAACCAAAAAGGCCGCGTGATCTAACAACAAATGCCCCGGGCCGATCAGCCCGGGGCAACCAAACAAAGGCGACCCGATGTATAGTACCAGTCTGAATAAGAAACGCTGGCGCAGGAGCAAGGCCAAACAATTCGAGCACCGCAAGCAAAAGCGCGAGCGTTACGGCAATTACTTCATCGCGTCCATCGCGACGGCGTTCGACGATCCGCTCGCCGAAGCGCACGCGGCTTCGATGGACTTTTACCGCACCGATCCCCGGCGGGTTAGCGCCTGCCATAACACTGAGAGAAAATCATGAGCTTAGAGCGATCAATGAACCGACAGACGGCCCGCAAGCGCAAAGAGCGCAAGGCTTACCGGGCTTGCCCGGTCACCTTTGGTGCGAGCCTCATCAAAGAGCACGGCGAGGAAAAAGCCCGCGCCATGTTCATTGAGGCGACGGCCGAATTCGACGGCGAGAAGTGGCGCGACGGCGCCGGACCATTGTTCGATAAATTTTGCGCTCGGGTTGCCAGCGGCGACCTGACGATAATGGACGGCGGAGTGATGCCGCAGGAATTGGTGAAGGCCACGCTTAGCGGCGCCGTCCCGAGCAACGCCAGTGCGCCCGGCCCGGCGCGCGACGTGGCAATGGCTGCGCTCGAACCGCCGACACAGACAAGGCACTGACATGAGCAAACGAAAACTTGATCCCGCGACCGCCGCCGCCGTTGATTTAGACCGGCGCATTTATGAAGCGCAGGGCATGTGCGGTTGTAGCACCGTCGCGCAAATCGACGCCCGCTTGGCCGAGTGCTCTGCGATGCGGCGTGAATTGACGGCGCTTAACGATCCGCGCCTCGCCGACAGCGCCAAGACGCTGACTTATGTTCGGAGCGTTCTTAACAGAATGAAGCGGGCCAAGTCATGAGCGAGTTCAAAGTGCCATGGCACAAGATAAACGCTTATGACCGGCGCAACGCCGCGTTACATGAGGCAGGGCATTGCGTCGCCGCGTGGCACCGAGGCATTCACGCCGAAGCGATGATCAAACCGGACGCGGAACGTGGCCCGCTCGACAAGACGTGGACTGGCCGCACGTTATTCAAGAAGCCGGTGGAGTGGCGGCAACTTGGCGACGCACACCGGCTGCACATCGCGGTCGCGGGCGAAATTGCCGTCATGCGTGGCAGCAACGACAGCTACGGCGCGAGCGTCGATTACGTGCTCGATCCGACGACGTGGGGAGAACCGGAGATTATGTCGCCTTCGGATTGGCAGATGTCGGGATATTCGGCGGACACCGTTGACCGCCGTTTCATGCGAGCGGTCGAGCGCGTCTATTCTTTGTTCGATAGCGATTGGCCGACCGTGTGTCGCGCCGCTCGAATGCTGATCGAAAGGGCGAGACCTTGAGCGATCAAGCATATGACCGCACGGACAGACTGATCGAGGCTCTAGTCGGCGCCCGCGAAGCCGGGATGAGCCGCGCCGCGTGCTTTGGCATCGTGCGCGACGTGTTCGCCGCGCCATGGTCATCGCCGCCGAAGGTGAAAATTTATGCCGTGGCGCCGCCCTACGTCGCGGCGCGAGCGGTGACGGCTAAGCAGAATTTCGAGCCATGACCGGCCCGCGTGATCTTCCCGACGTGCGCGACCGGCAAATCCCCTTCGATGAGGATGACGACGGCGTGGCCGGTTATCTGCCCGAGCTTCGCGACGAACGCTACCACAAAGACGATGAGAACGAGGAAGCCGGGCTATGAGCAACGCAATCGACTTCCTGACAAGCCTGCCCGGGCCGCTCGCCGATCTTACGGCAATTCACCCGACATCGGGCAAGATCATCGGGCACTCGTTCGATAAGGCCAACCGCGCCGAATGCGAAGATTGGATCACGGCCGCGACCGCTAGAGGATATGGCGTCTATTTCAACGTCAACGGACTAGACATCAAGCTCACCAAAGAACGGCCGAAGGCGAAAACCTCCGACGTGACAGTGTGCAATGCGTTTCACGTTGACGCCGACGTGTCCAAAGACATCGCCCCGGCCGAATTCGCCGCCGCTAAGGCCGAACTGTTGCGCAGTATTCGCGGCATGAACCGACCGCCGACGATCATCATTGATAGCGGCAACGGGTTTGGATTGTTTTGGATGCTTCGCAAGCCCGTCAAGGTGACGGACGCGAACCGCGACCAGCTAACCGGCATCAATATCGCGCTCCGCGACAGCGTGCCGGGCGCCGCCGATGCTTGCCAGAACCTCGACCGGGTTATGCGCGTTCCCTACACGACTAATTTTCCGAACGCCACGAAGATAAAGCGCGGCCGTGTCGAGGTGCAGACTGATCTTATAACGCCCGAATGGGCCGACATGGGCGCATTCTACAGCGTCGAGGATTTTGAGGCGGCGCCGCCGGTCGAGACCGAACCGGAGGAGACAGTCGAGGCAATCGACATCCCCGATAGTGTGGACATGACGCGCCTCGACGCAGGTTTTACAAAAGAGATTGTCGAAGGCGTAGGATCGGAAAAGCACGGCGACAGTTCGCGCTCCGCCTTTGCGTTCTATGTGGCGAGCGATTTGATCCGGCTAGGTTTCACCGATGGTGAAATCGTTTGGGTTTTGACTAACCCCTACTTCAAAGTGAGCGATCACGTCCTCGACCAAAAGCAGCGGACGGCGGATCAAACGGCAATGCGGATCATCCGCGAAGCTCGGGCGCGTGGCGCCGTTCGCGCGCCGACAGCGGAGGAGGTTTTCGCCGCCGATCCGCCCGATGAGATAACGCCCGACCAAATCAAACCCTTTGCAGCCAACGTCAAGCCCGCGATTAAACTACAGGGCGGCGAACTGCCAAAGATCGTGCGCCGTGTCCAAAAGCATCTGGTCGCGGCGGCATCGAAGCCCGGTGCAAAGACCAGCGATCAAATCTTCCAACGTGGCGGCGAACTTGTGCATCTGAGCCGCAATAAGCTCAAACCGCGCAAGCCCGGCGAGACCGTTGATAAGGACTGGCACGTCGAGGATGCCCTTATAATCAAGCGCGCCACTCGCGGATGGCTCACCGACCGCGCTATGCGTGCCATTGACTTCTACGTCGAGGACATCAAGGGCAAACAAGATAAAGTTGACGCGCCCGCCCGCGTGATCGACACGCTAGGCGAAATCGGGACTAGCTGGAATTTCCCGGTGCTTAAGGCGACCGTCGAGACACCGACCCTGCGCTCCGATGGCTCGGTGCTCGAAAAGTTTGGCTATGATCCGCAGAGCCGCTTGTTTTTGGACACAGGCGGAATTGAATTCCCGCCGATCAAAGATAAGCCGACGCGTGACGATGCACTCGCGGCGCTGGCAATCCTCCTCGACCCGCTGCAAGATTTTCAATTCAAAGACGATGACGGCATCGCGGGATTGTCCCGTGCCGTTCAATTGTCGGCGATGCTTACCGCTTGCGTGCGCCGATCAATGCCCTACGCGCCCGCCTATGGCTTCGACGGCAACGATGTGAGCGCAGGCAAGACGCAACTCGCGCAAATCAACTCGATCATGGCAACCGGCCGACGCACGGGCGATAGGCCGTTTACGAATGACGCCGACGAACAGCGCAAACTCTTGTCCGCTGCATTCGCCGCAGGCGACGCCGTGTTGCTATTCGACAATTTGGAGACTGAGATTTCAGGCGGGCCGTTGTGCTCCGCGATCACCGACGCGGAAATCACGACACGGCGCCTAGGCGGCAACAGCGCAGCGGACCAAATCACGGCGCCGACGAATGCGCTCATGATGTTTACGGGCAACGGGCTCATCGCATCGGGCGACATGACCGACCGCGTGCTCATCACCAAACTATTTATTGGACCCCGGTTTGACGCGGGGCGGTTCAAATATAAGAACCTCGACGCTCATCTAATAAAGAACCGGCCGGTGCTGGTCGCCGCCGCGCTGACGATCATTCGCGCCTATCTCGCGGCGGATTGTCCAAAGGTATCGGCTAGAGGTTCGCGCTATCCCGACTGGCAGCGGTTCGCCTCCGACCCGCTAGTGTGGCTCGGGCAACCCGATCCGGTGTTGTCGTTTGACCGCGCCGTCAAATCTGATCCGGTGCGCGAGAACTTTGCGCCAGTGCTTCGCGGTTGGCTTAAGCTCGACAAGCCGGAGGCGTGGCGCAGCACGGCCGCGCTACTTGGCGCCGCCAACATCGCGCAAGCAATCGCCGACGCGCGGGCCGTCACGCTTGGCAGTCTGACACCGCGCAACGCCTCCGAATATCTCAAGGGCATGGTCGAGAAAACCGTCGAAGGCTATCGAGTGGAAAAGGCCGGAGGCACGCTCAAGCACGCAACCACATGGCGCATTGTGAGGGTTTGACGTTGCGGCATTTGCGGCATTTCGGGCGCCGCGACCCCCTATTATTTTTGCCCCTTAGTAGTATCGAACAGTAACCACCTCCTCAAAAACTGCTATGGTCTATGAGAGGAAATGCCGCAAATGCCGCACTGAGCTTCTAGGCTTGGACTGCGGATCGGCGGCAATTGCCGCATGTCGAAGCGTGTTGCAAACCCTTGATTGGACTTTGTGATCGGCCGAATGGCGAAAGATCGCATTGCGGCAATTGCGGTATAAAAGGGTAACCCAGACACAAAGGGTAACCAACTCGACCACATCGCCCGGATCGGCCGATCAGGTCCGAGTTAACCATACTCTTTAACCACGTTGAACCCCGCCCCGCGTCACGCGCATGGTCAATCCCACTTCATTCTTTTTAGCTCTATTAACCATAGTGGGCGCCGAATGGTGGCCCTCGGGCGTCAGGGTTAATTCGTTATCTTGACGTGCGTTTACCTCTGGCGCAACCTGTGCTATATCGGGAATTCTGTTCTTTTTCGTGCGCATAATTCCCCTTATGGAATGTCTCGACGCGACCTGTAGGAACAAAGGAACGTCAAGGGAACAGTCAATTCCTAACGCGCGTCAAGGTTGCGAATTAACGTTAACGCACGCATCCCCCGCCGAATGGTCGAGGCCCGGGCGCGAGCGACGCGACGCGCGGTCGCGGCGCGCAAACGTCGTCGAGGCGCCGCACGCGTCGAGGCGCGGCAACGTCGTCGAGGCGCGGCACGCTGCGCGACGCGGCGAGGCTCATTAGCCACGGTGACCATGGCGACCCGGCGCGAGGCTCCATTTAGATGGCGACCATGGCGCGGGGAGTGGGCGCGCGAGATATGCCGTAGGTTTGCAAACCACCCCCTTCGGCAAAGTGCCCCCAAGGTGCCCCTCACGCCGCGCTCGCTTCACTGATCCGCATTGCGGTTTTTCACTGCAAAGAAAAAATCGAAAAACACTCCCCCGTCTGTTACGCTCGCCGACGACATGCCCGATGATGACGATAAGCCCGCGCCGATCCCGTTCGTTGTAGACGTGACGGTTGATCGAACGCGCGTGCAAGTGACGCTGCTGCTAAAGCCCGGCACTGCGGCGACCGTCGCGAGAACAAAGACTACGACCGATCCGGTAGAGCGCAAATCAGATAGTTAAAATTGGGGTTCGTTCTTTTTCGCGTTTTGTTGTTCTTTCCTTGGCGTGTGATTTGCGCTATTGTGCGCGCAGTCCCCAAAGGGCTGCCTGTCAGACGCCGGTCAATCCAAACCGCCTTGCGCAGTAAGTGCGCACCGGGACCGGGGGTTGGTGGAATAACCCTGCAAGGCGCTCCCGCTGGCCGTCCCCTCGACCACGGATACATGAGCCGAAGCACACGAGAGGCAAGGGTCAACCGCAAGGTGGACCCATGCGTGCTGTTGAGCGACCTATTCCCCGCCGTGGCCTCTCACGTGTAGAGGCCGCAGCCTACATCGGCGTAAGCCCCTCGAAATTCGATGAACTGCGTAAGGCCAACCGTATTGCGCGGGTGAGGCCGACTGGGGCGCTGATACACGGCGATCCACAAGGCTGTCTTGACAGAAATATAGATCGTAATTTACGCTATTTTCTGGCAGGACACTGAACGTGTCGAAAGCAATTCTAACAACGGCATTCGTTCGCCACAGCGCTTGCCCTCCAGGCGCTCGAAAGATCGATTTTTTCGACGTGAGCTTTCCGGGCTTTATGCTCGAAGTCAGATCATCCGGCGGCAGGACTTTTTATCAACGCTATCGCGATGATCGCGGTCGCGAGCGTCAGTTCAAGATCGGCTCGGCGGGCGTGCTGACGGTTTCGCA
>Ga0209517_10008434_pt1 | contig 12066 bp, 11 predicted proteins | sample PeaSoiMetSII2010_FD_187695 | JGI IMG/M metagenome (GOLD analysis project Ga0209517, IMG submission 187695) | Peat soil microbial communities from Weissenstadt, Germany - SII-2010 (SPAdes) (version 2) | ecosystem: Environmental > Terrestrial > Soil > Wetlands > Peat | place: Germany...
GGTCCCGGACTGGCCGATTTCCTTTGCATCGCTGCTGGCGATGATGTGCGGCTGGCCCTGGCCATCGAGCGCGTAGATGCGGAGGGTCAGGATGCGCGGTTGTTGTTGCATGGTGCTGTTCACCAGCGTCTGCGCCGCCGGCACGCGCGGCTTGTAATCAATCGTCGTGTCGTCGAAATAACTTACGGCGTCCGCCATGGTCCAGAAACCGATTTTGCCCGAGGCGAACGTGGGTGGAACGTGCAACGGCATGGACAAGGCATCGTCCAGCCGGCAGTTGATTTGAACGCCTTCGCACTCGACGGTCAGCGTGTGCCAGACGCCGACGGCGATATTCGTGCCCAGGGTGAAAGGATCCGCGAACTGGCCGTTGACCATTTTGTAAAAGCGCAGGTTTTGCCTCAGCGCGCTGGCGCGGACGACGTAAAAGTTCGACGCGTTCTGGAACCGGAACACAATGCCCGCCATCTGTTCCACGGTGCCGCTGACGATTTTGAACCGCGTCGTGAGCTTGAAATTATCGAACGCCTCGCCGTCGTAAACCAGCAGGGGAAACCGGTTGTCGTCGGGGTCCTGGCTCACTTGCGCGAGGACGGAATGGCGGGCGACGATGGGTGTCTTGCCGTTGAACGCCGGGAGCAACGACGGCACTTCATCCTCGACGACCTTCCATTCGCCCGGCTGTCCGCTGCCGGCCAGCGCGCGGTGAAAGCCGGCCGGCGTCTGGCCGGTCGCAAAATCGCTGAAAACAATTTTGATTTCGGCGCCGAAAACGGGAACGGCCAGACCCAGGCAGAGGCAGAAAACGAAATGTCGCATCGGGCGGAGCTTAACAAACATCGCGCCGGCGACAAGCCTGTGCGCGGATAAAGCAGCCGCCCGGTTACGGTGCAAAAACCGCCGTGTAACCCGCCATGTAACAAACCCGTCTAAGATGACGATTATGAAAAAATCAATTCCGACAAGATTGTTGCTGATTGCCGCCAGCCTGTCATTGCTGGCCGGTTGTGTGGTTTATCAACAACAACCCGCCGTCGTAGCTGCGCCGCCGCCACAAGCCGAAATCGTAACCGCCGCGCCCGGCCCGGTGGCGATTTGGTACTGGATTCCGGGGGAATGGGTATGGCGCGGTCAATGGGTCTGGGTCGGAGGCCGCTGGGCGGCGCGTCCGCATCCGGGAGCGGTGTGGGTGCACGGCGGCTGGGGTTGGCACGGTCATCACCGCGTTTGGGTCGAAGCGCATTGGCGCTAAATTGCCGCCAATCAAATTCAGCGGAGCGACGGGATTTTTCCGAGGCGGCGCGGAGCTTTACCAATTCCCTCGCTCATTCTATGGCACGGATTGGCTGCCAGAGGCAGGGCTCGACCTGAGCCTTTGGATCCAGTATCTGCCACGTAACGTGCTGTCGCTACGAGGAATCCAGTCGTGCCAAGTATTACAAGGCATTTTGGCGACGAGCAAGAACAACTTGTCAGTATCCGTTAACTGACCCTCCACTATTCTTTCACAATTTTTCAGTATCATTTTGCCGGAGCTTTTGCTGGAAGGGAGAACAAGAACTCAACCATCGACCCGGGGATTTACGCGAAGGCGCGATAACTAAAGCTGTATTTTGGAAAACAAGTAGCTGCCCAACACCACCAGGAGCGCAGCGACAACGGTGAGCACGGCAAAATCCGTCATCAACCCGAAGTGGCCGACGCCGATAAGCGATTGCCGCAAGCCATCCACGCCATAGGAAAGCGGGTTGATGCAGACGACGATGGCCAGCGGTCTCGGCAAGTTCACCAGCGGAAATATGGCGCCCGACAAAAGAAAGAGCGGCAGAATCAGAAAGCTGACCACCAATTGAAACGCCTGCATATCATGCAATGTCGAGCCGATCACCGATCCTAACGCGGTGAACAGCACGGCGGTGATGGCCATGAACAGAAAGGTTTCGGGAAACGCGCCGACGTTGTGGCAACGGAAACCGGCAAGGAAACAAACGGCAAGAAAAAGCGTTCCCTGAAGGACGGCGACCGTTGCGCTACCCAAAATGCGGCCCAGGATGATCCACACCCGCGGCACCGGCGCGACGAGCGTTTCCTTCAAAAAGCCGAATTGCCGGTCCATGAGCAAATCAATCCCGGAGAAAACGGACGTGAACAAAATGGTCATGCCGATCAAACCCGGCGTGACAAACTGAATATAGCTGCCCATGCCGGCTTGTTTGAAAACCGGGCTGAGGCCGTAGCCCATGGCGAGAAGGTAAATCAGCGGCTGGGCCAGGGAAGAAATGATCCGGGCGCGGGAACGAAGGTATCGCTTCAATTGCCGCAGCCAAAGGATGTAAATCACACTCATAAATCATCTTCGTCTCCAGACTCTGGCCATCTGACGCATCCGGTCGGCGGGCCTGACTTCTTCTTCGCGGATGGTCGAGCCGGTTAATTTCAGGAATGCCTGCTCCAACGATTCCGCGCCGGTTTGTTGCTTCAATTCCTGGGGCGTGCCTTGGGCAACAATCCGGCCATGGTCAATAACGGCGACGCGCTGGGCCACGCGCTCGGCTTCCTCCATGTAATGTGTCGTCAGAAACACGGTGACATGCTCCTCCGCGTTGAGCTTCCTGACCCGACTCCAGAGTTGGTTGCGGGTTTGCGGGTCCAGTCCGAGCGTGGGTTCGTCCAGAAACAGTATTCTCGGCGTGTGCAGCAGTCCGCGGGCGATTTCCAGCCGCCGCCGCATGCCGCCGGAAAACCGCTTCACCGGTTCCTTTCGACGGTCCCAAAGTTCAAACAGGTTGAGCAGCTTTTCCGTCCGTTCAGCACGAACCCGCCGTGGAACTTTGTAGAGCGCCCCGTGCATTTCCATGTTTTCCCACGCGGTCAACTCGTCGTCCAGGCTTGGGTCTTGAAATACGATTCCAAAGAGCTTGCGGACTTCGTTCGGGTGTCGTTCGGGATTGAGCCCGTTTAATTCAATCGTGCCGCTGGTGGGCTTCAGCAGCGTCGTCAGCATTTTAATTGTGGTCGTCTTGCCCGCGCCGTTCGGCCCCAGAAACGCCACAATTTCGCCTTGCTGGATTTCAAAAGAAATGTCCTGCACGGCGGCAAATGTGCCGAACATTTTGGTCAGATTTTGAACACGAATCATGAAGCGAAGTTGTTTGAAATTATTATGCCGAGGACTTTATTCCAGCCGCAGCAAATGCGACGAGTCGTTGGATGAGTCCGTCCGCATCCAGTCTCTTTCGCAGACTGCCAGGCAGCGAATCCTCCTTGCTCGAGATGAGCAACGCGTGAAGCAAACCGCCGGATACGAAGATCAGCCGCCAGAGCAGTTCTTCCCGGGGCAGTTCCGGGAGAGCGCGCGCGAAGGCCGCCGCAAAACGGGCCATCATCGCTTGGAATTGCGTCCGGATAAGGTGCTCAATCTCGGGGTTTGGCTCGCTGTGGCATCGGGCCATGAGCCGCATGAACGTCGTGTTCCTCTTGCCGGCGGCAAAACTCCCTTCGACCGCCGGGCGAATCATCGCTTCCAGCAGCGCTTCAACCGCAGGCGGCTTGCCGCGGGACTTGCGTTCCGCCTCGTCCAGCATTGCCAACCGCCGCTGATTCAACGGTTCGATCCGCCGGTTGAACACCGCTTCAATCAATTTCTGTTTCGTGCCAAAGTGGTAATTGATGGCTCCCAGGTTCACTTCCGCCGCCACGGTGATGTCCCGGATGGACGTGGCTTCCAGGCCGCGCTCGGCGAAAAGCCGTTCCGCCGTGTCGAGAATCTTCTCCTTGGTGGCGGCGAGAGTGTGCTCCGCGTTTTCCGGCGTCGTAATTGTTTTCGCAAAACGATTCTGTTTGCTGTTCGTCTTCATTCGTATCGAAGGGCGTCAATGGGGTTGAGCAGGGCCGCTTTGCGCGCCGGATAAAACCCGAAGAAAATTCCGACGGCACAGCTCACGCCAAAAGCCAGGATGATGGAGCCGGTGGAAACAATGGGGACGAAGCTGGTGAAGCGGCCCACAAGGTTTGAGGCGCCAACGCCGAGCAGCACGCCAATCGTGCCGCCCAGCAGACTAAGCGTGATGGCTTCGATGAGAAATTGCAGCAAAATGTCGGCCGGTTGCGCGCCGACCGCAATGCGGATGCCGATCTCCCGCGTGCGTTCGGTCACGCTCACCAGCATGATGTTCATGATGCCGATGCCGCCGACCAGCAGCGAAATGCCGCCAATGGCTCCCAGCAGCAACGTGATAATGGTGGAGACGGAACTTACGGTGTCGGCAATTTCCTTTTGGTTGAAGATGCTGAAGTCATTGTCCCGGCCGGCCGGCAGGCGATGCCGTTGCCGCAGCAGGCTGGTGATTTGTTGCTCCGCCGCGTCCATCCGGTCCGAGCCGGAAATCTGGACGTTGATGGAACGCAGATATTTGTCGCCGGTGAGCAGTCTCATCGCCGTGGTGTAGGGAACAATGATGCGGTCGTCCTGGCTCTGGCCGCCCATGCCGGTGCCTTTGCTTTCGAGCAGGCCGATAATCACAAAGGGCATGTTCTTGATGCGCACGGTCTGGCCGACGGGGTTGAGCGGGCCGAAAAGTTCGTGCGCGGTTTCGGAACCGATGACGGCGACCTTGGCCCCGCTGCGGATGTCGCGCGCCGTGAACATCGAGCCGGCGGTGAGCTTCCAATCGCGGATTTTCAAATATTCGGGAGATTCGCCGGCAATGGTGGTTGACCAGTTGCGACCGTTGGCGATGGCCTGGGCCGAGGTGGTGTCTTCCGGGCTGACGGCCACGACGTCGGGCACTTCCCGGCTGATGGCGTCGGCGTCGTCGAGCGTGAGGGCGCTGGCGCTACCAAGACCGGAGTTTACGCCACCGGCACGCCGGCTGCCAGCGAAAATTGTCAGCAAATTCTGGCCGAGGGAGGAAATTTGTGATTCGATGCGCGCCTGCGCGCCATTGCCCAGGGCCACCATCGCCACGACCGAGGCGACGCCAATGATGATGCCCAGCGCGGTAAGGCTGGAGCGCAGTTTGTTGCGGCGCAACGCGCGCAACGCGATCATCGCCGTCAAGAGGAACTGGCGTAAAAGTGTTCGGAGGTAATCCAGAGGGTTCATGGCTCAAGCGAGTTTGGCTTTTTGTTCGGCCCGATCCAGCGCGGCGCGTTGCTCCCGGGCAACGCGGCGGTTTTCGTTCCGGGTGTCGCTGATCACCTGACCGTCGCGCATGACGACGATTCGCTTGCAATAGGCGGCAATGTCCAGCTCATGCGTGACCATCAGTATGGTGATGCCCGCATCATTCAATGTCTGGAAAATGCCCATGATTTCAATACTGGTGCGCGTGTCCAGATTGCCGGTCGGTTCATCGGCCAGCAGCAGTTCGGGCGAGTTCACCAGGGCGCGGGCAATGGCGATGCGCTGCTGCTGGCCGCCGGAAAGCTGGTTCGGATGATGATGCCGCCGGTCGGCAAGGCCGACTTTTTCCAAAGCTTGCGTGGCTCGTTGACGGGTGGCGCGCAGAGGCGCCAGCGGCTTGCTGTAAAACATCGGCAGTTCGACGTTTTCCAGGGCGGACGTTCGGGCCAGCAGGTTGAAACTTTGGAAAATGAAACCGAGTTTCTTGTTTCGCAGACGCGCCAGTTGCCTGCGGTTCATGCCGGCAACCGCCGCGCCGTCCAGCAAATAACTTCCGCTGGTGGGCTGGTCGAGGCAACCCAGCATGTTCATCAGCGTGGATTTGCCAGAACCGCTCGCGCCCATGACGGCCACGAAGTCGCCCCGCTGGATTTCCAGAGTGACATCGCACACGGCCTTCAACTCGACTTCGCCGGTGTAATAGGTCTTGGTGAGGTCGCGGAGTTGGATGATTGGCGCGTTGAGCATGGCGTGCTTCCCGGGTTTACTGCGGCGGCGGGGGGCCAAAGTTGTTCCCGGTTGCCGCGCCAAGCGTCGCAGTGACCACCGCCCCGCCCTGGCTCAAGCCGTCGAGAATTTCGGTGTTCAAGCCGTCAGTGATGCCAGCCTTGATAATCACCGGCTTCAGCTTTTTCCCATCGGCACTGGTGATGTAAACGAGCCGCTCGTCCGGCTTCAATTTTGCGGGAGGCGTTCCTTCGTAACTGGCACCAGTTGGCGGCGTGTAGCGGAGGGCGGCATTGGGAATTTGCAAGGCGCTGGTGCGCTGGGCAACCAGGATGGAAATGTCCGCCGTCATGCCTGGAAATAATTTCTGATCCGGGTTGTCCACAGAAATAATAGTTTCGTAGGTGACAACATTCTGCGTCGTCGTGGGCGATTTGCGCACCTGCGTCACTGCGCCGTGAAACACGTCGTCGGGAAAGGCGTCCACGGTGAAGTCCACCGGCTGGCCGACCTTGACCTGGCCGATGTCCGCCTCGGAAACATCGGCGGTGATGTTCATTTTGGAGAGGTCCTGAACAATGGTGAACAGCACCGGCGTATTCATGGCCGCGTTCACAGTTTGGCCCACGTCCACTTTGCGCGAGATCACAACGCCGCTTACGGGCGCGGTGATTATGCAGTAACCGAGATTGGCCTGTGCGTTGTCCAGCGCGCCTTGTTGGATGGCGACAGCCGCCTCGGCCTCGTGCAGCGTTGCGACGGCGGTGTCGTAGTCCGAACCGGAAATCAGCTTGTTGGTGAACATCTGGCTGTCGCGGGCGATTTCGGCTTGTTGCAATTCCAGATTGGCCTTGCTGTTGGCCAGCTGGGCGGCGGCTTGTTTGGCCATCGCCTCGTAGGTGCGGGGATCAATCTGCGCCAGCAACTGCCCGTTGGTCACCGTCGAATTGTAATCCACGTAAAGCTTGCTGATCTGGCCCGAAACCTGGCAGCCCACGTCCACGCTGACGACCGCGCTCAACGAGCCGCTGGCCGTAACATGGGCCACGATTTGGCCGCGCGAGACGGGCGCCGTTTCGTAGCGAACGACGCCGCCAGACCGCCTGCAGCCCGCGAAAACCACAATGAGCAGCGCGGCGAAAAGCAAGAGGCGCGGCGCCGCCGTAATATTCCGGATGAAAGCGGCTTCCTGACCGCGCCCGGCAAAGAACCGTTCCGCCGTGTCAGGAATCCCGCCACCGGTGTCGGTCAAAGCGTATTCCGCGTAATCCGGTTTTGAAACCATCCTGGCACTTGATTCATTCATACGTTTGTATGATTCATACAACTGTATGAATTGGCTGTCAATTTCTATTTTTAGCGAGTTTCCGTTTTTGTTCCGTGGCAATCACCGAAGACGTGTGCAAATACGCTGCTGAACAAGGCATGAGCGAGGAAGAAGCGATCAAACACGTCATGGAAGGAAAGACGAAAGAGTTCGTCGAAAGAAACGCAGAGGTTTGCGAAGCAGGTTAAACGAGGGAAGCATCATGCAACGAAAGCCGGTTGTGCCAACCGTAAGTGAACAGCTTCAAACATCATGTTTGCGGCAAATTCAGCCGATGGTTGCGTTGGATTTGCTTCCGCCACTCATTCATCACCCGTGCCTGCTCCGCGTAGTCCGGCCACTTTGCCACTGCGGCGCGCACTTCCTCGACGATGGCCTCGGCCCGCCCGCGTTTCATCAGGGCGCTTTTGGCGCAAGCACGGAAGTCGGCCAGTGTGAATCCGTCGCGCTTTCCATTCATGGTCATCTGGTGCGTTGCGGTCCAGTCGCCGGTTGGGTTGTAACTGTAAGTTACGTCGAAAGCGGGTGTGAGTGACCAGTGTCCGGCCTTGTCCATCAGGAAGGCGATGTTTTTGACGTGATCGTCCTGGTTACGCGCGATGATGTTGAACGTCATCCGCCGGAACTGTTCTTCCACCGCTTCCATCGGCAGGTTCAACTGACGAATAACCAGCAGCGCCTGCTCATAAGCATACGCGCCTGCGTGGTTGAAATCGAAATGGGCCAGGGCGCACAATGACTGCATGTGCAATTTCTCACCGCCTTCAAGCCGGTCAAAGCGTTTGGCCATGAAATGTCGCCGCCCGTTTTCTTCCAGCAAACGGCACTCGCTCATGGTCACACCCGCTGCCTTCGCCATCAGGGAATAGGCGTATTCAATCGCGCCATAACCCTTTGGGTCTTCAAGTTCCTTGTCCTGGTTGCCCGCCACGCCGTCAAATTTCAGCAGCCAGTAATCAAATCCCTTTCCCGCCGTAATCTGCCCCGAACGAACTTCGTTTGTCTCCCGGTTCCAAGCGATGATCGCCTTCGCCCGCGCGCCACCGGCGGAGGTGCCGACGCGCAAGATGTCGTTCAAAGCGTTTTTCCTGCTCGCGCTGGCAAAGGTGGTTTTCAGATTTTTGCGGTGGCTAAGAACTTCCGACGCCAGTTTGACCAGGGCATCAATCTCAATCTTCTTCGCCCGCTGCGGTTTTGGCCCCAATGCCGGCACGAACTCCAGCGCCCCCATGCCGCGCGCCCCGACATAGCAAAGCCGTTCCACCGCGTTGAAACTGCCGGGTGTCCGGCCCTGTGTCGCCAGCCATGCATCAATCAAGGTATTGCCGAACCTGTCCGGCAACGAATCGGCCAGCAGGCCCGGCAAGCCATGAAATGTATTTTGGGGCAAATCCGGGAAAACATATACACGATCACCGAGGGGCATTGTTATTGGCGAAACTTCAATCCCGCTCCGGGCGAACACCGGGTCATACTGAAACGCCGCGAACTGTCCTCCGTCTTCCAGCGAGACCGCTCCAATGGTCCGGCCCCATAGTTTAACCTCGGCCAGCGTCATGGTTCATCTCCCCATTGCCATTTTTTAGTTGAAGGTTTGGTTGCCTTGATTGCGGAGGCACGCTGACGCCTTTTGCCGCGCAGCTTCAATTGTGCGACCGGGCCGGGCACCGGTTCCGGGATGAGCATATCGAATTGCTCAATCACATCGAGCACACGGCATACGCGAATGAAGCCTGACAACTGCGTTGCCACTGCTCCTGATTCCAACCGCTCCACCGTACGCTTCGAGACCCCGGCCTGTTCCGCCAGTTGTGCCTGCGTCAGATTGCGCTCCAGCCGGATTTTGGCCAGCCGTCCACCCAGTTCAGCGAGAATCGCTTCATCTGTGGCTTGTTTGGTTATTTTCATAACACGTCTTTTATGGCGAATTAGACCGAAAATGTCAATCAAATCGTCACAAAAGGCGAATATAATTTATTGTAGCAACTCGCCATTTTGGGCGAATACCTTTCGCCAAGGCATGTATTTCGCCACATTGGGCGACTGCGTGATTGGAGCGCGGACCCGCCCGCAAGCGAGCGGCGAGGCGGAGAGCAGCGCAGCCCGCGCGAGCCTTCGGGCGGGTCGGCGCGCACCGGGGGCGCGACACGAGAACGCCGTCACGGTTTTCTGCCGGCGTTTTGGTGTCGCGCAGGGAAGCGATATGGCAAATCATTTTGCCGGGCTGTTGCACAGCCAGTATTTCGTTTTCATAGACACCTTTCAGCATAGGTGTCTCCGAGTTTTTTGCTTAACGAGCAGTGGGCGGGTAGCAGCGGGATTGTCGCAGAATAGTGCCGTATTCATTGGTCGGCATCCCGTTTACTGCACGTTTCACTACACACTTTGGCATTTTTTGCCGTCTGCCGACTGAAGCTGCCGTTGTCCACCAACGACTTGTTAAGTTGGCTCCAGAGGCAGGGCTCGAACCTGCAACCCGCCGGTTAACAGCCGGCTGCTCTACCATTGAGCTACTCTGGAACCCAAGCGGACGCGCAATTTACAGATCGCCTTCCGCAGCGTCAAACGGATTCCATCATGCGCGCTGGCAATGCGGACAATAAAACGTGCTCCGCGCGGCCTGGATGATACGTTTGATCGGCCGGCCACAATTCGGGCAAGGCTGTCCCTCACGGTCATAAACCCGCAGGCGTTCCTCGTAAAAATCCGGGGCGCCCGGCGCACGGCCAAAATAAAACAGGCCGCCCGACTTGTTCCCGCCCAAATTCAGCGGGACGGTGCTGCCCAGTTTAATCGCTTCGGCCAGCACCGCGCGAATGGCGAGCCGAAGCTGCCGGATTTGTGTCATCGTCAGTTTGTTCGCTGCCAATCCCGGTGAAATGCGCGCGCGAAACAGCGCTTCGCTCGCGTAAATGTTTCCGACCCCGGCAACGAGTTTCTGATCGAGTAATTTGACTTTGATCGCCTGCCGCGAGCGCTCCAGCGATTGTGCGAAGGTCTCCGCCCCGAACTCAGCGTCCAATGGCTCCGGGCCCAATCGGGTCACAGCGGAAGTGTCCAGCGTCAATCGGCCAAAATAGCGGGTGTCTTCGTAAATCAAATTGCTTGCGCCCAAATCAAGCGCCACCGCAGTGTGTTTGGGCAAGCGCCGGCCTTTGGGCGCCAGAAAAATCCGGCCCGTCATGCCCAGATGCCCCAGCAGGGAAATGGATCTGCCACCCGTTTTTGCGCGAAGTCGAAACAGGAGATATTTGCCGCGTCGCGACAGGCCGTTGAATTCTGCGCCCGGCAAGGTCCGGCGAAATTTTCGCGGCAGGGTCGGCAACAGCACTTTTGCACGGCGCACTGTCACGGCACGTATGGTTTTGCCATGAATCAACGGACGCAAATGGCGCGCGAGCACTTCAACTTCTGGAAGTTCAGGCATAAACGGCTTCGTCACGACGGCGTCTGGCCGCTGGTTGCCTGATGGCGCAACAACGTCAGCACTTCTTCATCGGTCGTCTCATCAAATTCCACGTAATACTGGCCCACCGCGCCAAAGTCGGGGTCCACCATCAACGCCACGACCTCGTCGGCCACGGGCGCCAGCCTTTCAACCGCGCCGGTGGAAGCCACCGGCGTGGCGACGACAATGCTCCGCGCCTTCTGCCGTTTGGCTGACAGCACGGCGGCTTCGGCAGTTGCGCCGGTCGCCAGTCCGTCGTCCACGAGCAAAATGGTTTTACCTTCGAGAATCGGCGCGGTTGTCGTGTGAAAGCGCGCACGGTAGGCTTGCAAGCGCGCAGTTTCCTCTTTAATCACCTCGTCCAGTTGAAAACGAACCATCGGATTTTTCCCGACGGAAGTTTCGTCGAGGACAACGACATCCGGTTCGGCGAGCGCGCCGACGGCAAATTCGCGGTGCCACGGATGTCCGATTTTGCGGACCATCAGCGCATCCAGCGGGCAGTTCAGCAGACGCGCCACTTCCGCAGCCACCACCACCCCGCCGCGCGGCAGACCGAGCACGAGATCAGCCCCGGTGCCCAACTTTTGCAGACGTTGTCCGAGTTGCCGCCCCGCATCCTGTCGCGAAGCGAAACGCATGAACCAACGATTCGATTGTCCAAGCAGAAATGCAAACTAAATCGTGGCATTGTTCAACTTCAAAAATGCTTGAAAACGGTGTTGAGCGTATGAAGACCATAATAGAAACGGGGTTTTGACCGTGAGCGCATCGGCAAATTCACTTCTTCTGGTTCAGACGCAACCGGCCTGCTGGCTTGGACGTCTCGACCAATGTTGTTCGATGATGGTCGTCGCGGGGCAGGTGCAACACGTTGCGTGCGGCGCGGCGCGTCAGCCCCACCGGCAACACCAGCAAATCGGGGTGGCATCGATGCTTGACATGAATGAGACATCGGAGTAGCGTGAACCACCCATGAAAAATCCTGAACACAACTCCTGTTGCAGGTCCTCTTCCAAAGAAACGGGGAAGGGTTTTACTTTAATCGAACTATTGGTTGTTATCGCGATCATCGCCGTACTTGCCGCGATGCTTCTGCCGGCTTTGGCCGGTGCCAAACTGAGGGCGCAAGGGATCTCCTGTATCAACAACATGAAACAGTTGCAAGGGGCCAGCATCGTTTACGCGGGTGACTATAACGATTATTTGCCAAAAAACGTCCCGCTGGCGCCACAAAATGGCGGCGATTCGACCACGGGCAAACCGTGTTGGGTGGATGGCACCATTTCCTCTTCCCTCGGATATCCTATCTCCGAGAACCCAGTTGGATGTGCAACCAATCCCTTTTACCTTGGAGTGATTGTGGATAATAATTCTAAAGTAACGTTAATCGGTTCCATAGGACCTTATGTAAAAATGGCGGGAGTGTATCATTGCCCC
>Ga0209517_10008436_pt1 | contig 12065 bp, 8 predicted proteins | sample PeaSoiMetSII2010_FD_187695 | JGI IMG/M metagenome (GOLD analysis project Ga0209517, IMG submission 187695) | Peat soil microbial communities from Weissenstadt, Germany - SII-2010 (SPAdes) (version 2) | ecosystem: Environmental > Terrestrial > Soil > Wetlands > Peat | place: Germany: Weissenstadt...
TCCCTCCTGCCCTCTAACAAGACACGTGGCCTCAAAGCCGTCTCCAGCCAGGCGCGACTTGTCTCAACGGTGCACAAAATGACTCAACCTCACCTCTCATAGCCCGTTCACGAATAAAGCAGGCTAGCGATCGCTACCGCTGGACATCGCACCTCTGCCGATCCCCAACGGCAGTGTGGTTCTGATAACCCTGGACACTGCGAGGCGGGAAGTCCAAGGGTTGTGGTGCCACCGGCCAATCTCCAGAAGCGCAATTGAGCGACTTAACCCCAATCGCAGGCGCGTCAGACGGAGAACTCGAGCCGCCGACTCCGCCGTGTCGTGCCCGTAGCGGCCTTCTTAGCCTCCAGTGTTAAGGCTTACGGAGTACGCGCCCGAGCTTTTGACTTATATCCGGCCAAAATTCAGCCGCGACATTGAACAAAGCCGTGTCGCCGAAGTCAATCGCCAGCCGCTGTAGACTGGGCGTAACGCCGCGGTCCTTGACAGGAAAATAGAGATTCGACGCGGCTGCGGCAAGCACCGAACCGGCCGTTGCCGAACTGAAGAAAACCATCCGACCGGAATCGGCGTGCGTGACAAAGACACGGGAGACGGCGTACACAGCACGCGCGCCAAAAGAGCCCGTACCCAGCCGGAAATAGCGCGGATCCTGGTGCAACGCCACAGTAAACAGAAAATCGCCGAAGAAACTCGATATGTTGGCATCAAGTTCCATCGATCCGAAACACTCGCTGTATCTGCCGAAGGTCTTCCCGTAACCACAAAAGCCGTCGCGAGAGGAGTGCTCCAGGGTGGCCGCCTCGCCTGCGTACAAAAGGAGGCCCCGCGGGTCATACGTCCCGTGAGCCCATTCGTCAAATTTTTCACGCGGGGTCAAGGGCTTGAATTGCGTCAGGTAAGAAACATGGAAGGCGGGCACGAAAAAGAAAATGTGTTTAGGTGAGCCCGTTTCAGCAGAAGATTCATGCTTTTGTGATTGCGGCGGATTTTGTTGATTGTCTGCCCCTGAACCGATTGATGCGAGTCGGGCACCATCGAACAGAAGGTCATTCCGTGCGCTCACGGATATTCTGCTATGGAGTCTTTGGGAATAGGATGCATCGCAATTGCGGCTAGCTACCCCTCCCGCAGTGAATAGAGAGAACCAGTTTCGGTCCATCGTCGACTCGTCCTGCTTGAACGAAAACATGACGTGACGAGAAGACAAAGCTGTGTTTTGAAAATCTTCTTCTTCAGAGCCGGAAACGAATTGATACCCCACATTGGACCTCGGCATTACTTGGCTCGTCACATTGTTGAGCGCATTCGATGGCGTAGCGGCCAACGAGGACTGCTGAGAACAGCCGCAAGCGGGGAGAGAGCAAGTGACCGCAACCAGGAAGAGGAGATGAATGCCAATCAGTGGCAAGGCATAACCCCAACGACACAGAATGCTTCCACCCGTCGAATGACGCCAGAGTCGCCCCATGAACAGGTCATTGCTCAAAAGAACCTCCGCCCCACAGGAGCCTCGCTTGCTGTCAGCAAAGGCCGGATCATAATTTTGATGCTAATTTTGATGCTCAGGTTCTATTCTTCAGTTGTTCGTCTGTTGGAGTTCCTGTCAGGCCTGGAGAGTAGGCCTAGTCACCCTGGTTTTTCAGCAGAGAAACCGCTACGATTCCCACGGCCACGTCGAGCAAAAAAGTCGAATCTTGCCCGATGCCAACGCAGGTTCAAAGTGCTACAATCTAGCCCTTGGGCGCCTAATCACAACTCATCTCAAGGCTCTCGCGGACTTTGTATGAAGACGCGCAGATGTATAATCGTGGTGCTTTTTGCTCTGGCTTCGCGTTGGGGGTGCGTCGCTGTTGCTGGAGAGAAGCCTGCGAATTCCGATGCCATTCGCCTGACCGTGCCGGCAGGCGTGCCTTTGCACGTGATTCTGGCAAAATCTGTGCCAATCAAGCACACAGGCGTGCCTGTTGAAGCAGCCGTCGTCGATCCCGTGTTCGTTTTTGACCACAAGGTAATTCCCAGCGGCAGCCAAGTCTTGGGCCGGGTTACGAAGGTGGAAAGCGCATCCCGCAAACGGAGAGGCTTAGCGATTGCCAATGGCAATTTCTCGCCTCTGCGTAAGGCGAAGGTGGACTTTGATACGCTTGTCCTCAAGGATGGTACGAAGCTCACCCTCGATACCACAGTAACCCAGGGAGCGCCGAACATGGTTCACCTCGAGGCGGGGGAGCGGGGCAAGAAAAAGGGGCGCGTGGGCCAGGCTGTTGACCAGGCTAAGCAGCAGGCAAAAGCCCGAGAGCAGGAGGCGATCACCGAGATCAAGGCCCCGGGTAGGATTCATCGCGTCGAAGCGAGACTGTGGGCTGAATTTCCTTATCACAAGCCGAAGCTCACGGCTGGCACACACTTCACGGCCGAGCTCAAGACACCGCTCGAATTTGGCACAGAAGATCCCTCGCCGAAAGAGTTGCAGAGCTTGGGCAAAGAGATCCCGCCGGGAAGCGACGTACGCGTGAGGTTGCTTACTCCCTTGAGCTCGGCGACCGACCACCAAGGGGCGCGAGTGGAAGCGGTGGTCTCCGAACCGGTCTTTTCCTCCGAACAGGAGTTGATACTTCCCGAAGGAGCGCGTCTCGAAGGCATGGTGACTCAAGCGAAGCCGGCGCGACGTTTGGGCAGGAACGGGCAGCTACGCTTTACGTTCCGGCAGATTGAGCTGGCGCACGAAGCGCCCCGTCAGGTTCATGCGACACTTCAAAGCGTCGAGGCTGCCGCGGGCGGGCACCTTGAACTCGACTCGGAGGGCGGCGCACACACAGTCACCCCTAAGACCAAGTTCATCGCACCCGCCATTGACGTCCTCTTAGCAACTTCCTCGCTCGATGGGCTCGACCCCCATAATCGCCACCGCATCGCTGAAGGAGAACCTCCTCAAGGTCCTGACCCCGGAGGTGGCTTGATCAGAGGAGGCGCGGGCCTCGGCCTGGTGGGCGCCGTGATTGGCTTCGCGGCTCGCTACCGTCCGGTCAGCGCCTGTTTCGCCTTCTACGGAGCCGGATGGTCAGTCTACAGCCACCTTCTGGCGCGCGGCAACAACGTAGTCTTCCCCAAGAATACTCCAATGGACATTCGCTTCGGCACCCACCAGGGAGGGCAGAAGACACCGCAAGCGAAGCAGCGGGCTGGTGGCTAGGGATTAGCCGGGTACCGAGGCGCAACCAGGGGCCCAGGCGGGCTTATCGGGGCCTATCTTCAGAGTCGCCGCGAACTCTGCAAGGTATCTCCAGGCCGGAATTCCCATGCGCCGATCAGAGTCATCAGACTCGCGGCGGTCGCCTGAATCTTCACGTCAAACCTCGAGTACGTCGCGGAGTGATTGAAATAACCCGGGCTGAACATTCGTGGGCTGCGTGTTTAGCAAGAAGTTCTGTAACGCCCGGAGGCTGAACGGCCCATCCGGCTTCGATATCCATTGTCCGACGAGGGGCACAATATCATTGCGGATCGACCAGTCGGCGTAGCCTCCAGCGAAAGGCGGGGCGCCGATGAGTGCGTTCAGATTGTTAGCGGCGTTCAGCACCGTCAGCAGCCCAATGCCCACGTACACGTCCTTCCATCTCTTGAGTAAGCGAACCTGAAATTTGTTGTAGGGCCCCAGAGAGGTGGGCTCAAGGTCGAACGGCGGGGTGAGTGTGTAGGTGCCCACGGAGCTGTACCCGGAGAATTGCTCAACCACCCCATACTCGATACTTACCCCGACTGCCTGGCCTGTCAGGGTAAAACCGGCACTTTCAGTCGTATTCGGATTCAACACTGGAAATACGCCTTGCTTGGTGCTGGGACTTACGATCTCCGGGAAACGGTACGCACCTGGGAAAGCCGGAGCAGCGCCGATTAACGGAATACCAGTAGGGTCGACGTGTGCGCTCAGTGTCCAGGAAGCGAGTGTCTGGCCTGTCCAGGGGCCAGGCGTCAATTCTTTCATACCGTTTTTGAGTATGTAATCGTGCACTGAATGCAAGAAACACGCAGTAGGTCCTATGACGGTTTTTGCCCAGTTCTCCGTGAGTTTTGGGTCGATAGCGGCACCTAAAGAAGCGAATGCCGACGCCACATACAAAAAGGCGGGAAGGACGTACGTATAGTTGAAAGGGTTATCCCCGGCCGGCGCCTGCTTGCCGTAGCCAAGGGATATTTGCTGGAGGATTGGCGGGGGTGGCCACGCCAAATCGGGCGAGTCCGAGTCGTCCCAAAACGTCTGATAGCCGGACGGGAAAGACCAGACGTTGGGCAGCAAAGGGGCGGCAGCGTAGTTGCACCCGTACTGCGATTCATCAGGCGGAGCCAGCGCAGCGAGCGCCGTGGAAAGACTCGTGAGTTTGTCCGTAACTTGACCGGCGGGAAGTGGCAGTTGGCCGGATAGCGATTGCAGCGACGTCTCAAATCCCGCGGCGACGCTAAGCGGGGTCTGAATCTCGGTCAGCCTCGTGTTAAGTGCGTCCGTGGCCGCTGCCTGCTCGAATTGCTGGATAAGCTGTGTCAACTGCTTTCCGAGCTTCGCCACCTCGTCTGATCCGCTTGACTGGAAAAGGCCTATCAACGTCGCGAGGAATCCGACGGCTGCGGCCGCAATGCCTAGACCTCCCGTAGCAGTCGAAAATGCGAGTGCCGCCGCGACGATACCCCCGAACCCTTGAATTAAGTCTGTATTCTGTACGCCGAGGGCTTTTAGAGCGCTCGCCACACTGCTCGTAAGATCCTTCACACCCTGCGACAAATCCTTAGCCGAGGGTTGGTTGCTCGAGGGTTGATTGCCGGTTGATGGTGTGCCCGAGGGTTGATTGCCCGCTGGTGGGTTTCCCATGGTAAGGTCCTCCTTAATGCGCCGATTTACCGGAACCGCCCGCTGGGTGAGCCCGCCGGGGGCGCAAACCAGCGTTCCGTGTCAATCGCCTTCGAGGTGGGCGCAGCTACCGGTCCTCAAAGAGACTAGCCGCGCAAGCGGCCGCCACTGCAACTCACTCTCGCGGGTTCCCGTCACTGCAAGGCGATCAGGACCGGCACTAGGCCTTGCCCAGAGCGCAAGGGGCACAACGCTTTGCCGATAACCGCCCCGAACGCCCGAGCAGGATCGCTGGCTTTCATGGCGTGGCCCAATGTCGGAGAGGTGGTGAGCAAGTCACCGATCTCTACCGCGCCGTATTGAGCATCGACCTTGCAGTAGGCTTTGCCGACAAGCGCGATCGGAACCCGCCGTCCCGCAGCATCGCGCCGGTCGAGGATCATTGCCGGCCTATATCCGCCGCCGCCGGAAACCACCCCTGCCACCTTTTTGTCATAGCTGCAGTCGCTTGGGCGCAGTGATTCACCTTGATCCAAAACCATGACCGTACCTGGTTGAACTTCCTGGGCGGTCCCGACGTTGAACTCCTCAGCGCAATCCGCGGCGCCCGCTGAAAGGACAATATCGACTCCGACGGTGAGCGTGCCGCTCACGTTCGCGTCAGAATTGATGACTACCTTCGCGTCAAAAAAGCCCCCCATCCCTCCCTGGTCGTTATGGCCGGAGATACCCGCCGCATTAGGGCTATGGCTTATCCCATGCACGCCTTCCCCGTTCTGGCTTTCGCCCCAGACACCCGGCTGTGCGCTTGCAGCCGGAGCGAGACTGAACCCGGCCACGCCCGCCCCGCCATTGAGGCTCACTCCGCGAACGCCTTCCCCGTTCTGGCTCTGACCAAGCACGCCTTGGGCGGCAGAGCCTGCTGGAGCGCTATTGAGCGCGTTCACAGCAGCCAGCTTGGTACTGCTGTCGACCGAAACGCTTGACAGCCTGAGATAGGACCCTGCCCCGGGAAGGCACTGCGGTGAAATGGTCACATCCTGGGTCGAACTTCCGATTGTGACAATAAGACCTGTGCTGGTGGAAAGGACCGGCTGCTGTGGTCGGTTTGGGTCAATTCCGATTGGGCCTGTTGGTATTGAGACCGGCATGAGACAATTCCTCCTTTTCGATTTCACCCAACATCTCTGAAGATGGGGCGAATTAATCAAATCGGTCTGTTCCCCGGGATTCTCCACGGGGACGCCTAGTTCGGATCAGCATGAAGGCACTTGCCATCTCTTGACCTTTTCATCCCTCGTCAAAGAAATCGAGCGGATTCAGGAATTACCTCGCAAGCAACGCGCAGACGTGAGATAAGGTCTGGTTCGCAATTTGTCCAGTGGTTATGACCCCGATAGCGTTATACAGTGATGTGGACCCAAAATCAAGATCATTTTGTCGCTCGCAAAAAGTTAATGTCTTCGATCCGAGCATGCGCCAGCCCAGCGCAAACGCACTCGCGCAGAATCTCCGCTCAGAAACTGAGGGGACGTGAATCCAATTTGATCAGCGTTTCTGCGGTATAGTATGCTTGTCGGCGGGCAAAACCCAAGAAAAAGACGGAACGGTTACCCTCACCGATCATAGTGATTGCGGCCTAGGGAGGCATCGATGAACCGCAAGCTGAGAGTGCCGATGGCTGCTTTGGTGGTGTTTGCGGCCAGTGCCACGGTGGCGCGACAGCGCATCTCAGCCCCGAATCCCAACTCGCCGGGCCCTTCGCTGACTATCCCCAAGCTCTGGGATGATGCGGCTATGCCGAGACTCGAATTGCCGCTCGCAAATCCCGCCGCTTCGCCGAAGCAGGCGTCCGGGGATTACTACTACAGGACTCCTGTACGGACCATCTACAAACAATACCCCGTCTACGCGCCCGGCCACAAGCCGCCAGGCTATCTGGACTGGCTGAAGCAGCAGGAACCGCAGATCGTCTGGGACGATCGAGGGCACGCTCCGCCGCTTAAGACCGAGGCAGACTGGATTCGAGCGGGCGAAATCGCGTTTGACTCGCCCATTGCCTATGGCTTTACCGGCTATGACGAAGAACCCAAATCGCTTTACGTGCGTGATCCGGAGTGGTACAAGCGCACCGGCTCTCCCGTCACAGCCAATGGCGTTTTGCCATTCTACAGCTACGTGATTCGACAAAAGGGGAAGGTTGAGATTGGTGTTCTTGCCTGTGCGACGTGTCATACCCGCATTATGCCCGAGGGCAGTGTGATCAAGGGCGCTCAGGGGAATTTCCCGTTCGACCGCGCAGCGGCCTACGAACATCGATCCGTAAACAAACTGGAGGACGCACGACTCGGCGAGCAGTTTCTTTACGGTGCGCCTTGGTTGGAACCGACTCTACCGATTCACTTCTCGGCAATGTCGCTCGAAGCAATCGCCGCTGCCCACGAGGTCGTTCCCCCGGGGGTCGTGGCCAGGCACAACTCAAATCCCTTCTATCCGCCACATGTCCCAGACCTGATCGGCGTGAAAGACCGGCGCTATCTGGATGCAACCGGTCTGCAACTGCAACGCTCGATAGTTGATCTCATGCGCTACGCAGCGTTGAATCAAGGCGCCGATTACCTTGCGAGCTACGATGGCTTTATACCTGCCGGTTTCCCCAAATTCAAAAAGCTGCCCCAGCCTGACGAGGCACCCGACCGCTACAGTGATGAGCAGCTCTACGCTGTGGCACTTTATGTCTATTCGCTCAAGCCTCCGCGCAATCCGTATAAGTTCGATGTCCTCGCCCAGCGCGGAAAGAAGGTGTTCGAGGTCGAAGGCTGCGCGGGCTGCCACACTCCCCCGCTCTACACCAATAATAAGCTGACGCTTGCCCAGGGTTTTGCACCGCCAGCTGGGGCCGAGCAGAAGTACGACATCCTCAATATTTCCGTCGGCACGGATCCCAATCTGGCGCTCAAGACACGTCGCGGTACGGGCTATTACAAAGTCCCGTCGCTCAAAGGCGTTTGGTACCGGAGCATGTTTGGGCACAGCGGCTGGTGTGCCACGCTCGAAGACTGGTTCGACCCGCGCCGCACGCGCGACGATTATGTTCCCACCGGCTTCAGGCCATACGGCACGAAAGGCTATGCCGTAAAAGGGCATGCTTTCGGGCTCGACCTCTCTGCTGAAGACAAGAAAGCATTGATCGCATATTTGAAGACACTATAGACTAGGGGGCGGATTCTACTGGATCATGCCTTGGAAAGGAGCAGATCATGCCGAGTTTGGAAGCTCAGCAAGAAATTAGTCCCTCACAAGTTATCTTGCAGATGCTAACGGGAAAGTGGGTTGCCCAGGCCGTGTCTGTGGCGGCAACGCTGGGCGTCGCGGACCTCCTCCGACACGGGCCCCAGGATGTCGCGCATCTGGCGAGAGCCACTTCCACTCATGCCGATTCGCTCTACCGTCTTCTCCGTGCGCTCGCGAGCGTCGGCATTTTTGCCGAAACGGATGGCGGCCAGTTCACCTTGACACCCATGGCTCAGTGCCTGCGAAGCGACGCCCCGGACTCGGTGGGAAACTGGGCACGGTTGCACGGCACCCCGCTCTTTTGGCGGTCCTGGGGCGAATTGCTCCACTCGGTCAAAACCGGGGAGACAGGGCTTAAACAGGCGTTCGGGATGTCTGGTCCATTCGAGTATTTATCGCAACATCCCGAGGAGGCGAGGGTGTTCAATGACGCCATGACAGATCTTGCGCGGAGCCAGAGCCCCAGCATTGCCGCCGCTTACGAGTTTGGCAGGTTCAAGAAGCTTATTGATCTCGGGGGAGGTCATGGCACGCTGCTCATGACCATCCTGCGCCGCTACCCCGGATTGCGCGGCGTCGTCTTTGATCTGCCGCAGGTCGTCACAGGTGCTAAAGCCGCGCTTGCGGCCGCCGGGCTCAGCGACCGTTGCGAAGCCATCGCGGGCGACATTTTGGAATCCGTACCTGCGGGTGCGGACGGTTACCTGACGAGGGGTGTCATTCACGGCTTCGACAAAGAGCACGCGCTGATCGTGTTAGGGAACATCCGGCGGGCTATCCAACCGGAAGGCAGGCTGCTACTGCTGGAGTTTGTAATCCCTCCCGGCAACCAGGCTTCGCTGGGCAAGCTCCTCGACCTTCAAATGCTTGTGATACCCGGCGGGCGTGAGCGCACGGAAGAAGAGTTTCGGGAACTTTTCGGAGCAGCGGGCTTCAGACTCAGCGGTATCCATCCAACAGCGACACCACAGTCGATTGTCGAGGCAATACCAGTGTGAGCTGAAAGCGGGAAGAACTCTGGCGTTCGAAGCTGGATGGAGGACTTTGATGTCGCGCGTGCCTGATGGCAGAGCGACGTAAACCGGCTGACGGCTGTCGACGGCATTATGATGAAGACTTCGACCCCTAAAACCTACACGTTGCTCGCACGGTACTACGACCAATTCTTTACGTTTCACCTGGAGTGGTATCGTCAGGCCCGGCGACTGCTGCTAGGCAAGATACTTCCTCAAGTGGACACAGCCTGCGACCTTGCTTGCGGAACCGGGACCACAGCGCTGGAGTTGGCGCGGCGTGGGGTAAAGGTCTATGGCGTCGATCTCTCTCCCACCATGCGCCGACTGGCTCGCGCCAAAGTGCGTCGTGCCGGCGTTCAGGTCACCATCATCGCAGGGGACATGCGGACCTCCCGGCTTCCAGAACCTGTGGATCTGATCACCTGCGAGTTCGATGCTTTGAATCACGTCCCGCGCAGGTCCGATCTGGCGCGAGTGGCCAAGGCTGTGACGCGCGCTTTGCGTCCGGGCGGGTACTTCAGTTTCGACGTGAACAATCGCCTCGCCTTCCAGAAGCTCTGGCCGACGGCGTGGTGGTTCGAAAAGCCCGGCGTAGTGATGGCGATGCGGGGCGGCTACGACGAGCATCGCGACAAAGGCTGGACAGATGTCGACTGGTTCATTTGCCGGGAAGGGGGTTGGCGGCGATTTCGCGAGCGCGTCGAGCAGGTGGCTTGGACGGGCTCGGAAATTGTCGAGACCTTGCGCACGACAGGCTTCCATTCCATCCATAGCGCCGACGCGGTCGCCTTTTTTCGCGGCAATCCCAGGATTCGCCCCGGGTACCGTACGTTTTATGTGGCCCGAAGGTGAGTTGCCGAACGAGGTCGGCGCTGAAAGCGAAGGCATTCCTCAGCAGGGCGAGAAAACGTGACGAGAAACAGAGCCACTGGGAGTAGAACCGTATCGGCGCGAGCTGCGACCAGCGGGTCGTGGGTTGCAGCGCGCTGCCAAGCCAAGAAGTGACACTCGCAGCTCATCTCCCAACAAGAGTTCGGTATACGGCATAGGGCACTTCACGATACCCTGTTAAATCGAAGAGCATTGGGTCTGGTTTTACCGTGGTGTAGTTGGTAAGTGTGAGTGTGTAATGTCCGAGAAAGCCCGAAGATATCATGGAATGTTTCACGCAGCAATTTAGATCGGGACAATACCAGAATTCGCACCTGTCTTCAGGGAAGAAAACAAAGCCGCTGTAGTGACGACACTTATGACCATCAACCTCTTCGTTCCCAACGCGAAAGATGAGAGGCGGATGCTGAATTGATTCCTCGTCAAAGAGAGCGTATCCACCAAAGGCAGTGGTCATTCCGGGGGTAATCCGTCGCGTATCGATGTAGATGCGTTTGCTCTTGCTTACCGTGAACATGTCTTTCTTCACGTAGTCGTAGAGGTTGAACGTGTCCGAACCGTCATCGGTGCGGACATGCCCTCGCCCGTCACTGGCTATGATGAGCTGCGACCGTTGCAGGCTATCTTGATGCACTTGCTCGTACGTCGCGATAAACGCTTTCTGACCGGCCCGCTGTGGAGAGGGCAGACGCCAAAATCTCCACCAGCAAGCAAGAAGAATCACTGCGCAAAAAACCAGGAGCAATGTGCGATTGCGAAGCCTCATACGACTGTGTCGTCAAAAGAGTCTCGTAACGCGGCCGGATGGTCCTCAGCGGCCGGCCAGCGTTTTCTTCAGGACCCAATTCAGATACCTCAATTCGGCGACGGGTAGTCCTTCTCCGAACCTGGTCAGTCCTTGGTTCGATTTTACGATGATGCCTTGGTTCGGAAGCAATGGCCTCAGTCCCGTAAGTAACCGCTGCGCACGAAGCATCGTTCCCGCAGTTGGCGCTGCGCTTGTGAAGCCCGTTCGAACCGATTTCAGGGTACTCTCGATCGTGCTGTAGTCAACATCGAAGATATCGGCGGCTGGGACCTCTGTTGTGCGAGTTCGCCACACGCTTCGCCGCTCGATTACAAGACCCTTCGAGGAAGCTTTCACTACCGTCTTGGCACGCCTGGCAGCGATCAGCTTGACGCACCAGGCAGTTGCCGGAACAGTTAGGAAGAGGATGAAACCCATCAGGATCGGGAACTCAATGCCCCTGGGGCCGCCAGGCGAGAGGATTCGCCGGGCGATCGGCATGGCAACGAGGAGCCCCACGGCGGCGCTAGAGACAGCGAATACTGCGGCCATTGACTTTCCCCCCGAAATGACAATGGTTACATTGCCACCATTCTCGCTAACTTTGCTGCGCAGTCCCGGCGGGCGGTCGACACGCTCGGCCTCCAGCACCGCGGGGAGAAGGCGGTCCCGCAGCGCTTGGCCAACCCGGTCCGGAGCGATGACAGCCTCATGATCGGTTGTCGTGTCAATCAAGGGCATGCTCAAGAGACGGCAGAGATATTCCGCTTGTCTCAGGGACTCACCGTAGCTCACCGGCCTCGTGATCTGGAAGTCCTTCCCATAGATGGCCCGGAGCCGCACGGGATATTGCGCGGGCGAATCCGAATCCCCGGAATCGTAGGCGATGACCACTCCGCTGAATTCGCTCAACTGTCTGCTGTCCCTGTGCAACGGAACGAGAAACCCTTGCTGACGGACCAGAGATCTCGTGCTCAAATCCAGTGCCAACGATCTCCGGCCGAACAGCATCACGCTACCAAAGCTCAGAAACACCAGGCTCGCCAAGCCCAGAAGCAAGTGAGTCCATTGGTTGTTGGGCTCGATCTCATAGTGAGAAACTCCAGTGACCTGAAGCGCCAGAAATATCCCCGCGAGAAAAAACGGCACTCCGATCGGCATAGGGGCGGCGGTCACCCGCCGACCCCTGCCACACCACCGTGCGTACGGGTCCGTACACGGCGGTTCGAGTTGG
>Ga0209517_10008437_pt1 | contig 12065 bp, 12 predicted proteins | sample PeaSoiMetSII2010_FD_187695 | JGI IMG/M metagenome (GOLD analysis project Ga0209517, IMG submission 187695) | Peat soil microbial communities from Weissenstadt, Germany - SII-2010 (SPAdes) (version 2) | ecosystem: Environmental > Terrestrial > Soil > Wetlands > Peat | place: Germany...
GGGAGCAGCATCAGCAGCCGCTCTTCTCCGTCATACTTTCCGGCGATCCACTGGCCGGGCGCGGTGCCGACTGGATTCGGCATCACCGTGGCGCTGGTCAGGATGTCGGCCTGCTTGGCATTGTTGGCCGACATTTTCATCCCGCGCTTGGCGAAGCGCTCCTCGAGTTTTGCCATCACCTGAGGGTCGCGCTGCAGTTTCAACCCGAGTGCGTCAGCCACCGCTTCGCGCGTCAGGTCGTCTTCCGTGGGGCCGAGCCCGCCACTGAAGATGATGATGTCCGAACGCCGCATGGCAAGTTTGGCGGCTGCCGCCAGTCCTTCGGCGTCGTCGCCCACAATGCACTTGAAGCGCACTTCAACCCCGAGATCATTCAGCTTTTCGGTGAGGTAGAGCGAGTTGGTGTCCTGGCGATGGGGAGTAAGCAACTCAGACCCCACCGCGATGATCTCGGCGTTCACGGGTATGAGTGTAAATGAAGGGGAACGTAGTCAGCAGGCGCTCTTTCTGCTGTTAAGACAGGCTGGCGTGAATGCCAAGACCTTCGGCGACTTTGCGGAGTTGCTTGTCTCTTGTCCATAAAAGCGTGGGCGGATTGATCAGAACGGACGCAATCAGGTGTGCATCGGTCAGACCGATGCCGAGTCCGTACAATCGACGGGCCTCGATCAAGGTCCGAATTTCGTTTAATTGCCCCACTCGAACCTGCGGTAATAAGTCCAGCAGGACAAGGGTCTTGGTGCGCTCTTTCAGGGATCCAAGGGCCAGTTCCGCAATGACGAAGGGATGGATCGCAATTTGCCCCCGACTCAGTTGCCTGCGCAATTCATTGTCGCCCGAACGGAAGTGATCGATCCAAACCGAGGTATCGGCGAGAATCAATTTCGCGTCACCCTGCGCCGCGGGATATTCTTCAATCCCGGCATGGTGCCTCCCAGGGACGCCAGCCTGCGAGCGCTTTCACGCTCGATCAGGGCTTTGAGGGCTTCACGAATCAGCGCCGTCTTCTCCGCTACCCCGGTGAACTCCTGGGCGATTCGTACAAGGTCATCATCCAGCGCAATCGTGGTTCTCATGAGAACTCCTAGGCACTGATTATAGCATCAAATGATGCCAATTATAATGTGTTATAGCGCTCCGCTGGTTGCTGCTGCGTCATGCAGTGCAGGGCGCCGAATCCCCAGATCAAATCGCCGCAATAGATAGGCACAATTTCGCGCGCCGGGAACAGCTCCGCGAGCGTGTTGAGAGCAATGCGATCATTCGGATCGTTGAAGACCGGCGCCAGCACCGCACCATTCGCGATATAAAAATTGGCGTAGCTGGCGGGCAACTGCCGGCCCTCGAGCAGCACCGGACGCGGCATGGGAATTTCGACGATCTCCAGTTTCTGTCCATCGGCGGTGCGAGCGTTCCGCAAGCGGCCCAGGTTCGCATACAGCGGCGCGTAGTTCTCGCTCTGTTCATTCGGCTCGACCATCGTGACCACGGTATTCGGAGCGACGAAGCGGGTGATGTCATCGACGTGGCCATGAGTGTCGTCGCCGGCGATGCCGCTTTCGAGCCAGATCACGGACGGCGCGCCAAAATAGTCGGCGAACAATTGTTCATAAGCCGCGCGGTCCATGGGCGGGTTGCGCTGCTGCGTGGTCGAGAGCAAGCATTCCTCAGTGGTGAGCAAAGTGCCGCAGCCGTTGACGTCAATCGATCCACCCTCCAGAACGACGCGATGGTCTTCCTTGAAAGGATCAACGAAAGCCGGTCGTACCACGCGCGCGCCGGCGGCCCTGGCCATGCGCCCGCCAATCTTTTCATCGAGCTTGTAATTCGAATACTTCGCCCAGCCATTGAACTGAAAGTGCAGCGCAAGCAGTCCGGAATCGGCGGGACGAGCGGGCGGCGTCAGAAAAATACAGCCGGAATCGCGGGTCCATACCCGGTCCGTGCGCCAGCGGTGAAAGCAAACGTTGTCGGAGAGCGCGTCGGCTTGCTCCAACACGGCCCGTGCTTTCTTCTCAGCCCGCTCGCTGTTGACGATGAGATCGACGCGTTCGTGGCACGCCAGATTCCTGATGATCTCGGCATAGACCCACGGGATGGGCTCAAATTTTCCCGGCCAATCTCCCTTGAGATGCGGCCAAGCGAGCCACGTCGACTCGTGCCGTTCCCACTCGGCGGGCATGCGGTACCCGAGAGCGGCGGGGAGCTTCGATGCAGAACGCGTCTTTGTCATGTAAATGATTGAATAATAAATACGTTAGCTTTAAGTCCTTATTTCTCAAAGACTTGGCAAAAGACCACCGCTAAGTCTTTGACTTTAAAAGACCGCGACCAGGGGCCAAGACACCAGAGGTCCCAAATCAACGACCGTCTGGAACTCACTTTTCATCCAACATGCGGCTCGTGATCGGCGCGTAGCTGTCAATCCGCCGATCGCGCAAAAACGGCCAATTCCTCCGCGTCTCCTCAAGATGTCGCAAGTCCACCTCGCCCAGCAGAATCTCTTCTTTATCGTGCGAACCCTCTGTAAGCACGCGACCGAAGGGATCGCAGAAAAACGACCCTCCCCAGAATTCGAGACCTTTGCCCGGCGCAGAATGGCCGCGAATGTTGCCGGTTTCGAAGCCAACGCGATTCACCACGCCGACATAAACGCCGTTCGCAATCGCGTGCGCCCGCTGAATCGTGCGCCAGGCGTCGTGTTGCGCCTCGCCAAACTCAGCCTTCTCCGCGGGATGCCATCCGATCGCCGTGGGGTAAAACAGAATGCTCGCTCCCTGCAATGCCGTGAGCCGCGCGCCTTCCGGATACCACTGGTCCCAGCAGACGAGGGTGCCGAGCTTTCCAGCAGAAGTGTCGAAGGCTTTGAAGCCAAGATCGCCGGGTGTGAAATAAAACTTTTCGTAGTAGAGCGGATCGTCGGGAATGTGCATCTTGCGGTAGATGCCGCTGAGCGCGCCGTCCGAGTTGAAGATCGCGGCCGTGTTGTGATAGAGGCCCGGAGCGCGCTTCTCGAAGAGTGAAGCGATCAGCACGACTTTATTCTTCAGAGCCGCAGCAGCGAGCTTCTCCGTGGTAACTCCGGGGATCGTCTCGGCCAGATCGAACAGGGCCGTGTCTTCGCGCTGGCAGAAATACTGCGTCTGGAAAAGTTCGGGCAGGCAGACAACGTCGGCGCCTTTGCGTGCTGCTTCCGCAACGCGGTCAAGCGCTTTGGCCAGATTGTCGGCAGGCTCGGCGCCGCACGACATTTGGATTAGGGCGACGGTGAACTTGTCTGGCACATTTTCTCCCAGGTTATCGTCAGAAACTTGTTACCCGCTAGAGCTTGTCATCCTGAGCGCAGCGAAGGACCTGCTGTCTGATGCGTCGGCAAAAAGGCAGGTCCTTCGCTGCGCTCAGGATGACAAATCGTGAAACGTGGTGCTGCGATAGCGATCCAGCCTAACTTTCAACACGCGCTCTAGGATACCAAAGTGCTCGATGCGCGCGTCGAATGTTACGAGCAGTGAAAAGCGAGTCGCCGCGTTTCCCCACTTCTAGTAAATTGTTTCTTCGATCAAAAATCAGTTCTTATTCTGGAGGCTCTTCCTTGAAGCAGAAAAATATCGCGAACCACGGCCATCATCACGAAGGCGCGGGCATCGACCGCAAGCTGCATGATCCGGTGGCGGACCGCCTGATTCCGCTGGAGCCGCTGGATCCCGGCAAAATCCAATCCATCGACGACTTGGTGCGCGCGATGGCGAAAACGGCGTTTACCGGCCGCCAGCTCGGCGAAGCCGCCGACGTGCTGGAGGCCATGGCGCGCGACCAGGACTGCTTCGTCGTCATGACGCTAGCCGGCGCGATGACCGTGGCCAAGCAGGGCCTGGTGATTGCCGAGTTGATTGATCGTGGCATCGTGAACGCCATCGTTTCGACCGGCGCGCTCATGGCGCATGGCTTGGTCGAAGCGACCGGCCGCGCTCATTTCCGCCACAATCCCGACCTCAGTGACGAGCAACTTTACGAAGCCGGATACAACCGCGTCTATGACACGCTCGAACCCGAACAGAACCTCGACGACGTGGAGCGCGTGATGGCTGCCGTGTTCGGCGGCTGGGACGCGGACGAAGTGATGTGCTCGTACAAATTGAACTGCGCGATTGGAGCGCATCTGGCGAAGCATGCCAAAGGACAGCGCGGCATTCTGAAGTCTGCCTACGAGAAGAATGTTCCGGTATTTGTTCCGGCGTTCTCCGATTCCGAACTCGGCCTCGATTTCGCGTTGACCAACCGCGAGCGCGACAAGGAAGGGAAGGCACGCTTCCGCTTCGATCCCTTTGAAGACCTCGAGCACTTTGCCGCGACGCTGCTCAGCCAGAAACGGCTGGGAATCTTCACCATCGGCGGCGGCGTTCCGCGCAACTGGTCGCAGCAGTTCGGGCCGTTCATCGAATTGCGCCATCGCCGGGGCGGGGAAGACCTGCCGCTCAAACGCTATCACTATGGGCTGCGCATCTGTCCGGAACCGGTCTATTGGGGCGGGCTTTCGGGCAGTCCCTACAGCGAGGCGGTGTCGTGGGGCAAGTTCGTGCCTCCAGCCGAAGGCGGCAAATTTGGCGAAGTTTTTGTGGATGCGACGGTGGGCTTGCCGCTGATCGTAGCCGCCGTGCTGGAGCGGCTGAAGAAGAAGCCCGCCGCGAAAAAGACGGTTAAGCAAATCGCAAAATAGAGACGCGGCTTTCCCGTGTAGGGCGGACACTCCTGTCCGCCGCCTTTGATCTTGATTCAGGCGCTGGCAAAAAACCAACGTCAAAGGCAGCGGACAGGAGTGTCCGCTCTACACTAATCAGTCGAAGATGAGTACGGCCGACGCGATCACCGTCGTCCAAAGCCCGCGTTTATCGCCCACCGCCGACTGTGTCACGTTGGCGGTGCGGACGATCTTATTCGAGATGCGATAGATCTCTTTTTTCTCGTCCCACGATCGGTCCGAATCAAACTCCACGTTCAGAGTTGTGGCCAGCATTTCGGCGGCGAGTTCTTCCGCGTAGTCTCCGGCGGCGTCTTCGGTCTCACCGAACGAGTGGTGCTCGCTCAGATAGCCATAGGTATTGCGATCGGCAGGGATGGCGACGCCAATCGAAGAAGCCAGCAGGCGGTGCGGTTCGTGGGTCGAGTTTTCGGCAACTACCGCAAATACGACTTCTCCGGGGGATAGGTAGGTAAGTCCCTGCGCGCGTGGGACCAGCTTGCAGTTGGGCGGAAAGATGGAAGAGACGCGCACCAGGTTTTGCGCGGCGATGCCGGCGTCGCGCAAGGCGAGTTCGAAAGAGGTGAGGCGCTCGCGGTGTTTCCCCACACCTTTGGTGAAGAAGATCTTCTTGGGGACCATGTCCTTGCCCAATTCATTTTCCTCCAGGAAATCTTGCGTTGATCTTTAGTCTTTGATCTGAAGGGCAAATTTAACACAGCGATTTGTGAAGATTGTATGAAAAAAACGAGGCGGGACAAATTTATCCCTCAGCCGCTCTCTGGACGGCTACGCGCGCCAATCTAAAGAGGGCGTCGAGGCACGAGACGGCAGCCGCTTCACGCCGGGAAGAGTCCGTGCGCCGCCGCACTCAAGCCGCGTACGTATGGGCTTTGCCCGCCGCCAGCGGGATGATTGCCGGTTTCACCAGATCGCGGAAATCGGCAAACTTCATGCGCACCAGTTCCCGGTGCGAACCCGCGTTGAAGGCGATTTCCTTGTCCTCGGCCAGACTCTGGTCCGCGAAAACATCCATGCCGTAGAGATTGCCGAAGGGCGGCATGGACCCGGTTTCGCAGTCGGGGAAACGGTCGCGAAATTCGTGTTCGCTGGCCAGTTCCACCGAGTCTACCCCGAGATATTTCTTCAGCCGGTACAAATCTACGCGGAACGAAGCCGGCACCACCGCCATGGCGAGACGTCCATCCACCATGACCATGACGGTTTTCGCCAGCTCTTTTCCGGGTGTGTGGGTGAGGGCGGCAATCCCCTGGGCCGTGTAAGCCACCGAGTGCGAGATCACCAGGTATTGAACGCGGTTACGATCCAGGAATTCCCGAAGCATGGAAAGAGGCACAGACACCTCCCGTCCGAACCGCAAGCGGGGATGCTTCTCGATTCTCTATCGAGGGTGGAAGCATGCTCCGCGGGTCGGAGCGGTTCCATTATGCGCTCCTCCGAGGTCGGGGAGGTAGTGAAATTTCGGAGCAGGCCAAAGGTTGACCAAAACCGGAACAGAACGCGGAGCAAGAACTGGGGGAAGCTAGGGAGGAATGTTCAGTTTTGGCCGCGAAACGCCGCAAACGACGCGCTCTTGGGGGGAGAGCGGGTCTTATTCTGTCAGCCTCACGCGGCTTCTTTCGTGGCTTGCTTCGTAACCAGGGAGTGCGCGACTTCTCTCGACCGCGATCCCACGATCCTCATTTCATGCCAGTCGTAGCGAAATTCTTTGCCGCAGTCCAGGCAGGCGACGTAGGTGCCCATGCGCTGAGCCGTCGGAGTGCGGCGCGAACCGGCGCGTATCGTGATGGGAAAACTGTACCGGGCGTGCCGGCAACCAAACATGGCATCCAACATCCTCGAAATCATCGGGTGACCTCCACAGAATTAAGAGCGACAAAACTGGCTCATCCCCTTCGCTTGAGTATCAAGAACGAACTCTAACTACTTAGATTCGTGCCGTGCGGAAAAGGTTCTGGCGACGGGTAGCTCCGCAGGTACATCCCCTAGACGCACCGGAATCAGGCACTTGCGGGCATTCAGCCGGAATGAAGGCAAGAACCACCGCGGAAAAACACTGGTTCGAGTCGGAACTTGGGAAGGGCACGACTCGATTCTCGCATCAAGTCTTTGGCGGCGTCTGTGACCGCGACCACAATGGTTTTGTTCAATTAACTAGGACAGGCTTTCGGATGGCGGCACGTCGGACTTGCGGCTGCGGGAAACTTAACGCCGAGCGCAAGAAGCACACCGCAGGCGCTAAAGCGCGGACACATTTTCACTGACTTAACGGCACGACTGAACAGCTTGCGGAAAAAGTCGTCCGTGAGCGAAAGCCGTGCCCTCGGCGGCTAAAGCCGGATTCAAGGCAATGCACTTACTGCAGCGCTGAAGCGCTGCTCCACCCAAAATCAAGGGCTACGCGGAGTTTTTCCGCAGGCTGTGAAGTCGTGCCCTTCCCAAAGCCCAATGAGAATCCCGAAGCGCGAGAACTCTGCGTTCAACTGCTCGGCGGCTCGGACTTCTTGTGTGCCGAGCATTTGCTCATGATGGCCGAGCGGAGCCGCGTGCGCAGATCCTCGGGCAACTCGTAGAGCTCCGAGTCGCGGTAGATTTCGATGGTTTTGCGAGTGGTATCGCAGACCACGTAACAGTTGTGGCACCACGCCAGATGGTCGTCGAGTTCGGACTTGGTCCGGGCGTCCAGCACGCCATCGAGATAGTTGGTCAGCTCGTTGAGAAACTCAGAACACTTCACTGGTCGCCATCTCCACTCGCTTTTTTCTGAAAGTAGCGGTTGAGCCGCTCGCGCAATTGCAGGCGCGCCCGCAGCAACCGCGACTTCACCGCCGGGATGCTCAACTCCAGCGCCTGTGCCGTCTCTTCGGTCGAGAGACCTTCCACGTCGCGGAGCACGAACACCGTCCGGAATCCCGACGGCAACCCCTGAATGGTTCGGGTCAGAATGTCCCGCAACTGAGCCTGGTTGTACATCTGCTCAGGATTGGGGCTCCAATCCGCAACCTCACGGGGCAGCGAGTCGTCTTCGGTTTTTACTTCTTCGTCCAGAGAAACCGTGCGTTCCGGTTTTCTCCGGCGCAACTTCATCAGCGCTTCGTTGACCGCAATCCGCACCAGCCAGGTATAAAACTTGGACTGTTCCTGGAACTTCGCCAGGTTGCCATACGCCTTGAGGAACGCTTCCTGCACTACATCTTCCGCGTCCTCGCGATTCTGCGTAATGTGCTGCGCAATGCGGAAAACGTTGCGATCGTAGCGCCGTACCAATTCTTCAAACGCTTGATCGTCGCCGCGCTTGGCCCGCCGGACCAGCGCCATTTCTTCGCTGACCGGCTGCTCTACGTTGGGTTGGATGGTACTCATTGGTAACTTGATGCAGATTTTTCCGACTGCGTGACCGATTCTCGAAATGCTATTGTACTTGAAAGTACCCAGTACAGAGTACCCGGTACTCAGAACAGACACCCCGAGTGCGGTCGCTGGCAACTGGGTACTGGCGGTCAGGTACCAAGGTGTCCCGAGAACGCCGGTAAGCGGCCTTATAATCAAGGGTTAGAGGGCTGCTCCCTCTTGTCCCAAAGCTTTGTCTCGGAGTGCGCATGCCCGGAGGACGTATGAACGAGCGCGGTTGGATTGAGCCAATCGTGGAGCGGGTGGTGGGCCAGGTTCTGGACAGCCACGCAGCCCAACTGCGCACCGAGATTGTCCGCCGGGTAATGGAAGAGATCGCAGCCGTGCCCGCACCCGCCGAGCCCACCCGCTCCGATGCCGCGTCCGCTCCGGCTGATCTGGCGCGCGCCGTGGCCGAAATCCAGCTCGGCGCCTCTCAGCGGGAGATTCTGCGCGCCCTGCTCGATACCAGCTCTCGTTATGCCGCCCGTGTCGCGCTTTTTGTCGTCAAGGGCAGCCATGCCACCGGTTGGCAGGGACGCGGCTTTGCCAAGAACGATGCGGTGAAGGATTTCGCTCTCGACGAAAACGCTCCCGCCGTCATTCGTGCGATCGGCCGCGCCATCGGGGATAGTGCAGTGGCCAGTGTTCCTGTTGCTGACCTCGACGCGCATTTTCTGCAAGCCGTTGGACCGCCGGCCAGCGGTGAAGGCCGGATTCTCCCCTTGATCCTCAAAGAGAAAGTTGCCGCCCTGGTCTATGCCGATGGCGGAACCGAGGCCGCCGGCGCGTTCGATGGCGGCGCGCTCGAACTGCTCGTGCTTTCCACCAGCGCCTGGCTCGAGGTCAACTCGCTTCGCAAGCAAGCGCAGAAGGAACCGTCCGCGACGCACGCAGACAGTCACAGCGTCCCAACGGGCGAGGCGTCGCCATCCCAAACGCCGATGCAGCAGGCTCCGATGCATACGGTGCCGGCTTTCAACGATCCCTTCGCCTCGCATACGCCTGGCCATGCCATGGCAGCAGCGGCGTCCGCGCACGAAGCCTCGGCGTCCGTTGCGAGCTCCGCTGAAGAGGTTGCCCTGGCTGAGCCGCTCCCGATCGGTCATGCCGAGACTGAGGCCACACCCGAGCCGCCGGCTTCCTCCGTCTCGGCCGAGGATCAGGAAGTCCATCGCAAGGCGCAGCGTTTTGCCCGCCTGCTGGCCGACGAAATTAAACTTTATAATCAGGCCAAGGTTGCCGAAGGCCGGAAGAATCAAGACCTCTACGACCGTCTGAAGGATGCGATCGAGAAAAGCCGTGCCACGTACCAGAAGCGTTACGGGAACACGGTTGCCGCTTCCGGCAATTACTTTCAACATGAAATAATACGAAGTCTCGCAGAAGACGATGTTTCCATCATGGGTGCCAACTTTCGGCAGTAGGTAGGGTTTGAGTGCGCCGTTTTGCAGTCCTGGTTTTCGCTGGAATTTTTTCGTTGGAATTTTCTCCCTCGGTCTGGCTCGGCGTTTTGCCGCCCGCGGTCGCCCAGTCCAAATCTTCTGTAGAGACGGGGCTTGCCCCGTCTCCCGCTGCGAGCGCAGCCGCCCAGAGCACAACGCCGAAAAGCACGGCGTCCAACCCCGCTTCAACCAAAAGCACGCCAGCCGAAAGCACGCCCGTCAAGCGCCCGTCAGTCAAGAAGAAGACCGCCGTTTCCGCCGGTGCTAAGAACAAGAAAAAGCGCAAAACCATCTCGCCGCGCGTGCGCCGCGTCCGGCAGGCCTTTGTCGCCTCCGCCAATCTTCGTCCCATGGCGCAGCAGTTGTTGCAGGATCGCACTCCCACCGGCTATGCCGGAGTCGAAGCCTACGCCCGCCGCCACTCTAAAGAAGATGCCGGAGCGCTAGCCTGGCTCGTCGTCGGCTACGCCCGCACCCTCGATCACGACTATGGCAAAGCCATCGACCCGTTCAACCGGGCCAAGGCCGGCGCCAGCGAACTGGGAGACTACGTTGCCTATCACCTCGGCGACGCCTACCTGAAAACGGCGCACAATGCCGAGGCGCTCTCTACGCTGGCCGATTTCAGCAAGAACTTTCCCGATTCCCTTCTCATCCGCGATGCCCACCTCGTCTATGCCAACGCCTTGCTGGAGGAAGGCCGCGCCCAGGAGGCAGCCGCTGTGCTGGAAAAAGACCGCGCCCCGGTGCGCAGCGATGTGGAACTCGCCATCGGGCGCGCCTATGAAGCAGCGGGCGACAAAGAGAAGGCGGCAAGCGCTTTCCGCAACGTGCACTTCAACCTTCCCAATAGTTTCGAGGCCGATGCGGCGGGAACGGAACTGCGCAAGCTCGGCATCTCCGGTTCCGTCGCCGACCGCCGTACCCGCGCCGATCTGTTGTTCAAGGCCAAGCACTACGCCGATGCGGCCCACGATTACCGCGATCTCGTAAACGAGGTGAGCCCCGCGGAACGCCCGCAGGTCCAACTGGCCCTTGCGGGAGCGCTCGAAAAAAGCGGCGGCAGTCGCGACGCTCGCCAGATTCTGACCGCCATGGGAGCGCAAACCGGAGACGCCGAAGCCGAACGACTCTACCTGCTCAGTGAGACCCAGCGTTCCACCAGCGATGAAGAGGCCGTCGAACGCACCCTCAACGAGTTGCGCCAATTTGGTCCGGCGAGTCCGTGGCTGGAGCAAGCGCTGCTTTCGGCGGGAAACACGAGCCTGCTGAAGCGCGATTACGATCGCGCCATCGACTACTTCCGCGAATTGCAGCAGCGCTTTCCGAATGGCGCGCACGCCTCTTCCGCCCACTGGAAGGCCACATGGCTGACCTTCCGTCAACTCAGAATCGAGGAGGCTCGGCAAGGTTTCGAGCAGCAAATCGCGCTCTACCCCGATTCCGCGGAAGTTCCCAACGCGCTGTACTGGCGCGCGCGTGTCGCGGAAGAAGAAGGCAACCCGGCGATGGCGCGGGCGTTCTATCAGAAACTCTCCGATCGCTTTCGCAACTACTATTACGCGGAACTCGGCCGCCAGCGCTTGAAAGGCTTGCCGGGCGCGCCGAAAGAAGACGCGCCGCACTACGCCTTGCTCGACCACATTTCTCCGCTGTCGACCACGGGAAAAATTACTGCCACCGATCCTCCCGACGACAACCTGCGCGTAGAACGGGCGCGTCTGCTCTCCAACGGGGCGCTCGCCGACATGGCGGTGCGCGAGCTGCAGGCCGCCGCCAGCCAAGAAGGTGGAACCTGGGCCCCGCCCGAGATGGCGCGCGTCTATCAGGACCTCGGCCGCTATGATCGCGGCATCGAGATCATGAAGCACTCGACGCCGAACTATTTCGCCGTCGACCTTCCCGACCTGCCCCGCCCCTACTGGGAAGCGCTTTTCCCCAAAGCTTATTGGACCGACCTGCGCAAGTATTCGCTGATGAACGGCCTCGATCCTTATCTGGTAGCGTCGCTCATCAGGCAGGAGTCCGAGTTCAACGCGCTGGCTCTTTCCCGAGCCAACGCCGTAGGCCTGATGCAGCTTCTGCCCAAGACCGGCAAAACCGTAGCCAAGCAAGTCAAGCTCAAGGGATACAGCGCCCCGCAACTCTACACGCCGGCCGTGAACCTCCAACTCGGCACGCGCTACTTCAAAGACATGGTCGACAAGTACAACGGACAGTTCGAGTACGCCCTGGCTGCCTACAATGCCGGTTCCGACCGCGTAGGAGAATGGTTGGGACAGGGCCACTACCGCGATCCGCAGGAGTTCGTCGAGTCCATCCCCTTCACCGAAACCCGCGAATACGTGCAAGCCATCCTGCGGAATGCGAATGTGTACCGGCAACTCTATGGGGCGCCGTAGCGCGTTTGCGTAGGGACAGCTGCCCTCGGCTCCTTCCAAAACCTTCTAATTCTTGTGTCGACACGAAAT
>Ga0209517_10008438_pt1 | contig 12065 bp, 9 predicted proteins | sample PeaSoiMetSII2010_FD_187695 | JGI IMG/M metagenome (GOLD analysis project Ga0209517, IMG submission 187695) | Peat soil microbial communities from Weissenstadt, Germany - SII-2010 (SPAdes) (version 2) | ecosystem: Environmental > Terrestrial > Soil > Wetlands > Peat | place: Germany: Weissenstadt...
GGGAGCCGATGCGGGTCGTCATGTGCCTGAGTGGTGCGCTCTATCTGAACTGGCGGCTGACCTGCCTCACGCTTGTGGTCGTGCCGATCTCGGCGGTGACCACCCTCCGCGTCGGCCGGATCATGAAGCGCGCCATGAGGCGCTCGCTGGAAAGCATGTCGTCGATCTACAAGATCCTTCAGGAAAGCTTCCAGGGGATCAAGGTGGTCAAGGCCTTCGCCATGGAACGCGTCGAGCGCAGGCGATTCTTCATCGAGACCAAGAACTTCTACCGCAAGGCGATCCGGGTGGCGATGATCGACGCCATGTCCGACCCGGTCCTGGAAATGCTGACCCTGGTGACGGTGGCGATCGCGCTCTTGGCTGGATCGTATCTGGTGCTCAAGAAGACCATCTTTCTCCAGCTTGGCCCGTTCCAGATCCAGCTCGCGTCCCAGGTCATGGCCATCGAGGAGCTGCTCACACTTTACGCCGTGCTCGCCGGGGCGTCCGACCCGATCCGCAAGCTTTCCAACGTTCATTCCAAGATCCAGCGCGCCGCGGCGGCGGCCGACCGCATCTGCGCCATGATGGATCGCGAGCCCAGGGTGGTTGAACGTGCCGCGGCGATCGACCTGCCGCGACAACCCAAGGTCATCGAGTTCCGGGACGTCCACTTCAGTTATCCCGGCCGCCCGGCCTTGCTCAAGGGCATCACGCTGACGGTCCACCACGGCGAGACCATCGCCGTGGTCGGCCCCAACGGCTGCGGCAAGACCACGCTCATGAACCTGCTGCCCCGGTTCTGGGACGTGGACGAGGGGTCGATCACAATCGACGGCCACGACGTCCGCGACCTGCGAATCCGCAGCTTCCGCAGGCAGATCGGCATCGTTCCCCAGGAAACGCTCCTGTTCCAGGACACCATCGCCAGGAACATTGCCTACGGTGACCCCGGCGCCAGCCGCGACCGGATCATCGAGGCCGCCAAGCGCGCCTATGCCCACCAGTTCATCATGACCCTGCCTGCGGGCTACGACACCGTCATCGGCGAGCGCGGGCACGGCCTTTCCGGTGGCCAGGGCCAGCGCATCGCCCTGGCGCGGACGATGCTTCGCGACCCCTCGATCCTGATCCTCGACGAGGCCACCAGCGCCGTGGACATCCAGGACGAGGCCCTGATCCGCAAGGCCATCGAAGAGTTCTCCCAGGGCCGCACGACCTTCCTCATCTCGCACAGCCTGGGCACGATCCAGTTCGCCGACCGCATCATCCTGCTCGACGACGGCTGCATCGTCGCCTCCGGCACCGACCACGAGCTCAGACGCACCTCCCCACTCTACCGCCGCCTGCACGAGATCCATTACCACCGCGAAACGGCTTGAGCGGCTTGTGCCGAGTGGTCCACCGCTGACTTCGGTCTGGCCGGAACGCCGAGCACAGTTCCTAGTGGTTATGCGCGAAGTACCGGCCTGCCTTGAACCTCACAACCCGCAACTGCCATTTGGCGAACCGCTGTCCCGTGAGCCGGCGATAGTGCTTCCAGAAGCGGAGCCGATCCCGGTCATCTATTCCCTCGACGCCGAACGTCGAGTACAACAACTGTGCCAGATCCTTCCAGCGCCAGCGCGCCCCCCAGAGGCGGTGCTTGCCCAAGCGATGAAAGTCGATGAGGATCAGGCGGCAACCCGATCTGTCCACCTCGGACATGTCGAGAAAGAAGTGGCAGAGGTAGAAGTCCTTGTGAAAGACTCGGGCGAGATGCAGTGTAGAGGCAATGCGAGCCATCTCCAAGGCCAATTCCCGTTTCAGGGCGGCGAACCGCTGCGCGTCGAGCGATCGCTTCAGGTCAGGTAAAGCCTCGTTTAACTCCAGGCACCCGACCAGCTCCTCGACCATGAGGAATCCCCGCAAACGCCCCCACGGTCCGATCTGCTCGCCTACAGCCACGACCTCAGGCACCAAGATGCCAAGAGCGCGGACGCACTCAAGATGAGCCCACTCAACTCCGGCGGGTGAGCGACGACCGCTCGGGTTGAGGAAAGCCGCCACGCGGGTGATCCAGGGCAGGTGCTCGTGCCGCTTGAGGTAGACCGAGAGCGGTGTTCCATGTGGTGTGTCAAACCGGACGCGTGCTGTCGAACGGCCCTGTTTGGCATGGTAGCGATCGGACGATCGGAGCGTCATGACGGTCGCGGCGATGTTCGCAGGCAGCGCGGTGCGATATCGCTCAGAGAGCCAGATCCAGCCTGTCCCCCGCACCAACCGCTCCCAAGCCGATCCCTGACTCATGGTAGAAACCCTCCCGCGACCCAGGTACAGCCATACTCCGCCGCCTTTCTATTTCGGCTGTCCTCGGTTGGTGCGGTTGATGAATTCTCAACGGCGTCAACTGGTCGCGCCTGTTCCAAAGCGTTCTCCAGGAGCTGCGTAACTTAGGCTAAACCCGGCGAGTGCTGCGGGACGATAGAGATAGAGATTCTCGAAAAACTTCCTAGTCTGGGCAAACGCAGGCAGGAGACCGGGTTCTTGTAGACACGCACAAACAAAAATCCGTCTCGCGATCTCGTACCAATCTGCTTCTGCTGGCAACTCGCCATGACGCATTCCCGGGGATGGGGGTCTATTCCATGCGTGTTCAGAATCTACACGATCAAAGAACTATTACGCCGGCAAGGAAGTAGGTCAGGCTTTCCAGCCTGACAAGGCTCAGAGTCAGGCTGGAAAGCCTGACCTACAATGCGTTTCTTTCGTGCCGGGGTAATAGGAGGGTCGTCACATATTTTTTCTATGTACTTGTCACTTCCGCGCAGGGACTCCGCAACAACTTCGTGAGGTGATTCGTCATGCTGCGACGAGTGCTCAAGCGGATCGACGCCGAGAATCGCAAGAAGATCAACAAGGTTGGCCGATCGAACCGGGCTCCGCGAGATTCCCGCAAGGCTTATGTCACAAGTGCCACGGTGAGTTGTGGGACGTGCCGATGAACCCCTCCCCGTGCCAGAAGGGATCACACGTGAAAACTCAGGTCACTCGGACTGTCTACAAGCTGTATGACTGTGACTCGCAGCGCCTTAGCAGCCCGGCCACCGTCTGGCGGCTTTTGAGGGAAGTGACCCGCGAGTCTTGGAATACGCGATTGGGTGATTCCGTCTCCGGGCTTCCGGGCGGCGGAATTAGCGGGTTCGTCTGGTTGCGCGAGATGCACATCTCGATCCACACGTGGCCCCTGAAGAGGTACGCTGAGATCAGCTTTTCTTACTGCAACAGTCAATCCGTACCCGAAAGAATCGACCTCTTCTTCACCAACCGGCTGGGCGCCGCTTGGATACAGACCCTCAATGCGTCACGGTCCTCGGCCCGCGCGGAGGACGCACTTGCGCAGCGGGCGTAGCTTATTACCCCGGCAAGGAAGTAGGTCAGGCTTTCCAGCCTGACAAGGCTCAGAGTCAGGCTGGAAAGCCTGACCTACAATGCGTTTCTTTCGTGCCGGGGTAATCGCATCGTATACACGACGGCGGAGAGGACATTTCTCTTTGTCTGGAGTCCGGGGAGAGTTGGATGCGGATCGCTGTCTTCTGCCCGAACTGGATTGGCGACGCCGTCATGGCGACCCCTGCCCTTCGAGCTCTGAGGAGGAGATATCAGGGTGACCATATTACGGGGATCATGAAGCCGACTGTGGCCGACACGCTCGAGAATGGACCCTGGTTTGATGAGGTGCTCCTGTTTGACCCGAGGTCTCGCCGGCCCGATTGCGGGATGAATTCGTTGTTGAAACGGCTGCGCTCGAATCGTTATGATCTGGCCATCTTGCTGCCCAATTCATTCCGCTCCGCCGCCTTGGCCTGGCTTGCCGGAATACCGCGGCGAGTCGGCTATGCCCGCGGGTGGAGAAACTTGTTGTTGACCGACCAGCTCCCACCTCCGCGAGATGCGAACGGGAGACGGCACCCGACGCCGGCCGTCACGTATTACCTGGAAATCACCCGGCATCTGAGGTGCCGCGTCGATTCAATACGGACCGAACTTTACACAACGGCGGCCGATGAGCATGCAGCCGACCTTGTCTGGTCGCAGTTCGGCCTGCCGTGGGACAAGTCGGTCGTCTGCCTGAATACCGGAGGAGCATTCGGTCCGTCCAAGAACTGGCCGGCAGAGCACTTCGCGGCCCTGGCACGCCGTCTCGCCGTCGAGGCGGGGGTCCCAGCGCTGGTGCTGTGCGGGCCGGCCGAGAGGGCCGCAGCCCGGGAGATCGTGGCACGGGCTGATCATCCCGACGTGGCTTGCCTGGCCGATGCGGGTCAGCCGCTGGGAATCGGGCTGACAAAGGCATGCATCCGACGCTCGGCATTGCTTGTGACGACGGACTCGGGGCCACGCCATTTCGCGGCCCCGTTCAACATACCCGTGATCAGCCTGTTCGGCCCGACGCATATTGCCTGGACACTCACGTTTCATCCCCGAGCCCTCCATCTGTACCGCCCCGTCCCCTGCGGTCCGTGCCAGAAGCGTGTATGCCCCCTAGGTCATCACCGGTGCATGCGCGAACTGTACCCCCGGGATGTCTATCATGCCGCCCTCCGATTCTTGCACCCCAAGCGATCGCCGCAGCAGCCCACTGGAGCGGAACTTCCCATGATGGTCTGACTTCATGAGGGCGCAACCCGTATGTCTTTTCTTGAAGTCGGGGCCAAGTTTGCGACCCGTCTGCGCCCGGAAACCTCGTCCCCGTCGATCACGACCTCGAGGTGGTCCTGCATCTGATTCACCGCGGCAGCGAACTCGTGGTCTTGATGAGGGACCTGGCGAGGACCCACTTTACCCGCTCGATGACCATGGTGGCCGTGACGTTTTGCATGCAGATGTGGTTGTTGGGGCAGCTCCGCATTTCCCGCAAGTAGCACGGTGCGCAGGGTAAGTCGACACGAACGACGGCATGGGGCCGTCCGTAGGGTCCGATCCAGATCGGGTTGGTCGGCCCGAAAACACTGACAACGGGGCTGCCCACGGCCACCGCCACGTGCATCGAGCCGGAGTCATTGGTCACGCAGATGGCCGCCCGCCGGATGAGGGCGACCAGCCCGGCGACGGTCGTCTGTCCGGAAAGGTCATGGGCGCCGGGGCAAGCCGCGATGATTGCCTGGCTGCGGGGTCGATCCCGGGTCGTCCCCGCAATGACAACCTCGTGGCCGGATTCGATGAGGTGCCGGCCGACCTGTGCAAAGCCGGCGACAGGCCAGTGCTTCGTTTCCCAGATGGTCCCGGGCACCAAGACCGCGAGGGGCTTTCCACCCAGTCCTTGGGACCGCAGCAACTCCTCGATCGTCCGCGTCGCCTGGGGCGGCAGGTGGATCGCGAAATCCGGAGGGCGGTCGTCGAGCCCAAGCATCGGCGCGAGCCAAAGATACCGGTCCACCGCATGGACATCGAGGGTGGGGATGGGGATCCGGTGGGTATACGCGATCCAGGACCCCTCGCGGGCCCCGGTCCATCCATGTTGGCCGGCCCCCCCGGGGGGACGCCCGCCTCCTTCCGCCTCGGTCTGACCGCGGGGCCGGTCGAATCCGATGCGGACAGGCGCGCCGCTGACCAGGGTGAACACCGCCGACCGGAACTGGCCATGCAGGTCGATGACCAGGTCGTATCGGTTCCGCCGGATTGCGGAGAGCAGTCGGAACGGGCCCATGGTCGCGGACCAGTTCTGGCCAAAATGGGAATATGCCTTCCGGGGAAACAAGATCGTGCCCGATAGGTCGGGATGATGACGGACCAAGTCGGCATTCTCCGGCGTGATCAACCAATCGATCCGCGCGTCCGGATATCGGGCGCGAAGCTTGGCAAGAACCGGCAGGGTGTGAACAACATCCCCCAACGCCGAGGGCTTGATGAGCAGTATCCGCTCGAACTGCCTGGAGGGCATGTGAGACATCATCGTGAATTCGGGGATTGGAGGGGAGTTCGAGCACGATGGCCTTGCCGGACAGCGGCCCTGACCCAGCGGGAAACCAAGTACACGACCGTGACCCCGCTAGCCCGCCCGGCGCACGATCCTCTTGACGACCGCCGAGATGCGATGCCGCGTCGTCTCATAGCGCAAGACCTTCTGGGTGTTGACCCAGTTCATCTGAATCGCGCGGCGCGGCCCGACAAATGGCTTATGGCCATGCCAGGAATTGTCGCTCCGCCGGAAGCAGACCAGAGTCCCATCTTCTGGAGGCACTTCGACGACGAAGTCATCGAGATCCGTGCCCGAGCGGAGCAACCTGAGGCGGCCGCTTGCCCCCTCCCATCTCGGGTTCATGTAGATCAAAACGGTGATGACCTTGCTTGCCGAGTCGGTATGGATTTGACCGTCCTTCTCCGAACAACGGCTCCGCACCGTGAGCATGATCGGCCGGCCACTCAGGTCGATTCCGAACTTGCTCTCGAACGACTCCCGCACGACCTCCCCTCGCAGCTCATCGATCAGGGCAGCGAACGTCGGACCGTAAGGTAGTCCGCTCAAAGGGAAGCTACCGGGCAGGTCCACCCGGGGGAAGTCGGCGTTGATTGCAGCCCGTGCCTCGACCTTCACGAAGCCCGGCACCACGAGAAAATCGAAGGGGTCCCGACAGAGTTTCGTGGCATGAAACGTTGCGAGATCAAGCATCGACATGCTGCTCTCATCCTTTCCCTCTTCTTGTCCCTCCGCACTGCCCCCGTCCACAAGGGGTAGCCAGTACGGGCAACTTTCTCCGCACTCGAAAGCCCGTGTAAGACATCGGTCGAATTGGGCAGTACAGAGAATGATTCTGGACCAGACCGGTTTCTCTTTGGGTGCTACCCCGGGTCAGCAGGGAGAGCAGAGACAGTTTCTCTTGAGTTCGGGCTGAGGAGGGTGCCATAACGAGTCTCCGTCGCGAGTTGCACTCGGCCCCGGCTTTTCGCCTCTCCTGGGAAAATACGCAAGATCTGACGTGTGGCCGTCCGAAGAGAAAAGGAGACATGCCAAGTCGTGCCACGATGGCGAGGTTACGATCGCCGTCGTTCGTCCTCTGAACCACGATCGTCTGTTCCCGCCCTTGGCTCGACAGGTGCATGCTGGGACCATGGTATCAGAAGACCAGTGATTCTCGGGAAAACGGGGCTGCCCATGATGCCTTCGTTGAATACAGTTGAAAGTATCAATGAATACAGTTGAAAGTATCAATGATCTTTTCTCAGTTGTCGTCGGAATGATCCGCATCGTCTCCGCGAAGGCCAGGCCGATGGAGATCACGCCCCAATCCCTCCTGCTCGAAGAACTCGCTCTCGATTCATTGGACCTCGTCCGCGTGATCATGCTGATCGAGGACCGCTATCACACCACGGTCGACCTGGACGAGATCCCCAAGATGAAGCGAGTCGACGACCTGACCAGAATCCTGAGCCGGGAATTGCGATCGGCGGCCTGATCTCCCTCACCGAGACTTCGGTCGCGGTAGGGAACGCCCCTGCGGGCGTCCCCCCGCGCGGATCCGGGCGTGCAGGTTTTCCTCACCCGGCTCGTCATCTCGTGAACTCGCGACCAGCGCGATCCGCCGCCGTTACGTGGACATGAGTCAGGTTTCTGGGTACCTGCCATGTTTCCCTTCAACGGCTCACCACACGGTGCCCCCTTCCCTCCGCAGGGTCCCTCGGGATGGTGCCCCTGGTTCAGGGTAACTGAAAGAACCGAAAGGGGCCACCCACTTTCTGGCACCCGGGAACGTGGGTGGCCCCTTTCGCCCCTTTCGCCCCTTTCGCCCCTTCTGTATTCTGTAGCCCGATCGATGATCGGGTGGTCGCACGAAGTCGTGGATATACGGAAGTTCCCTGGTTTCTCGATAATGCCTTCAGGCTGAACTATAATCACCGAGAGAGGCTCTTGAAGGCTTCTCAATCCCTTTGCGATCCGGACCTCGAAGTCGAGGTCAGGAATGAAGGAGTTCCTCATGGGTCTGCCGGAGCCCACCTACTTCGCCCCTCCCGAGAAGGAGGAAGAGGTCGTACTGGCGCGCCAACTGGAATCCTTGGTGGCCGACCCCCTCGTCGGTAGGCTCCTGGATTCCTTCCCGGAACCGACAATGATCCTCAACTCCAAACGTCAGATCGTCTTGGCCAACGAGCGAAGCCAGGGGCTACTGGGAACGTCTCGGGATCGGCTGCTCGGATTGAGGATTGGCGAGGCGATCCAGTGTCCGCGCGCTCATGACGAACCCGCGGGTTGCGGGACCACCCCAGGCTGCCAGTACTGCGGTGCGGTTCGCGCGGTCATGAATTGCCAGACGGCCCATGCTGCGGATGTTCAAGAATGTCGCGTTGAAAGTCGGTTGACCGGCGAGCCCGTATCGCTCGACCTTCGCGTTTCCGCCGCCCCCTTTTGCTGCCAGGGAGAAGAGTACACCGTTTGTTCCCTCCGTGACATCACGGACGAGAAACGCCGGCAGGTCCTCGAACGCATCTTCTTCCACGACATCCTCAACTCGGCTAGTAGCCTCAAGAGGATGGCCGAGATTCTCGGCCAACTCCACGGAGAGGAGGAGAAAGCGGTCAAAGAGACGGTCCGCAACCTTTCCGGACAGCTCGTCGAGGAGATTCGGTCGCAACGAGACCTCGTTGCCGCCGAAGCCGGTAATCTCGCGGTCACGATCCTCGATGTCAATGTTTCTGAATTGCTCGACCGCATTTGCACCCTCTACCGGCGATCCTCGGTTGGCCACGACAAGAAAATCGTCCTGGCCCCAGTCGAGGAGCAACCGGTGATCTGGACCGATGAAGTCTTGCTCGGACGGGTGCTCGGTAACCTGATCAAGAATGCGCTCGAGGCGTCGGCTTGTGGCCAGACGGTCACCCTGGCGTTTGAGAACAAGAGACAACCGCTCTTCTCGATCCACAACCCCTCGGTAATGCCCGAGGCCGTGCAGCTCCAGATGTTTCAGCGATCGTTCAGCACCAGGGAGGGAAGAGGCCGGGGCATCGGCAGCTATAGCGTCAAGCTGCTCACCGAGAAGTACCTTCAGGGAAAGGTGTGGTTCGTCTCGCGCGAGCCTGAGGGAACAACCTTCTTTGTCGCCTTGCCTTCGCCTTCCAAGGATGTTCTTTCCCAGGCTTTCGTTTATCAACCGTAGCTCGTCATCCGCGTACCATTGAGCTGAAGTCCAGCCGCTCGACGAACTCGGGAGCCTGGCAGGGGCAAGACGAAGTCGACCAGTTTGCGCCCAGGACTCATCAGGAAATGCCTGGTGTACGCGCGTGGCCGATACATAGGCACTAGAGTTTCAGGGGGTAATCCGAGGATCTCCGATACGAGCCTCACTCGATCGCATCGGCCTTGGATTCACTGGCAGCACCCAGGGTCGAAGCGGGAGTGATCCGGATTCCCCCCCACACATGCTCTGAAGCAAATCTCAAGAGAGTTCTGAGGAACTGGCCTTTCTGGTCGGTGGAGTAATGGACGCGCGTCCCACATTCACGGGGTTCGGAATCGATCGCGAGCACAGCAGATATCACCACGCGAGTCCCGATGACGCTCCCATTCTCGATGGGTTCTTCAAGAAGATGCTTGACGAACTCTATGACGGCGTCTACTTCGTGAACTCGGAGCGTCGCATCCTTTACTGGAACGCCGCGGCGGAGCGGCTTTCCGGCTACACTGCCGCCGAGGTCGTGGGCAGCCTCTGCTTCGATAACATCCTCGACCATACCGAGGCAGAAGGATGCCACCTGTGTCACGAACGCTGCCCACTGGCCGCGACCATGCAGTCGAGAAAACAGCTCTGCAAACGTGTCTTTCTCAAGCACAAGGAGGGAAATCGGATCGCAGTGGAGGTGCGAGTCTCACCGGTCATGGACGCTCCATTCGCACCGGTTGATATGACTGGGTCATGGGCCGGGTACGAAGATGGGCCATCGAGTGGCAATCCGGGCAGAGGATTGAGGGTTGATGCGGGTCGCTGCCCGGGATAGGCTGGAGGTAGGCTTTTTTGGCTTGCCCCATCCTCCTACCGCCTCATCTGTCGGGCAACGAATCAGCTTCAGCAGGGCGTGCCCGTACCTTGGATTCTCTCCTTGCTCCTGGCGGTGAAGCCATGATCGCATCCCGGAACCGAGAACCGGACACACGTCGCGCACTCATGATCAGCCTGACTTACGCCGCGGCTGCGACCACCTGGATCGTCGTGACTGAGTGGGGCCTTGAACTACTCGTGAACCCGGCTCACTCCCTGGGTTGGTCGATTGGAAAGGGCCTCCTTTTTGTCGCGGTCACCACCCTCGTGCTTTTCCTGTCGCTGCGTACTCAAACCGGGGCAAGCCGCCCGCTCAAGGATGAGGCCCAGAAACCGCGCCTCGACTCCAATGGTTCCTCGGTCAGCACCGAACTCGATGTGACCCGGCGGAAGCGGGCCGGTGCGACCGTGGTCGAGAGCGAGCGAAGGTTCCGCAGTTTGGCCCGCAACATCCCCGGGGTCGTCTTCCAACTTCGGGTGACCGCCGGGAAGGCGTATAGCTTCGATTACCTGAGTCCCAAGGCGGACGAGATCTTCGGCGTCACTCCCAGCGTTCAGGGCGCCGACTGGAGAGACTTAGGTGCACTGGTCCACCCCGACGACCGGTCCGCCTTCTTGGCTTCGGTGAACGGCGCGATCACTCGGCGGGCGGACTGGGAGTTCGAGGGTCGACTGGCCGGGCCCGAAGATCGGCCCAGGTGGTTCCAGGGGCTCTCCAGCGTCCTGGAAGACGGAGACGAAATGCTCTTTTTCGGCGTGATCCTCGACATCACCCAGCGCAAGCGCATCGAGGAGCAACTGCGCAAGCTCTCGCTGGCCGTCGAGCACAGCCCCGTCTCGGTCGTCATCACCGACCGCGAAGGATCCATCGAATACGTGAATCCCAAGTTCACCGAGCTGACCGGCTACACTCTCGAGGAAGCTCGCGGCCAGAATCCCCGCATCCTCAAGTCCGGGTACACGTCCGACGACGTCTACCGGAAGATGTGGGAAAGCATCACTTCGGGGCAGTTATGGCATGGGGAATTCCAGAACAAGAAGAAGAACGGCGAGCTCTACTGGGAATCGGCCTCGATCTCGCCGGTTCTCAACGAACAGGGGGCCGTAACTCACTTTGTCGCGGTCAAGGAGAACATCACCGAGAGCAAGGCTCGCGAACGGGAAATCGAAAGGTTGAACCGGCTGTACGCGACGTTGTGCGGGCTCAACCAGTCCATTGTGCGAGTCAAGTCGCGAGAGGAATTGTTCCGGGAAGTCTGCCGGATCACTGTCGCGCACGCCGGTTTCGAGGTGGTGTGGGTGGGCTGGCACGATCGCGAGACGCAGGAAGTTTGTCCCGTTGCACGCGCCGGAGACAGCGCGGGCTATCTCGACAAGATCAAGGTTTACGCCGATGACCGGCCCGAAGGCGGCGGTCCCGTTGGCCTTTGCATCCGCTCAGCCAAACCCTGCATCTTTGACGACTTCGTTCACGACCCACGGACGACACCGTGGCGAGTGGCGGCGATCGCTCATGGTCTCCTATCGGTCGCGGCCCTGCCCATCCAAGTGAACGGAGAGGTCTGCGGCGCCTTCGTGGTCTACGCCGGTGAGAAGGGCGTTTTTCAGGACAAGGAGGTCGCCTTGCTCCAGGAAGTCGCGGCAACCATCTCCTTCGCCCTGAATCACCTCGAACAGGAGGAGAAGCGACAACGGGCGGAAGATTCCCTGCGCGAGCGTGAAGCTCAGTATCGAGCTGTGATCGAGACTTCTGCGGATGGTTTTACCATGAGCGACGCGGAGGGTCGCTTTCTGGAGGCTAATGACGCCTACATCCGCCGCTCCGGCTACAGCCGCGACGAACTCCTGGGCATGCGCATCCCCGACGTCCTTGCTCTGGAGCAGCCACAAGAGGCTGAGGTCCGGATGGCCCAGGTTCGCCGCGACGGCAGCGCGCTCTTCGAGTCTTTACACCGATCCAAAGACGGCACCGTCTGGCCCGGGGAGGTTAATGTCGCCTACTGGCCCAACGCCGGGGGCCGGTTTCTGAGTTTCGTCCGCGATGTTCATCGCCGCAACCGTTCCGAGGCCCTGCTT
>Ga0209517_10008439_pt1 | contig 12064 bp, 8 predicted proteins | sample PeaSoiMetSII2010_FD_187695 | JGI IMG/M metagenome (GOLD analysis project Ga0209517, IMG submission 187695) | Peat soil microbial communities from Weissenstadt, Germany - SII-2010 (SPAdes) (version 2) | ecosystem: Environmental > Terrestrial > Soil > Wetlands > Peat | place: Germany: Weissenstadt...
TCCCCGCTCAGTCTCGATGTATTTATAGAGTGTAGGTTTTGAAACGCCCATCATCCGGCAAATCTGATCTATCGTGTGCTGCTTCTCATCATAGAGTTTGACTGCCAGTGCTCTTTTATCGGAATTCAAAGCCTTCGGTCTACCGCCTTTTCTCCCGCGCGCTCTTGCGGCTTGGAGTCCCGCCTGGGTCCGTTCCCGAATCAGGTTGCGCTCGAATTCGGCCAGTGCTCCAAAGATATGAAAGACCAACTTCCCAGAGCTGGAGGATGTATCGATGGATTCCTGCAAACTTTTGAGCCCTATGCCCTTTGATTCAAGCAACGCGACCATCTCGATCAGGTCCTTGAGCGAGCGGCTTAGACGATCCAGGCGCCAGACCACAATTACATCACCGGGCCTGGCATAATCGAGCGCCGACTTCAGGCCGGGGCGTTCCGCTCCGGCACCACTCAGCCGATCTTCCATGATGCGGTTGCATCCAGATTGGGTGAGGGCGTCTTTTTGGAGATCCAAGTTTTGATCGTCGGTTGAAACACGAGCGTAGCCGATCAACATAAAACACCTAACAGTTAAGATATTCGTTGAACGAAGATAAATATTAACGTAGATTTATTTACCAAGTAAATTTACCAGGTGCAAGCGGATTTTGGTGCCAGATGTCAGTTTCAGAAGAAGGTTTCAATAGATGCAGAAGTTGGTTTCAGTAGAAATGAGTCACTCACAGACTTACGTCCGGAAGCAAAAAATCATCCTTTCTTCTCTTTGAAATTACCGGGCTCCGTTTCACAGAGAAAAATGTCCATGCCGTACTGTGACGCATTTAAGTAAACCGGCTCCAAATGCTCATGGAGAAGCCGATTGCCGCGCCAGAAAGGAAAATTGCCAAGCCGTTTCATGAGAGCAGCATTCATGGAAGGGATGCGGACTTCGCCGAGCAAATCATCAGGGAGCTCACTCCCTTTCCAAAATGCTTCACCATCGGCATTGATCGGCCCGGCAGGAGACAATGTTTCCTCTCCCCCGGGAGGGCCGTCCGTTCCTTGGAACTTCGCTTTGCTCCCTCCCTTATCCATTTCTCCCAGGCAGGCCAATAGCTCCTCCCTTTCCATTCCACGGAGTTTGAAGATAAGAAAAGGGTTTCTGTCAAACTCTTCGCCAAGAAGGTAGTAGACAGCCGCGATGTGTTTGCATGGGTTGGACCAGTCCGGGCAGGAGCAGTTGGTTGCAAGGTCCTTTAGCTTGTCAGGGAAAAGAGACAGTCCGGTCTCGTTGAAGACTTGTTCGATATCCCGGGGCATCTCACCCGAGAGGAGCTTTGCAACAAAGATGACCTGGCTTGAGAGCGCCTTGGTGAGCTTCTTCCAACTGGCTTGCGAAAGAGGCTTCACATTGATGGTGATCTCATAGGGCTTGGTCCTGGAACCCTGTACCTTGGCCTTTGCCACTCCTTTTTCAATGTCGATGGAGAGCACTTGGCCGCTCCTGGCGTAGGATCTCCCACGGCCAAGCCTGGCGCCGATGTTGAAGCTCTCGAGGACCGCAATCCACCGTTTCGCCCACCAAGTCTCCCCGAATCCTCCTCGCTTTGACTGTGCCTTGATGCCGCCTTTCGCGGTCTTGGGCGTTGAGCGCGGAAAATATTCGCGATATCGCCACGACATTCGTAGCTCTCCTTTCCTTCAGCCTATACTTTCGGGGCGCTTTCCATAAATTCGCCGCAATTTATTCTGAAGCAGCATCCTTGCCAAGAGCGAAGATCTGTTTAAGCTCGACGGTTGAAAGTTCGGTAAGCCAAGCCTCGCCCGCCCCCACTACGCCTTCGGAGATTTCCTTCTTCTTCTCGATCATCTCATCGATCCGCTCCTCGAGAGTCCCGGCGCAGATGAACTTGTGCACCTGAACGTTTTTCATCTGCCCGATGCGGAAGGCGCGATCTGTTGCCTGGTTCTCCACGGCCGGGTTCCACCATCGGTCGAAATGAAAGACATGGTTTGCTTTCGTGAGATTCAAGCCGATCCCTCCTGCTTTGAGGGAAAGGATAAAGAGCCCGGGACCGTTCTCCTCGGCCTGGAATCGCTCGACAATATGATCGCGCTGTTTTTTTGAGATGCCACCGTGCAGAAAAAGCGTTTCCCGGCCGAAGGTCTCCTGGAGGTGGCGGCGCAAAATCGCGCCCATTTCGGTAAACTGGGTGAAGATGAGCGCCCGGTCGCCGATATCGAGGATTTCCTCGATCATCTCGGTCAGGCGGGCAAGCTTTCCGGATCGATTTGGGATCGCGGAATTATCGCCAAGGAACTGAGCCGGATGATTGCAGACCTGCTTCAGCTTCGAAAGCGTGGCAAGGACGATTCCCTTCCGTTGAATGCCCTCGGATGAGTCGAGCGCTTCGGTAACGTCTTTGACGACGGCTTCATAAAGGGATGCCTGCTCTTTGGTGAGCGTGCAAAAGACCTTCATTTCCATCTTGTCCGGAAGGTCGGTGATGATGGCCTTGTCGGTTTTTAACCTCCTCAGGACGAAGGGGCCGGTAATACGCTTCAGTCGCTCCGTTGCTTCCAGGTCTCGGTTGGCCTGGATGGGGATGAAAAACGAGCGCCGAAACTCGCTTTGAGAACCCAAAAAACCCGGGTTCAAAAATTCCATGATGGACCAGAGATCGCCCACGTTGTTTTCAACCGGAGTTCCTGTAAGGGCAATGCGGTACCCTGCTTCGAGCGCACATGCCGCCTTTGCCTGTTTAGTCTCCGGGTTCTTTATGTTTTGCGCCTCATCCAATACGATGCCGGCCCAAGAAACGCTCTTTAAAGTCTCGAAGTCGCGGTGCAGGAGGGAATAGCTCGATATAATAACGGAATGTTTTTTGACTTCAGATTTGAAAGTCTTCCCCTTGGTTCTTGCGGCGCCGTGATGGATCATAACTGGAAGGTCCGGCGTGAATCGTGAGGCTTCTTTCCGCCAGTTGTTCACAACAGACATTGGACTTATGAGGAGCACGGGTTTTTTGCCGTTCGATTCCCAATCCCTTTGGATCAAGGAAAGAGTCTGAATGGTTTTCCCTAATCCCATATCGTCGGCAAGACATGCCCCGAACCCCAACTCCCTTAGAAAGCCAAGCCACGAGTAGCCTCGGATCTGATAGGGACGAAGTGTTCCCTGAAAGCGGCGAGGGACCGGAATTTCCTCAAAAAGTGTGCGCCCTTCGAGCTTGGAGAGGACCTCCGCAATCCAGCCGGTCGCCCTGACTCCTTCGAAAAGAAACGAGCCGAATGTGCTGTGAGTCCCGAGGGCCATTCTCACCACCTCGCGGACCGTGGATTCCTCTTTCGGTTGCTTTTTCCAGAAATCAACGGCTGCCTGGATTTCTTCCGGATCGAGCTCGACCCACTGGCCACGGACTCTCACAAGCCGGGACTTGAGCCTGGCGAGCTCTTGCAGTTCCTTGAGCGTTAGCGGCTCACCGCCGAGGGCGACCTCCCAATTGAACTGAACGACGGCGTCGAGGGAAAGGCCTGTTTTGGTCTGCATCTTGGGGCTTTTCACGGCGGCGCGGGCGGTGAGCTTGAGCTTTGTGCCCTTGCGGGTCCACCAGGCGGGCAGCAAGACACCGAAACCTGCCTGTTCGAGCGCCCATGCCCGGTGAGTCAAAAATTCATAGGCCCCGTTCGCATCTAAGTGGTAACCCTTGGGAGCGGAGCCTTTGAGGCTCGCCTCAATGTTCGGGCATATGCCGCAAGCCTGTCCGAGGGCGGAAAGTAGATATTCCCTCGCATCAAAATTTTCCCGCTCAAGGACTGACGCCCTTCGGCCTTTGGCCGTCCACGCATATTCGGCTGGAACAACAAGGCTCGGATCGTCCGCAGCTTGAAGAAGGTAATGAACCGCCCAACCATCATGACTTTGGTGAATTGACCTGCTTTGTTTCCCGGTCAGTGTTTCTCCCTGTCCGAACTCAGGTTCATCGAGGCGGAAGCAAAGCCTGAATGCGCTTGCCATAGACCTGGTAGCCGGGCGGCGCCACTCCTCAATCTGAAGAGCGAAACCGGCAAGCTCCGCTTCACTTCCGTTCATTTTCCCATCCAGCGTGCCTAATGCGTGGAGCCATTGGTCATGGATGCTGTCGAAAATGCGCCTTTTTTCCCTAACCTTTGCCGGGAGCGGCTCAAGCTGTTCCGCAGTAGAGGAGAAACGAACGAACTGATCGACCATGGCTCCCACAAAAGATGAAAGCAGGGTGACCGGAGCAATTTCGGTAGGCGCTTCGGCTTGCAGGCTGACCGCCCTGCAAGCCGACGGCATCGCCTTGCCGAGCCTTCCGAGGCGCTCGGCTTCGCAAGCCGGGTAAACAGGCTGCCACCTGGCGAACCAGATCTCTCCGATTCTCTCCATGCCAGGGAGAAACTGCTGTTTTGCAACGAGAGCGGCGGCAAAGCGCATGGCTCTCGTTAGAAAGGTAAGATCGCTTCCAACAATCATTCCCGGCGCAAGGACCGTCTTTCCGACACAGCAGCAGAGAAACTTGATGGACTCCGAGACTTCGAGAGGAACAACGGTAACGACCCATGGAGAAACATCCGCTTTTTGCCCGGCGTCCAGGGGTTCGGCGATGAGCGGGCTCGATGAGATCGGCATATTGCCGGCCGACGGCAACCATATAAACATATTGAGCGGTTCGAATTCGGTCTGCTCAAGGAGTATTCCTGCCTCGGAAAGCACTCCTCCAAGGACTTCAAGTCCCGCATCGTAGGGGAGCATACCCGCAGCCGGTGTTTCAGGTTTTCTTCCAGGCCGTCTGCGCGGGGCGGTTTGCTTTTCGGACGGCTTTTCACCCCACAGATAGAGCCCCGTTTCACCAATTGCAGCATGAATGACAATCATCCGGTTTTGTTTTCCTTGAGACAATTCAGCGTTAACCCTACCGGGAGCCGTTCGAGAGATGATCAAGCATGAGCGGAACCTGCTTTCTTCTTACTAAACAGCTTTTCTCCGTCCGAACGCAACGTGCCGTCCGGGCCGACGTGTCTGTATAGCGTCTGACGAGTGATACCGAGTTCCGTGCAGAGTTCACCCACCTTTGTGTCAGGCTTGCCCATGGATGCCATCGCCAGACGAAGCTTCGCCGGGGTCATTTTATGCGGACGTCCCCCTGTTCGTCCGCGTGCGCGAGCCGAGGCTAGGCCGGCTCGCGTTCGCTCTGCGATCAATTCTCTTTCGAACTCGGCTAAAGCGGCGAAGATGCCAAAGATCAGCTTCCCCGCAGGAGTGGTCGTATCTAATGCCGCCCCATGGCCGGTGAGAACTTTTAGACCGATTCCCTGCGTAGTCAGATCATGCACAATATTTACAAGATGTCTTAAATCGCGCCCCAGCCGGTCCAGCTTCCATACAACAAGTGTATCGCCATCGCGGACGGCCTTCAGACAGGCGGCAAGTCCCGGCCGGTCGTCACGCCTTCCTGAGGCCTGATCTTCGTAAATGTGTCTGGGATCAACTCCGGCTGCAAGAAGAGCATCATTCTGCAGGTCGAAGACCTGCGACCCGTCCGCTTTCGATACGCGCATATACCCGATGAGAACGCCCACTGCAAACTCCTGGTTCATAAGTCACATAAACGTTCGATTATGTGACAATGCATCTTCTGAACGCAGGTATCTTTCAGTTTGTCACATATCCAGTCACTCATTCTATGTAACTTTTGCCGGCCATGCAATAGATTATAGTACATCATCAGGAGGCAGATATCCCTGCTCGCGAAACATCCGATCTATCTTTTCTATCTTTTCATGCGTTGGGTTGGACCCCAAGAGGAAATTCCTGATCTCCATTGCTGTATCCAGACTGTGACGCATTGCAACCTCCAACTCGTTCATCGCATCACTTACACGTGTCCAGGCTCGCTCGTAGGCGGACCGACCACCTTTCTCTTGCATCTCTTTACCGTGAGGCCGTGTTGAGAGAAGATCCACATTGCTTATCGGTAATGGCCAGAATAGGAAGGCATCATCGCCTGCTTTTTTGAAAGAACCCTTCATCAACATGTCTATCGCAGCTCCCGCTGCACGCATAAGCAGAAACCTGCGTTCCGGGGCCAGCATTTCAAACGGTGTTCCGGCGGTTCTCACTCCCTGCCGGATGCTAAGACCAAGACTGCTCCAGATTCTCGCGATATTTTTGACGTACCGTTTTGTCGACGTTGCGGGAACGCTCAGTTCCTCAATTAATGCCCTTAAAAGTCGGACCCAGACTCCTGCATGTACCTGTCTACGGGGTAAGGACACCGAGCCATCATTGATGGCTCGCAATGTTATGTTGTCTATCGTAAGAATTTCCGGCGGAGCCGGTATAGGGTTAGGATTTTCAACTGCTTCGCGGATATAGCGTCCGCTATTGACAAAAATATCTTCTAATAGGACACCGTGAACCGGGCAGGATGCCATCCAAGCCATCCTCCAGGATAGGCGCCGGTACGGCTCAGGTCCTTCCCTGAGGCATAGGCGACAGGCTTTTCTCTCTTTGAACCGGTCGGCGGCGATCCATGGAACCCAATCACGAAACTCGCGCACGTGGCGTAATGAGATGGGATAGAGTACCGAATAACCACGAACATAAGTGCCATAATAGCTTGGGTCCGGGTCCAGTCCATCAATGAGAAGCGGGACCCAACCCTGGACGGTCATCGTTCTGAGCCTCCCTGGCGAGATCCCGGTTCGTTCGGCGAGACGTTCCAAAAGAAGCCGCGGTGGGGCCTTGTCGAGTTCTTCCTGCGACATGGAATCGAAGCCAAGATCATGAACCAGCAAGTCATCTACACTGTATTGGTAGACCCCAGCAATGCGCTCCAGCCAAGATGACAGCGATTCGTCCGGATATGGTGGCGGATGAAGGGGCCAGGGACGGGACATCATCCAAGCTCTCGTTCGAAAGCCCGTCGCCTCTCTGTCGGGGACTCGTAATCGGCAAGGACCAATGTCTTTGGGTTGACGGCTTCCTCGCCGCTTTCAACAGCAGCGATTGCTGCACGAGTGAGAAGGGCTGAAATCTCGCCGATAGTTCCTTCGGTACGCGCCCGGATATATCTGGCTACCTCGACCCTATTCAGATCGGAAGGGCGCCTGAGCGGAAATGAGACAGCGAAGCTCGCAAGAAGCGACATGATCTCGGCTCCTTCCTCCCATACCGGCAGAATGAAAGGTTCGAATCTATTCTCCAACTGATCATCGCTTCTGATGGCGAGGTAAGCTTCTCGTGTTCCTACGCAGATGATCGGTATTCGGAGTTCGTTTCCCAGAAACCGGAGGAGATTGAGAAACTCCCGTTGCGTGGCCCCCGAGCCGGCGAGCATGTTATGAATCTCATCTATTATCAGCATCCGGACGGCCGTAGCGCGTAAAATCTTAAGAGCTAACGGCTCCAAATCCGCTACACGCGTCCGGGGCCGTAGTGGTGCATTTGTTGAAGCCAAAAGCATATTGTAAAATCTGGCAATGGAGGGATCCGAGGGCATTTGCATGATCAGAACAGGGATGGTCTCCTGTGCTGAACCCTCGCGCGGTTCCGGCAAATGGACGCGTCGAAACTTCTCAACGATCATCGATTTGCCGTTGTTGGTCGGGCCGATTATGAGAAGGTTTGACATCCGCTGGCGTTGCGGTCGAGTGAACAGATCCTCAAGCTTTGCCAGGGCCTCCACCGCCTTAGTGTATCCAATCCAGCGATCCGCACGGATGTGAGCAATTCTTTCAGCGTTAGGCAAGAGCGCGGCAGCATGAGCAGAAGGGTGGAGATGTGATAAATTCGGCACTGGCTCAAATATTTCGGCCATTGCTACCACTCCTCAATGTCTGGAAATGGCTTCACGGGAAGAGGAGTGCAGGCTCCAGGCTGTGGCGCCGGAGAAATGGGAGTCTGGTGCGAGATCTTTAAATGTGCCCGCCTTGCATTGGCTCTTCTCGCAGCCTTAGTTTTTGATGCAGCCTGCTGTGCTATATGGCGCATCTCATGAATCGCTCGAAAAACAGCCTCCTCATCAATTCTGGTTCTGCCGACAGCTCGCAGGCGGGCCACCGCTTGTTTATGCTCCCATAGGGTCACGGCTGGATAAGACATCGTCCGATAAGGGACCTCCAGATAGCGCTTTTCTTCTGGATGCAAGACCCAAATGCGACTGAGATCGCGGGGATCACGACGGATTAAAAACATGTGTCCTTTGTCTCTAGCCGCTATCCATGGCCGAAGGGCATTACTGAAATACCCGATGTGGTCGACCAAAAACCCTTGGCGATGGATCCGGCGTCTGAGGACTGGTAGAAAGTCGATCAGAAAGGCTTTAGGATCATGGACCGGTTTTGGTTCGCCTTTTTCGAACACTCCTCTTTCCCATCGCACAATAGGAGGTTCACCGATGCCAGTATGAAGAGATCCATGGTAAGGGCCAGTGATGGCAAGCGCGAACCATTTTTCGAGTTCCGCCAATGTCAACGAGGCTTCTCGTTCCGAGTTGTACTTGCCTCGTTCAATGGTATTGGAGAAGGTAGTGCCGGGCAGTTCATGAACCATCTGCATGAAAGTGCCGATTACGCGCTCGATGGTCCCACCGAAATGAGGCGCTCCTTTAGGGCGATAATGAATTTTGATACCATGGACCTCACAACCACGCCTTAGCGCCTCGCTATGAAACTCTTCGCCGTTATCCACGTGAATAGAGAGTGGTTTGCCGTGGATGGGCCAACTGGCTGCTATTCCAAGGTGCTCCAACCATGCCTGTTTTTCAATGGCCCCATGGGCAAGACATAGACCTACGGAAACCGCTGACGGTGGTTCCAAAGTCAGGCAAAAGCCGGCGATACATCGGCTATAAACGTCTATGGCCAAGGTGATCCATGGTCTGCCAATAGGCTCGCGCGAAAACGGATCGACCACGATGATGTCCACACGGGTATGATCGATCTGAACCACCTCAAGAGGACAAAAGACCTCCGGAAACTGCCCGCCCGCGGCTTCGAGACTGCGGGCGGCATCACGTCCCTCCCTTTTTCGAATGACGTATTCCGGGCGCAACCGGCTGATTCTCGTGCGGATTGTATTTGACGAGGGAGACTTCATGCCTGCAACGCGGCAGCGATGGGCGATCTCCTTTACCACTGTTTCGATTTTTATCCGTTGGCGCGATAGATATAGTTCGTTGATAGCGCAGGATACGATCCGTTCGATTTCCTCAGAAAGACGACTACCTCCCCGGCCACCTTCAGGCCGACCAGGGGCAAGAGATAGTATCGATCCACCACTTTCCCTGTAGCGTCGAATCAGTGTGTAGACCGTTCTTGCAGAAAGTCCAAGCTGCTCTCCCGCTTCGGCAGCGATGTTTGCCGAGACTTTATCTTTTTCAGTAAGCGGACCGATAACATCTGCACGGCGGCGCACCTCTGACCAGACTGCGTCAGGTACTGTAAGAATGCCGGTCTCTGGAATTTCAGGTTCGGAGTCAGCCATCTTTTTCTCCCGTGAAGTCCACTTTCGGGGAAAACGTATACCAGTGAAGTCGTCTTGTGGTAAAGAGTTAAGTCAGAAGATGACTGCAAAAGGCCGGTACTTCAAGAAACCTGCTGAAATAGACTTCTGAAATTGACATCGGCATGCAGATGGAACAGGTCGCCAATCTGGCCTGTCTCGTACGGCTAGGGATCGCGATACGGGTCCATAAATCAAAGAATCCGGCCAGGCATGTTCAAACCGCAATCCGGAAATTGCTCCATGACCGGCAGGCGAAGGCCAAAGCAGCCGCGTTCGCCAAAGTTATCGCGCAGTGGGATGGGCCAAAGCTGGCGGCCGATCTGTTATTCGAACATTACCAGCGTGACGCTGGACCCTAGTTGCTCGCTGTAAGACGGCGAGCCGGGGAATCCACATAACGACATGCTGTTTGAGCACTTAGGTATCTTACAAACGGAATTCGTACTACTATCCCTTATCTTCTTGTTTTTTGTGCGAGGTTTTGAGGGAAGCGCAGGCATTTGCCTCTTTATCCGTGTTTATCCGTGTCAAAAGGTCTTTGGTTCCGGCTTGTCCGGGTTAGAATGGAGACCTCTCTATGTCTGATATTCAGGTATTCGCTGAAAATGTATGGATCGTCGACGGTCCGCCTGTCCGCGATTTCGGTGTAATGTTCACTACCCGCATGACCGTCGTGAAGCTCTCCGGCGGTTCATTATGGGTGGATTCTCCTGTGCCCGTGCCGTTCGATACGCTCAAACGCATCACTGGCCTGGGACCTGTCGGATACCTCGTCGCAGCGACCCCGAGGCACGTCTGGCGGTTGGATGGATGGCACACGCTATTTCCGGAAGCACAGCTATGGACGGCACGAACCACCCCATTTACGTTGAAGAAAGGACGCCTGCCCTTGGCCGGCATTCTGGGCGACGAGCCACCTCAAGGCTGGGCGGACGACCTTGACCAACTTGCCTTCAAAGGCAACCCCCTCATCGAAGAAGTCCTTTTCTTTCATAAAGCGTCTCGCACGGTCATCCTGGATGATTTAATCCAGATTCATCCGATAGTGAAAGGCAAGCCCCTTCACAATGCCCTGTTCAAACTGGCCGGCGCTGCATATCCGCATGGCGGCGTTGGGCTCGATATCAGGCTCTCCTTCACAGATCGAACCCTCGCGCGCAAATCGCTCGAAAAGCTGCTCTCATGGAACTTCGACAAGCTGATCATCGCCCATGGCAATTGCATCGAGAAAGACGCAAAGCCATTCGTAGAGCGTGCCTTCAAATGGCTCGCCCCAGCGCCAGCGTGACGCTGGACTCGATCTGCTCGCTGTAAGACGGCGAGCCAGGCAAATCCCAATAAGAGGGCACTTACGATTCACGATTCACGATTTACGATTGACGCTTCACGCTTCACGCTTCACGCGCTAGCGCGCCCCATACAGGTCCGGGAAATACCACCCTGCTGCATGCACCGGAAAGCCGAGCCTGACGTTCCCTTTGGGTGTATCCGAAACGAGTAGCTCTTCCTGAAGGAGTTGTCCCAGGAGGTCACGGCCGGTCCTTTCTTTTAAGCCCGATGCGGCAATAACTTCCCCACGCGAGGTTTCTCCACGGATTACTACCTCCTTAAGCATTCCGGCTGCTTCGCTTCGCAGCTTCTTTCCCATTTCCGGTTCGGCAATCATACCGGAGTTGCGCATATCGATATATTGCCTGATCCGTTTGAGAAGCTCTTCCAGCCGCAGCAGCCCTCCCATGTATTCCACTTGGTCAAGGCAAATATTCAGAAAAAAGCGGCAGAACCTTACCAGTGCCTCGCTTGAGAGGTTACCCCTGCCGTCGATATCATTTCGCCTGGGATTATCGGCTTCCGCCAGGGCGGCTTTATACTCGACGTTCTTGCGGGCAAGCCCTCGGCTAACCGACCACAAACCGAAACCGTGAACGGGTATCCTGAGTAGATATGCCTCGGTAAAAAAGCGTGCAACGCGTCCGTTGCCGTCAAGGAAGGGGTGAATCCACATGAGCCGTTGATGGGCTGAAGCCGCAGCAACGAGCCTTATCGCTCCATGGTGTTTTCGAGGATCATAAAATTCCGTAAATCTTTTTAAAAAAGCAGGCAGAGTCTGGTAATCAGGCGGAACATGATTGCCCACCTTTACCCCCTCTTTGCGTAATTCGCCGGGCATGACACGGCTTTGCCTCTTCATTGCTATGTCTTCGACTACTTTAAATTCGTCCGGCACTCTCAGATAGAATTCCCGGTGGAGGTAACAGATGAATTCGGAGCTCGTGATCTGCAATTCCGGCTCTTTTTCCAGCCTCTTTTCCATATCCTGCTGGACGGCAATATGGGCGGTGCTTTCCAGTTGGAGGTTGCGTTTGGCCGGTTCGGAATCGTAATTGTTGCGCATGGCCCTTACTATGTCGTGCGGATGGGTGTTGTGTCCCTCAATCAGGTTCGAGTAGTAGCTGTTGATGATCCTGAGGAAATCTCTAAGTGACCGCAGTGTGACAGGGTGTTGTCTGCCGCCTAGAACGGCTGACTTCTGGATCACCTCCAAGGCAAGGTC
>Ga0209517_10008441_pt1 | contig 12061 bp, 11 predicted proteins | sample PeaSoiMetSII2010_FD_187695 | JGI IMG/M metagenome (GOLD analysis project Ga0209517, IMG submission 187695) | Peat soil microbial communities from Weissenstadt, Germany - SII-2010 (SPAdes) (version 2) | ecosystem: Environmental > Terrestrial > Soil > Wetlands > Peat | place: Germany...
GTGCGGTCCAGAAAATCCTGATCCTTCGGTGCTTCCGCGTTACGTTTGGCCTGCTCTCTCTGGAACTCAAACCATCCACGCAAAATGTCATCTGAAGTTACGCGGAATCCCCGTTCGATAAAGAAACTCAGAGTGGTCTGCCAGGCTGGGCCCAGATCCAGCAAAGTTCCGTGGCCCAACCCTTCCAGGTTCCACAAGAACTCCTTCAGCCCATTTGAAATGCGTGTCGTTTCCTGCAATTCCGACGCTCGGTTTGCGACTACTGCCCTCCGCCCGCCGTTCCCGTTGCTCGAATCTCTCTCGTACGGCAGTGGCCGCCGGCCTGCCAAGCCCGTGCTCGATCCAATCGCGATGCCCAATTTATTCAGGAATCCCATGGCTCAGTCTGCCCCCGCAACCGCCGCACCCGAGGCTGGCTTGTCTTCCGCCTTACCTTCGTCTTTTGGCTTATTTGCTTCCGTCTTTTTGGAACTTTCGCGGCCTGCCTTGTCTGATGTATTCACGGGAGGTTTTCCGGCTTCCAGCATGCCGTGCAACTCCGCCCCTTCCTCGATGGAGATACGTTCTGCCTTCAAATCACCCTGCACACGAGCGGACCGCCATACCTGGATTCGTTCCGTGCCTATCAACTTGCCTTCCACGCGTCCGCGCACAATCACTTCCTTCGCGGTTATGTCGGCCTTCACCGTTGCGTTCGGTCCCAGCGTCACTGTGGCATTTCCGAACGTCAGTTTTCCCTCAACATTCCCATCCACAAATAGATCTTCGTTTCCGGTGATCTCTCCCTTGATTTTTATCCCCTGGCTCACACATGCGGCGGCCTTCGGCGACATGCTTGCTGGAACCACAGGATCTTTCCCGCTGGCTGTTCTCCCATCCGAACTTATTTTTGTGGAATTCGCACTACCTGTGGAAATCTCGGGAGATCCTTGCGCTCTCCCATCCTCTTTACGCCACATGGAGACACCTCAACCGGTTATGGATGTTTCAAAGTCGCCTTCGAGGACTGGCTAGGGATTGCGACTCAGAAAGATAAAGATATTACAGCACTTATTCGCTGTAAAGGGCAAGTACACTTTTTTCCACAGCCCGCGTGACCTGTAAGGCTATACCCTGGCTTGGTCCAGTACCACTAGCCGCAACTCGGCCCCCCGTGCTGCCCCGCCCTCTTCCGCATCCCGCATTTCCCACAGCGCCACGCACATTCCCGCCAGTTCTCGCACGAATAACTTGACGGACTCACGCTTCTCCCACCAGCGTTCCGGGTCAAAGTCCCCATCCCGCGCACTCGCAACGCTCACCGCAATGCCCCGGGCGAACACCTTCCCGAATATGTATCGTGCCCTCCGGGTGTGATAATTGGATGTGACAAGAATCACACTCCTCCATTTGCGGCCTTCCGCAAAATGTGCGAGCGCAACCGCTTCTTCTGCGGTGCTGTCCGCGTCGTGAGTAAACCGCACAATCTTTTCTTTCGGCACTCCCCGTTCCACCAGATCGTGCTCCATCAACTCGCTGATTCCCGCGTTGGGCCTCAATCTTCTTCCACTTCCCACCACGATTCCCGCAACGCCCTGGCGGTACAATTCCGCCGCGTGCGTGGCGCGATCCGCATAAAAATTGTCATCGCCCAGCACAATGATCGCGTCGGCGTGCGCCGCGGGTTCATCCACTACCCAGGATTCCGCGGCATAGCGCATGATGGGATGCCGCGTAAAATAAACCAACGCGCAAAATGCCGCCAGGCACAGCAGCACCACAAGATTCACGAGGATTCCTCCCCGCTCACCCTGGCGCTGCACTCCCCTTTTCATGGATTTGGATCGATCGACCGCAGTTGTTCCGCGGCCTGCTCTGGCAGGAATGAGTTGAAATACACTTCCTTGATGCTGTAGGACTTGCTGCGCTTCTCCACGATGGGCATGATCTCGATGTGCCAGTGGTAGTCCTCCGCCAGTGTCTTCCAATATCCCGCAAGCTCGCCCTTTTTATTCCGAGTGTTGGGTGCGGTATGCACCACCAGGTGATAGGCGGGCGCTACTTTTTCCAACCGCCGCAGCACCCGGCCCAGCAGCGCCGCCAACTGCCTGCGGTTCGCTCCTGGACGCGGCTGCTCAAACAAATGATTGTGCCTCCGGTGCATCACCCAAATCTCAAAGGGCACGCGCGAAGCGTACGGGCACAGCGCGTAATAATCACCCTGAACATCCACGATGCGCTTGCCCTGTTTCTCCTCCTGCCGCACGATGTCGCAGAACACGCAGCGTTCACGGTCCTTGTACCACTCGTGGGCCGAAGCCAGTTCATACTTAATGCGCCGCGGAACGAAAATCGTCGCCGTCACTTCCGAATGCGCGTGATCCCATTCCTCTCCCGCCAGCGCTCCCTGATTTTTGAACACGCTTACATACTTGAACCGCGCATCCTTCTTCAAATCCGCGACCCGCAAACCCCACACCCACAACACCCGCTCGATTTCCTCATCACTCAATTGGGTAAATTTCTTGTCGTGCTCGCGCGTCTCAATCACAAGCTCGTGCGCGCCCAGCGGCCCCATCTTGTCGTAAATACCTTCGGCGGCCCGGCCGGGATCATTCTCCACGCGGTACAGCGCAGCCGGGTGTGGTATCACGCGCCCCTGCCATACGCCTTCCGCGGGCCACGTCAAAATGGCTTTGGCGCTTTCCACGACTCCCGGATCGAAGGGACATTGTCCCTCCGTACCCTCCAATTGCTCTCGCTGTCCGCATACAACCCAGCTTTGTGTTATGGGATCTCGTCGGATTTCCATGGAGTTTTTATCGCGTGTACCGCGCCGGCGTCGGGCCCTGTTCGAGCATATGCCGGTCCCAAATCGCGCCCTCCCGGCTGTAGTAGGCCATCTCAAAATCCTGCGTCAGTTCCAGCGCGTCCGTGGGGCAAGCGTCTTCGCACAATCCGCAGAACATGCAACGCGAAGTGTCATACGTAAACGTCGTCAGCACCTTGCGCCGCGTGGCATCATCGCGTTCCCAGCCCACCACAATCAAATTCTCCGGGCATGCCAGCGCGCACAGATTGCACCCGATGCACAAGGTCTCCCCAGTCTCCGGGTGATTGTTCAGCCGCGGCGCCCCGCGAAATCGTTCCGCTACCATGGGGCGTTCCAAGGGGTACTGCTCCGTGTAAATGTTGCGGGGAAGTTGCGTCCGGAACGTGACGCCCATGCCCTTCAGGAAGTCCGTCTGAAAAATCCGTTCGACGAGTTCTTTCATGCTTTCAGTCTCTTTCCCCCACGCCCCTCTTGTCAAGGATACACGGCACGGCGCTTACCGGAAGGCACAAACCTCCAGCATTCAATCCATCTGTCGATTGGCTCTCACAGCGCGCTGCCCGCCAAAGGCGTGGATGGTTCTGGTGCCAGCGACCACCTCCCCGCCATGCGAGAGTCCTTTGGGAATGAAATACTCCTCGCCGGCTTTGATGGGGATGCGTCTTCCACCAATGGTCAATGTGTAGCAGCCCTGCACTATTGTCATGTACTCATCGTATTCATGCACATGGGGTGCGGAAATTGCTGTCTGTGGACAAGTCCAGATGGCCATTTGACTTCCATCCGCTCCGTCAAAAACGTAGCCCTCGACTCCGGGAGTCGATTGGCTGCTTGCAGCAATCTTGTTTGCAGTAGACTTCATGAACTCCGGAAAATCATCCATCGCTTCTCCCTCAACGGAATGAATGAACATCTGGATCAAACACCAATTGCATCCAGAAGGCTGTCTCGCGAGTAATTCTCCCATCCGGCGTGGGCATGTCAAGGCTCGAACTCGGGTCTGTGTTAAGCTTTTTCTGCTTTATTTCCATGCCTGACGATCTTCACTTCTTGCAGATTGCTCTGGACGAAGCCCGCGCCTCTGCCGCCGCTGGTGAAGTCCCCATTGGCGCCGTGCTGATGCAAAACGATAAGGTCCTAGCGCGTTCTGGAAATCGCACCATTCGCGATAATGACCCCACCGCCCACGCGGAAATCGTCGTCCTTCGCGAAGCCGCGCGCCTTCTTGGCAACCATCGACTCTCTGGCACCGTTCTCTACGTCACCCTCGAGCCTTGCGCCATGTGCGCCGGTGCGATGGTCCAGGCGCGCGTTCCTCGCCTCGTCTATGCCGCCGATGACCCGAAAGGCGGCGCCTTCCGTTCCTGCTTCGAATTGCTCACCAGCCCCAAGCTGAATCACCAGGTGGAAGTCACGAGCGGTCTCCTCGCCGAGGAATCCGCTTCCCTACTGCAAGCCTTCTTCGCCTCTCGCCGTTAATACCCACCCTCATTTCTTGCCCGTTGTTCCCTCCACAATCCGGCCATTAATTTTGGCGCGCACCCCATTCCCATCTGCATAGCCAGCGTCGCGCACTGTCTGGTAAAATGGCTTCACTGACCACTGCGGAGAGGTGACTGAGTGGTTGAAAGTACTCGCCTCGAAAGCGAGCGTACGGGGAACCGTACCGTGGGTTCGAATCCCACCCTCTCCGCCAGTTTTTGAAGAAATTATCCCGGCCTTTATAAAAATCCAGTCAGAGGTACTTGATCAGCACGACCTCGTTGCGCGCCTCGTTGTACACCAACTCATCCACCATTTGTTTGGTCAGCAGCAGCCCCAAGCCGCCGGGCCGCAATCCCTTTGCTTCTCTCGCGTGCGCATGCGCCAGCGGGTCATCTTCGGGATTGTTGATCGCCGCATGTTTGATTTCTTCAAGTTTGAAGCCGGGGCCGGGATCGTCCAGGCGGTACATCAGCATCTTGCTGGTGCGGATATAAGAAATGCGCACCTTCTGGTTCGGGTCCAGATGACCGCCCCACTCGATGGCATTGTTCAGCAATTCCCGGAAGGCGTAGCCGACTTTTTCCATGACGTCCGGGGGCAGGTCGGTCTCCAGCAAATTCAGGAAGCTCTGCACGCGGCTGACGACCGAGCGTTCACAGGGCACCAGGAGTTCGACCCAGTGCGGCTTGGCAGAGAGAACCTCGATGGCCGGTGTCGCGGGGTGGCTCGAAAGCGCATTCTCGAGCACCATATGCAAGGTGTCCGCGTCGAATGGCTTGCACAGGAACTGGTACACGCGCCCACGCAAGGCATTCAGCAGCGTCTCCGGCGTTTTGTCCGACGTCATGATCACGATTTTCGGAATGTGCGCTTCGCCGGTAAGGCTCCCGAGCAGGCCGAGGCCGGTCATCTTGGGCATCCAGATATCCAGTAGCACAAGGTCGAATTTCTTCTTGCGAATGGCGCGCAACGCCGCAACACCATCGGATGCGGTGCTCACCGTGTAGCCGAATTTTTTCAGGATGCCGCGAACCATCTGGCGGGTGGTGGCGTCGTCATCTGCTACGAGAATGTGCGGCATTGGGAGGCTCCGGATCGCGTTACTGAACAACCTTCCATGAGGAGAACTTCATTGTTTCTTGCGTTTCCCTGGCGATCGCTTCGGCTTCTTGCCAAGACTGCTGCGCCGTTCGCCCTGGGTTTGCATTGCGTATCCTCTCAGGTTTTCTTCCAGCTTCGCAATCTCTTCCTTCAGCGCGGCAAAGACGGGCTTGGCGCCGCTCAGTTCAGAGTTGCGGCCCAGTTCTTCGAGTTCCTGTGCCCGGTCGCGTGCATGTTGCGCAAGGAAAATGCCGACGGAGCCCTTCAGGGCGTGCGCCAACGAGGCGATTTCTGCCGCGTCTTTGCGCTGCATCGCTCGCTGTAGGGAAGCGATGCGTTTGGGAGTGTCGCGCAAAAACGTCCTGATCATCTGATGTAGCAGCTTTTTGTCGCCGCCGATTCGCCCTAACAGGTTGTCGATTCCCGCGGAAGTCGCCGTAATTGGCGTCTCCGGCGCGGACGAAACCTGTCGAGTTCCTTCGGCAGCGTCAAGGATATCTGTCAGCCCTTCCAGCCGGAACGGCTTGCCCAACACGGCGTCAAATCCCTCGCCGTGAAGGCGCGCCACATCCTCGTCGGTGTTATTGCCCGTCAGCGCGACCAGAAAGGTGCGGTTGCCGCCACGAGCTTCGTTTTCGCGGATCGCATGGGCTGCCTGAAGGCCACCCATCACCGGCATCTCTTCATCCAGCAGCACAACATCGAAACGCTCGCGGAGAAGCGCGTTCAACGCTTCCCGCCCGTTCGCCACCGCGTGAACGTGATGGCCGCTGCGCTCCAATTGATATTTGGTGAGCGTCCGAATATCTTCCTGATCATCGGCAAACAGGATGCGCAAGGCGCGCCTCTCCTTCATAGCCGGCTTGCCATCGGGAATAGCCGCAGCAATCTTGTTGTCGTGCGTGGCATCTTCCACCGAAGCGGTGGCCTTCGGCAATCGAAACCAGAAACGCGAACCAATCTCCGGCAGCGATGTGCAATTGATCGAGCCACCCCAGCGTTCCACCGTCGTCCGACAAAAGTATAAGCCAAGCCCCACCTTCCCGCTGCCTTCCTTCCCTTTTGAAAAAAGGCCAAACATTTGCGCGGGGCGCATGTTCGCGGGAAGTCCCGGGCCCTCGTCATCAACGTAAGCCTTGCGGAAATCACCGTCGGTCTGCAGGCCAACAGTGACGGTGCCCCCAGGCGAAGAATAGCGCAACGCATTCTCCAGCAAATTTGTGAACACGCGCCGCAACCGGCTCTCTTCGCCCTGCACGTGCCAGGACGTCTGCGGATCTATCTGCGGGTCCAAGTTCAGGTTCACGCGCTTGGCCTCAAAAGCAGGAGAGACCGAGGTCATCGCCTCTTGCGCGCAAGCCAAGAGGTCCGGCGCATGATTTGTGGCCTGTTCCACTTCCATGGTGGACTGCAGATCCGCTGCAAACACCTGCAGAATCTGCCGAATCATGGATTCCTGCTGCTGCGTCGCCAACTTTCCCAAAGCGATGAATTTCTTCCCTTGATCGCTGGTGGATTCAGTCGCCAGGCAATCGAACGAGCCGCGCATCGCGCTGAGCGGCTGGGAAAGATCGTGGATGATGCAGTGCAGCAGGATTTCCTTCTTCTGGATTTCGCGCTGAAGCTTTTCATGCTCCAGCAAGGCGTTGCGCGCCGTTTGCAGTACCTCCACCCGCTCGCCATACTCACGATCAGGGCTGTGCAGCGCCAACAGCTGTTTACCCTCTGCCAGGAGAGCGGTCGCCTGAAGTGGAATCTCGCGTCCCGTCGACGTGCTTTCGACCCAGACCTCCGAGCGGCATTCGGCGGATTCCGGTGATCCCCAGCAGTTTTGCGCTTCCGCCAGAAAACTTTCCAGGAACGGCGATTTCTCCGCGAGAGGCAAGCTCGTTTCACCGCATCGTGCTGCACCCCACAACTCGGCGAACCATTCGGGAGGATCGCTTAACAAGACGAAGTTCCCTTCCCCTTGATGCTCCAGCAGGGCGTAGCCAAGCTCTCGAAAAAATGTCTGCAGCGGAGATGTCTTGATCATCCGAGCATCTTTCCCGTGAGCTCTGAAAACGCCTTCTCGACACCTTCACCGGTTCTGGCGCTGGTGCGGAGGACGCTCCACTTTTTGGATGCGAGCTGCAACTCCAATGCGGTATCGAACTGCCAATCGTTCACCAGGTCGCACTTATTGACGACAAATATGAATGGCACCGCACCTATTTCCGAGCGGGCTTTCTGTTCCAGGGCCAGTGCCTTCTCCACCGTGGCAGGCCGCGTTCCGTCGGCGACAAGCAAATAACCAAACGCTCCCTGCAGGTGATTCCAGTGCATTTTCTGAAAATCGTCTTCCCCGTATAGGTCCCAAAGCACCAGATTCACTTCGCTGTCATTCACCCGCACGACCTTCTTGCTGATCTTCACTCCAACTGTCGTATGGTACGCGTCGGAGTAAATGCTTTCCACATACCGCCGCACCAGGCTCGTCTTGCCAACGGCGAATGACCCAAGCATGCAGATTTTCTTTTGTAACATGGCGGAGGTCAGTTTGCCCCCGGCGAGGATACGCGGAAAGTAACGCTGCGATTGAACTGGCGATTCTCCTCGGAGTCTTCCTTACGCACAGGCTCGTCCGTCGCAACGCCCCTGGCATGAAGCCGCGTTCCGGGCACCCCCCACTGGCCCAGTTGCCACGCCATACGATCGGCGCGCCTCTGGCTCAGGGATACATTCGTCATTTCCGCGCCGGTGCTGTCGCAGTGCCCGATGATTTCAATTGTCGCGGGCCTCTGAAGAGCTTCGGAGTTTTCAAGAAGGGATTTCAGTCGGGGCGCTAGAGTGCGCAGCGCCGCCCATTGGGAGGGCGCAAGCGTCGCACTCGCAATTGGAAACAGCACAACCAGGCTTTGGATTTCATTCCTGGTCTGGTCAAACGCGGATTGCTCGTTCAGTTGCAGGCCCGAGAGATTCACACCGCGGATTCCCGGCACGAGCGTCGCCCGCCGCGCCATATCCGCTACCCAAGCCGCCGAAGCATGGCCCTGCGGACGCAAAGTGCCGTCCTCAACCACAAACGCTACTCCTGCAGGGGGAACAAGCTGTGCCGTGGCGCGTTGTTGCAGGATGGCATCGTCCAGCGCGTAATAGGCGCCCCAGTGAAACTCTCCACGCCCGGGTGATAGTCCGGCGCTCTTTACGAATTGGGTCGGGTCCGCAGCAAGTGGATCGCGCAGCCCTCGAATCACGAATCGCCCGTTCTCACGCCCAAACGAAGTAATGACCAATCCAGGTTGATCGCGCAACGTGGAAACAACCTGGTTCCAGCGATGATACTCCCACCAGCGCAGCCCGGCCCACCCTCCGAGGAGCAGCACCAGAATCGCCGCCGCGGCCCAAACGTAGCCTCGCCCTTGGCGTCGCGGCGCTTCTTTATAACGAAATTCGAGGCACCGCGTAAGGTCAGCGTCGACGGTGGCAAAGGGCGAGGTGTTCCCATCAAAATGTTCCAGTTGCACAGCGTACAGCCGGTGAATACTCTCCAACGTTTCGGCAAGCGTGTCTCGTAGCGCGTGCGGAGCAATTCCGCGTATCACCGCCGCGATGATGGCCTGCGGGCCTTGCTCCACCCAAACATCCAGGTCGCCTACATTCATCCGCCCCAATCCCTGGCCTTCTGCGGTGTGAAACGAATCGCGCACAAAATCCTGAATCGCGGAAAGCATTCCGGAAACCAGGCTCGGGTCTTGCGTCGCCACGGTCGGAGCCACGGCGTGGCCCAGTGGCAAGCCCGTTTTCCTGTGGATCAGGAAAATCTGCTCGACGCGAAAGACCAGGCTATGCAGCAGAACCACTTCCGTAAACGACCGGCCGGTGCGCAGGGCCTCCAAGCGCCACTTCAGCCCTTGCCACGACAGGCTCTGGTCCATGATTTCGTTGAACGAATCCAGGAATGACCGCAGCGTCTCGAGGATGGATTTGCGGATCGCCGGCCCCATCACCGGGAATAGAGCGTCGGCAAGCGTGGCTGGATCCTTGCGTACCGATTCGCGAAGTGCGCTCTCAATTGTCGGAGCCAGCGCATCGCTCAGCGCTTCGTCGCCACCCTGTTTCCGGCGCAGCTGGATGGCTTCGGCGACGACGCTGCTCACATCTTCTGTACGCGCTTCCGGATCCGCCACACGTTGGTGCAGACGGTCAATGGCTTCCTGCTCCGGCGCAAGTATCAGGTGACGCAACTCTTCAAGCGGACCGCTTCCGTTCGCGGAAGCTGGCTCCGCGGGATCGAGGGCGCGTCGAGTTGCGGGCGTATCGGCCATGATCAGTTGGCTTGCAGAAAGAAATAGCGGGCCCGCAGGGACGAGGCCCGCAGGTTGTTTGCGCCTATTTCTCCGGCAACTCCAATTCATCTTTCAGGCGGAGAGAAAGCTCGGTAAATAGATCGGCGAGCATGGCGCGATCCGTCTTATCCGTGCGCAAGGTTTCCGCTTCGTGCTCGAGCGCGGACTCCATCTCTTCTTTCGATTTCTGAATCTGATTGCTCAACGTCTTGGACTGCTCCAGAATCCGCGAGCGTAGATCCGCCTGGGCGCTGGTAAGCTGGTCTTCCACCTGCGATAGCTTCTTTTCCAGGGTCTTGGCGGCGTCGCGAGATTCTCGCGTGAGTTCCTTCAAGCTATCCGATCGTTCAGATTTCTCCGCTTTCAGCCGCTGGCTCAGGGACTCCATCTCTTCGCGCACAAACGATTCCAGCGTGTCAAAGCGCTTTTTCAGGTCTTCTCGCAGGGCATCGGAGGATTTGGTGAGGCGCTCTTCCAAACGCGCGAAGCGCTTCTCGTACTCGCGCATGTTGGACCCAAACAGGATGTCGCGAATCTTGTCAACGTTGGCGCCCTCGCGCAACTCGCCGTTGGCGGCGTTCTTTTCCTCGTGTTCTGATGGCATGGCGGTTCGCACCCCTTTCTTGCGGTTCTGCGGCTTTTTGGCCATCCGGGGACACTACTACGAGACACCGGAATGAGCAACACGATCCCGGGTGCGCCGGGAGGCGAAGGAAGATCGAAGATTGGCGGACTACTCTACTGGCCCGCGGAGAGCACCGCGACGCCGTACGTCGGTAATTCGACGGATTGTTTCGCGCCGCCATGCAATACGTCGTTCATGGCGGAGGGCAGAGTTACGGTCTGCATTTGCTTGGCGAAATTAATGAGGATATACACCGCGCCATGCGCACCGTACCGCGGATAGACTTCCACGCCCGCTGGCACGTTGGGTAGCGGAGTCTGGATTGCGCTATCCTCCGCCATCCATTTCGCGGCGCGCGCCATCGTGGGTTTATCGAGCCACGCCCCAATGTAGGTAATGCGTCCCTTGCCCACTTTGCGCGTGATGGCCGCGGGCTGGCCGTCCAGCCAACCGTTGCTTTTGCCATACGTGAGAAGGACGGAGGTATCCGCATCCTTGGCGCTGAGTAATTCTGCCCACAACGAACTCTTCCCGCTGCCCCACTTTCCTTCGACGGGTACCGGATCGGTCAAAGCATAGTATTGTTCGACGCGCCCACCCAGCAGCGCCCCCAGCGGACCCGGCTGGCGATCTGGTTGCAGTCCGTTGTCATCGTCTTTTATTGCCGTGCGCTGTCCCAGCACCAGATGTCCACCACCCTGTACGTACGCAATCAGGTTTTTCGCGGCCGCGTCGGAAAGCACACTCAGGCCGGGGGCGACAACGAGCTTGTACTGGCTAAGCGACACGGTCGGCGGAATAATGTCAATGGATTGCGCGATGGCCCTCAACGGTTCGTAATAGCTGATGATTTCCTCGACCGGATCATAATTGCGATTATGCTTTTGCCATTGGATGGCCCAGCGGCTGTCATAGGAATGCAGAATCGCGATCTGTGATTTCGGCGATGTGCCGGCAAGCGCCGACCCAGCTTTGGCGAATTCCTTTCCGATCTGTGACACTTCCGAATACAAAGGAACCGGCGTTCCATCGGCTCCCACAATCGTGCCGTGATACTCCTCCTGGCCGTTCAGCGCGCTGCGCCATTGCCAGTAGCTGACGGCGTCGGCGCCGTGACCCACATCGAGCCACGCCATCGCGCGCACTTCGCCCTTGTCCAGTACATTGTTGATTTCCGCCCAATTCACGGAGCCCGGCTGCGTTTCCATGACCCAGAAATTTTTTTGCTTGAAGCCGCGCGTCAAGTCGTGCGTCGCGCCGTTGGACACGGGATTCAGGTGGCCTTGTCCCACATAGTTATCCCACGCAGCCAGGTCAAGGTCCTGCTCAACGGTGTAGTGGTCGAACCCATCGAACCAGCCCATCGTGTTGGTGGTAATAAACTGGTGCCCATCGGAGTTTTCGCGAATCACGTCCGTCTGATTCTTCTGGTAACTGCGCCACGTGTCGCTCACAAAGCGCATCCAGCTCAACAGCAACCCGGGATTTCCGTAGTTCACTTCGATCGGAATCTGATCCCAAGCGAAGTAGGTCTGGCTCCAATAGGACGTTGTCCAGCGAGCATTCAGATTGTCCAGCGTGCCATAGCGCGCCTTCAGCCATTGCTGAAATTGGGCGCGCGTCTCCGGATCGAAGGAAGTGTTGGCATATTCATTGTCAATCTGCCAGCCCAGCACGTAGGGATTGTGGCCAAAGCGCTTGGCCATCTGC
>Ga0209517_10008443_pt1 | contig 12054 bp, 9 predicted proteins | sample PeaSoiMetSII2010_FD_187695 | JGI IMG/M metagenome (GOLD analysis project Ga0209517, IMG submission 187695) | Peat soil microbial communities from Weissenstadt, Germany - SII-2010 (SPAdes) (version 2) | ecosystem: Environmental > Terrestrial > Soil > Wetlands > Peat | place: Germany: Weissenstadt...
ATTAGTATCCTGAGGAGCGCGCGTCCCGGAGGATCAGCTGGAATCCGGGGCGCGCTGCTTTCGCGAAACAGACATCAGAAGCTTGGCGCGATCGCGTCCGGGGAAATCCTGGCGGGACCGTAGACTTTTACCAATACAGAGATTAAGAGGAGGCTATCAGCAACCATGAGCGCTAAAAACTTAGAAGAAGTGCTAAAGGCAGCCGGAAATCCGGTGAACATGCTCCGCAATTCTCCGATTGGAGCGTACGTCTATCCGGTGGTTCCTTCCGAGTATTCGAACTGGCGCGACGAGCAGAAGGCGTGGCGCGATACGGCCGTTCTATTCGATCAATCGCACCACATGGCGAACTTGTATGTGGAAGGGCCGGACGCCCTGAAGATGCTTTCGTACCTTGGGACGAACAGCTTCGCGAAGTTTCCGGTGAATCGCGCGAAGCAGTTCGCTCCGTGCAACTACGACGGCTACATCATCGGCGATGGAATTCTATTCCACCTCGCACAGGACAGCCTGGTTTACGTGGGACGCGCGCCGGTGGCGAACTGGCTGGAGTTCCATGCCACGTCGGGAAATTACAACGTGAAGATCAAGCGCGACGACCGGTCGCCATCGAACCCTGGCGGCAAGGCCGTGACCCGGATCACCTATCGATTCCAGATTCAGGGACCCAACGCCAAGCAGATTATCGAGAAGCTCAACGGCGGGCCGTTTCCCGATATCAAGTTCTTCAACATGGGCGAGATCAAGATCAAGGGAAGAACCGTGCGCGCGCTGCGGCACGGAATGGCCGGCGCTCCGGGTCTAGAAATTTGGGGGCCGTACGAAGAGCGGGAAGAAATCCGCGCCGCGATCGTGGAGGCGGGGGCGGACTTCGGCATGAAGCAAGTGGGCTCGCGGGCGTACGCGTCCAACACATGCGAATCGGGCTGGATTCCTTCGCCGCTGCCGGCCGTCTACACCGGCGAAAAGATGAAGAGCTACCGCCAGTGGCTGCCGGCGAACGGCTACGAAGCCACCGGGTCGCTGGCCGGAAGCTTCGTCTCCGACAACATTGAGGACTACTACAACACGCCGTACGAGCTGGGCTACGGGATATTCGTCAAGTTCGACCACGACTTCATCGGCCGCGAGGCACTGGAGAAGATGGACCAGAAGACCCAGCGCAAGAAGGTCACCTTCGCGTGGAACGGCGAGGACGTCCTGAAGTCGTACAAGTCGCTGCTCGAACCGGGCGATCCGTACAAATTCATTGACCTGCCCATTTCGAACTACGCGTCGTCTTCCTACGACAAGATCGTGACCAAGAGCGGCAAGGTCGTGGGGTGTTCGATGTTCGCCGGATACAGCTACAACGAGCGGTCCGTGCTGTCGCTCGGCATTGTGGATCCGGATGTAGAGATCGGGACGGAACTCACGCTGGTGTGGGGCGAGGAAAACGGCGGCACCAAGAAGGCGACCGTCGAACGCCACAAGCAGCTCGATGTGAAGGTGACCGTCAGTTCCGTGCCGTACTCGAAGGTGGTTCGCGAAACGTACGCCGAAGGCTGGCGCACGGCGCACAAGTAAGCCGCGCCGGTTACGGTTCCGAAGTCGCAAGGGGCGGGTGCTTTCGATCCGCCCCTTTTTTATTGCCAGCGGCCCGGGGATGGGATACACAGTTTCGTCGCGATTTTGCGAATCATATGCACCGGGCTGCCGCATCAAAAATAATGGCAGCACACGGCTGACGGTAAGGAAAATTCAATGGCCTCGAACGTGACAGGAGCACCCCGCGGACTGGAAGGCGTGGTTGCCGCGCAAACACGCCTGAGTCATGTGGACGGGAAGAACGGCGTGCTCATCGTCGGCGGCTATACGATCGAAGAGCTCGCCGGGCACGTCGGATTTGAAGCCGCGGCGCACCTGCTCTGGCGCGGGCACCTGCCCGATCCGGCGGAGTTATCAAAGCTTTCCGCGGAGATGGCAGAGCTGCGGGAGCTGCCGCCGATCACGCTCGAGGTGCTTCGCAGCGCGGCTGCGGCGCCGCCGATTGACGCTCTCCGTATGGCCTGCGCGACGCTTTCGCTGGGCCTGGCCGATCCCAACGCCATCACGCCGGAAGCCGATTTCGCGGCAGCGAGGCGGCTGACGGCCTGCTTCCCGACGGTTGTGGCCGCTCACGCACGCATCGGCAGAAAACAGGAACCGATTCATCCGCGCAAGGATCTTCCGCTGGCGGCGAATTTTCTCTACATGATTCATGGAAAAGAACCGGACCCGGCGGCGGCGAAAGCGCTCGACACTTATTGGGTCACCGTGATGGATCACGGTATGAACGCCTCGACGTTCACGGCGCGCGTCATCGCCAGCACACGATCCGATCTAGTGAGCGCGGTTACCGGGGCGCTGGGCGCACTGAAGGGACCGCTGCACGGCGGCGCGCCCGGGCCGGTCCTGGACATGCTGCTTGAAATTCGCAGCGCCGATCGCGCCGAAGAGTGGCTGCGAAATGAGATGGCGCAGGGTCGGCGCATCATGGGATTCGGCCACCGTGTTTACAAAGTGCGCGACCCGCGCGCCGAGGTACTCAGCCGCGTGGCGGAACGCCTGGGCCAGGCGCAACTGGAGAACCGGCATCTCTACGATCTCGCGCGCCACGTGGAGCAGACCGCGCTGCGAGTCCTTGCGGAAGTGAAACCGGGGCGTAATTTAAGGACGAACGTGGAATTTTACACGGCGTTGGTTCTGCAGGCGCTCGGACTCGATCCTCGCCAGTTTGTGGCCATGTTTGCGTGCGGCCGCACTGCGGGTTGGTGCGCGCACGTGATCGAGCAGCATGCGGAAGATCACTTGATTCGGCCTCAGTCGGAATATATTGGGCCTGTGGGATTGAAAATCAGCTAGCGGAATTGCGCCCGACGTTTTTTGTAGTAGAGCAAAGAGCAAAGCCACAGCAGCAACATTTCCGCTTCCGAAAATGCACTCCCGATGTAACCCTCATTCTTGTAGTGCAAGCTCGCTACGGGGATCTTGATCGCAACCAGCACGAGGGTTAGCCCGAAGGTCACGTAGACCAATACCAGCGCGAATTTTCGTTTCCACAACAGGCCTAGGCCGAGCGGCAGTCCAACTACGCCGATTAGAAGGACGATGGCAGAGATGTATGCGGGATCTTCACGGAACTTTCGCAAATCGAGAATAGCGCCCAAGACAAGGAACAGAGACCACGGAATGAGCGCGACGCCCTGAAAATAGCCCCAGCGGTACGGAAGGACTCTCGATTCCCGATCGATTCGATCGGTCATTCTTTCTAGTGCGTGCGCTTTGGCCTCGGTATCCATCTGGTGCACCTCGGCATTGTGGGAGATTCTCGCACGCCCCATCTATTTCGGAAGGCGCTACTGAGAGCGCTGGGCGTTGATCCAGTCCACCGTCTTATTGAATCCGCCGAAAACGAAGAAGTGCATGCCGGCGATGCCGAGCGGCAGCGCATCCCCATTCCGGGGACCAATTCCAGCGGCAACTTCGCGGATGATCGGCTCCGGACCTTTGTCGATCAGCAGTTTCGCGAAAGCAGGCTTCTCCGTGAGGACCTTGATCGAATTTCCCACTCCGCATTTGAGAGCGTAGCGCGTCAAGGAAATCAGGCTAGCTGGACCCGCCAGACCGACGCGCACGGGAACGTCGATTCCTTCGGCGCGAATTTTCTTGAGCCAGGTGACGATCGGTTCGGCGTCAAAGCAGAATTGCGTTACGATCGTGAGCTGCAAGCCCGCGCTGCGCCCAAAATTCACTTTCGCGGGGAGCGCTGGGGTCAGCAGAACGTCCGGGATACTTGGATTGCCCTCGGGAAATGCGCCGATGGCGATGCGCGTGATCCCCGCCTTCTGAAGGATTCCGCTTTGCATGACGGCGAGGCTTGAGTCAAACGGACCAGCGGGCTGGTCGCGATCGCCGCCAATAATCAGGACGCGGTCTACGCCCGCTTCACCCACGAGCCGCGCCGCGAACTGTTCGAGCTGGGCGGCGCTCTCGACATGGCGTGCGCCGATGTGAGGAACCGGGAATAGGCCCGCGCTGCGCAATTTGGCGGCGGGAGCAATCGTCTCCATCGGGTTCGCGCCGGGAATCCAGGTGAGGAAGACTTCGGTCCCCGGATTGAGGCGGACCGGGGCCGCGTCGATCACTTTGGATTCGCCAGGATTCACTTCGATCGAAAAACCGCGCAGCATGTCGGCAATGCTGGACGCTGCAGTTGAAATGTCTGTCATGGCGGTCATTATAATACGAGCGCGGCAAACTACGACGCGGGGGCGGCGGCAGGTTGGGGATTCCGCCCTACCGCTCGTTTTACAATGTGAAACAAGCCTTCATATTGACTTCGGCACTGCGGTCCATGCAATATCGCCGTAGTCCCCTCAGACTCTCCCGGCTGCCGGCCGCTGCTGCCACCGAGCGCCGGTCGAGAACCAAGCAGGGAGCGCGAGCAAACGTCGTGCCGAAGCCATCCACATCGCAAAGGAAGCGGAGCGGGACCAAGGGAGGAACTCGGGGCGAGACCGGCGCGAGCAAATCCCTGCAAAAGGCGCTCCGCATTCTTCTTTACATGGGGGACAACGGCCCGGCGCTGGGCGTGACGCAGCTCGCCTCGGGTTTGAGCCTGAACAAGACCACCGTTCACCGGCTGCTCCACGCCATGGAAAAATTCGAATTGATCGAGAGGAATCCGGAGAGCGACCGGTACCGATTGGGGCTGAAGCTGCATGAGCTGGGAACGCGGGCGGTCGAATCGAGGACGCTGCGGACGGAAGCGCACCGGTTCCTGATGGAGCTTTCGCGCGCGTCGCACGAAACCGTGAGCCTGGCCGTGCCCGGGCCGGGAGGCGTGCTGTGTCTGGATCGCGTGGACTCGCGCGACAGCATCATCAACGTGCGCACGCCGATCGGCGCCAGGTTTCCACCGCACTGCACGGCCGCAGCGAAGGCCATTCTCGCCTATCTTCCCGAGGACGAGGTGGAACCAATTATTTCGATCATGGGGCTCACGTCGTACACGGCCTACACGCTGACGACTCTGGCGGACGTTAAGAAAAACCTGCGCGAAGCAGCCGAGCGCGGGTACGCGCTGGACCGCCAGGAGACCGAGCGCGGCTTGAGCGCGGTAGCGGCGCCGATATGGTCGCGGGATGGACACGTGATCGCGGCCGTGGGAATGGCCGGACCGACGCTGCGTTTCCGCGGGAAGGAGCTGGCGCGAAAGATAGCACTCACCATGGAAACCACCGCAAAGATCTCCGCAAGTCTGGGTCATAATGATTCTAGCCGGGAAGGGTTTTGATCCGGATGATGGCTTGGCGATGGCCGGCCAAGGGAGAAGAGATCGATGCCAGTGAAATACAGAGCCGACCACATAGGCAGTTTTCTGCGCCCGCCGGATTTGCTGGCCGCGCGCGCAAACGGAACCGATCCGTCGCGCTTGAGAGCGATGGAAGACCAATATATTTTGAAGGCACTCGCAAAGCAGAAAGATCTCGGATTCCAAATTTTCACGGACGGCGAGTTGCGGCGCCGGAATTTCATGAGCGAGCTGACGGACGCGGTCGATGGATTCGATAAGGATGATGCGATCGCGCGCGACTGGGACGCGTCGCAGGAGAAACCGAGGGTGGCCTCGGTGACAGGCGTAGTCAACCGAAAGCTCAAGCGGATGCATCCACTGACGGCGCGCGAATTGCCGTTTCTGAAGCTGCACAGCCCGGGCGACATCAAGGTTCTGCTGCCGAGCCCCACGCAATTCCCGGCGATCGCGTTCAAACGAGGCGTGACCGATAAAGTGTACCAAGATCATTCGGCGCTGCTGTGGGACATCGTCGAAATCATGAAGCAGGATATGGCGCAACTCGCGGACGAGGGCGTGAAATACATTCAAGTAGACGCGCCGCGCTACAGCTATTACCTCGATCCGAAGTGGCGCGAATGGATCAAGAGGGAGATGGGCCAGGACCCGGAAGAGGCGCTCGACGAAGCGATTGCCGCCGACAACGCTTGCTTCGACGCGGCGAGACGGCCGGGCGTGACGGTCGCGATTCACTTGTGCCGCGGAAACAATCGCAGCCACTGGTACGCGGAAGGCGGCTACGATGCGGTCGCCGAGAAGCTCTTCGGTTCGCTGAGAGTGGACCGGTTCCTGCTGGAATATGACGACGAGCGAGCCGGGACGTTCGAGCCGCTGCGGCTGGTCCCCAAGGACAAGATCGTCGTTCTCGGATTGATCACCACAAAGAAGGCGCAGCTCGAAAAGTCCGACGAGGTGGTGCGGCGGATCAAAGAAGCGGCGAAATATTTTCCGCTGGAGAATATGACCGTGAGCCCGCAGTGCGGCTTTGCTTCGACAGCGGAGGGGAATCTGCTGACCGAAGACGAACAATGGGCCAAGTTGAAGCTGGTGGTGGACACGGCTCGGCGAGTGTGGCACTAGAGGTCGCGCTTACCTCGGATGTGCTCGGCGCCGAAGGAAATCTGCTGACCGAAGACCAACAGTGGGCTAAGCTACGGCTCGTTGTGGGGACCGCTCGCAAGGTGTGGGGCTAAGCGGCGACCAGGATTCTCCGGGCTCAAAATTGAACCTGCATCTGAATCACACCCATAAAGACTCGGCTCCCGCGACCACGAGCGAAGTCGTCGCCACGGTTTTGTCGCTACTCGAAGACGGGCAGATGAAGCCCGCGCAATTCGCACGGCTGCAGATTCACCTGGACTGGCTGCAGTACAAGCACAACTTCCGGGAAGCCGTGACGGTGATGCAGGGTGGCGAAGAGCAAGGCGAGGGCGCCGCTCCCATGGAGATTCGTATCGATTCGAGGCAGGTGGCGCCCGGATCGCTCCGCGCATTGCTTCAAAACGCCATGCACCCTGCGAAACCGGACGAAGATACGGGCCGGATTTATTTTGAGGGCTTCCGATCGTTCCGCACGAGCATCGTATGGGAGTTTAACCGGCTCTACTGGCAACGCTTGAAGGACTGGGAAAAGGCGACCGGCAAGAGCTACGAACAGGCATTGCCGGGCGGCAAGTCCGACGGCAACCAGGCCCAGGGAGTCGCCGAAGCAGCAGCCGATTTTTGGACCCTGCTGAAGGACCTGGAAAGCCAGAACCGATTGCCGCAGGAAGTATTCATTCTGGAGATCGGCGTGGGCTTGGGGAAGCACGCCGGACTTTGGCTGGACAGATTTTGCGCCCTCGATCAGGGTCGCGGGACGAACTTTTATCCGCGCTTGCGATATCTGCTGGGCGACTATTCCCTGGCAACGCTCGAGCATTGCAGGCCGGCTGTCAAGAATCACCTCGATCTGTGCAGTTTCATCGCGCTCGACGCGATGGATCCGATCAAGACGCTCTCCTTTCTGCGCCACAAGGTTCTTCACGTCCATTCGACGAACATGTACGACAATCTGCCGGACGAAGAAGTCGTGTGGCGCGACAGCCGGATTTTCTGGGTACAGTCCCGCGCATATTTGCCCCCGGGGGATGCGGCCCGGATCAGCAAGGCGTGCGACGTGGCCGTTGCGGACATACCGACGATCGTGGATCGCTTGCTGGATGTGGGCATCGCAGCCCTGCCGGACCGCGCCAAGGGCATGATTTTCTGGATGGAAGTCTGGAACGCGATGCGCACGGAGGAGAAATTGGTGGACGCGGTGGATATGCCGGACGCTTCCTTCCCGGCGGGACTCAGTTCCGCACACATGGAAGACATCCTTCGAACCGCGCCGAACGATTTGCGATTCCATTTGAGCCCGGGCGCGCTCGAAAGCTTTCGCAATACGCTGCCGCTGCTGCATCCGCGAGGTTACCTGCAGGTGCAGGACATTTTTGCCACCGATCTCCAGGATTACAGCATGGGGTTTCATGGCCCGGGCAAATTGGACGGGTCCATCGTGAACTGGGTCAACGGCGCGCTGTTGCGCGAGGTCGCGGAGAGGGCCGGCTACGACTTGCACTTTGCGCCATTCAAATACCGGCCGGGATCGAAGACTTCGGTCCTGTACACGACACGACGGGAGTAAGACTGATGACTCTTCCGATTCTTCCCACGACGATGGTTGGCAGCTACTCGATGCCTGGCTGGCTCGAGCGGCTGAAGACGGATTATTTCGCCCGGCGGATCAGCCGTCACGATCTGGACGAAATTCACGACGCCGCGGTCCGGTCCGCAATCAAGGATCAGGAGATGGCCGGGCTCGACATCGTGACCGACGGAGAGCTTCGCCGCGACAACATGATCGACTATTTCGTCGAGCGGCTTCCCGGAATCCAGATTGACCGTTCGTCAAAGAAGTTCTACTACGATTTTTACGATAGTGAGGTGCTGGGAAAAATTCCCATGGCCGCGGTGGGACTGGTGGAAGATTTCCGGTTTCTGCTCGCGAACACGGAGCGGGCAGCGAAGATTTGCATCACGGGTCCGCATTCCCTTTGCAAGCGCGTCCGCAACAAACACTATCCGAGCGAGGAAGCTCTGGCGACGGACATCGCTCGCGTGATGAATATGGAGCTAAAGGAGCTGGTGAAAGCCGGAGCGAAATACATACAGATCGACGAGCCCTACTATTCGGGCTTCCCCGAGGACATCAACTGGGGCGTTAAGGTGCTGAATATTCTGGTCGAGGGCGTCCAGGCGAAGATTGCGGTCCACATTTGCTACGGAAACCGGTACGGCAAGCCATCCTGGGAGGGCAGCTACCGGTATCTCTTCCCGGCAATTCTGGACGCGAAAGTGAATTCGCTGAGCCTGGAATTCGCAAGGCGTGGCGGCGAAGATCTGGATCTCTTCCGGGAATTCAAGGTGCCGTTCGAACTGGGCGCGGGAGTAATCGACGTCAAGGATAATTCAGTCGAGACGCCGGACATCGTCGCCGAACGGATTCGCAAGACGATGAAGGCTGTTCCCGCGGAAAAACTGTACGTCCTGCCGGATTGCGGTCTCTTCCACCTTCCTCGAGATATCGCGTTTGCCAAGCTCCGCGCCATGGTCGAAGGCGCGCGGATTGTTCGGAAAGAATTGGGAAAATAAAGTACCGCACCGAATTCGCGGCGCGTGACGCACACTCCCTTTTCATGTTTTCGCGAGTCAACGGTGTTGTTTCGAGCTCCAAGGCTCGACTGCGGATGGATTGCCGGAGGGCGCGCTCAAACAGCTAGACAGTTCGGAGTTCCATTGGATAGTATGCGGCAGATACTGTGATGCAAACAGGCAGCCACGTTGGGTTGAGCGCTGGGATTTCGCCGTTGAAGAGTATGTCCACGGCTGGCGTCAAGCCTTCGGAACGGCGCGATTTCTGGCAAACGAACGCTGGCCACCTATGCGGCGCCTTTCGTCTTGAGCTGCAGGGCGACGAGGCTTTCAGCGCCAGCATCAATTACACAAACGTAGCGGACCTGGTTTTCTGCCGGCTTTCTGCCCCCGTCCGCCACCGCGTCGTTCACACGGCCCCCCTTGCAAGGCGAGACGACCGGGACCTTGTGAAAGCCATGTTTCAAACCGAAGGAAGCAGTTTCGTGGAACAAGATGGGCATACCGCGCTGCTGCAGCCCGGGGACTGGACCATCTACGAAACAGGGAAACCGTCCAACATCGTTATTCCCAGCCGAGCCGGAATGTTTTTCCTGATTATCCCGCGAGAAAAGGTCCTGACGCGGAACTTCGATCTGGGAAATCTCGTCGCGCACCGCTTTTCCGGGAGCCGCGGGCTGGGCAAGCTGATCTGGAGCCTGCTCTCCGCAACCTTCGACCAAATGCCGGAGATACGGGATCGCTCCGGTCAAGATATAGCAGACATTGTCGTCCAGATGATCCGCCTGGCCCTGCTGGAGTCCGCTGACGAACACGCCTGGGTGGATTCCAAGGAATCCATTCGGGAACGCGTGAAACGCTACATCTCGAGCCACCTCCGCGACCCGGACCTGTCCATCACGAAGCTCGCAGGAACCACCCGCTGCACCAAGCGCTATCTCCATATGGCCTTCCACTCGGAGAACATTTCGATCTCCGATTACATACTGAAGCTCCGGTTGAAGCGCTGCCGGGAAGACCTTCTGAACCCTGCGTTTGTCCACAGGTCCATTACGGACATCGCCTACTCCTGGGGCTTCAACAGCTCCAATCACTTCAGTCGTTGTTTCAAAGAGGAGTTTGGCGCGTCGCCGCGGAGCCTGCGCGCCGGATTTGCTCAGTGGCCCTGCGAAGATTCCGAGAAACCCCTAAAGGTATCGTGACCCGGACCAACCGGCAGACCGGTGCGTTTTTTGTCGGGGATGGGCTCCGTATGGCTGTTTTCCGACTTCGCTCTGAGATAGGTTCCTTTTCCCCCTCAGGAGAGACCTCCCCTGCCTCCTACGCTAGCCTTTCGCGCAATTGCCGGAGGGTGGATTATATAGGGGGGCCTCAGCGCGACCCGTGACGCCGGATCTGGCACGGGCGCCCGATTAAGTACTTGACAATATTCGGCATAGGCGTTCAATATCCAGCAACTTAGAGCTTCGTACACGGGACCGGGTGGCTTTGCGTAATTCGCTAGAGGATTCAAATATCGAGGGGGTTCGATTATGAAGGCACGTTTGGGTTTGTTGTCCGCAGTATTCGCCATTGGAATTTTCCTGATCTGCGCTAGCTCTGCGTTTGCACAGGGCGGCTCTTCCGCCGCGCAGTTGAACGGGACTGTGACAGACCCGAGCGGAGGATCGGTCGCCGGCGCGACCATCACCCTGCGCAACACGGACACCAACACATCCTACACGGCGACCTCCAACGATCGCGGCGCCTTTTTCGTGGCGAATCTCCCCCCCGGAAACTACGAGCTCAAAGCGTCGTTCACGGGGTTTGCGAATTACACGCAAACCCACATCGTCTTGACGGTTGGCCAGGCCGCGACGATCAATGTGGCCCTCCAGGTCGCGGCGCAGGGCGAACGAGTCGTGGTGACCACCGAAGTACAGACGATTGAGCCGACCAAGACGGAAATCAGCCAGGTCGTCAACACCGAGCAGATTTCGTCTCTTCCGATCAGCGGCCGCCTGTTCACGGATTTCGCGCTACTGACTCCCGGCGTGGCCACGAGCCGCACCAGCCTGGGAACCACGTTCACGGAGTATGAGGCGACCCAGATCTCCTTCGGCGGCATGCGCTCCTTCAGCAATGAGGTTACGGTGGACGGCGCGGACTTTGTCAACGCGGCCAGCGGCGTGCAGCGCTCGACTCCGCCGCAAGAGGCGGTTCAGGAATTCCGCGTGGTGAACAACAGTTTCGGCGCCGAATCCGGCCGGGCGCTGGGTGGAATCGTGAACATCGTGACCAAGTCCGGCACGAATGACCTGCACGGTTCGGTCTACGATTACTTCCAGAACAGCTATCTGGATTCGCGCAGCCTTCTGCAGAAGCCGGAGCCGCAGCTGCAATCGGTGCTGCTGCCTCACGCGCTGCGCCAAAATCAGTTCGGCGGCACGCTGGGCGGTCCCATCTCCAAGGACAAGACCTTTTTCTTCATCAATTACGAAGGCAAGCGGCGTGCGGAGTCTCCCCTCTTTCCTCCGGACCTCGTCAATAACCTGGGCCTCATTGACGAAGCGAAGGCTTTGATGGGTCTGGCTCCGGAAGGTTGCAGTACGGGTCTCGCACAGTGCACCCTTTCAAACCAGGCGTACCTGCAATCGTTCTTGAAGACGTCGAATAATGACTCTGGCTTTGCCAGGCTCGATCACCAATTTAACGCCAACAATCGCCTGGCGCTCCGCTACAACGTGGAGGATTCGCGAAACTCCGGTGAACTGGTGGGCCAGACTCTCGACGGCGGTGGCATCGGCACGCCCAGCGGCGGCCGCGATCTTTTCATTCGCGATCAATCGCTGGTGGGCACGCTGGATTCGGTGCTCAAGCCTAACCTGGTGAACACAGCGCTCGTGCAATATGCCCGTCGACACTACAACTTCTCCGGCATGACCGGCCAGCCCGATTTCAGCGTTTTGAACGACCTCGAGCTGGGCCACAACTTCGGAACGAATGACCAGCTCTATGAAACC
>Ga0209517_10008444_pt1 | contig 12051 bp, 11 predicted proteins | sample PeaSoiMetSII2010_FD_187695 | JGI IMG/M metagenome (GOLD analysis project Ga0209517, IMG submission 187695) | Peat soil microbial communities from Weissenstadt, Germany - SII-2010 (SPAdes) (version 2) | ecosystem: Environmental > Terrestrial > Soil > Wetlands > Peat | place: Germany...
TTGGCGGCTCGATCCTGCCGGGGGTTACCCGCAATTGTGTGTTGCAGCTTGCCGGCCACTGGGGCATCAAGGTAACCGAGCGCCGGATTTCAATCGACGAAGTGATCGAGACGGCCCAGTCCGGCGAAATGAAGGAGATTTTTGCCTCCGGGACCGCAGCGGTAATTTCACCTGTTGGAGAAATCTCATACCGTGACCGGATGTACAGGATTTCCGATGGAACAGTGGGCGTGTGGGCCCAGAAGCTCTACGATGAAATCCTGGGTATCCAGTACGGCGAAAGAGAAGATATATTCGGGTGGATAAGGCATCTAAACTTATGAGGCGGGTAGGAGACGCTGAAATGATTTTCGGGAAGACGATCTCATGGGGTATTTTGGCAGGAGAATAGGATGCTTTTGTTGGCGATATTCGGATCCCCGAGGAAGAACGGCAACACCGATCTTATGATGGAAAGTTTTCTGGAGGGGGCTTTATCGTTCCCCGATGTTGAGCTGCAGAAAATCTATATCAGGGATCTCAGGATTTCAGGTTGCCAGTCCTGCGGGTATTGCGATGAGCATGGAGTTTGTGTGCAGCAGGACGATATGCAGAAGGTCTACCCCTTATTGGATGCGGCTAAAAGGATCGTTATTTCAAGCCCCATCTACTTTTACGGGCTCAACGGCCAGACAAAGCTGCTCGTGGACCGCAGCCAGGCCCTGTATATGCGAAAGTATAAGGGAAAAGGTGATGGTCATGCCCCGCTGCCCCCTGCTGACAGGAAGGGATTTTTCCTGTGCGCGGGGGCTACTCGAGGCAAACGACTGTTCGAATGTCCCGTTTTGACCGTAAGGTACTTCTTCGACGCGATCGACGTGGAATATGCTGGAGAAGTCTGTTTTCGGCAGATAGATGAAAAAGGGGCCATACGGCGCCATCCCACGGCCCTAGGAGATTGCAAACAGGCCGGGATGGCGTTTGTTTCCGATGTAACTTAACTCAAGGTATTATATAAGTCTATCGGTGCAAAAGCAAAAAGGCCGGTAAGAACCGGCCTTCCCTCAGCGATAAGTCAAATTCGGCATACGCCATTACCTTCGCAGCATCTCTTAGACTTTTCTGACATTGACCGCTTGTGGTCCCTTCTGCCCCTTTTCTATCTCGAAAACTACTTCCTGGCCTTCGCTCAGGGTCTTGAAACCCTCGCCTTCAATGGCGCTGAAATGAACGAAAACATCCGGTGCGCCATCTATTTCGATAAAGCCATACCCTTTTTGCTCGTTGAACCATTTCACTCGACCTTCCGCCATTACAGATTCCTTTCACATGATTGATAGATTCCAGCCTGGTGCGTTATTGGAGCGACTTGCGGAAACGTCTTACAAGGCGAAAGACCGATTCTGCGGCAAACCCCAAATACCGACCTCAAAAGCACAGATCGCTTCATTCTAAATTTGTGTTACATAAAAATCAACAGAAACAACTACTCAAATGAGCGTTCACGAAAGCATATACCGGCGCTAGTGCATGAGGTGCTCCCTATACTGGATATAAGCATCTCGCATGGCGATATATGGATCGAGCGAAGCTCTTTTTAATTCCTCGTATTGACCGATTTGCAGTGAAATACGGTTTACGTATCTTCCGGTCTCAGCAGAAAGGGTCACCCACCATGTTGCAGGGGCCCAGACCAGCGGGTCCATGGCAGTATCTACCCCAAAGCCGAAGAGGTCTCTGGGATTTGACGGGCCGAGCACCGGGATAATCAGGAACGGGCCTGGGCAAACACCCCAAAGGGCAAGTGTCTGCCCGAAGTCTGACTCACAGCTTTGGAGTGCGAGCCCGCACTGGGCAAGATCCAACAAGCCGGCCATGCCCATCGACGAATTTATGATGAAACGGAGTGTCTCATTTCCTGCCTTATCCCATTTTGCCTGGAGTATAAAATTGACGAAACGGGACGGGAAAAGCAGATTGTGGAACCCGTTTCTGATCGCTTCGCGAAGGTCGGCCGGCATCAAGGCTGAATACCCCTGCGCTACGGGCTTGACCACGCCAAAATAGAGGCTGTCGTTAAAGCCGAAGATTTGCCTGTTAAAATGTTCATAAGGATCATTGACCGCCCGTTCATTTTGATCCCCTTCGGCAGGTCCGGCGGTTTGTTGCGCAGCGGCAAGGGCCGTATTGAATCCTGACTCACTGGTCATGAATGGAGAACTCAAAAAGGCGAAAATCAGAAAAGAAATTAACCCAACTTCGAAATAATTGCCCTTTGTCTTCAAAGTTTGCCTCCTCGTTGAAATAGCGGTCATCGTTCCTATATAGATATGACCATTCGAGAGTGCAAGTAAATTATGTATGAGCGAGCGCGCGTTTGACACCCGCTGTGACAGGCCGCTTTCTGCTGTCGCACGCACTTAATTCTATATATCGGATTGCGCGGGCTCTAAGCTGTAATATATTTTAATGAGTCTGGCCCGGAATATTTTGGGACTCATGTTTTCCCCAACCGGGGAACGACCTCCGACAGAGCTGGGGGTAATTTTCTGCGGGCGTAAAAGAGGGGACTGACAAAAATGGCGAATGACGAACAGAAAGATCCGTTGAGTAAATTTATGAATCATTTCAGAGGGCCCTCGGGGGATGGAGGTAGAAAACAGGACCAGCGCAAGGTGCATTTTTCAATCTGGTATTTCATCGCGGCGCTGCTTGTGATCATGTGGTTTCAAACGCTGATGACCGAGCAGCAGGCAAACCGGGTCTCATATTCCGAATTCAAGCAGTTGGTCAGGACCGGGAAAGTGGAGAGCGTGACGCTCAGTCCCGATACAGTTACTGCTGCGCTAAAAGATGCACAAGGACCCAACAAATCTGTGAGCGCCGTGCGGGTTGAAGACCCCGATCTGGTAAAAGACCTTGAAGCCCAGGGGATAAAATTCAGCGGCTCTTCCGACAGTAAGTGGCTTGGCGTGCTGATTTCCTGGCTGCTGCCGCTGGCTATATTTTTCTTTTTCTGGAGCTTTCTCATGCGGCGCATGGGAAGCGGACCTCAGGGAGTGCTCTCGGTTGGCAAGGCGAAGGTGAAGATTTACGCCGAAAAAGAGATTAGCGTAACATTCGATGATGTGGCCGGCATAGACGAGGCAAAGGCTGAACTTGAGGAGATCGTCGGATTTCTGAGGGACCCGGGCAAGTTCCAGAGGCTTGGAGGCAAAATCCCCAAGGGGCTTCTGCTCTTGGGTGCGCCTGGGACGGGTAAGACCCTGCTTGCGCGTGCCGTAGCGGGAGAGGCCGGAGTGCCTTTCTTCAGCATGAGCGGGTCGGAGTTCGTCGAGATGTTTGTCGGTGTTGGCGCGGCGCGTGTGCGAGATCTTTTCGGCCAGGCAAAGGAGCACGCTCCATGCATCATTTTCGTGGACGAGTTGGACGCTTTGGGCAAGGCGCGCGGCCTGAATCCTATCGGAGGTCATGATGAAAGGGAGCAGACACTGAACCAACTCCTGGTTGAGATGGACGGTTTCGATCAACGGGCCGGAGTAATCATAATAGCCGCGACAAACCGCCCCGAAATACTCGACCAGGCATTGCTGAGGCCCGGTCGTTTCGACCGGCACGTGGCAATCGACAAGCCCGACATTCGAGGTAGAGAAGCTATTTTGCATGTTCATGCAAAAGGGGTCACGCTGGGTCCTGACGTCGAGCTAAAGACAATTGCGGCCATGACTCCGGGGTTCGTGGGCGCCGATCTTGCCAACCTCATCAATGAGGCGGCTTTGATTGCGGCAAGACGCGACCGGGATGAGGTCACAATGGCCGACTTTAAAGAAGCCGCTGACCGAATAATTGGCGGGATCGAAAAAAGAAACAGGGTGATGAACCCCAAAGAGAAGGAAATCGTCGCCTACCATGAATCGGGCCACGCGCTTGTTGCAATGGTGCTTCCCAACACCGATCCAGTCAGCAAAATCTCCATTATTCCACGCGGTATCGCTGCCCTGGGGTACACCCAGCAGTTGCCAACCGAAGACAGATACCTCATGACGAGAGGAGAACTTCTTGACAGACTGAAAGTGCTGCTAGGCGGCAGGGTTTCAGAGGAGATCATTTTCGGCGACATCTCGACCGGCGCTCAGAACGACCTTCAGCGCGCAACCGACATAGCGCGCCGCATGATCATGGAATACGGAATGAGCGAAAAGCTCGGCCCCCTTACCTTTGTCAGCGAACCGCGCTCTGCGCACCTCGATCTTGGCATGGGTTCACAAGGCAGGGAGTTCAGCGAAAAGACCGCCCAGCAGATTGACGAGGAGATAGCCGGCATAATCGAAGAAACGCACGGGAATGTGAGCAAGATTCTGACTCATCGGCGCGACATGCTTGAGAAACTGGCCAGAATCCTGCTTGAAAAAGAATCCATCGACGGCGAGGAGCTAAAGAAATTCATGGACGAAGTAAAGGCCATGGTAGCCAAAGACGATTCAAAACAGGTCGCCTGAATTAGTGGTGGATACCCATTTTTGATTCCCGAATCCTGCTTGACATCTCTTCTTCATTAGATGTATATAAGTACTCTTGTGCATCTTGACCGGCATGCCGGATTTACGCCGGTGAATCTCAAGGAGGTTTGGATTGGCCAACCATAAGTCAGCTATCAAGAGGGCGAGACAGAGTGAGGAGCAGCGGGTGCGAAACCGCTCCCGAAAGACCAGGATGAAAAACGTGATAAGGAACCTCGATGAGGCCATAGCCGGCAAGTCGCCTGAAAAGGCTGCCGAACAATTGAAGAAGGCGATCTCGGTGATTGCTAAAACCGCCTCGAAAGGCGTTGTCCATAAGAATACGGCCTCACGGAAAATTTCCCGCCTGACCCGCGAAGTCAACGCTCTTTAGTTTCTGTGCCGCATTTCCTTTTCTTGCCTTCCAGGGGTGATGGAGGGCTTTTTGCCGTCCATGCAAAGATCGAGGACCAGCTCTTCGAGCAACAGCTCGGGGGGCGTACCCGTGCTCTTGATCGCGATGTCCGTCTTAGCGATAGCCTCAATCACTCTGTACAAGTCTGCGTCCGAAAAGCGAACGGCCTGTTCCCGGGCCTTTTTGATCACGAAAGGATGCGATTTCAGCCGTGCAGCCAGTTCGGCTTCCGATATGCCCTGCCGCAGACCGTCTTTAACCTGCCACACAATACGAATCTGCCAGGCCAGGGTCGAGAGAATCTTCAAAGGGATCTCACCGGAGAGGATAAGGCTTCTCAGGGACCTTAGGGCTTTGTCCGCCTGCTGCGCTTTGAGGTGATCCAGCATGTCGAACGCGGAGAAACTTCTCTGAGAGCTGGCGGTTTCGAGGATGTCCTCAGTTTCGATCCGATCACGTTCCCCGACGAAGGTGCAAATCTTGTCCAACTCGGATGCGAGAGCATGCATATCGCTTCCGACCATCTCAACCAGGAGGAACGCGGCACGGTGGGAGAGAATTTTCCCGAGTTGCGTGCATCTTTCGATCAACCAGCGCAGGGCCTCCTTATCACCGGGAGATCGAAACTGGACGACCTTACCTTTGGTTTCAACCGCTTTTGCAAGTGCTTCGACGTTTTTCCTGTCTAAGGCTGTCATGACGAGACATGCCGAGCGAGGGATTCGCTGCACGAAAGCCTCCATGGCTGCACGGTCCCCTTTTCCCCAGGCCTCGACATTGTCTACCATGATTAGCCTTCGCCCCCCAAACATTGGAGTGGTGGCCATCCGCTCGATCACATTTCCTGCTTCTGTTTCCTTTGCCCGTACCCTCTCGCCGTTGAAGTTTTTGCCCCGCTGCGGCAGCAAGCTTGAAAGCAGCTTCTTCCAGGCTTGTTCCATAAGGAAAGCGGACCCCCCAACGAAAAGATATACCGGATCTATCTTGCCGGCGTCGAGCGCTTTGAGGAAATCTTCGGCGTGCATCAGAAGTTGCTCAAAAATCTGTCATGGATGCGTGTTGCCATCTCGCGGGCCAGAAAGCCGAGTGCGGCCTGCCTGTATTCAAAGCCGGTAATCGGATTGGGCTGCAGCGGATTATCCTCCACCTGGTAAACTTTCCAGTAACTGAAATTTGGGTCGGCCCAGAGCACTTTGTGGCTTTCCTTTTCCTCGCATTTAATGTCCACGGTCACAACAAGCCGGGTTTCCACTGTAACCCGGTTGGCCACAACATTGGCAACGGGTTCATGAGCAACCGCCTGAGTCTGAATGTTCTTGATGGTCGCTTTGAATACGGCTTCCGCCTGTTCGACGGGGACTACCTTCATAGCGCCTTTGCGCATAAATTCCTGTCTTAGCGCCCCGGCGAAAATCGCCCCGGCGTCCGGCTCTGAGGTCTTGTTATCGAACACAGGAATGGCGATACACTTCAGCCCTGGTTTCGGCCCCTGGCCCTCGCCTGAGAAGTGATAGCCGCATGAGACAAGGCAAAATGAGATGGAGCTTATTATCAATATTGCTTTAAGATTCCGTGCAACCATGTCGAGCACCCCCACTATGCTATATACTTGAATTTGTGGCAACTATCCTGGCAAGAACGGCATAAGCCTGAGTTCGCGTAACATTGCTTTGCCTATACTACAATATTTATCAGCTTCTTTGGCACAACGATTACTTTCCTGACCTGTTTTCCTTCGAGGAAATCTCTTATCCTGAAATCCTTGAGCGCTATATCCTCCAGTTCCTCATCGGTGGCGTCCGCCGGAGCGGTTATCTTGCTTCGCAGTTTTCCATTGATCTGGACGACGATGAGCATTTCCTCGGCTTTGAGCGCCTGAGCGTCCCATTTGGGCCAACCAGTATCCAGAAGAAGCTCTTGATGGCCGAGGATTCTCCAGAGTTCCTCGCAAATGTGTGGAACCATGGGCGATGAGATGACTATTGCGGCCTCAACGGCTTCCCTGACTACCGGCCAGACCGTGGGGTCCGCCGTCCGGCCGTCGAGCACCTGGTGGATCAGATTCACAAGCTCCATAATGGCGGCGATGGCCGTGTTAAAATGGAACCTTTCGCGAATATCCTCCGTAACCTTTTTTATTGTCTGGTGAGTCTTGCGGCGGAGTTGGGCAAGATCTTTGTCAAGAGGGGTTTCGCCCCGGCAGGGACCAGAGGACTTCAGGGCGTCGAGGTTTTCGGAAGCCAGCCGCCACATCCTGGAAAGAAACCGAAAAGAACCTTCCACCCCCTGGTCGCTCCAGTCGAGGTCCTTTTCGGGCGGTGAGGCGAACAGGCAGAAGAGGCGCACCGTATCCGCTCCGTATGCCTGAATCATTTCATCGGGGTCCACCACGTTTCCCTTCGATTTGCTCATTTTGAAGCCGTCTTTTATGACCATTCCCTGTGTGAGAAGGTTCCGGAAAGGCTCATCGGTCTGTAGATATCCCATGTCGCGCAAGACCTTTACAAAAAATCTCGAATAGAGCAGATGCAAAACGGCGTGTTCTATGCCGCCGATGTACTGGTCAACCGGCATCCAGTAGTGGGCCCGTTCCCTGTCGAGCGGGCCGCCCTCGAAGTCAGGACAGGCGAATCGGGCAAAGTACCAGGAGGATTCAACGAAGGTGTCCATGGTGTCGGTCTCACGCCGCGCATCGGCCCCGCACTTCGGGCAGGCGGTGGAGTAGAAAGGCTTGTGGACGGGCAGCGGGGAGCCGCCGTTTTCCAGAAGCTCCACATCCAGGGGGAGCACAACGGGCAGGTCGTGCTCGGGGACCGGCACAACACCGCACTTCTCACAGTAAATGATCGGAATGGGAGCCCCCCAGTAGCGCTGCCGCGAAATTCCCCAATCGCGGAGTCGATACTGCAAGGTCAATTCTGCAAGCCCTCTTTTTTGCAGGGCCTCGGTAATCGCAATCCGGGCCGCTTCGGACCCCATTTCGGTAAACTCGCCGGAGTCAACCAGAACACCGTCCTGCTCAAAGGCATGTGTGAGGTCTTGTGCCAAAGGAGCCTGCTGCGCCTCCGCAGGTTTTATGACTACCTGGATCGGCAGGCCGTATTTTTTCGCAAACTCGAAGTCGCGCTGGTCGTGTGCGGGGACCGCCATGACTGCGCCAGTGCCGTAGGCTATGAGTACGAAGTTAGCCACGTAAATCGGCATCCTTTTCCCGGTGACCGGGTTGATGCAGCAGCTTCCGGTAAATACGCCCTCTTTTTCGAGTAGATCTGCTTCGCGCTCATCCCGCTTGAACCGCTTTGCTCTTTCGACAAAATCGAGTACTGTGGCCTCTTCAGGCTTTCCCCGGCATAGGTGGGCCACCATCGGATGTTCGGGGGCCATGCTCATGAAGGTAGCTCCGAAAAGCGTGTCTGTGCGGGTCGTAAAAACCGCAATGTTTCCCTCGCCCGATTCGAGCGGAAAAAGCAACCTGCTTCCAGTGCTTTTCCCTATCCAGTTCTGCTGCATGACGAGCACCCGCTCGGGCCAGCCGGGCAGCTTGTACGTATAGTCCAGCAGTTCGTCGACATAGGCGGTAATCTTGAAAAACCACTGCTCCATCTGCTTTTGTACGACCTGAGTGTCACAGCGCCAGCAGGCGCCTGCTTCTACCTGTTCGTTTGCCAGCACGGTCCCACACTTCGAGCACCAGTTAACATAGGAACTCTTCCTGTAGGCCAGGCCCCGGTCATACATCTTGAGAAAAAAGAGCTGCTCCCACCTGTAATAGCTGGGATCGCACGTAGCAAACTCACGCGACCAGTCATACGAAAAACCCAGTTGCCTGAGCTGGTTTCGCATGTAGTCGATATTGTCGTATGTCCATTTTGCAGGGTGGGTCCCGGCTTTTATTGCGGCATTTTCGGCGGGCATTCCGAAGGCGTCCCAGCCCATCGGATGGAGCACGTTGTATCCCAGCATGCGCATGAATCGGCCAACCACATCTCCTATGGTGTAGTTGCGGACGTGACCCATATGAATGCGGCCCGATGGATATGGAAACATCTCCAGCAGATAATATTTTTCCTTGCCCGCGTTTTCACCAACTTTGAAAACCTGGGACTTATCCCAGTATTGCTGCCATTTGTGTTCGATGGACTTAGGGGAATATTTTTGTTCCATAGATTACCTTTAATAGCGAGTGATATTATTCATTTAACTATAAAATCCCGTTCAAAGTACGGACAGGTTCGGCCGAGTTTGCGCTAAGGCATAAAATATATCAAATACCAGATCGGGCGGGAAATTGGAATAAAACAGAGGCTGGAAAGAGGGAAAGGTGAAAGGTGAAGAGGTCTTGGTCAGTGATCGCGTACCGGTTCTGCGCTGACGCTGAGATCACGGAGAAAAGCTTTGCGGGACAGGATTTACAGGATTAACAGGAATAGTTAAGACAAATTGTGAACTCACCGCGGATCTCTGTGGCAGATTTGAATTACCTGGCTCGACCCACCCCCGTCCGTCCGGACATCCGATTCATTTACCGATTGGATTCGCTCATTTTATTGCGTTTGCTGTCGAAAGAGAAAAGAGATGTATTGGAACCTGAAGCTTTTGCGCAGAGGATGCAATCGACAATATCGATATCCCGTTCATAAAAGAGAGTCAGGGCGCGGATAAGTTCTCTGCGATCAAGGTTTGCAATTCCCTTGTAGTGAAGGATGTCGATCAGGCTCTCGGACACCTTATTCCTTGGGGCCTTATATATTTTTGTGAGAACGTAAACGCACTCGGCGATCACGCTCTCGAGAACGACGGCCCGCGTGCTCCCTTCTTTCACCTGGTCAAAGAATTCCTTTGCTCTGAGGTAAAGGGGTTCATCATCTCTCGTAAGATATCGGATGAGAATGTTCGTATCAGGCAGACTTATTACCGGCTTTCCCATGCACCGCCTCTTCCCATGCTCTATCTTTCATCTGCTTCATGGAGACATCCGGTTTTACGTTCTCGGCGTATTCGCTCAGAGAGCCGGCGGCGTCCCTTACCGGCCTTACCACTACATCATTGTCGATAACTGCAAAATAGACAGCAGTCACCTTGAGTCTCTCGCGAATCTCTTTCGGGATGGTGACTTGCCCCTTCTTGGTGATCTTCACCGACGCTGACGCCATAACAGCTCACCTCACCTTTCAAATATGGTATTACTTGTCACGAGGTCAGTTACCCCTTAATGCAACCCCCTCTCGAATTTAAGAATCCTCTTAATCATCTTGAGGGGGCAAAAAGCTCCGGCCTGAGTGAAAGTTATGCAAAGATTTCGCGTGACTTTTTCGTAAAGCATGTAGTAATGCTTATCGCTATAATGTATGTGGCGCCCCTGCGGGAGGGGTTTTATTAATTCTGCACTGACTGGAGGCATCGATCATGGAATCCAGGCCCTGGCAGCGGCATTATGACTACAATGTCCCCTTAACAATCAGATACCCCCGTATTCCCCTGCACGAGTTACTTAGCATCCCTGCGAACACTTATCCCGACAAAGCAGCCTGCAATTTCTACGGGACCGAGATGACATTTTGGGAACTGCGCCATGCCGTTTTGCGCATGGCCAATGCGCTGGGAAATCTGGGCGTGCGGAAGGGGGACCTGGTCGGCATGAACCTGCCCAACTGCCCCCAGTACCTGATTGCCAACTACGCGGCCCTGTGTCTTGGAGCCGTCGTGGTGAACCTGAACCCGATGTACACGGCCCCCGAACTCAAACATGCGGTCGAGAAGACGGGGCTGACAACTCTTTTCACCTTCGATATGGTCCTTCCTTATATCCGGGCGCTTTGTCAGCAGGTGGAGATTCCGCTGGTGATCGTAACCAAGCCGGCAGACTATATTACGGGGCTTGGCCGCAGTACTAAGGAGAGCCTGGAACTCGATCCGAAATGGCGTCATTTCTCCGAACTTCTGGAGGGCTGTACGGATACCAGACGCCCGCGGGTTCAGGTGAACCCGGAAGATCCCTGTATGATTCAGTTCACCGGAGGGACCACGGGCCTTCCCAAAGCCGCCGTCCTCACGCACGCCAACCTCGTGGCCGCAACCTTCCAGTGCGTCCTGTGGGGCTCGGCCACAACCAGTCTCACTCCATACGAGCGGCGCAACGTGGTGGCCGTACTCCCGTTCTTTCACGTATACGGGAACATAGTTGTCATGAATTGGGCAATGCTCAACTGCGCCACACAGATACTGATTCCCCGGTTCCAGATTGACGAAATCATAGGGACCCTGTTAAACTTCAAGGAAATTACTTTCTTTCCCGCCGTGCCCACAATGATTACAGCGCTGGTCAACCATCCCAAAGCGGCGGAGCTGGACCTGGGCAAAAAGCTGGGTCTGCTCAACTCGGGCGGGGCGCCCATGTCCATGGATCTCATCGAGCAGGTCAAAGATATGGGAATCCCTTTCAGCGAAGGTTGGGGAATGAGCGAGACCACATCTTTGGGGATTGCCAACCCTCTCCTGGGCCTGAAGAAGGTGGGCAGCATAGGCATTCCGTTTCCCGACACCGATATCAGGATAGTGGATGTGGAGCAGGGACTGGAAGCTGTAAAGACGGGCGAGCCGGGCGAGCTTCTCATCAGAAGCCCCCTGGTCATGAAGGAGTATTATGCGAATCCAGAGGAGACGGCCGGGCAGATCAAGGACGGGTGGCTGAGCACCGGCGATATCGTGGTCCGTGACGAGGACGACTATATATTCATTGTGGACAGAAAGAAGGATATGGTGATCGCCGGTGGGTTCAACATTTACCCTCGTGAGATCGACGAGGTGCTCTTTCAGCATCCCAAGGTGCTGGAAGCGGTGTCCTTGGGCATCCCGGACGTGTATCGGGGTGAGACGCTCAAGGCCTACATAGTCCTTCAACCCGGAGAGACCGCTACCGGTGAGGATATCATCGGTTTCTGCAAGGAGAGGCTCGCCGCTTACAAAGTCCCCAAATTGGTCGAGTTCCGGGACACACTTCCCAAGTCAGCTATAGGCAAGGTGCTTCGCAAGATCTTGAGGGACGAGGAAACTGCTAACCGGAAGGTTTGACCGACTGTAACGGAGGCTTGTCAAATGGGAGTGCCCAAGGTAGCAATAGTGCGTTACGAGAAACCCCTGGAATCGGTTAAGAAGGCC
>Ga0209517_10008450_pt1 | contig 12046 bp, 8 predicted proteins | sample PeaSoiMetSII2010_FD_187695 | JGI IMG/M metagenome (GOLD analysis project Ga0209517, IMG submission 187695) | Peat soil microbial communities from Weissenstadt, Germany - SII-2010 (SPAdes) (version 2) | ecosystem: Environmental > Terrestrial > Soil > Wetlands > Peat | place: Germany: Weissenstadt...
CAAGCCGGTACCTCGGAAAGGCCTTGTCTGAGATACGGCCGTTCACTATCACGATAGGCACGCGGTCTCGAGAAAGGCGCACAAAGAGGCTCGGCCACAGTTCGGTTTCCGCAACAATATAGATCACGGGACGGATGGCCCTGACGAATTTTCCGGCCGCAATGCTAAGATCCAGTGGCGACCAGAGGACCAGAGCACTATCGCGATACTTCTGCCGAGCAAAGGAATGCCCTGTTTTGGTGGTGACCGTAAGCACGATCCGATGCCCTGGATAGTCCCGCCGCAGCCCTGTTATGATGCCCTCGACCGCTGCCACCTCGCCCACGCTCACGGCGTGGACCCAGATGTTTCGCGTTGCGGCCAGAGTTTTCATCATTTCTTGCGAAATGACACCCAGGCTCTCCAGGGTACCCGAGTGCCACTTGCCCCGCAGGACCAGGATCGGCAAATAAAGGATCATGGAAAGACCGAATGCTAAATCGTAAAGAACCATCATCCTTTTTTCGATTTCCGGCAATTCTGTATGCTTTTCTTGTGAGGTGAACCTGATATTCTGCAGTTCATCGTCCAGCCATTTTGATTCGGGTGATTATCGGGCTGAGTATAGTCAGGCCCAACCGGGTGTCAACAGAAAGTTCCTCACGGAAAAACAGCCATGAACGTGTCAAAATAGCGAGGGGACCTGCGTGGTGAACCGCTCGAAATATACGAACCCATTGCAAAATATACCTATTGTGTATGCCGGGAAAATGTGCAGAAACGCTATCTCCCGAGCCTGGAACAGTGGGCCTTGGCGCGTTCATCGGGCCGTCGAAAGACTATTTGACACCCTGACGGAATTAGTAGTAGAAACTTCCAAACCAATTTACACCACCCATTAAGGTATCGCGCCAAAGACTCCGGAAAAACAATCATCACCCCTTTGAACGCGGGAGAGAGCTTTGCAATGGTTAAGAGATGGGATTTTGATCGGAGAATTAAGTGCTCTTCCTTTTCAGTACCGGGAGGCGCTGAGGAATATTATTTTGCGTTCATAAATGATGAAGCCATATCCTTTGAAAAAGCAATTGCAGAATTGTGTGAAAAATATAAATTCGTGACTGGATATCTCGGTCTTTCGGAGCAGACTCTCCTTTTCTCCCGTCTACATGTCAGCGATATTATTAATCAAAAGAACCTGCTTGCAAAATCTGAACTTTTCGGCCACATCGGGCATGGCGCCATATCCGTAATAGAGCAAACTCCTCTTACACGGGATTCAGTGGTCCTTTTTTCTTATCATTTGAGAAAAGGAACAGGGAAGTTTCAAAAGGAGATTCTCGACAACGGGAGCGAGCCGTGGCGCACCGGAATGGTCGCTAAGGGCGATCATTACTCAATGGTTTGGAGTTCCAATCAGGCAAGAGCCGGACATTTTGATTCGCAGCAGCAGACAGAGTTGATTTTAAAATCTTTTTCCGCTTTGCTGGGTCGATACAATCTGAGTGTACGGAAAAACCTGATGCGGACCTGGATATTCGTGAGGGATATCGATAACCATTACACCGGAATGGTGGAAGCGCGAAAGGACTTTTTCCATTCGCATGGTCTCTGCACGGAATCCCGCTTCGTGGCGAGCACGGGAATAGAGGGCAGGGGCACCGAGACTAGAGCCATCATTAGAATGGACAGTCTTTCGATCGGAAATATCGAGGAGGAGCAAATCGATACGATGGACGCGCTGAAACATCTTCCGCGCACGATGCTTTATGGGGTGACTTTTGAGCGAGGACTGAGGATCAGGTTTGGTGATCGTTCGCACCTGGCGATTTCAGGAACGGCAAGCATCGATGAAGAGGGAAATGTTGCGCATGAAGGCGACATCGAGAAACAGACCCACAGGACGATCGATAATGCGGAGGCTCTGTTGCGCAGTCAGGGCGCCACATTGTACGATATGACCTATGCGCTGTGTTACTTACGCAATCCCAAGGATTATGAATGCGTAAAAGAGATAGTGAGCGCACGCCTCCCCGGGAATATTCCCCTCCTTATTGTCGAGGCCTCTGTTTGCCGGCCTGCGTGGCTTTTCGAGATGGAAGGGGCTGGAATAATCGCCGACACCAATCCTTTTCCGCCTTTCATGTAAATTATTTCAGTAAGAAAACTGTAGGAACGGACATGGGTGATAGTTTGAAAATATTGGGGGTAATACCGGCGCGCTACGATTCCACCCGCCTTCCGGGCAAGGTATTGCGGGATATAGCGGGCAAACCGATGCTTTACTGGGTCTATATGAGCGCTCGTCAATCTAAATTGCTGGCAGATCTGCTGGTAGCCACGGACAGCGAGAAGGTAGTGCAGTTTTGCGAGCGGGAAGGAATTCCCGTCATGCTCACGGGCCGGCATCCGTCGGGAACCGACCGGTTGCGAGAGATAATGGAACGGGTTGAGGCAGACATTTATATCAACATTCAGGGGGACGAACCAATGCTGCGCCCCGACCACCTTGAGGCTATTGTGTCCCCGTTCCTGACGGGAGATGCCCAGGTGGCGACGCTCAAAGTTGCCGTTGACGAGGCCGGTGCACGGGACCCCAATAATGTGAAGGTCGTGACCGACGATTCAGGTCGAGCCCTGTATTTTTCGCGTCACCCGATTCCCTTCGACAGAGATGGCACGGGCGAGGTTAAGCGCTACAAGCACATAGGCATCTATGCATATACTCGGGCAGCACTCACCATTTTTCATTCGCTGCCGGAATCATCCCTGGAATCGGCGGAGAAGCTCGAGCAACTGCGCTTCCTGCAGAACGGCGTAGCAATTTACGTTGTGGAGACTCCTTACGACACAGTTGGGGTGGACACAGAGGCCGATCTTCAGCGTGTAAATCTTCTGCTCTCAGGGTCTGAACGCGGGTAAAGAGAAAAAATGTATCTACTATATAACATGCTTCTGGGCGTCTGGATCGCTTTCATGTTGCCGGTTTTCCTGTACAGGGCACTGCGTTACGGGAAGTACCTGCAGGGCTTGTCCCAGCGGTTTGGGCGCCTTTCCGACAGCCTGCGTTCAGACGGCCGGCCGACCTTTTGGTTCCATTCATGCTCCGTTGGCGAAACCCTGAGTATCCAACCGCTGGCGAAGGAGCTTCACCTTCGTTTCCCTGAAGCCCGTTTTGTCTTTTCCACTATAACCAAGACCGGTCAGGCAATGGCCCGGCAGCGCTTTTCAGCTTACGGCACCGGGAATATCTTCTACTTTCCTGTCGATCTCGCACCTGTTTGCCGATATTTTCTGGACTGGATCCAACCGACGGTCATAGTGATCATCGACACCGAGATCTGGCCGAACCTGTTGCGACAGGCCCACATGCGGGGCATTCCCATCATAATGGCCAATGGCCGGATTTCGCCCAAGTCTTTCCGCCTCTATCGTCTTGTTAGTCCCATGCTGCGAAGGATATTTGCCAACTACAGTGTCCTCTTAATGAAATCCGAGGATGACGCAGAGCGCATCCGAATGATTGGCGCCCCGCCAGGGAAGGTTATTGTAAGCGGTAATATAAAGTATGACAAAGAACTGGTGGAACAGGAACTAAGTGAAGGGGTGGCGCAATCACTGGACAAAGCGCTGGGACTTACGTCCGCAGACGGGGACCTTATCGTGGCCGGAAGCACGCATGCGGACGAGGAGCAGAAATTGATCGAGGTGCTGCGTCGAATAAGGCTTAGGCCTGGCCTTGGCAAAACAAGGCTTCTTTTGGGGCCGAGGCATCCCGAGCGCTTCGATGCGGTGGCGGATTTGGCGGCCCAGGCTGGTTTTGTGGTCAAGCGCCGCTCTGACAATAATAAAATGGCAACCTGGGCGGACGTAATGGTGCTGGATACACTCGGGGAACTTGCGACGGCCTACCGGTTCGCCACCATCGCCTTCGTGGGCGGAACATTGATCCCGCACGGCGGGCAAAGCATTATCGAGCCCGCATGGTATGCCAAGCCTATAGTAATCGGGCCTTCAATGGAGAACTTTCGGCAGATCGCCAGGGACTTCCGGGCTCGAGGTGCGGTTAAGCAAATCCAGGCGATTGATTCGGACAAAGAAGCACAAATCACAGAGCTGACGGATGCGTTCGTTTGCCTGCTCGAAGATGAGGAGCGACGAACGGCGATGGGCAACGCGGCCTATTCAGTTTTTGAAAATAACAGGGGAGCGGCTCGGTTCACGGTGGACAAAATTGCGGACATTTACAAAGACGTCGCGAGGAGGCGATGATCCAATGAGTTTTCTGGGGCATATCAGCGTACGTGAAACTCACGGAATCCGCCGGTTTCTTTATCCTGTTTCACTTGAAATCCCCGCATCGCTGTTGCATCCCGCCGACGGGGCAGGGCTTATAATGGCCGACGGCCGTCCGATTCCACTGCAGGTGACGCCGAGCGAGACTAACCCCGGCCTATATTGCAGACTTGATTTCGCGGTCTCACTTTCACCGCTGGAGAAGCTGGAATTGAAGCTTTTAAGGGGCGGCGAGGCGCCACAGGCAAGCCCGCCACTGACTTCGGCGGCGGCGCTGTCAGCCCCAAGCATCACGCCCGAAGCCGAAGGCACCGGGCAAGTCGACCGCCGCGGCACGCGGCCCCCCAGCGTTGACGATCCCTTGCAGACAGAGGAAAAGAAGCGGTTCCGAAGTACACAGCGGCGCTTCTCGGTCGAGTTCGACCGGTGTGGAACGCTCCATGAGGTCGTGTATGATTCGGCGCCACATTTGCGGGCGCCGGGCGTTTTCAATCTCAACGGGCGCCAGGCCGCTCTTGAAGGGGTTGCGGCGTTCGCGGCCGGCTTGCCTCTGAGCGCGCGCGTGACGGCGGTGGGACAATACCCCGACGGGTGCGGGGCAGTAACTCACCTTGAGACAACTGCCTATAAATCCTGGGTCATGCTGACCCACCTGCTTTCAAGGACTCAGCCCGAAGACGAACTGGTGTTTAATCTGCCGCTGGCTGTTTCCCCGCCTGTTGTAACGTGTGATTTCGGCGTTGGCGGCGGCATATACGGGAGCCTTCAGCCGGAAACCTGCCCGGAGATGGTCTGGAAAAGCGAGTTTTTACGCGCGGGAGCGGTGCGTTGGTCAATCATGTCAAGCGGACGGACCGACTACGTCGGAGAGGTCCAAACCACCGGTGAGTACGTGCGGCAGCAATGGTTTCACCTGGTCGACGGGCGCAAGGCGCTGGCGGTGGCGGTCACGCAAATTCCCAGGTGCTGCAGGGAAATGAAGGTCACATTGCGCGACAGTGGAGAGGTCGCTGTGGCGTTTAGAATCGGCGAAGCCTCCGAAGTCTCAGCGGCCTTCGGCCTGTGCTGTCACTTCTTGAACGATATTCCGGCGATTGCTGCGGCCACCAATCCGCAATCGATTCTCCTGCCCCCGGTCGTAACAAAAGACTTCTAGTGTCCCGGATCACGAGCGGGCGCCGGAAATTGTATGCTCACAAAGCATTAGCGCTTCACCTGAATATAATTCCTCACCGGAGTATCGGCAACAGGCACGAAAACACCTTCGGCGGTCCTGTCGAACAGCAGAGGCTCCATCATCAGTACGCCCCCGAACGTATCGTCGGCGCTCATGGCGTGATCGCGCTTCCGATACAGGAAATGGTAACTGATCAGAAGCGTATCGTTACTCCTCTCCCACAGGGTGAAGCAGGTGCTGCCGGAGGGTATGCCTTCAGCCGAAAACAGTTCACTCAGCCAGAATGCGTCAAAGCTCTGCGGTGGAATCTTGCGGTATACACAGTACATCTTTCCCTTGGGATCTACGATTTCAATCTTGTATTCGCATTCCTTGTCATAATGTCTCCAAAGTGAGCAATTGGTCACGATGTAGAGCGTGTCGTATTCTTCGGAAATTACACAGGGGCCGAACCTGTCGGTAACCTGGACAGGGCTGTAGTCGTACTGATGACACATCGGGTTGAGCTTGTCGATATAGAAGGGAAGATTCGGGTCTTCATAGCCGCTGGCCGGCGCCGTACAGATGTACGGGTGGTCTTTATGCTTAAAGCCAACGATGCTGATGGCTCGCCGCGGCACCTCCTTCAATCCTTTTGCGGGCGCGAGGCCGAAAAGTCCCGACTCGATCCGGACTCCGTGCTGCCGAGCGTAATCCTGGAGGTTTAAAAACTGAGGGCTGCGGCTGTCGATCTTCTCATCTTTGGAGAACACCACTTCGCCTTTGGCGTTTCTGAAGATAAAGGTGAAATCGTTGATTTTGCAAAATGTAGAAGAAAGTAAGCCGAGATAAGTATCGATCCCGAAACTCTTGTCGAGCATGGGGAACTGGATAACCCATGGATCGGTATCCACCCTGTCGAGCATCTGCAGGTAATCGGCCTGATAGCAATCGGTGGGAACAGCCCAGTGGCAGGCGTCAGAGCCTGTTTGATGACTCGTGTTGATGTACTGTCTGGTTCCTTTGGGATGTATGTAATAATTGGGGCGGTGGAGCGGCGTGTCCATGGTGACCAGGCAAAAAGCGCTATTCGCGCCTTCCAGGGACACGTCCCTGAACAGCTCTGATATATTCTGATAGGACATGTGCCGGGCCGGGATGGTAGCGGCCGATCTTTCTATGGCTTTTTCCTCACCGTTCTGGTTGAAGTGAAGAAGCACTCTTGGGTGAGATTCGACTTCATTTTCGTTCCAGAAGCACAGCGTGAGGTCGAGGTCCGGTTCCACGGGCATATAGCCGCGGGAGAAAATCACATTGGCCGCCCACTGGTCCCAGCCTGACTGATGGTTTCGACAAAGACCCGCTTCGCTTATGTAATCGGCCCAGTAATGCATAAAGGGCTGCACCCGGGACTGCAGATTCTCCACTTCCACCATGACGCGCATATAGCCTTCAAATTGGCCCAGGTTGAGATCCCTGCTGTCGACGACGGTCAATCCGCCGGGGGGAATGATGCTCTGGCCGGCTACTCTGACAGTGCCGTCGCACTCCCTTATCGTGTAGCGAAGATCGAGCGGGAAAAGCGTCCTGTATTTGCGATCGAAGTAGTTGCTGATCTGGACCAGCGTCTCCGTCTCGCCCGAAAAGAAGTCCATGTATGTGCTGATAGAGGTGGTCTGGCCTCCGTAGAGTCTGCAAACAACCTGGCGTTCGTTGCCTGTCAGCATCAGGGCATGATTGAGAGCAAAGACCGCTGCACGCAAGGTGGAAAGAATCAGCCATCCGTCACAGGACGGGACCGGACCGCAGCTCTTTAACAATTGAACTTCGCGGCCGGCAAGTTTTGTGCCGGCCACGTTTAGATCGAATGTAAAGAAGCCGCACAGATCAAAGCCGTGCAGGTCAGGCAGGTCTTCGGCCACCGAAGTGTGATCTGCAATCACGGAGTAGCGCTTCACACCGTAGGTGTTGAAGAAGTCCTGCACATATTCCGTACCCCTGCTTATGTCTCTGTCACCGGATCGAAGTATGCCGTGGGCAGTTGATTTTTCACGAAGCATTGACTTTCTTCTGCCTCCTCTATTTGATGGAAAGGATATTTGCCGGTCTTAAAGGTAGCGAACCTGGAAAGTAGTTTACTCTATCTTAACAGAGAAAGTTTCGCAAATACTATTGAGAAATGATCCGTTCTCACCGCCTGCATGGATCTGCGCCCTGAGGCCGGTCGCGCTAACGGTCCTTTGTGTGATATAGAAATGATGTTCTTCCGCTTAGTGTTTTACTCAGTCTCTCATACGAGGTTTGAATTTCAGAGACTGGAATCTTTTCTTCATTTTGGAAAGCCGTACTTTGCGAGACGGTAGGCTAGTGTCGGCCTGGATAAGCCCAGGAGCAGTGCAGCCTTCGATAGATTACCTTTTGTTATCTCAAGGGCGCGAATCATGTACCTCTTGTTCATCTCTTCCAGGTCAATGCCCTGCACGGGAATGTCAATCTCAGATGAATTCGTCATAGAACTCCGGTTCCCCAGGGCCATTGACCCGATGAGATGATTTTCCTCTATTTCGTTGCCTTCTTCCATCAACACGATTCTTTCTATGAAGTTTCTCAATTCTCGCACATTACCCGGCCAATCGTAGCGGATAAGAAGGGACTGGGCATCTTTGGAGATGGATTGAAAATTCCTGCCAAACTTCTTGTTGAACCGGTCCATAAAAAACATGGCCATTGGCAATACATCAGACTTTCTCTCCCGAAGCGGTGGAATATGAATCCAAGCTACGTTCAGCCGGTAAAAGAGGTCTTGCCGGAAGGTCCCGTCTTTTACTGCTTCGGAAAGCTTTTTATTCGTCGCCGCGATGACTTTCACGTCCATATGTATCTTCGTGGTCCCTCCAACTCTGTACACCTCCTTCTCTTCGAGGAACCTCAGTAGCTTCGCCTGTGTCTGGGGGGAAATCTCACTGATCTCGTCCAGGAAAAGCGTGCCTCCGTTTGCAGCCTCTATTTTTCCTTCTTTCCCTTCATGCAGGCCCCCGGTAAACGAGCCCTTCTCGTAACCGAAAAGCTCACTTTCCATCAGGTCCCGGTTGATTGCACAGCAATTAATAGCCATGAAAGGTTTGCCAAATCGATCGCTGCGATAATGAATATACCGTGCAATGATTTCCTTTCCTGTTCCGGTTTCTCCTTCGATCAATACCGTTGTGTCGCGGCTTTGCGCCACCTTGTCCGCCTTCTGGAACGCCTCCCGAAATTCGTCGCTGGCCGCCACTATATTTTCAAGATCGAAAACTCTGATATAGGCGCGCCTGAGCGTTTCAATCTCCTTTTTCAGACTCAGGTTTTCAAGCGCCCGTTCCACGATGATCTCGATCTCATCCATGTCCAAAGGCTTAACGAGGTAATCAAAGACCCCCATCTTCATGGAAGTGATGACGGTCTTAATGTCCTCAAAGGCAGTCATCATGATCACCAAAATATTCTTATCCCTCTCCCGGACGGCCTTGAGCGTTTCAACACCATCTATTCCCGGTAATCGAATATCTAAAAGGATAAGGTCGATAGGCTCTTTTCTAATGATCGCAAGCGCTTCCTCACCACTCCCAGCGACATAGACATCGTATTTGTCCGAAAAAATCTGCCTCAATGGCTTCTGCAATAGTTTGTCGTCATCTACGATCAGGATTCTATGCCGATACATCTTCTGCCTCGACTGAGTTCATGGGAAAAGTCAATGTGAATGCCGCACCCCCGCCTTCTGGACTCTCAACTTCGATTATGGCCTTGTGCTGTTCGAGGATCTTGTGTGCGATGGATAATCCTAAACCTGTACCCTCGGGCTTGGTTGTAAAGAAAGGGTCGAAAATCTTCGGCAGGAGATCCTGCCGAATCCCGCTGCCATTGTCTGAAATAACCAGACGGAACAGGCCGGCTTTACCCGGCTCGCAATTATCCATCGATCCGGTTATTTTGATCGTTCCGCCGTCGGGCATGCCTTCCATGGCGTTCAACAGTAGATTGACGAATACCTGGCGAATCTGGTGCTCGTCAAAGACGATCGCCGGTACAGCTAACGGTAATTCCATTGTAACTCTTATCTTTTTTCGCTTAAGCTGTGCTTCCATTATACTTACCGTGTCTTTAAGGACGCGTTGCAAGTAATCCCGCTTGAATTTCGGCGTGGTCGGACGAGCGAAATTCAGAACGCTCTTAATCAGGTTGTTGATTCGGGCTATGCCTTCAAGCGAATCGCCGATTTTCTCGATCGATTCCTGGTCCCCCTTTATCTTTTTCGACAGCATTTGAAGGTTAAGTTTGATTCCCGTTAAAGGGTTGCGAATCTCGTGTGCGATTCCTGCGGACAACTGGCCAAGTGATGACAGCCCGTCCATCCGCCGGATGATCCCTTCTGATTTCTTGGACTCGGTGATATCGCGAAATGTGATAATGAATTCTGCGCTCACCTCCTCAATCCGTTTTACGGAAGACGTGGCTATTTCCAGAATGGAATCCTCCCCGCTCTTTTTTATTAAGCCCGCCTCGACGACGCCATGCCGGGGTTCCTTCTGCAGAGCTATGTTTAGAACCTTTTCGATTCTGTTATCCCCGATTTCAGAGATCGACTTTCCCATAATGCTTTTTCTGTCAATCTCGAAAATCTGCTCGGCTTTCCGGTTGACCGATTGAATGAACCCGCCCCCATTGAGCGTGATGATGCCGTTTGGCGAACTCTCCAGGATGTTCTCAGCTCTATGCTTTTCCATAGAAAGCTGCTCATAGAGAGCGGCGTTCTGGAACAGAACCGCTGCGTGGCTTGCCATTATGGAAAAAATCTCGAGGTCGGTGTTGCTGAATGCACTGAGACGGTCACTATAAACGCTAACAACGCCCAGCACTTTCTTCTCGGTCGCGATCGGTATAACCAGTTGCGATCTCACATCCGGGCCGCTCGATTCCGACACCTTCCTCGCGTCATGGATAAGCGCCGGCTGCCCCGTTGCCGCAACGCCACCGACGATCCCCTCACCGAAGGCTACAAGTTCGTTTTCTCCAACGGGCTCACCGCTTCCACCGGCATGTTTCAAATGTTTTCCATCTTCCCCGGTGATAAATACAAGGCAGCTTTTCGCCCCTGTCAGCCTAAGAGCGCTAATGGCAATGCTGTTGATCAACTCATCAACATCGAAGGTCAGGCTCAACTTCCTGGTCACTTCCTGTAGAAGAAGCAACTGATGGATTTTCCTTTGATTTCGATCCTGAAGCCTGGCATTTTCGATGATAATGCTGGCCTGGTTTGCGAAGAAGGTAAACAGATCAACCTCATTTTCGGAAAGGTGAAGGGCCCGATTCGTGGCGTCCCCCTCAATTACGCCTATGATATCCTGCTCAATTCTGAGTGGAGCAGCGATGGTTGAGAAGCGTTTCCAGAAAAGATCCATTTTCAGATCGATCGGGGTGATTCGCGGATCGTTGAACCGGTCCACGACGTAGACTGTTTGTCCGGTTTTGGCTACGAGTGTCTCCCTGCAAAGATGTCTATCAAGGTGCAAGTGCCTGGTCATGGTTCTTTCCATCTCTTCCGGGGTGAAGCCGGTGGGGGAGACGTATTTGGTTTGCAGCAGACGCGCCTCTTTGTTCACCATGAAGACCGCCACGCGGGTGAGGCCGAAGATCTTCTGCGTTTCTTCCACGATGGCGTTTAGCACCTTGTCGATGGAAACCGGGCGCACCAGCAACTGATTGATCATCAGGACCGATGTCAGGAGCTTTTCCCGTGTAATGGTTTCGGTTGTATTATTGCCTGTCTGAGTCATTTTTTATTCGTTCGGGTGGAAAAACTCATGGGAAATTGCAAAAGAAGCTGCCTCAGCATGCTTCGGATACTCGGCCGGAATTCTCTTCGGAATTGGGGGTCAGTTGTTTGATTGAGCATTCTTGTACGCCGAAGACAACCTCTCATAGAGCTCTTTCAGCCTCTCCTTGTCCGGATGATCGAGAAGCAGGTGATTCTCCTGATTCTCCGTATCGATATAATGGACGACAATGAAATGGCGCACCATATCCTTGTGCAGAAGATGGCTCATCGACCCCCACATGACTAAGCTCTGCTTCCGTGCGTCCTTTTTGCGTCTGGTCGTGAACGTTTCGATATCATGCCAACGGCCGAAGGCCACTTTGCAGAAACGTGTCGTGTTTGAAAAAAGCAGAAGATAATCTTTCGAGACAGCAATATTCAGCTTCTGTGGCTTTGGAATCTCAGGCAGGCCACCATGGTAGGATATGGAGCCCAGGTATTCAAGTTCAGTTTTGTCGATTTTACGGATATGTTGAAAAAATGACTCTCGACGCTGGAGGACCCGCTGGCCCCGGTAGCCAAAAAAGCCGAGACATGCGACCGCTATGGCGCAGACCAGCAGGGCGGTTTCCATGGCCTTTGAACCTTCCGGGACGAAATGTGCGCGGTTTTCTCAGAACAGGACATTTCTGTCACGCAAATTTCAATATTTCAAGCGGCAAAAAAACGCTCTTAGCCGCTGGATACGTCCCTGGGTGTCCGCTTCAGGCTCCGGCTCGAAGCGGACACCGATTAGAGACGGCAACTGAGTGAGGCAG
>Ga0209517_10008451_pt1 | contig 12045 bp, 10 predicted proteins | sample PeaSoiMetSII2010_FD_187695 | JGI IMG/M metagenome (GOLD analysis project Ga0209517, IMG submission 187695) | Peat soil microbial communities from Weissenstadt, Germany - SII-2010 (SPAdes) (version 2) | ecosystem: Environmental > Terrestrial > Soil > Wetlands > Peat | place: Germany...
AGCGGCCCGATCAGCATCACGTCGACGCCGGCGGCCACGAATCCCGCCTCCAGCGCCGACTCGAACAGATAGCCCGACAACCGGGTATCCTTGCCGATGAGCACGCGGCCGCCGTGCGGCGCCAATACGCGTGCCGCAGCGCTCGCCAGCCGCAGCGCAAAATCCACGGTCATCGGCGCTTGGCCTACGCGGCCGCGCACACCATCGGTACCGAAGTAACGCATCGTCATGGAGCGTCGACGCTGCGTGTTGGCCCCTGCAAAACCGCACTGACCATCCGGATCGCATCCCGCGTCGGAGCGACATCATGGGTGCGAATGATGCGTGCTCCCATGCTCACGGCAAGCGCCGCCAGCCCGAGGCCGCCGTACAGTCGCTCATCGGTGGACCGTTCACCCAAGATGCGGCCGATGAAGCTCTTGCGCGACACGCCCACCAGCAGCGGCGAGCCGAGAGCCGCCATTCGCGGCAGCGCCTTGAGCACCGCCATGTTGTGCTCCAAACCCTTGCCAAAACCCACGCCCGGATCGAGTGCGATGGCCTCGCGCGCGATGCCGGCCGCCAGGCAGGCATCGCGTTGTACAGTCAAGAATTCGCATACTTCGCTCACTACGTCCTGGTACACCGGATGGTGCTGCATCGTACGCGGCTCGCCCTGCATGTGCATCAAGCACACTCCCACACCGGTCCTGGCAGCCCAGTCGCGAGCGCCGGGGGCACGTAGCGCATACACATCGTTGACGATGCACGCGCCCGCGGCCGTCGCAGCCGCCATCACGCCGGGCTTGCTGGTGTCGATCGAAAGGGCCACATCCAGGGTGCGCGCAATGCGCTCAATGACGGGCACCACGCGCTCGATTTCCACGGATTCTTCCACGGCATCCGCGCCCGGCCGAGTCGATTCTCCGCCGATATCGAGTATCGCGGCCCCCTCGGCGACCATGGCGGCGGCACGCTCGAGGGCGGCATCGGGCCGTGAATAACGGCCCCCGTCGGAGAAGGAATCGGGAGTCACATTGAGTATGCCCATCACCACGGGCTGGGTCAGGTCGATGACTCTATTAAGGCCGCGCCACTGCATGCGTATCGGTACCGAGCACGTGAGTGTTTCAATGAAAAGGCCGGCATGGTGAGCCGGCCTTCGGTTTGCGCCAGTGAAATCCCTACGGACTTCCGGCTAGTGCTGCCCTGCCGGGTTGACCAGCGGGGGCGCAGGCTTCTCGGCCGTCGGGGGCCGGGGCGTCGCGGTGGGCGTATCGTCCCAGTCCTTCGGCGGACGCGGAACCCTGCCCTCCATGATGTCCTTGATCATTTCCTCGTCGATGGTCTCGTACTTGATCAGCGCCTCGGACATGGTCTGCAGCTTGTCCATATTGGTCTGGATGATCTTGTAGGCACGCTGATAATTACTGTCGATCACGCGCCGCACTTCTTCATCGATGACGTGCGCCGTGACGTCGGACACCTGTTTGTGCTGCGTGACGCTGCGACCCAGGAATACCTCTCCCGATTCTTCGCTGTATGTCTGGGGACCCAGTCGGTCCGACAAGCCCCAGCGGGTCACCATGTTGCGCGCCAACTCGGTGGCCCGTTCGATATCGTTGGAGGCGCCGGTGGTCACGGCATCCGGGCCGAATACCAACTCTTCCGCGACGCGGCCGCCGAACAGGGTGGCGATCCGGCTTTCGAGCTGCCGCTTGCTGGTGCTGTATCGATCCTGTTCCGGCAGGAACATGGTCACGCCCAGTGCGCGGCCGCGCGGAATGATGGTCACTTTGTAGACCGGATCATGCTCGGGGACGCTCAAGCCCACGATGGCATGGCCCGACTCGTGGTAGGCCGTGTTGCGCTTCTCTTCCTCGGTCATGACCATGGAGCGGCGTTCCGCGCCCATCATGATCTTGTCCTTGGCGCGCTCGAACTCTTCCATGGTCACCGACCGCTTATTGCCGCGGGCGGCAAACAGGGCCGCCTCGTTCACGAGGTTGGCAAGATCGGCGCCGGAAAAGCCAGGGGTGCCGCGTGCAATGACCGACGGCTTGACGTTATCGCCGAGCGGCACCTTGCGCATATGAACTTTGAGGATCTGTTCGCGACCGCGCACGTCCGGCAGCGGCACCACGACCTGCCGATCGAAGCGGCCGGGACGCAGCAACGCCGGATCCAGCACATCGGGCCGGTTGGTGGCGGCGATGACGATGATGCCCTCGTTGCCCTCGAAACCGTCCATTTCCACCAATAACTGGTTGAGGGTCTGTTCGCGCTCATCATGACCGCCGCCCAAGCCGGCACCACGATGCCGGCCTACTGCATCGATTTCATCGATGAAAATGATGCAGGGGGCGTGCTTCTTGGCCTGCTCGAACATGTCGCGGACACGCGAGGCGCCCACGCCGACGAACATTTCGACGAAATCCGAGCCGGAGATGGTGAAGAACGGCACTTTGGCCTCGCCGGCGATGGCGCGCGCCAACAAGGTCTTACCGGTTCCGGGAGAGCCGACCATGAGGACGCCCTTCGGAATCTTGCCGCCAAGTTTCTGGAACTTGCCGGGATCTTTCAGGAAGTCGACGATTTCGACCACTTCCTGCTTGGCTTCTTCGACGCCCGCGACATCGGCAAACGTAATGTTGACCTGGTCTTCGCCCAGGAGCCGCGCGCGGCTCTTGCCGAAGGACATGGCCCCGCGCCCGCCCGATGCCCCCTGCATCTGGCGCATGAAGTAAGCCCAGAACCCGATGAGAATCAGGATGGGAAACGCCGAGATCAGCAGCTGCAGGAACACGGATTGCTGTTTCGGCGGCTCGCCGCGGAATTTCACGCCCTGCGACTGCAATAATCCAATCAGCGCGCCATTGCTGGTTTCCGGGTTGTAGGTGACGAATTGATTACCGTCGCGGCGTTTGCCCTCGATGATCTCCCCTTTCAGGGTGACCGAATCGATGCTGTTGCTCTTGACGTCGGACAGAAATTGGGAGTAGTCGATGGTGGCCGGCTGACCCGTGCGCATGCCGAATTGGCTGAAAATCGCCAGCAGAATGACCGCCAATGCGACCCACAATAGAATTTGTTTCGTCAGATCGTTCAAGTTTCACCTATCATCCGCAATTCCATTACGACACATTATCTTGATGGGCGTTCATCCGAACTTACACCATCCCAAACTGCCGCGCCAACAGATAGATCTCAGGACTGCGAGTTCGTGACGCTTTCGGCTTTTTCGTCACGACCCGACCATAACGGCTGCGGGCACTCTTGATGATCTCCTCGAACCCCGCCCCTTGAAACAATTTCACCAGCAGGTCGCCTCCGGGGGCCAAAACTTGGGAAGCAAATTCGACCGCCAACTCCGCCAGATATATGGATCGAGGCTGATCCACCGCGTCTATACCAGCCATGTTTGGGGCCATATCGGACAAAACAAGGTCGACCTTCGCGGCGCCGACGGCGCCCAATACTGCGTTCAGCACCGCCTCTTCGCGAAAGTCGCCGAGCACGAAATCGACGCCGGGAATCGCGTCCATGGGCAGTATATCGGTAGCGACGATACGGCTCGAGCCCCCGACGATGCGTGCCGCATACTGGCTCCAGCCGCCGGGCGAAGCACCCAGATCGACGCAGCGGATACCGGGCCGCAACAGCCGTTCGGTTTCCTGGATCTCCGCCAGCTTGAAGACCGCGCGCGAACGCCAGCCCTCTCGGTGCGCCCGTTTCACAAATTCGTCGCTCGCATGTTCCGCAAGCCACCGAGCACTACTCTTTGTCCGCTTGGGCATCACTTCACTCGCTTCGCCGCCTATCTTTCGTCGTCTATACTGGGACGGATGCACCTATCTGAAAAACAGAAGAAATATCTGCGCCGCTTGGCACATCCCCTCAGCCCCATCGTGATGCTCGGCAACGCCGGCCTCACCGACGGCGTGGTCAACGAATTGGACCGCGCCCTCACCGACCATGAGCTTGTCAAAGTCAGCGCTCGAATCGGCGAGCGGGATGTTCGCAATCAAGCCCTGGCCACCCTGGCGGCGCGCACGTCGGCGGAATTGGTGCAGCGCGTCGGTCATGTCGGCGTGTTCTATCGCCGCCGCAAGGAGCTACCGAAAATCCTCATTCCAGATTAATACAATCACGGCGAGACTGGCGATCAGATAGAGCACCATCGATACACCGTGCCAGGCGCCGAAGGTCAAGCCGGCTGCCGCACCATGCGCCCGCGCCGCGTCCATGACGCGCCGCAGACCCCATTCATTGAGCGCCAGCAGCGACGCGGCGAAATAGCCCCAAGCGAATTTGAGTCGGCCGGGCAGCAACAGCGCCAGCGCAGCCACGCTCACCCCCACGTAGGTCTCGATGCTGAACAACTGTCCCGCCAGCACGCCGGCCAGATGCCGATCGCTCTGCGCATGGAACAGGGTCCAAGTCACCCAAGGCAACGACCAAAGACTGCCGGCCCACAGCACCAGCAGCACGCGGAAGAGTTTACGGATCACAGGTAGCGTACGACGATGATCTCGTAGGTGCGCGTGCCGCCCGGCGCCGTCACGTCGACCACGTCGCCTTCCGACTTGCCGATGAGCGCTCGCGCGATGGGCGAGGACACCGACAGCAATCCTTCCTTGATGTTCGCCTCGTCATCGCCCACCAACTGGTACACCACCTTGACGCTGCCGTCCTGATCTTCGAGTTCCACCGTCGCGCCGAACACGACGCGCCCGGTGGCGTTCAACTTGGTGACATCGATCACTTCGCAGTTCGACAGGCGGTGTTCGATTTCGTTGATGCGGCCCTCGATGAAGCTCTGCTGTTCACGCGCCGCGTGGTATTCGGCATTCTCGGACAAATCGCCGTGGGCGCGCGCCTCGGCGATCGCTTTGATGACGTTCGGCCGCGCCTCGCTCTTCAGCTGTTTCAACTCTTGCCGCAGCCGCTCGGCGCCGCGCAGAGTCATGGGAGTTCGTTTCACGCGGTAAATTCCTTGTGCAAATCCTGCAGTCGATTCACTTCGATGTCGCCCAGATGATCCAGCGCATCGCAGGTGGCGCGCGCACCGGCTACCGTCGTGTAGTAGGTTACCCTTCTGGCGACCGCCTCGCGGCGAATCGATCGCGATTCGCGCACGGCCTGCTTGCCTTCGGTAGTGTTCACGATCAGCGCCACTTCGTCGTTTTTTATCATATCGACGACGTGCGGGCGACCCTCTCGCACTTTATTGACGCGCCGGCAGGCGATGCCGGCCTCCTCCAGAGCCGCAGCGGTGCCGCCGGTGGCGGCAATTTCGAAGCCGCGGGCGATCAGCATCTGCACCAGAAGCACCGCGCCGGGCTTGTCCCGGTCGCGAACGCTGACGAAGCACAAGCCGCGCGTCGGCAGGATCACGCCGGAGGCCGCTTGCGCTTTGGCATAGGCCTCGCCGAACGTCCGACCCGTGCCCATCACCTCACCGGTGGATTTCATCTCGGGCCCCAAGATGGGATCCGCTTCCAGGAACTTGATGAATGGGAACACCGCCTCTTTGACGGAGTAGTAGGTCGGAATACGCTCGACGGTGCGGCCCTGTTCCTTGAGCGATCTACCCGTCATGACGCGCGCCGCCACTTTGGCGAGCGGAATGCCGGTCGCTTTGGAGACGAACGGCACGGTGCGCGAGGCGCGCGGATTGACTTCCAAAATATAAATGACGCCGCTCTGAATCGCGAACTGGACGTTCATCAACCCCACCACGTTGAGCGCCTTCGCGAGTTTGCGGGTCTGCGAGCGCAGTTCATCCTGGATTTCCTTCGAGAGGCCATTGGGCGGCAGCGAACACCCGGAATCACCCGAATGGACGCCCGCCTGTTCGATGTGCTCCATGATGGCGCCGATCAACACATCCTCACCGTCGCTCACCGCATCGACGTCCACTTCGATGGCGAGGTCCAGAAAGCGGTCGAGCAGCACGGCACTGTCGTTCGACAACTTGACCGCTTCGGTCATGTATTGGCGAAGGTCGTCTTCGTTGAACACGACTTCCATGCCGCGGCCGCCGAGCACGTAGCTCGGCCGCACGACCAGCGGGAAGCCCACCTCGCGTGCCATCAGCACGGCCGCATCGGCGGTGCGCGCCAACGCGTTGGCCGGCTGCTTGAACTTCAAGCTCGTCACGAGCTTCTGGAATCGCTCGCGGTCCTCGGCGACGTCGATGCTGTCCGGCGTGGTGCCGATGATGGGCGCGCCGGCCAAGCTAAGTGCGCGCGATAATTTCAGCGGCGTCTGGCCGCCGAATTGCACGATCACCCCCTCGGGTTTCTCCTTCTCGATGATCTCCATGACGTCCTCGAACGTCAGCGGCTCGAAGTACAGGCGGTCGGACGTGTCGTAATCCGTCGATACGGTCTCGGGATTACAGTTCACCATGATGGTCTCGAAACCGTCCTCGCGCAGTGCCATCGAGGCATGCACACAGCAGTAGTCGAATTCGATTCCCTGACCGATGCGATTCGGTCCACCACCCAAAATCATGATCTTGCGGCGGGAAGTAACACTGGCTTCGCACTCGTCTTCGTAGGTCGAATACAGGTAGGCCGTCGAGGTCGCGAATTCCGCGGCGCAGGTATCGACGCGCTTGTACACGGGATGCAGCCCCAGCTTGCGTCGCCGGGAGCGAATCGTCGGCTCGTCGCGCGCTACCAAGGTCGCAATGCGCGAGTCGGAAAAGCCTTTGCGTTTCAAGGAGCGCAGCCGCGCATGGTCCAAACTCTCGAACCCCTGTTCCTTGAGCTGCGCTTCCTCGCGCAGCAAGTCCTCGATCTGCGACAGAAACCACGGATCGATCTTGGTGGCCTCGAATACCTGTTTCAGCGTCCAGCCGGCACGAAAGGCATCCGCCACGTACAGGATACGATCCGGCCCCGGCCAGCGCAGCTCGTATGCCAGCTTGTCGGCAGCCGCATCGGTGAGCGGCAAGGTCAGCTGCTCGTCGAATCCGTCGTAGCCCAGTTCCAAACTGCGCAGAGCCTTCTGCATGGACTCTTGAAACGTGCGGCCGATGGCCATGGCTTCGCCCACCGACTTCATCTGCGTGGTCAAGCGCGTGTTCGATCCCGGAAACTTCTCGAAGGTGAAGCGCGGAATCTTGGTGACGACGTAATCGATGGTCGGTTCGAAGGACGCCGGCGTACCGCCGCCGGTGATTTCATTCTTGAGTTCGTCCAGCGTGTAGCCCACCGCCAACTTGGCGGCGATCTTGGCGATCGGAAACCCGGTGGCCTTCGACGCCAGGGCCGACGATCGCGACACTCGGGGATTCATTTCGATGACCAACACCCGGCCGTCATCCGGGTTCACCGCGAACTGCACATTGGACCCGCCGGTATCCACGCCGATCTTGCGCAGAACCGCGATCGACGCATCGCGCAAGCGTTGGTACTCGCGGTCCGTGAGCGTCTGTGCGGGCGCCACGGTGATGGAATCCCCGGTGTGCACCCCCATGGGGTCCAGATTCTCGATCGAGCACACGATGATGCAATTGTCGTTGCGGTCGCGGACGACCTCCATCTCGTACTCTTTCCAGCCGATCACGGACTCTTCGAGCAAGACTTCGTTGGTCGGGGACGCATCGAGGCCGCGCGCGACGATGGCCTCGAATTCCTCGCGGTTGTACGCGATCCCGCCACCGCTGCCGCCCAACGTGAAGGACGGCCGAATGACGGTGGGAAAACCGATCTCGGCCTGCACCGCCAGAGCCTCTTCCATGCTGTGGGCGATGCGCGCGCGTGCGGTTTCGAGGCCGATATCCGCCATGGCGCGGCGGAACAATTCGCGGTCTTCGGCCATATCGATGGCGCGCTGTGAAGCGCCGATCATTTCGACCTCGTATTTGTCGAGCACGCCCTCGCGTACCAGATCGAGCGCCGTATTCAGCGCGGTCTGGCCGCCCATCGTCGGCAACAGAGCGCTGGGCCGCTCCTTTTCAATGATGCGTTCGATGGTGCGCCAGTTGATCGGCTCGATGTAGATGCTGTCCGCCGTCTCGGGATCGGTCATGATCGTGGCTGGGTTCGAGTTCACCAAAATCACTCGAAATCCTTCTTCTTTCAGAGCCTTGCACGCTTGAGCTCCAGAATAATCGAACTCACAGGCTTGGCCAATGATGATGGGTCCGGCACCGATGATGAGGATGCTTTGCAGGTCGGTTCGTTTGGGCATGGCGCTACCCGCCAGCCGATTTTTGCTTGATGGAGCTGCGGTGACGTGAATTGGTCTGGATGCGTTTGACCATCAGATACATGAAGTGCTCGAAAAGAAGCTGCAGGTCGTGCGGACCGGGGCTGGCCTCGGGGTGCCCCTGAAAACTGAACGCCGGCCGGTCCGTGCGCGCCACTCCCTGGAGCGAGCCGTCGAATAGCGATCGATGCGTGGCGTGCAAATTGGCCGGCAGGGTGGACTCATCGACCGCGAAGCCATGGTTTTGACTCGATATCAACACCCGGCCCGAGTCGATCTCGAGGACCGGATGATTGGCACCGTGGTGCCCGAACTTCATTTTCACGGTTTTCGCACCGCTCGCCAGACCCAACAGTTGATGTCCCAGACAGATCCCGAAAATCGGAATCTCGGTCTCGAGGAATCGCGATATGGCAGCAATGGCATAGTCGCACGGCTCAGGATCACCCGGCCCATTACTTAAGAAAATACCATCAGGATTCATAGTAAGTACTTGATCTGCCGGCGTTTGAGCGGGCACCACTGTCATCCGACAACCGTGCTCCGCGAGAATGCGCAGAATATTTCGCTTGATGCCGAAGTCATAGGCCACCACATGCACGCGGCTTTGCGGGCGCGGCGGCTTACTCGCGGTTTTCCAAATCGCGCCGTCGTTCCATTGATAGATCTTCTTGGTGGATACCGCTTTGGCGAGATCCATCCCCTTGAGGCCGGGAAACTTCTTGGCGGCCCGCACCGCGGCGGTCTCGTCGATGTTATCGCCGGTCATGATGCAGCCCGACTGCGCGCCTTTCTCGCGCAGCAGCCGGGTGAGCTTCCGGGTATCGATATCGGCAATCGCAACCACCTTGCAGCGCGCCAGGAAGCTGCCCAGCGATTCGGTGGAGCGCCAATTCGAATGCAGCAGGGGCAGATCGCGAATCACCAAGCCCGCCGCGTACACCGAGCCGGATTCGAGATCCTCAGGGTTAGTGCCGGTGTTGCCGATGTGGGGATACGTGAGAGTGACAATTTGCCGGCAGTATGAGGGATCCGTGAGGATCTCCTGATAGCCCGACATTGCCGTATTGAAAACTACTTCACCAGTCGTGTTTCCTTTCGCCCCCACTGAGACGCCACGAAACACGGTGCCATCTTCGAGAGCTAGCACTGCAGGTGTCGACACTCCGGTTCCTCGCTTTGCGCCACGCGCTTTACGCAGATGCGCAAAGCGGGAGGCGCTCCTTCAAGAACGTCCTCCCGCTTTATGATTGATTCGCACTTAGTTACCGGGCGCGAATATTAACCAGACCTTCGATGACTGTCTATGGCTGTTCCAATCCTAGGACATCATTCATCGTATAAAGACCGGGGGGCCGCTGCTTGAGCCACTCGGCGGCGCGCAATGCGCCGCGCGCGAATGTGATGCGGTCGGTGGCACGATGGGTGATCTCCACCCGCTCGCCGTCAATCGCGAACGTCACGGTGTGCTCACCGACGATGTCGCCGGCCCGCAGCACCGCAAAGCCGATGTCATCCGCACCCCGCGGCGCGAGATTGCCGTGCCGCTCGAATACCGCCACGTCCTTGAGGTCCCGTCCACGCGCACGCGCCACGACCTCGCCGAGCGCCAAGGCGGTACCCGACGGCGCATCCCGCTTCATTCGATGATGCGCCTCGCTGATTTCCACCTCGTATCCGGCGCCGAGCGCCAGCGTCGCGAGCTTCACCAACTGAGACACCACGTTGACGCCCACGCTGGTGTTCGGCGCGATCAAGACCGGAATGACGGCGGCGGCCGACTCGAGCGATGCGCGCATTGCGGCATCGAAGCCCGTGGCACCCACCACTAAGGGCACCTTGGCCAGCGCACAAGCCTGCGCGTTGGCGGCGACGCATTGCGGCAAGCTGAAATCGACGGCGACCGCAGCAGCTCTCAGTGCCGCGTGCGAATCCGCAGTGACCTTGACGCCGGTGGGCGCGCCCTCGGACGCGGCATCCAACCCAAGCCGGCTGCTCTGCGGCGAGGCGACGGCGCCCACCAACGTCATGCCCCCGGCGGGCACTGCGCGCGTAGCGGCGCCCGATGCATACCCGCCGTGCGTAGCGACGTCCGGCGTATACACGCCGTCACCTTCCCGGAGGGCGCGCAGCAGCGTTTGGCCCATGCGGCCGGTGATGCCGAAAATCGTGATTCCAGGCACGCCCACCAGGCCTAGTCGACCACGCCGGTAAAGAATTTCTTCACGCCCTCGAAGAACGTGGTTTCGCGGGGCTTGTGGCTGCCCTCTTGCAGCGAGGCCTCGAACTGCTTGAGCAGTTCCTTCTGCTCATGGTTCAGGCTGACCGGCGTCTCGATCACCACCCGGCAGAACAGATCGCCGGCCGACCCGCCGCGCACCGGGCGTACGCCCTTCTCACGAACACGGAACACCCGGCCGGATTGGGTTTCGGGGGGGACCTTCAACACCACCTCACCATCCAGCGTCGGCACCTGCACGGACCCGCCGAGCGCCGCGGCGGTGAAACTGATGGGCACCTCACAGGAAAGATGCGCGCCCTCGCGCTCGAAAATGGCATGTTCGCGGACGCGAATCTCCACGTACAGATCGCCGGCCGGACCGCCGTTGCGCCCCGCCTCGCCCTCGCCGTTCAAACGAATTCGATCACCCGTATCGACGCCCGCAGGCACCGACACCGGCAACGTCTTTTCCTGCCGCACGCGGCCCTGGCCATAGCACGTGTCGCAGGGATTGCTGATGATCTTGCCGCGGCCCTTACAGCGTGGGCAGGGCTGCTGAATGGTGAAGATGGACTGCTGTACCCGCACCTGGCCCTGACCGTTGCAGGTGTCGCAGGTTTTCGGGACAGAACCCTTGGCCGCACCCGTTCCCTTGCAGGTTTTGCACTCGGCGAGCGACGGGATCTGAATCTCGGTCTCGGTGCCGAAAACCGCCTGCTCCAGATCGAGCTCGAGCTCATAGCGCAAATCCGCGCCGCGAAACACCTGTGATCGCCCGCGCTGGCCGCCCGAGAAGATATCGCCGAACATTTCCCCAAAGATGTCGCCGAAGGCTTCGCCGGCGCTGAAACCACCGCCGCGTCCGCCCTCCAGCCCCGCATGGCCGAACTGGTCGTAGACCGCGCGCTTCTGCGGGTTGGTCAGAACTTCATAGGCCTCCTTGCATTCTTTGAACTTGTGTTCGGCGGCAGGATCGTCCGGATTGCGATCCGGATGAAACTTCATGGCCAGGCGCCGATACGCCTTTTTGACCTCTGCCTCCGTGGCCGTCTTCGGTAAATCGAGGAGTTTGTAATAGTCCTGCTTCGCCATCGCACACCCTAGGAGCTTGTATGAGTATTCTGCGTGAGCCGCGTTGGCTGGGAGAGGGAGCGGATGCAAGGCGCGCGGCGCCGGCCTAGGCTAAGCTCCAGGGCAAGCCGCGCAACGCCGCAGACGCCCCATCTCACTGATCCAACGGCTTGGGCCTGGCTTAACCACTTCGCACGATATAGGTCCCAGCCAACCCGTAGGGACCGGGCAGATTTCCCCTCACTCATCGTTGTCGCCTCCTCATTGGGTCTTGACCCAACCACGTCGGCTCCGCCTCGATTGAGGGGAAATCTGCCGCGGTCGCGGCCACGCGGAATACTCATATAAGCTCCTTGGTTCAAGCCTGCTCTCAAAAATAAACCGCCGGTACGATCGCATACCGGCGGTTTTTGTCACACCATCGTCGTGACCCCTAACGGGCCGCCGTCAGGCCTTCTTTCGATCGCTTTCCTTGATTTCCTCGAATTCCGCATCGAGCACCTCTTCCTTCTTGGACTCCGCGCCGGCGGCGCCGCCGCCCTCGGCGGGCG
>Ga0209517_10008452_pt1 | contig 12044 bp, 11 predicted proteins | sample PeaSoiMetSII2010_FD_187695 | JGI IMG/M metagenome (GOLD analysis project Ga0209517, IMG submission 187695) | Peat soil microbial communities from Weissenstadt, Germany - SII-2010 (SPAdes) (version 2) | ecosystem: Environmental > Terrestrial > Soil > Wetlands > Peat | place: Germany...
CGTCAGGGACCCCTTCTTGGTCAGCGATGTGATGAAGGGGGCGAAGTATCTCGTCCACAAAGCAGCGGTTTGCATCAACTTCTCCGTCGCTGATCCTGTCGAGTCGTTCAACGTCAACATAGACGGCACATACAACGTGCTCAGGGCCGCGCACGACGAGAAAGTGAGGAAGGTCGTCTTTGCCTCATCCGCGTCCGTTTACGGCGACCCAGAGCGACTCCCCATGGCCGAGGACAGCCCACTGAGGCCCATAACCCCGTATTGCATCGCCAAGATTGCTGGAGAAAACATGCTCAGGATGAAGGGTCTCGAGAACCTCCACTACGTCGCGTTCAGGTACTTCAACATCTATGGCGCAAGGCAAAGCACAGACGCCTACTATACATCCGTGATAATCATGTTCGCCAAGCGCCTTCGCGCGAACATCCCGCCCCAGATCATGGGAGATGGCACGCAGTCGATGGATTTTGTCAACGTCAAGGACGTTGTTGATGTGGACATCAAGGCGATGGAAAGCGACGTCGAGGGCGACGTGTTCAATGTCGGGAGTGGTAGCTCCACGTCGATAAACGAGATAGCAAGGCTCATGCTAAAACTGTCCGGGAAGAACCTAGAACCCCAATACCTTCCGGGCTCAAGGTCCATAGTCCAGAGACGGATGGCCGACATCACCAAGGTCTCAAAAGCTCTCGGTTTCAAGCCGAAGATTTCTCTGGAGCAGGGCCTCTCGGAGCTCGTTACAGACATCGAGAAGAATCCGGACTACTACTAGGTGCGAACCGCGGTATTCTGGAGAATCGAGGCCCCGCTTTGAGCCCTGGCGGCGTTCGGCTTCATCCCCCGCGCCCCGACCGGGAACTCGCTCTTCTGGACCTCGACGAGTCCTTCTTTCTGGAACCACCTAATTACCTGATTGTAGCTGTAGAAGAATTTGTATTTTGCGGAGAGAAAGTCATAGGTGTCCATGACCCTCCACTCCTTGTAAGGCGAGAGGCTCCAGAACGGTAGGAGCACGTAAACTGCCTGACGGGGGTGAACGTGCCCCTTCGCAAGTGAGTTGCTCAAGTCAAAGAAGTTCTCGTAGAGGACAGAAGGAAACGGAAGCTTTTCCTGAGCAGATCGACAGAGACGATACAAGGCTCTGTCCGGTATTCTCTTCGCAACGGCCCTGTAGAGGGCACCGACACGGTTGGGGATCTTTCCTAGAACGCCTTCGTCTGGATACACCCAGACCGAGATCTCTCCCCCCTCTTTGACCAAACTTGACAGAGAGGAGAACGCTCGCGGAGGATCAGGGGTGTGGTGTATTACGCCAGATGAGAAGACCGAATCGAAGACGGCTCGCCTGAATGGGGGGTTCAGTATGTCCCCCTGGACCAGATGCACGTTCCCATCTGGCCAAAGGTTCTCGGCCGCGCTGTCGATTGCGAAGGAATAATCCAGTCCGACCGCGGTCCCGTTCCAATCCCGAATGAGCTTCAGGTATCTACCGGAACCGCACCCGGCATCGAGGACGAGCTTTCCACTTACTGCTTCACGGCCGAGCCCAATCCTGGTCCTGAACCAGAAATCGTTAAGCGGCACACCCAGTTCCTCGTCATACGGAGTCTTCGAGTGAATCTTCCATTCCAGCGTGAAGTTACGTAGGTAGTCGTCCGAGCTGACAAATCTGGGGATTCCCCGCACGATAGGATATTCGGCTTGACAACCAAGGCAGGCGAGTGTACCAGACACTATCCGACCATCCTCTGAGCGTTCGCCTTGCAACTTGAGAGCACCCTTGCAGCTTGGGCAGCAGAGCAGTTCGAGCAGGCTGGGCTCCAAGCTTTCTCGGAGGAGCTTAGAAGGGAACTTTAAGTTTTGGGCTCGCGACATGTCGCGTGAATCATCAGAGACGCAAAGGTCAGTCTCCAAGTTCGCCGAAATAGAAGACTAGTCGGTCAGGGAACCCGAAACACCTCGTCCCCCAGCGGATTTCACCGAGGCATAGACTTCCGAGACTTGCTTTGCCACGGTAGACCAGTCATATCGGCTTACCGCGAGCTCCCTCGCTCTTGTCGACATTTGTGCCCTCGTCTCGGAATCGTTTGCCATGCTCACGATGCACTTTGCGAGGGCGTTCTCGTCATCCCACCGAAAGACGTACCCAGTTCCTGTGTCCCTGATTATCGTTCGGGTCGCCTCGACGTCGGCGGCGAGGACGGGCAACCCGGACGACAGAGCCTCCAGAACCACCGCTCCGATTCCCTCGACGGGCGTCGGCCGCACGAGCAAGTCGCAGCTGGCTAGGGCTACGGCCAGCTCGTCGTGAGAAAATTGACCTGTGAAATGAACCAACTCATCCAGTCCCCAGTTCTTGGCATCGCTCTTCATCTGAGCCGCATAACTCGAAATGGAGGTTATCTCTGGACCGTCTCCGAGCGGTCCAATTATCGCCAGGGAGACCCTGTTGCCGAGCGCCGACTTCACTAGCCTCATCGCCCTGATCACCACGGCCGGGTTCTTGATCGAAGTCACGCGTCCGACATAGGCCACAAGCAGCCCATCAGTTGGAACCAGACCCTTGCGGAAGCTCTCTCGTCTCTTAGCAGGGTCGAAGAGGGAGGTATCGACGCCCGGGAGTATCGTTATCATCTTGGGGGACGAGCTCGGGGCGAGCTTCATCATCCCCTTCCTGATCATTTCGTCCCCGCATATCACGCTTGAGGCGGCCGCGCAGGCCCGCGAAGCTAGCGGCGCTGTAAATAGCCTGAAGACGAGGTCGTGCTTCATCGGCAGGCCTGTCGCTCCGAACGCCCCGTCGTTGCAGTTGTAAATGATTGGTTTCGCCGTCATGCGGTGCACGAAGAAACAAAATGCCTCGCTAAAACTGTGAACGGCATCGTAATCTTCTGACTTCAGGACCTTCGCGACTGACCTTGCGTACGCAAGCTCACCTATCAACCAGGAAGGATAGGTCAGCTGATTTCTGCTCTGCAAGCTTTGGAGGGACGGCGGATAGTCCAGAAAACGGTGAGGAACTCCCCTGATGACCTCCATAGTGTTCCTCTTCCAATGGTCGGGAGTCAGCACGTCGACTTCCACTCCTCTCCTGATTAACGCGTTCGACAGGTTGTACACGTAGGGGGTCCCTCCGCTCGAGACGAGCCCGTAAACCAAGGCGACTTTCAAGTCTCAGTCATTCCTACGGGTCCCCCCCGGGAGAGGGCGCGATTGGGATCGTGCTTCGTTGGGCTTTTCCATCCGCCAATCAGTCTTGTTGAACTGAGAGAAAACGGTTCTTTAGGTTCTTCTCCCCTCACGATTGACGAGGGCGGAAGGTTGGTAACCTGTCCGCTACCAAACGTCCAAGTCGTCGTGAGATACTATCCTCCGCACGTCGAGATAATCCTTTCAAGGTAGACCTTGAGGTCAAGCGGTCGGCTTGGCCGAAACCGCAGGATCGCTTCCCGAGCGGAGCTTCGACGTTTGCATCGTCGGAGGAGGAGTCCTAGGAACTTGCCTCGCGTTCTGGGTTTCGGAACTTCTCGAGTGCAAGGTCGCCCTCGTAGACATGGAGAGCAAGGTCGCGATCCACGCCAGCTCTAGGAACACAGGGGTCGTCCACAGGCCTTTCTACATGAACCCGGAGAAGAAAAGGAGGTTCGCGAGGGCCGCGAACAGGTCTTTCGGCATGTGGGAGAGGCTCGCGAAGGAATATTCCCTCCCGTGGCGGCGCACAGGGATCGTCGAGGTCGCAATCGAGGAGACCTCTCTCCCGATCCTTCGCAACTACCTCAAGTGGGCAGGCATGAACGGGATGCGCGAAGACGAGATGCAGTTCCTAGATTCGTCCGAGATAAGGGCGATCGAGCCCCTCGTGGAATGCAGGGGGGGCGTGATTTCAAAGAACGACGCCGCGGTCGACTATCGGAAATTCACAGAGTGCGTCTTCTCCCTCGCTCAGGACAACGGCGTCAAGTTCATCGGCGGCATGAGGCTGAAGGAGGTCAAACTAGGAGATGGGAAGACGCCCTCTCTACGTCTGGAAAGGAACGATGGTCAAGAAGCGCTTCAATTGGATTGCGGGCTCCTGGTCAACACGGCAGGAGGTGGTGCCCTTCAACTCGCGCATTCTATGGGGCTCGCGAGAGAATACGCCGAGCTTCACTTCAGGGGGGACTATTGGGCCGTCCGTGACCCTGGAATCTCTTCGAGGATTTCTCACAGCATCTACTCAGTTCCCAAGCGAAGCGAGTACCCATTCCTCGACCCGCACCTCGTGTTGAGAGAGGATGGACGAGTGGAGATCGGCCCGAACGCCGCGATGGTCGGGGGGCCTTACGTGTACGACGGGTTCACCGGGGGCGTGACCCAATTGCTCTCCGAGCTGGTCGAGAGGCCCATGGCCCCCAAGCTGAGGCTCCTTGTCGATTCGGAATTCTTGTCATTGGTGTGGGAAGAATGGCGCAGATCAATCTCGAAAGAGGCGATGTGCGACAGAGTCCGGGAGTTCGTACCGACGCTGGGCCATGAGATGCTGGGGGCAAAGGCCGCGGGGGGCGTCAGGAACAGTCTGGTGAGCAGGGACGGATTCGTTCATGAAGCGGTCGAGGAGTGGTCTGATCATTCGCTCCACGTCTTGAATTACAACTCACCGGGGGCGACGGGCGCGCCGGCATTTTCGGCACAGCTGGTCTCTACTCTGATCGAGAAGGGGTATCTCAAGAACCGCAGAAGAGGAAACGGGAGGTCTCCTCATGGGTCGATTTGGAGCTTCGAAGATGCGAATGGGCTTGACTGAATCGCGGTCTCAGCCGCCATCCGCGGCCTCACGCAATAATCGTAACGTGTCTTCTGCGTGTCTATCCCATGTGTACGGCTTCACGCTCTCCCAAGCGGATTGACCGACCCTCGCAAGCTCGTCAGGTCTCCCAAGCGTCGAGACGACCGTTTCTCCGAACGCCTCTGCGCTCGCTGGAATCAGAAAAGCGTTTTCGCCGTTCTTGAGGAACCGGCCGTAACGGTTGTACCAGTCGCCGCTGGACACCACCGCTTTTCTGTGGACCATGTACATGACGACCTTCGTCCCCATGCACCAATCATTCAGAAGTTGAATGCAAAGGTCTGAGAGTACTAGGAACGGTCCGAGTTCGCTGTAGGGAATCGATCCGGTGAATGTGAAGACGTCTTCGAGACGAGAATCCCTGACTGATTTTTGCAGCAAAGAGCGGGTGGGGCCGCTTCCTATCACCAGAAACCTCGCGTTTGGGACACGCGAGAGGATGAATGGAGCAGCAGAGACCAGGATGTCGAGACGATAGACAGCAGTAATCTGACCCGCATAGAGAATTACTGACTTGCCCTCCAATTCGAGGCGCTTCTTGAGAGCGACCACGGCGGGCGAATCCGGCGAAGGCGGAACAAACCCCGCCTCGTAACCTCCATTCGGCAAGAAGAGCGTCCTTTCGACATGGAAGTTGTTCCTGATGTAATCGCCTACCACTTCATCGACGTAAACCATAGCCTGCGCGGAATTCCGATTCATGACCAGATTTTCACAGAACTTGAACGCCCACCTTGCCAGACCGAACTCGCGAGCAAAATCGGGGTCGCCGTAGTTGGCCACGAAAGGTATCCCCTTCCGTCTCCTGAGAACGGCCCCAACCGAACCGACCAAGATTGTAGTGCTGTATTGGGCGGCTACTCTTACTCTCGTGAGGGTTAGGTAAGCTAGGATGAATAGAGTTCCCATGATCAGAGCTAGCGGCGTGGTCACGCTCGCCGGGCTGACTATGACCGGAGGGAAGAGGTAGACTGTATTTCCGTCTACGATCTTCCTGGGCCACAAGTTTGTGAAGAAGTCTCTAATTGGGCTCCCCACATGGCGTCCTATCGGGCAATAGACCAGCAGCTTCTGCCCTTTCTGGGCCAGTTTACGAGCGAGATGGTATCTGGGTGAGGCCAACTGAGCCTCGACCACCAGGTGCGTAAAGTGGTTCGTGATGTAAAGGACCCAGTCGTCGAATGGCCTTGCCTTGGCTTCGTCCAAAATCGCTTCAAACCTTCTGAGCGATGCACCACGTCATCAAGTAGTTCATGCCGTCTGAGTAGTCGTATAGGCCGCTTTCCTTCGCCTGCTGCTTGGATATCGGTGCCGCGCCTTCCGGCCCTCGCTCCGAGTGAGTGTAGACCAGCCTCATGATTTCGGCGTTTCCCCATCCTCCAGACTTGAGAATCTTGAACCCTTCGAAGAGGCTGCCAAAGCCGTCCGGCGAGAATCTATAGTAATCACCGAAACTCCCCACGAAACCTTTGTGGATAGGATAGACGAAGACCGACGTGCATATGCAGAAGCCCTCCCCCTTTAGCAGTCTATGAACCTCCTGAGTCGCTCTCCAAGGGTGTTTGACGTGCTCCAGGACCTGATCGAGGAGTATGATGTCATACGACCCATCGGGAAATGGGACCTTCTCGACGTCAATGACGGGGTAATCAGGGGCGACTTCAGTCAAGACACCATTCTCCCTTAGGGCGCTGAGAAGAGTTCCCTCACTCCCGCCGAGCTCAATGGCCTTCTTCCCTCGAAGAAGTCCGCCCCGACCTTGGTTGGCGATCTCCTCACTTATCGCTGAGTACATGGGAACACGCAACCAGTTGACATTTCCGTCTAGAAGCCTGTTTCGAGTTGCGCCCTCTTGCGCCGCCGTCTTCTTTGGGAGAGGTGCGACGTAGAATTCGAGCCCCAGGCGCCTCATGAACGCCGTCATTGCTCTGTTCGCCCTATAGAGAACCAAACGCGTTCCTTTGGACTCCGCAGACACGCGTCTCAAACGTTACCGTTGCGCTCTTAAGAATTGCCATCTCGAGGGGCTTCTTCCCTTCTTGTGCCCCGGCTCGGGGTTGGCCTCGGCACCGTCTCGCTAGGATGCGCCAGAGGACGTCGTCGACGTCGGAAGATTACTCAACTTTCCCTATTCAGCAATCGGAAGGGATAAAACCGATGGATAAGCTCATCTTCAACATGGACGGTGGGCCCGTGGTTAAGGCAAGATTCGCTTGGTGCACCTAGGTTGGGCTCTACGGCTCAAACAGGGGTGCGAAGCCAGGAAGCGGAGCAACCCCTCACTCTCTCAGACTTTTGCGACCTGTTCGGCGCCGAACCAAGATCCTTCACGGAGGAGCAGGTCAGGCGGATAACAGCGAAGGATCGCTTCAGGGTGTCTGAACTAGACCAGTCGGAGACTGAAAGAGTCGTGATTGACATCCTGAAGAGGATCAATTCTCCGGACCTCACGGTGGCCGGTGACGGCGGCTCAAAGTCGCGCTGGGAGCGAGGGTGGGCGGAAAACCTCGCGAGCTTCAACGCTTCAAAGGGATTCGATGCCCTAAGGCCGAAATACGTCAGGTCTAGCCAACCCGTCAGGGTTTTTCAAAGGTTCGTGATGCCCCAGAACCCTGACTTCGAGTACGAGTGGTACAAGATTTTCCTGGAATACCTGGCCCGACAGTTCATGGGCGAGTCAGACACCATCTATGAGTTCGGATGCGGGTCCGGATTCAACGTCGCGTTTCTATCTCACCTTTTCCGAAACAAGAAGAAAGTCTGGGGGCTGGACTGGGCGCGGTCTTCGGTCAAGATTATCGACAAGATGGCCGGGGCGGGATACAACGTGGAGGGGCGGGCGTTCAACTTTTTCGAGCCAGACGAGTCGTTCAAGCTCGAGGAAGGCGCCGTAGTGCTGACCGTGGGGGCGTTGGAGCAGACGGGGTCGCAATACCTGTCATTCCTCAACTACCTCATCGGGCAACCAATCAGTCTCTGCGTCAACATAGAGCCGGTAGTAGAATGGTATGATCAGAACAAGCTGGTGGACTACCTAGCGGTGTTGTTCCACGAGCGGCGGAAGTACATGTCGGGCTTCCCGGAGACGCTCGGCGGCCTGGCCAAGAAGGGAGAGATATCTCTGGTCAAGCAGAAGCGGTCATATTTTGGAAGCCTCTACATCGAAGGATACTCCCAGAACATCTGGAGGCCGTTGCGATGATGGACTCGCTGGCCGACAAGAACATCCTGGTTACCGGGGCGTGCGGTTTCATAGGGTCTCACCTAACGAAGAGACTGTTGGCTCAGGGCGCATCTGTGTACGCCTTGGACAGGCCGGAGGCGTTCCAGAGCAAGCGCTCCGAAAGTCCTCGCTACTTCCCCCTCGCCCTCGACATAACGCAGGCCCTGACGCTCGCCCCGGATACGAAGTTCGATGCCGTCTATCACTTGGCGGCCGTAGCCTCGCCAGGGGTGTGCGAGCAGGATCCCGGGAAGGCCTTCTTGACGAATGTGCTGGGCACATACAACGTGCTCAGGTTCGCGCTCAAAGGCGAGGCGAAGAAGGTGCTGTTTCTTTCTTCGGCCCACGTCTACGGAATCAGCCCGAAATATATGCCGACAGCGGAGGTGCATCCATTGGCGTTGCTGGACAACTATACCACGACGAAGGTGCTCGGCGAACGACTTTGCAGCCTATTCTATGACAATCACCACTTGCCATACCTCACATTCAGGCTCTTCAACTCGTTTGGACCGGGTCAGCCGCGAGGCTATTTCATCCCCGACATGATCGGGAAAGCCGAGTCCGGACAGATAACTCTGAAAGGAAGAGAGGTAACGAAGGATTTCATCTACATCGACGACGTCGTCGACGCACTCATGAAGGGCGCCGTCTCCGATTATGTGGGGGAGCTGAACATCGGGAGCGGAAGGCAGACCGAACTCGGTTACGTTGCCAAGTACATCGCTGACAAGATGGGCGCCAAAATCGACTTCGACGACAGTAAGGTGGCCGGCCCCACGAAGATGCAAGCCGACAACACCCGGGCCAGGAAGATACTGAGTTGGGAGCCGAGGACGACCCTCGAGCAAGGGTTGAACGCGACGATCCCTTCGTGATCCATTTGACCTTGAAGCTCGCGGGTTCAGAGCCTTTCGGGCCTGTGGGGGGGTTCGTTCCCGACGACATCTTCGCGGAGCACGAACGACGCTTTCCTCAAGTCACGACAGACATCATCGTGGTTCGGGGCAGGAGTTTTCTTCTGGTCCGCAGGAGTTCGAAGAACAGCACTGGACGGGGGCTTTGGGCCACCGTGGGCGGCCGTGTGCGCAAGAACGAGACCCTTGAAGAAGCAGCGATCCGGATACTCAACCGGGAAACTGGAATCACGGCCGACGAGTCGCGGCTCGACCTGGTGGGGGTCAGCCAGTACTTCGACAAGCAAGTCCATTGCGTCAGCATAGTGTTCAAGACCAAAGTGCCCTCGAAATCGGTGGCGCTCGACGAAACGAGTTCGGAGTTCGGCTGGTTCACCCGTGACTCTTGTCCGCCCTCGCTGATTCCATTCTATAGGAAAATGCTATGGATGGGTGGACTCGGCGTTGGGTCGGACGGTCGGAGCGAAAACTAGAATGGACCTTGGACTCAAGGGCAAATCCGCGCTCATCAGCGGGGGCACGCACGGCATAGGTCTTGCCATCGCGGACCGCCTGAAAGAAGAGGGATGCAAGACATTCGTGTTCGGAAGGTCCAAGGACAAACTCGACGCGAGCGGCCACGAAGGAGTCGTGTACGATGCCTTGGAAGGAGAGCGAAGCGAGGCCCTTTCTGCCCTGCCCAAGTGTGACATCCTAATCAACAACGTCGGGGGCGGCGGGCGGTGGGGGACCTCGGTGTTGGAAACACCGATTGAGGTCTGGGACCACGTCTACGCGAAGAACGCAAGGATAGCAATGCTGCTTACCAGGGCGGTCCTCCCGAGAATGGTGAAGAACAAGTGGGGCCGGGTCGTAACGATCTCATCAATCTACGGAAAGGAGGCCGGAGGGAGGCCTTGGTTCAACATGGCCAAGTCGGCGGAGATCAGCCTCATGAAGTCTCTCTCTCAGGACAAGAGCTTCGTCCGCAAGAACATCACCTTCAACACCATCTGCCCTGGACACATTCACGTGGAAGGGAAGGAAGACGAGAAGGACCTCGAAGCTCTTCCGCTTGGTCGGATGGGCACGGTGGACGAGGTGGCGAGCGTCGCTGTCTTTCTGTGCAGCAAGCAAGCAAACCTTGTGAACGGCGCCTGCATCACCGTGGACGGAGGAGAATCCAGGAGCTTTTGAGCCCATGATGCAGAGCCTCAGGTACGCGATCTGGGATGCCGTATACCAATCCATGAAGGAAGACGACTCGATCTTCATCCTTGGAGAGGGCGCCAGGGTGAAGTGCTCCTTCGACTACCCCGAACTTCTGAATCGGTTCCCCGAGAGGGTGGTGACGGCCCCGGTGGCGGAGGCCGGAATCGTAAACGTTGCCCTAGGAGCCGCCATCAACGGAGGGAGGCCCATCGTGGACCTGACATTCAACGACCTGTCTCTGAGGGCGGCCGAGGAGATAATCAATCAGGTCGCCAAGGCGCACTTCATGACCGCTGGGAAGCTGAAGGCCAGGCTGGTGATCAAGGCTGACTTCAACAGGCCTGAGAACTGCCAGTCAGGGAGCCGGTGGGAAGCCCTGTTCCTACACTCCCCGGGCATCAGGGTATACATCCCGTCCACTCCTCAGGACGCCAGGTTCATGATGAGGTCTGCCCTGAGGGGGGAAGACCCGGTCCTCTTCTTCGAGGACCGAATCATCGACTTTCCCCAAGACTTGGACGTCACGTCCCGGCCTATGCATGACAGGAAGATAGGATTGGCAACAACTGTCGTGAAGGGAGACAAACTGACCGTGGTGAGCTACGGCTATGGGGTCCATCTCGTAAAGCAAGCCTTGGAGCACCTCGGCACTCCTGGTGTTGCCGAGTTGATCGATCTCAGGACTCTCAACCCGCTCGACATCGACTCGGTCAAAGACTCGGTTTCCCGAACCGGGCGACTTCTGACGGTAGAGTGCGGCCAGGCGGAATTCGGGATTGGGGCAGAAGTCGTTGCCAGGGTTTCTCAAGACTGCTTCAGCAGGATGTCCAAGCCCCCGGTTCGGCTGGGCATGAAGAAAGGCCTCTTCCCTGCCGCGGGCGTCCTCCAACAGGCATTGTTGCCATCTGTAGAGCAAGTCCGTCGCGCCATGAAGAAGCTGCTGGAAGGAGAGGAGATACCGTGGAACTGAAGCTTGAACCCATCCGCGCGGACTCGCGCGGAGCCAGCTACAGGGTCCTGCTGCCAGACGACACGGAGATGGTGCTGATCTTTACGAAGAAGGGCGCCATGAGGGGAGGCCATTCGCATGACAAGCCTGAAACGAGCATGGTGCTCAGCGGTCGAATGAAGTACTGGAAGAAGTTGGCCGACGGAAGAGAAGTCGAGTTCGAGCACGGCCCAGGAGAGTCTCTGCACAACGAGCCCGGCGAGGTCCACATGGCTCTCGCGCTGGAAGAGGGCTGGCTCATGGACTGGAAGATAGGGGCGAAGGTCGGAGAGTGCGTGACGACGAACTACGAGCCGTACAGGGCCAGAATCCGTGCTTCGATGGGAGAGGCACAAAAGTGACGGAGTCGAAGGCCTGGAATCCCACCATCAACAGGAACCACCTGATCAGGGACGCCATCGGGCTGGGCATCTACGACTGCATGAAGGCAGACCCGTCGATCTACCTCTTCGGCGAAGGGGCTTCCATGAAGATGCACTTTGACTGCCCCGCAATCGAGAAGGAATTCCCTGAGCGCATCGTCACCCTCCCGATCTCTGAGGATGGCAACACCGATTTCGCGGTGGGGGCGTCCCTCGTGGGGGTGAAGCCCGTCGTCGATGTGATCACGAGCGACTTCCTCTTCAGGACGATGGACGGGATTTGCAACACGGCGCCCAAGGTCAATTTCGTCACGGAGACGGTGGAGGCGGAGAAGACCATCGTGATCCGGTCGGAGAACATCACCTTCGGATTGACGACCGGCCAGCGCCTGGAGTCTCTCTTCACGCACATCCCAGGCTTGAACGTGATCTATCCATCGAACCCGAAAGACGCGAGGGGACTGATGAGGACGGCGCTCAGGCAACCCGGAGTGACTCTCTTCTTCGAAGACAGGAT
>Ga0209517_10008455_pt1 | contig 12041 bp, 8 predicted proteins | sample PeaSoiMetSII2010_FD_187695 | JGI IMG/M metagenome (GOLD analysis project Ga0209517, IMG submission 187695) | Peat soil microbial communities from Weissenstadt, Germany - SII-2010 (SPAdes) (version 2) | ecosystem: Environmental > Terrestrial > Soil > Wetlands > Peat | place: Germany: Weissenstadt...
ACGGGCGCAGCGGCGCACCTTCCTTCAGGCTGTCGCGATACCGCCAGGCGCGAAGCAAAGCTTCCTGCACCGCGTCCTCGGCGTCTGGCAAGGAGCCGAGCATGCGGTAACAGTGGAGCAGCAGCTCGCGGCGATGACGCTCGACGTTGCTAGCGAACTCGTTCACTATGTGCCTCCCTTCCAGCGCTGCCGATGGATCAGCATCGATTCTTACTTGTAATACCGGAGCGGGGTCAAAAACTCATCGCGCAGCAGCATTCGGAGTTTTCCTGAACGTCTAAGCGGGCCGGTCATTGCTAAATGGCAGCTTATATCATCGGAATGCAAGAGATTGTGCCACTCGCTTCTCAAAGAAAACGAGTTGCTGCACCAAGGGCTGAGCCCGATGGAGCTTCCGTCGGCTACTGACCGATAAGTCGGCGATTCGTTGAAAGGACCCCTGGCAGCAAAGATTTCTTGAGTTCTTCCAGGATGACGGGCAAACCGGAAGGAATCCTAGCTTACTTTAGAGCCTATGGCCGTTTGCCCCCGGTGGGAAATCTGTCCGCGCATGGTGTAGTTTTTTGCATGGCCCCACCCTGACCCCACACCATGCCCGCCTGGGGTTCTCCTAAAACATTGGTGCGGAAGGATTTACGAATCATATTTGACGGCGAGAAGTGGTCTCTGTCGTGCATAAACCAAGGCGGAATAGTACACTTGGTTTGCACACCTGCCTTCCCAGGTTCCCAGCATCGAATAGGCAGGAAGAACTTTTACACTAGATCCAGTGTTTGAGACATTTTGGACTACCGGATTGATTATGGCGTCGCCGTCTACTGAAGCAGGCCTGTTCTCATCGCTTCCCAAGTGGAAGATGCCCTGGACCGAGTTTGTCCTGAGCTATGGCACGCAGGCCGTGGTCATCGCGATCTTTGTCTGGATTCCTGTTCTCCATCCCGAGATTCTCGAGAGCCCGAAGAAGGACTACCACGCCATCGAATTGGTGCCAACGCCCGTCCCGGTGAATCACACACCCCAGCGGCAGCTTCCCAGGCCGGTTGTGGTGGCAGAACTTGATCCGCCTCCCGCAGCTTTGCGCCTGCCCGCTCCTCAGCCTCAGCCCAAACCAAAAGTCGAGGACACGCCACCACCCGAGGTCAAGGTAGCGACCAAGAAGCTTGATCCCCTGCCTCCTTCTAACGCGCCCGTAATTCCCAAGCAGATCGTCAGGACTAACGTCTTTTCCACTGGAAGCTCGGCGCCCCAGACCATTGAGCGCGCCCCGGACAAGGTGCAGACTGGCGGCTTCGGCGATCCCAACGGCGTGCCCGCAAAAACGACTCAAACCAGGGCCATCAACATCGCGCAGTCAGGCGGATTTGATATGCCCACCGGACCGGGCTATGGCAACGGAACCGGCGGCGCGAAGGGTGCCCGCGGCGTGGTGGCCAGCACCGGATTCGGCAACGGCGTTGCCACCGGAAACGTATCGACTCCCTCGCGAGGCGTCGTTCGCCAGGCGGGATTCGGGGACGCCGACGTGCCCGCTCCCCCTACTGTTCAAGCGCGTCCTGCGGCGCAAGCAGCCGCGAAAATTGTGCCGGCGGAAATCCTTTCCAAGCCGGTTCCCATCTACACTGAAGAAGCCCGCGCTAAGCGCATCGAGGGTGAGGTGCTTCTCGAGGTCGTTCTGGAGGCATCCGGTAAACTGCGCGTGTTGAGAATAGTTCGCGGACTGGGGCATGGTCTGGACGATGCGGCGGTACACGCTGCCGAACAGATTCGCTTCAAGCCCGCTTTGCAGGATGGCCAGCCCTCGGACTCGACGGTCGTTTTGCACGTTATTTTTCAATTAGCGTGATCGACAACTCCCAGAAGGTTTTTATGCGAATCGTTCGTTCGGGTTCCGTTTTGATTTTTCTAGTATTGGCTTGCGTCCTCGCGGTGACTGCTCAGGCCCCTTCCCAGGCTCCTGCTCAAACTCCCGCATCTTCTGCGGCACAGCCGGCTTTGACTCCGACGGCGGCGCCCGCTCCGGCCACGGCCGTTCCGGCTGCACCGGCCTCGGCGCCCCCCCAAAACGCTGATCCGCTACCTCCAGCTGCGCTCACGCTCAACGACGTGCTTGATCGCGTCGTGCAACGCGAGCACCTCTTCATGGCGCAGATGCGTCACATGCACCCGCTGGTTGAGACCTACCTGCAAGACCTGAAGAACGACAGCAACGGCAACACGACTCCCGTGAAAGACCAGTACTTTCTCGGCCGCCTTGACATGACCGACGGCCCCGAGGACACGTCCTTCGTTGGCCAGCCCGGATTCAGCCATCGCATGCTCGCCAAGTTGACTGGCGTCTACTCGCTCCGCTTCCTTCCCATGGGCTTCGCCCAGATGGTGGTGCTCGACAGCGATTTCCAGAAGAAGTTCTATAACTTCACCTTCGTGCGGCGCGAGTTTCTGGGAGAACTCCGCTGCCTCGTAATTGACGTCCAGCCCAAGGAAGGCCAAAAAACCGCACGTTTTCTGGGCAGGATCTGGGTCGAAGATCAGGATTACAACATCGTCCGCTTCAACGGCAGCTACTACCCTCAGCCTAAGATCAATTTCTTCTTTCACTTCGACAGTTGGCGCCTGAACATGCGTCCGGGAATGTGGCTGCCGGCCTACGTCTACATCGAAGAATCCAACCTCAAGACCGGACTCACCAAGACTCTGCACTTCAAGGCGCAGACCCGGCTGTGGGGTTACGACCTGAAAGGTCTGAACAAGAACGAGGAGTTCACTCAGATTCTGGTCGACTCGCCGCAGAACGTGAACGACCAGAGCGCGGCTGCCGCCGATGCAACTCCGGTAGTCGCCGAGCGCATGTGGGAGAAGCAAGCCGAAGAGAACGCCGTGGACCGACTGCAGAAGATTGGTTTGCTTGCGCCTTCCGGCGAACTCGACAAGATTCTGGCTACCGTGGTCAACAACCTGCTGGTCACCAACAACATTGACCTGCAGGGAGACATTCATTGCCGCGTTTTATTGACCGCGCCTCTCGAATCGTTCACCATCGGCCACACCATTGTCATCAGTCGCGGCCTGCTCGACGTTCTGCCCGATGAGGCTTCCCTGGCCATGGTTCTGGCTCACGAACTCAGCCACATCGTGCTGGGACATCGCTTCGACACCAAGCTCGCCTTCAACGACAAGCTCTTCTTCCCCGACGAGGAATCGTTCCAGCGTCTCGACTTCAAGCGCACTGCAAAGGATGAGGAAGCTGCCGACACCAAGGCTCTGGAGCTTCTCAAGAACTCGCCTTACAAAGACAAGTTGGGCAATGCAGGATTGTTCCTGAAGGCGCTTGAGCAGAAGGCGCCCGAACTCCAACATCTGATTCGTCCTCACTTGGGAAACAGCTTTGCCGGCAGCAAGAACAATGTCCGCATGTCGAGCCTGCTGGCCTCCGCGCCCGCGCTCGATGAGAAGCGCCTTGACCAGATCGCCGCTCTACCGCTGGGCGGCCGCATCAAAGTCGATCCCTGGTCCGATCAGGTGGAACTCTCCAAGGCCAAGCCGGTCGCGCTGACTTCTGCCCGCGAGAAAATGGAGTTTGAGATCACTCCCTTCTTCCCTTACCTCACCCGCTTGTCGGCCGGTGGCGCAGAGAAGGTCGCGCTCACCACATCGACGCCGTCACAGGCTGAACAAAAGTAATTGATTAAGGAAACAGGGAGGGGAGTAAAGGCTTACGCCTTTACGCGCTTGCGGCGGGTTAACGGCTCACCCACTGGCTGCTTATTGAATGGCGCTGCCGACTTGGGAAAACACGTTGTTGGCATTGGAGCCGATGAGCCGGATGGTGCCCACGACGATCACCAGAATCACAGCCAACATCACTGCGTATTCCGCAATGTCTTGACCACGGTCATCCTTCCAGAGCTGCTGTAAACGTTTTGCCACGGGCTCCTCTTTTCTGAATTCGTTGATTCTGCCCCCCACCCAAATCAGGGGCATCCCCACTCAGACCTGCCCTACCGGCAGTTTTCTAGGCTCGTATGTAACGAAAATTCTAATATTCGCACCCCCTCCCGCCAATAGCACCGAAGTGCCACTCGATTCCACCCTCAGGCGGATGGCCTTCAGGCAATGCTCTTGAGAGGCAGGGCTTGATTCACCGCGAACAGCGCGAGTTCCAGACGGGTTGAGACCCCCAGTTTGTCGAAAATGTTGCTGAGGTGGTGTTTGACCGTATCTTCACTGATCTTGAAGTATTCGGCGATTTCCTTGTTGGAATACCCAGCCACCACTGCCGATACAATCTCGAGTTCGCGCGGAGTCAGACCGAATTTCTTCTGCCGGGCTTCGTCATGCGAAGACTGCATCAACGTGCGCAGGTACTGCACCAGGTTGGAGACGCTCTCCCGCCCCACCCAGTATTCGCCCTCCATCACGGTATGAATCGCCTTCAGCAACAGCTGCGTCGCCGAATCTTTGAGCACCACTCCGCGGGCGCCCAGTTGCAGCGCTTCCACGATCTGGCTCTTTTCCGCTGCCGCGGTCAGCAGAATCACCCGCACCGGAGTCGCGTTCGCAGGCATACTCAACTCCCGCAGCGCCTCCAGGCCCGGATGTTTAGGCATCGCCAGATCGAGCAGGAGAATGTCGGGCTTCAATTGCCGCGCCAGCTTCACCGCTTCGGCGCCGTCCGATGCTTCCCCCAGAACCTTCAGGTCGGCCTCTGCTTCCAGCAACCGCCGCAGTCCATCGCGGAAGATCGGGTGGTCATCGGCAATTACAAGGCGAACCGGCTGCGTTTTTCTAAAATTCATGAGGCACTTCCCCGTTTCGAGGTACGCTGATTTCCAGACGCGTTCCCTGGCCGGGATTTGATTCTACAGTGAGTTGCCCGGCAATCAAACGCACTCGTTCCTTTATGATCATCGGCCCTTTCCCCGCTTCCTCCATCTGTTCCTGATTGTAGCGGCCCGCGAAGGGAAACCCCTTCCCGTCGTCCTCCAGGGTCAGGCTCCATTTCTCCTGGCTGGATCCCAGACGCACCAGCGCGTGGCGCGCCCCGCTGTGTTTCCTGACATTGACCAGTCCTTCCTGCACAATGCGCAGGATCTCGCGACATACCCGCTGCGGCATGTCCAGATCTTCGAGGTCGGTCACGAAGCGCGCGCTGATCCCCGTCTCCCGTTGAAAGCGTTCGACCGTGTCGTTCAAAACTCCGAGCAGACGTTGCGAGTCCACGTCGATCGCCTTCATCTGCTGCATCAATTCCCGCAACTTGAGCACTTCCTCGCGCAGCAACCCCTGAATCCGGCCTAATTCCGAGCCAATCGGTTTGCCCGCATCGGCGTGGCGGCGCAACACGTCCACCTGCATTTCGACCGCGATCAACGACTGCACCGCGCCGTCGTGCAGTTCCCGCGCAAAGCGTGCGCGCTCTGCTGCTCCCGCCCGGCGCCGCAACCGGTGCAGAAGATAAACGTTGTAGACCGCCGGCCCCACTTGGTGAACCAGATCCAGCAGAAAACGCAGCTCTTCCTGCTTCTCCCCTCGCCACGATGGGTTGAACAGAAATACCCGGCCTCGCCATTCACTCCCAAACAGAAACGCCACCGTAACCAGCGAGTCAAAACTCTGAACCGCCCGCAATTGAGAAATTGGCGCCAGGTTCTCCACTGGCACGGCGTGCCCACTGTCATCCAACGCCAGCGTGCGCCACTGGTCCCCGTCGATCGAGGCGTAACACACGTCTCCCGGAAAATCATCGAGATAGGTTTTCGCGTCTCGCGAGCCGGATTCCAGCCAGTGGAACTCGGAAGGCGCACGTCCGTCCGCTTGGTTCAACTCACCCACGAAGACCCGTTTGCTGTGCGACTCCTGCGATGCCACCACTACCCGCGACGCCCCATACATCGTCATGGCTTCGTGGAAAATCTGCTCCAGTGTCCGCGTAAGCCCCGCTTCCACCCGGATCTTCGACAGCGCCCCGGTCACTACCGCCTTCTCTGCCCGCAGATGTTTCTGCTGCTCGGCGAGATACCCCAACAATAAACCCATCACCAGCAGGTAGACCGACAGCATGAATAGCCGTTGTGGTTCGAACGTTCCCGCATTCACTCGCAGGCCGAGCAAGGCCCGCCACGCCGCGGATCCTCGCGGCCCGAGCCACACGTGGATCAGAACGTAACTCTCGATCCACAACAACGCGACCTCCGCCGCAGCCGTGCTCAGCGTTTCCCAAAGGCCCCATCGGTACGCCGCCGCCGCCAGCACGAAAAAGAAGAAAAGGAAAAACGGGGTTCTCGGACCTTCCGCGAAGATTGAAATCAATGCCGGCCAGGCCACGTCGCCGGCATGCACCAGAAAACGAAACCCTGCCGTCGACTCCTGCCTCCGCCGCAGCAACATTATGATCAGGATGGCGTTCGCCAAATAGAATACGAAAAGACCGTAGGCCGCCCACGAACTCCCCAGTTCGGTCGGATCCATGCGGATCGCCACTAACGTCGAAACTGCTAGAAACACGCGGGCAGTCGCCAGCCAGCTCTCAATCCGGCGCGTTTCGCCCGGATCGGGCGCGATTCTCAGTCTCCAGGATTGTCGGTAGCGCTCAACGCGAGGATTCAATCGGCTCCATTTCCACGGGCGTGGCGGCTTTGCTGCATATTATTGAATAAGAAAAGCTTACCAGCAAGTGAGACTCTAGAGGACACCCCCGCAGCCCCGTTCAGCACATCGTGCCTTCTCGGTTTCCCAGGTTACTCCAGTAACCACTACCGCCCTGCGATCCCGTCTAGAATGGCTCCTGAGGAGTGTCTTGAACAAGCGATCCAGAGTGTGGTTGGCGGTGGTCGCCGGGCTATTGGCGGCGTTAGTTCTTACGTCTCTGGTCCTGCCCCGTTCTTTTCGCCTCACCGCTGTCAGCGATGTCGTCCAGTGTTTTCTGCTAGCTTCTGCTGCGGCTTCGTTCGTCCCACTCCTGCTGCGTTCTCAGGGACGCATCCGCCTGTTCTGGTCGCTGATCTCTCTCGGTATTTCCTTCCAGCTCACCTATCAACTGCTCTGGACATACTACGAAGTAATTCTCCGCCGCGACGTCCCCGACCTCTTCGCCGGCGACGTCATTCTGTTCTTGCACATCGTTCCTCTGATGGCCGCCTTGGCCCTGCGTCCGCATGTTCCCCGAGACGACTATGCGGCCCGCGTGGGACGCCTTGATTTCGCGCTTTTGCTGACCTGGTGGTTCTATCTTTACGTTTTGATCGTCATTCCCTGGCAATACGTCGTGGCTGACCTGCCCGCTTACAACCGCAACCTGAACGCGGTCTATCTCGCCGAGAAGATCGCATTTCTGGCTGGCCTGGTTGCCTGCTGGATCGCGAGCCAAGGGGAATGGAGAACACTATTCGCCAGCCTGTTCAGCGTGAACCTGTGTTACGCCATCAGTTCCACCGCCGCGAACTGGGCCATCGACCACAAGTTGTACTACAGCGGCAGCCTCTACGATATTCCCCTGGTCGCTCCCATGGCCTACCTTACATGGATTGGCCTGCGCACAAAAGCGGAGAAGCCGGCCTCCGCTGACCGCGAGGTCTCCACCCTCTACGGCGTGTGGGTCGCCCGCTGCAGCATGATTGCGGTGTTTTCCCTGCCCCTGTTCGCCGCCTGGGCCCTGTCCGATAACCATATCCCTCCTCGCATCCAGGTATTTCGGCTCGGGCTGACTTTGGCCGCGGCATTCTTCATGGGCATGATGATCTTCCTGCGCCAGCACCTGCTCGATCGCGAACTGATCCGCTTGCTCAATCACTCGCGGGAGTCGTTCGACAGCCTGAACCGTCTCCAGCAGCAAATCCTTCAGTCGGAAAAACTGGCGTCGATTGGCCAGTTGGTCGGCGGCGCGGCGCACGAACTCAACAACCCGATCACCGCCATGCTCGGCTATTCGGACATGCTCCTCAGCACGCCCCTTACCGCCGAGCAGCAGCCCCTCGCCGCCAAGATCGGCCAGCATGTTCGTCGCACGAAATCGCTGGTCGCCAGCCTCATCAGTTTTGCCCGGCAGGTGCCCGCTTCCAAGACTCCCGTCGATCTCAACACTCTGGCCCGCACCGCCGTGAAGTTGGCGCAACCCCAGTGGGAAGGTCTCAAAATTGAGGTCCGCACTCAATTCGATCCCGCGCTGCCCAAGGTGTTGGGAGATTCCAATCAGCTGTTTCAGGTGTGCTTGCAGCTCGTCGCCAACTGCCTGCACGTGCTCAGTGAGCGCGGCGGCCGCGTCCTGACCGTGAGCACCTGCTGGCAAGCGGGAATGGCCGTGCTTCAAATCGTCACTGACCCAATGGCTTCCGCGCCCTTGGCCGCCCAGCCATCCTCGCCAGTCGAACCCGATGACGGCCTGGGCCTGAGCGCATGTCAGGGCATCCTGCAAGAACACCATGGTCAAATTTCACGCCAGCTCCGTGAAGACGGCTCCCTGCTGCTGTGTGTGGAACTTCCCGTCACCAAATCCCCTCTGGCCACCCAAAAGGAATCTACGGTTGCGGTGCTGTGGCAATCTCAACCGTACGCTTGAGTTGTCCACAAGCGGCGTAAATGTCCCGTCCCCGCGGACGCCGCACAAATGCCGGAATCCCCGCCTCCCGCAGAATTGTCTGAAACTCCCCGACCCGTTCCGCGCCCGGAGTTGTAAACTCGATTCCCGGCCCCGGGTTCAGCGCAATCAGATTCACCTTGCAACGCATCCCGCGCAGCAGCTCCGCCACTTCTTTCGCGTTCTCCGGGCCGTCGTTCACACCGCCGAGCAGCACATACTCAAACGTAATCCACTCCCGCGTACGCAGCGGATACGCCCTGGCCGCCGCCATCAGCACCTCCAGATTCCACTTTTTGTTCAGCGGCATCAGCCGCGTGCGCAACTCATCGTTCGAAGCATTCAAGGAAATCGCCAGCTTGGGCCGGATCGTTTCCCCGCCAAAGTCGTGAATGCGCGGCACAATTCCCGCCGTCGATACGGTCATCCGCCGCTCCGCAATCCCGACTTCCTCCACCAGCAATCGCACCGCCTTCACGAAATTCTCGTAGTTCAGAAACGGCTCGCCCATGCCCATGAAAACCAGGTTGATGCGATCCTCCGGCGGCGAGACCTCCTGATCTTTCAGCACCGCGCAAACCTGGCCCACAATTTCTCCCGCCGCCAGGTTGCGCTTCACTCCTAGCAGCGCCGTCAGACAGAACTGGCAATCCACGGCACATCCCACCTGACTGGAAATGCAAATCGTTGAGCGCCCCAAATTCTGCCCTTGCTTTTGGGTGGCGCCGCGCTTCAGCGCTCCGGTTTGCTCCCCAGCAGAAAGAGCTTTAGCCCCTGAAGTACCGAAGCTGCCGCTCTCAGCGAACCGTTCCGCCTGCTCCCCCGCCTCGCTCCCATCCCCAGCTTCCCCGCCATCACCCTCCGGCATCCACACAGCCTCCACACTCTGCCCGTCGGCAAATGCAATCAGATACCGCACCGTCCCATCCTGCGACACGAATCGCTGCTCGACTCGGGGAGAACCGATCGAGACGCCCTTCTCCGCCAGCTTCTCTCTCAGGTGCTGTGACAGCGTCGTGATCTGTGCGATCGACTCCACCCGCTGCCGGTACACCGCTGCCAGCAATTGCTTGGCGCGATAGCTCGACTCGTTCAGGCTGTCGACGAGCGCCTCCAGTTCCGTCCGATCCATCCCCAGCAACGCGACTTGTGACAAATCCGCCATAATTTCGAACCGTTAGTAAAAGATCGGCTTGAAGTTCACCTTCTCTGTGCGTCATCCTGAGCGTAGCCGTTCTTCAGGCGGAGCGAAGGATCTCGCGCGGACCAAGGCCAAACTCAACCCTCTGCCAAAACGATAATGCCTATCGCGGGCCATCAACAATCCCGAGTGGCCTGCACTCTCGCCTTTTCCGTTAATTCAAGAACTGCCTTAACCCACTGATTCTAAATAACTAAACTATTCTCGCACACCCACCGCCCCTATGTCAGAATAGTAAAGATCCTTTCATGCCTAGGTCCTTGGCGTTTACTAAGTATTATTTGAATCAGGAAGTGGCAATGGCTAAAGAAGTCCGCAATATTCGTCGTCAAAAGCTGCCCAATGGCTTGACCGTCATCACCGAGCAGATGCAGCACATCCGCTCCGCTTCCATCGGCATCTGGCTCCAGACCGGTTCGCGTGACGAAGACCCCGAATGGAACGGCATCTCCCATTTCCTCGAGCACATGGTCTTTAAAGGGACCAAGCACCGCACCGCGGAGGAAATCGCGCGCCAGGTCGACTCCATCGGCGGCAATCTGGACGCCTTCACCGCCAAGGAATGCATCTGCTTCAACGTCAAGGTTCTTGACGAACACGTCCCCACCGCGCTCGACATACTCAGTGACCTGGTTCTGAATCCTACCTTTGATACTGCCGACATCGCCCGCGAACGCGGCGTGATCCTCGAAGAGATCAAAATGGACGAAGATAATCCCGACTATCTCGTCCACGAAATCTTCACCCAGAATTTTTTCAAAGATCATCCGCTGGGCAAGCCGATCCTGGGCACGAAAGAAACCGTCAAGCGCTTCGAGCGACCGTCGGTGGTCGAAGCCTACACTCACCGCTTCGCGCCCGGCAACATCATCGTATCCGCGGCCGGCAACCTCGATCACGACCGCTTCGTTGAACTCGTCACCAAAGCCTTCGAGCACATGAAACCGGTGAAGAACGGTTTTCACTCGTCGGCCCCCAAAATCGTTTCCCGCATCATCCTGCGCAACAAGAAAGCTCTGGAGCAGGTGCAGCTCTGCCTCGGCGTGCCCGCGCATCCCATCGCGCACCAGAAGCGCCACGCCGGCTACATTCTCAACACCTTGCTCGGTGGAGGCATGAGTTCCCGCCTTTTCCAGAACATCCGCGAACGCCAGGGCCTGGCCTACTCCATCTACAGCGATCTCAATCCCTATCGCGACACCGGATGCCTCGCCGTCTATGTCGGCACATCTCTAGCATCAGCTTCGAAGGTCGTGCAGTCCGTGGTCAGCGAATTCCACAAGCTCAAAACCGAGCCCGTGCCCGAAGAAGAACTCAAACGCTCCAAGGCCCAGCTCAAGGGAAGCCTGATGCTCTCGCTCGAATCGAGCACCGCCCGCATGTCGAACCTGGCCCGCCAGGAAATGTATTTCGACCGCTTCTACGACCTCGACGAACTGATCGAAAAAATCGAAGCCGTCACCGCCGACGACCTGAGCAGCCTGGCCAATGAATTCTTCAAGACGGAATCCGTCGCCGTAACCGCCCTGGGAAACTTGCCCGGCCTGAAAATCACGCGCGACCAACTGGCCTGCTGACCGGTTTCCCTCTGTGTCCTCCGTGTCCTCTGTGTTGAATAGTCCTTGGCAAGCTAGGAGCTGTTTCCTTCGTGAACCTTAATGTCCTTAGTGGTTAGAGATTTTCTCCCGGCCCCCTGTAACTTCCCCGCGCCCCCCACCCACACGTTTTCCATCATGGGATTCAAAGGGTCCCCAAAAGTTTCGGCCAAGATACCACCGGGTGCAATCCTCCGCCGCTGGTCCCTCTGAGTACCGGGGATCGTCTCTTCTTGCTGGCCTTTCCCCGATTTTCTAGGCATACTATCCGCAGAATTACTGTCGGCAGAATTACTGTCGCCAGAGTCACTGTCGTCACAGTCACTGTCGTCACTGTCTAGGAGCGGCCTGTAGTATGTCTAACCTCGACACCATCGTCCCCAAGACCGATCATCGCCGGTTAGACGACCCGCGCTCTCGCAATCCCCAGGAACCAAAGCAGCGGCGCATGATGCTCGTCGCGCTGACACTTCTGCTCATCGCTTTAGGATTTGTGCTTTACCGCGATCGTGATTTCTGGTTCCCCGATACGCAGGAGGCGCTAGACCAACCCCAAGTTCAGCCGCAGGGCCAGCCGCAAGTCCCGCCCGTGCCGGCAGTGGCCGCCTCGCCGGGATCCGCTGTCCACAAGAAATCGCACAGCCCGAGGACTCAGCCCAAAGCGGACGCTCCC
>Ga0209517_10008456_pt1 | contig 12041 bp, 10 predicted proteins | sample PeaSoiMetSII2010_FD_187695 | JGI IMG/M metagenome (GOLD analysis project Ga0209517, IMG submission 187695) | Peat soil microbial communities from Weissenstadt, Germany - SII-2010 (SPAdes) (version 2) | ecosystem: Environmental > Terrestrial > Soil > Wetlands > Peat | place: Germany...
ACCGTGGAGAATCGCGCGGGCCGTTCGGCGGCCTGCCGGTAGGTGGTCTCGAGCCATTTCCGTTTCTTGCTCACGATCGCCTCACCCGCTTTCCTCAACGATTGCCGAGCACGTGATTCGCGATCACGATGCGCTGAATCTCGGAAGTGCCCTCGTAGATTTCCGTGATCTTCGCGTCGCGGAAATAACGCTCGACCTTGAACTCCTTGGTGTAGCCGTAACCGCCGTGAACCTGGACCGCTTCGGTCGCGGCCTTCATCGCGGCCTCCGCCGCGAACAGCTTCGCCATCGCGGATTCCCGCGTGCAGGGCCGCCCGGCATCCTTGAGCGCCGCCGCCTGAAGCGTGAGCAATCGCGCCGCGTCGACTTCGACCGCCATGTCGGCGAGCTTCCATTGAATCGCCTGATAGCTCGCGATCGGCGCTCCGAACGCTTTACGCTCGGCGGCGTACTTGAGCGAAGCTTCCAGCGCGGCGCGTCCGATCCCGACCGCCTGCGCGGCGATTCCGATCCGGCCGCCGTCGAGCGTTTTCATCGCGACCTTGAAGCCCTCGCCCTCGGCGCCGATCAGATTCTCGCGCGGCACGCGCAAATCGTTGAGGCTGATCTGCGCGCTGTGCGCGGCGTGGATTCCCATCTTGTCTTCGATCCGCGTCACGCCCCATCCGGACGCACGAGTATCGACGATAAAGGCGCTGATCCCGTGATGGCCCTGCTCGGGCGCGGTGTTGGCAAACACAATCGCGACCGCGCACTCGGGACCGTTGGTGATGAAATTCTTGGTGCCGTTGATCAGGTAGGAGTCGCCGTCGCGAATCGCGCGGGTCTTCTGACCCGCGGCGTCGGAACCGGCCTGCGGCTCGGTGAGCGCGAAGCATCCCAGATGCTCGCCCGAGGCCATATCCGGGAGAAAGCGGCGCTTCTGAGCTTCGCTGCCGAGTCCGAGAATCGGCCATGAAGCGAGCGAGCAATGCGCCGAAACGATCACCGCGGTCGCGGCGCATTCGACCGCGAGCTCCTCGATCAACAGCGCATAGCTGACCTGATCGAGGCCCGCGCCACCGTATTGTTCCGGGATGAAAGTGCCGAGCATCCCGAGCTTGCCGAGCTCGGCGATAACCTCGGCGGGAAAGCGATGGGTTCGGTCGGCCTCGACCCCGGCGCGCTCCAGGCGCTCGCGCGCGAAGCGCCGCGCGGTATCGCGCGCCCCGCGCTGATCGGCGGTGAGTTCAAGGTCCATCGCGGTTTCAGCTTATCAAAACGCGCGCAACTAGCCACGAAGGCGCGTGGCGGCGGGACAATGACCGGCGAGACGCCGGTCCTACTTCAGAAAGGAAATGCGACCATCATCGCTACTTGCCTTGCCATTTGGGCGGGCGTTTTTCGAGGAACGCTTTGGTGCCCTCGACGCGGTCGGCGCTTGCGAATGCGACTCCGAACGCTTCCTGCTCGAAGCGCAGGCCCGCATCTTCTTCGACTGTCGCGGCGGCGCGCAACGCGGCCTTGGCTTGGCGGAGCGCGAACGCGGACTTGGAGGCGAGTTTTTCGGCTAGGCTTCGCGCCGCGGCCATCAGCTCGCCGGGCGCGACGACCGCGTTGACCAGCCCCAGTTCGAGCGCGGTCTTCGCATCGATCATGTCGCCGGTCATCACGAGCTCGCGCGCCCGGACGTGGCCGATCCGATGGGGCAAGCGCTGGGTGCCACCGAAGCCGGGAATCAGGCCAAGGTTGATTTCGGGCTGTCCGAAGCGGGCCTTGTCGCTCGCGACGATCAGATCGCATGCGAGCGCGAGCTCGAGCCCGCCGCCCAGCGCGAAGCCGTTGACCGCGGCGATTACCGGGATCGGCAAATCCTCGAAGGTCTGCATCACGCGATGCCCCAGCCGCGAGAACTCCAGGCCCTCGACCGCCGACATCGCGGCCATCGCGGCAATGTCGGCGCCCGCGACGAAGGCGCGATCGCCCGCGCCGGTCACGATCAGGACGCGGACCGCGGGATCGTGGCGCACATCGCGCAGCACCTGGGCAATTTCCTCGAGCACGCGGCGGTCGAGCGCATTGAGCGCCGCCGGCCGGTTGACGGTCAGGGTCGCGATCGTGGCGCGATCCAAGAGCAGATTCTTGAGTTCCATCGGGGATGCCTCCGCAGATGCGAGCGTCGCCGCAGGCACCCGCCATGTCAAGCCGAGTCGCGAAGAGCCGCGGGCAATCGAAACGTCCCGTCGGACTCGCACGGGAAGTCGAGCACCTGCGTGACGGCGTCGAGGTTGAGCGGACCGTAGAGATGGGGAAAGTGTTCCGAGGGACGTTCATCATGCGCCATCGCAGGCGCCTCGTATCGAAGCGGCGCCGCGAGACGATGCGGATCGATACAAAGCACGGCGAGATCGTTTTGGCCGCGAAAGAAACGGTTGGCGGTGTCGAGGAGCTGCGCGGGCGTCGAACAGTGGATGAATCCCTCCACGCTCAGAGAGGGCGGCGCGTATTCGCCGCGCGGTTGCGCCGCATCCCATTCGGCTCGTTTCGCGATGTGCAGGATCATGCCGCCAGAGGACCGGAAAAAACCTAACCCCTGTCCCCTTCCCGACACGGGAAGGGGAACCGGAACCGTTCAGAACAACTGCTTCTCGACTTCGGCGCGCGGCTCGTCGACCAGGACGAAATCCTGGAAATTGAAATAGATCTCGCAGTCCTTGCCTTCGTGCTCGTCATCCACCTCGCGCATGTATAGCACCAGGTCGCTGTTCACCAGGATCGGGCCGCGCTTCTTGTGCGTCAACTTCATCCACATCGTCGGACTCCTCCACTTCCTTTGTTAGCCGCGAGGGCGCTCTCAGCCCGGTCGCAGAATACCCTCACCCGCCGAGCCGAAGACGGCCCGGCGGCCTCTCCCTGGTCAGGGAGAGGCGTTACGGAGTCTCCGCGCGGATTCGAATCAATACTCGGGCTTGAAGTCGAAGTGATGGGTCGCCTCGATGAAGCGGATGGTGCGGGTTTTCGAGCGCATCACGACGCTGTTGGTAAGCGCGCCGCCGGAGAGGAAGCGCACGCCGTGCAGATAGTCGCCGGTGGTCACGCCGGTCGCCGCGAACATCACGTTGTCGCCGGCCAGCTCCTCGAGCGTGTAGCGCCGCTTGAGGTCGAGAATTCCCAGCGCGAGGCAGGCTTCCGATTCCTCCTCATTGCGCGGCGCGAACCGGCATTGCATCTCTCCGCCCGCCGAGCGGATCGCCGCGGCGGCGAGCACTCCCTGATGCGCTCCGCCGACGCCGATGAGCAGATCGATCTCGCTCTCGATGCGGGTGGTGGCGATTGCGGCCGACAGATCGCCGGCCGAGAGCAGCTTGATTCCGGCGCCGGCTTTGCGGACTTCGGCGATCAATTTTTCGTGGCGCGGACGGTCGAGGATCGCGACGCGCAAGTCCTCGACGTAGACATTCTTGGCGTCGGCGAGCGCGCACAGGTTCTCGGTCGGCGAGCGGTCGAGATCGACCACGCCACGCCCGATCGGACCGCATGCGATCTTGTCCATGTAGGTATTGGGGCATCTGAGCAGCTTGCCGCGCTCGGCCAAAGCGACGCACGAAAGCGAGTTCGGCCCGCCGGTCGCGCAGATGAGTGAACCCTCGAGCGCGTCGACCGCGACGTCGATCGCAGGACCCGCGCCGGTGCCGACGATCTCGCCGGTGTAGAGAATGTCGATGGCGCCCTGCTCGCCTTCGCCGATCACGATCTTGCCGTCGATCGGGATTGAGTTGAGCGCCTTGCGCATCGCCTCGCACGCGCTGTGCTCCGCCATCCGCTCGTCGCCCTTGCCGATGAAGCGCGACGCTGAGAGCGCAGCGGCCTCGGTCGCGCGAACCGCCTCAAGGGCGAGATTTCGTTCCATCCCGTATACCCCCATTCAGCTCGTGCTCGCGGGCAGCTCGCGGCGGCCAAAGAGCGTTTCGATAAGACGATATCCGTCGCGCACCAGCACTCCGGTTCGGGCTGCGTCGGCCTCGGTGTAGCGCCGGCGAGCAGGCGGCGCCTCGCCCCCGGCGCGGCTGCTGAGAATAGCAAAGGGGACCGGCTCGTTCGAGTGCGTCTTGAGCTTGCAGGGCGTGGGATGGTCCGGCATCAGGAGGATCGTGAATTCACCGAGCGCCGCGAGTCCGGACAGCATCGGGCCGATGATCAACTCGTCGATACGCTCGATCGCCTCGGTCTTCAGGTCGGCGCGTCCCATGTGTCCGGCCTCATCGGGCGCCTCGATATGGAGCAGCAGGAAGTCGCGCGACTTCAGCGAATCGAGCCCGTAGCGCGCCTTGGCGGCGTAGTCGGTGTCGAGAAAGCCGGTCGCACCCGGCACCTGGATTCTCTCCAGTCCGGCCAGACGGCCGAGTCCGTTGACCAGATCGACCGCCGAGATAACCGAGCCGTCTACTCCGAAACGATCGCGCAGCGTCGGCACCGCAGGACGCGTCCCCTGCCCCCAGAACCATACCGAAGTCGCCTCCGGCTTGCCGCCCAGGCGGCGCGCGCGATTCACCGGATGGTCGCGCAGGATCGCCGCGGCCTTGTCGATCAGGGCGCGTATCCGCTCGGCGCCCTCGCCCGCCGGCAGATGCGGCTCGATCGGTTTGCCGGTGATGTCATGCGGCGGCGTCAGGCGCGTCGAGGTGACGCCGTCGCGCCAGATCATCAGATGGCGATAGCTGACGCCGTTGAAGAATTCGATTCCGCCGCCGGATAGACTCGCCGAAATATCCTTGATGATCGCGGCGGCCTCTTCGCTGCTGATATGGCCGGCGGTAAAGTCGCGCATCGTCGGCGCGCCGCCCTCGCCGGGACCAACGCACACCAGATTCATCCGAAACGCGACGTCGCGCGGTCCCATCTCGACACCCATGCTGGCCGCTTCGATCGGCGCGCGGCCGGTGTGATAGCGCGCCGGGTCGTAGCCGAGCATCGTCATCGTGCCGATATCGCTGCCCGACGGCATGCCGGTCGGAATCGTCGCGACCAGGCCGAGCTGGCCGCGGGTCGCGAGCGAATCCATGTGGGGCTTGCGCGCCGCTTCGAGCGGGGTCTTGCCGCCCAGCTCGTCGCATGGCCAGTCAGCCATCCCGTCGCCGTGGATAATTACGTATTTCACTGGCCAGAGGCCTCCGCGAGCGTCACTGTTTTCCTCTCCTGGACAGAAGCAGCATTTCCGGGTCCATCACGGCCGCGATCTTGTCGAGGTCGGGCTCGACCACGATCGTGTTGCTCAAGTTCTTGAGCGCGGTGTCGGGATCCTTGAGGCCGTGGCCGGTGAGCGTGCACACCAGCGTCGATCCAGGCTTGAGCCCGCCGCTCGCGCTGTACTTGAGCGCGCCCGCCACTGAAGCGGCCGAAGCCGGTTCAGCGAAGATTCCGTGCGCGGCGATCAGGCGATAGGCGGCCAGGATCTCGGCATCGGTGACCGAATCGATCACTCCGCCCGATTCGTCACGCGCGGCGGTGGCCTGCTTCCAGCTCGCGGGATTGCCGATCTTGATCGCGGTCGCGACGGTTTTGGGATCGTCGATCGGATGGCCGCGGACGATCGGCGCCGAGCCCTCGGCCTGATAGCCCATCATCTTGGGCAGCCGCGAGCTGAGTCCCTGCTTTAGGTACTCCTTGTAGCCGGCCCAATGGGCGGTGATATTGCCGGCGTTGCCGACCGGCAAAAAGTGATACGTGGGCGCGTCGCCGAGCTGGTCGCAGATCTCGAACGCCGCAGTCGTCTGGCCCGCGATCCGGTCGGGATTGATACTGTTGACCAGCCGGATCCGGACCGGGTCGCGCTCGGCGAGATCGCGCACCATCTTGAGACAGATGTCGAAATTGCCGATTACCTCGATCACCCGCGCGCCATGCATCACGCTCTGCGAAAGCTTGCCCAGCGCGGTGGCCCCCTTGGGAATCAGGACGAAAGCCCGCAGCCCGGCGCGCCCGGCGTAGGCCGCGGCCGAGGCTGCGGTGTTCCCGGTCGAGGCGCAAATCACGGCGCGTGCGCCCTCGCCCAGCGCCTTGCTGATCGCGACCGTCATGCCGCGATCCTTGAACGAGCCGGTCGGATTGACGCCGTCGTACTTCAAGTAAAGCTTTATGTCGCCACCGAGCCGCCGGGCGAGCTCGGGACTCTCGATCAGCGGCGTGTTGCCCTCGTTGAGCGTCACGACCGGCGTGTCGTCGCGGACCGGCAGGAAGCGCCGGTAATGCTCGATCAGCCCAGGCCATCGTGTGAGCCGGGGAGGATCGGCCGCCCGCTTTGCAGGCCCGGCCTTGCCCTTTGGGACCGGCTTGGCGCTCACCCGCTTGATGCTCACAGATTCTCCTCGATTCGGATAAACGCCGGCGCCTCGCTGACCAGTCGGCGCTGGCGGATAGCGGCCAGCGCACGCTTCAAGTTGCGCTCGCGCGCCTGATGACTGCGCATTACGATCGGCACGGTCCTTTCGGCATCACGGCCCTGCTGAATCACCGAAGCGATCGAAATTGCGTTGCGTCCCAGCACCGACGCGATCGCGCCCAGCACGCCCGGCTTATCGGCCGCCATGAAGCGCAGGTAGTATTCGCATACCACGTCGTCCATCGGCTTGACACGGGCGTTCTTGATCGATCGCAGCGGAAATCCCAGCGGGTGACGGCGCGCGGATTTTCCGTCGCGGGCCGCCAGCCGCTCGCGCGCGATCTCCATCACGTCGGCGAGCACCGCGGTCGCGGTCGGCATCTGGCCCGCGCCCAGCCCGTAATACATGCTCGAGCCGAGCGCTTCGCCGTTTATATAGATCGCGTTGAAGGCGCCGCCCACGAAGGCCAGCAGATGGCGCCGCGGGACCATCGTCGGATGCACTCGCGCCTCGATTCGGCCGTCGTCGTCCTTGGCGATCGCGAGCAGCTTGATCGCATAGCCGAGGTCGCGCGCGTAAGCGATATCGGCCTGCGTGACGCCCGAGATTCCCTCAGTATGGACCTGCGCGGGCTTGAGCAGCACGCCGAACGCCAGCGTCACGAGCAGGCAGAGCTTGTGGGCGGCGTCGTGTCCGTCGATATCCAGGATCGGATTCGCCTCGGCCAGACCGTCGCGCTGCGCATCTTTGAGCGCGTCGCCGAAATCGACCGCGTGCTCGCTCATGGTGGTGAGAATGAAATTGCAGGTGCCGTTGACGATACCGTGAACGGAGCGCTGGCGGTCGGCCACGAGCGCCTGGCTGAGCGTGCGGATAATCGGGATGCCGCCGCCGACGCTCGCCTCGAACCCGACCGCGCGTCCGGCCCGTTCCGCGGCGAGAAAGATCGTCCCGGCGTGCTCGGAGAGCATCGCCTTGTTGGCGCTGACCACGTCCTTGCCGGCCGCGAGCGCCTTGAGCAGCAGCGTGCGCGCGGGCTCATGACCGCCGAACAGCTCGATTATGATGTCGATATCGGGGCGCGCGACCAGCGCGGCCGGATCGGGCGTGATCAGCGCCGCAGTCAGTCCTATCGACGGGTCGGGCGCGACGATTTTGTCGGCTACGCCCGCCAGTTCGAGCGGCGCGCCCAGCTTGTTCGCCAGCATATCGCGGTTCTGGCGCATCAGCTTGAGCACTCCGGTGCCGATCTTGCCACGGCCGAGCAAACCGATTCGGATGGGTTCTGATCGATGCACGTTGGACTCGGCTGGAGACCCGGGTTCAGGAGACCGCCGCGCGGCGATGCTCGGTTCGCACGCCCCGCGCGAGCGCATGGCGGATGCCGCGGATCGCCTGGCGGGTGCGATGCTCGTTTTCGATCAGCGCGAAGCGGACGAAGCCGTCGCCGTCGGCCCCGAAGCCGACTCCGGGCGAGACCGCGACCTTGGCCTCGGCGAGCAGGAACTTGGCGAATTCGAGCGAGCCCATCGCGCGATACGGCTCGGGAATCGGCGCCCACACGAACATCGTGGCGCGCGGCTTGTCGACCGGCCATCCCGAACGGTTGAGCCCGTCGCAGAGCACGTCGCGCCGGCGGCGGTAATTCTCGACGATTTCGGCGACGCAATCCTGCGGCCCGTTGAGCGCCGCGATCGCCGCCACCTGTACCGGCGCGAACATCCCGTAGTCCAGGTACGATTTAATCCGCGCCAGCGCGGCGATCATCTCGCGGTTGCCGACCGCGAATCCCACCCGCCAGCCGGGCATGTTGTAGCTTTTCGAGAGCGTAAAGAATTCGACCCCGATTTCCTTGGCGCCCGCCACCTGCATCATCGAGGGCGCCTTGTAGCCGTCGAAGCACAGGTCGGCGTAGGCGAAATCGTGCGCGACCAGCAGCTCGTTCTCGCGCGCGAAGGCGACGACTTTTTTCATGAAGGTGAGATCGACCGTCGCGGTGGTCGGGTTGTGCGGGAAATTCATGATCAGGAACTTGGGTCGCGGCCAGGCGCGGCTCACCGCGGTCGTCATCTCGTCGAAGAACTGCGCGCCGTCGGTGCTGAGCGGGATGCCCTGCACCTGGGCGCCCGCGATGACGCATCCGTACTGATGAATCGGGTAGGTCGGCGTCGGCGCCAGCGCCAAGTCGCCCTGATCGAGGATGGCCAGCGTGAGGTGCGCGATACCCTCCTTGGATCCGATCGTGACGATCGCCTCGCTGTCGGGATCGAGCTCGACGCCGTGGCGGCGCTGGTACCAGTCGGTGATCGCCAAGCGCAGCTTGTACACGCCGCGCGAGACCGAGTAGCGATGGTTCGCCGGCTTGGTGGCCGCCTCGACCAGCTTGGCAACGATATGCGGCGGCGTAGCCTCGTCGGGATTTCCCATCCCAAAATCTATGATGTCTTCGCCGGCCCGCCGCGCTTTCAAACAAAGCTCGCCGATCGCGTTGAAGACGTATGGGGGCAGCCGCTTGATCCTGGGGAAATCCATCGTTCTATATTGCTCCGTCGGTCGCTCACTCGCGAGCCTGGCGAGTCTCTATTTTGTAACCGAGTGATCGCCCCTGGCGCTAGTGGACCTCTAGCCCGCTTCCGGAAAACCTAACCCCTAACCCCTTCCCGACGCGGGAAGGGGAACCAATCGCGCCAGGTTCCCCGTTCCCTCTCCCTCCGGGAGAGGGTGAGGGTGAGGGCGTAGAACCGGTACCCGGGTCTTCGCCCTCACCCGCGCCGCTGCGCGGCGCGCCCTCTCCCGGAGGGAGAGGGAAGGGAAACAGGGGGTTAGGTTCCGGACTTCCTATTTCGCCGCCTCGACTGCCACCGGCGCAGGCTCCGGGCGCGTCCTCAATGCCCAATAGCAGGCGGCCGAGCCTAGCGAGATGAACGCTGCGATTTGCCATCCGAACGGAATTCCGGACGCGTCGGCTATCCAGCCGCCGAACAGCAAGCCGATCGATCCGCCCAGCGTGCCCAGCGTACTGTTGAACGAGAGCAGCGTCGCGCGTTCGTCCGGGCCGATCTGCTCGTTGAACCAGCTCTGGCCCAGCGGGCCCATCGCGCCGGTGCAGAGGTTCATCGCGAACAGAATCGGGATCACGAAGTTGGGCCGGCCGGCGGCGGCGCCCGCCACGAACAGCAGCACGGCCGCCGATACGATCAGCGCGCCGAGTGCGCGGGCGCGTCCCGACTCGTCGCCTTTGAGGCGCGCGACCGCTTCGGCGCCGATCATCCTGGCGATCGCGAACAGCGACCAGAGCCATCCGATAATCCACACGCCGACCCGATAGCTGTCGTTGAAGAACAGCGGCCATTCCATCCAGAACGGCGCCCAGGCCGCGGTCTGGATAGCTCCCGCCATCGCGAGCAGCAGGACGGTGCGGCGCTTGAAGCCCTGACGCAAGCCCTCAACCACCCGTCGCGAGATCATCGCGGGCATCGCTCGCAGCTCGACATGGACTGTGCGCGGCTTCTCGCCGCGCATCAGCAGAGCGCCGATCGCGCCGCTTGAGAGATAGCCCGCGCAGCCCAGCAGCCACGGCCATGCGATATTGATATTGCCGACGTGGGCGCCGATCAGTGCCGAGGCGATGAAGCCGATCGTCGAGATCTGCGAGATTCGCGAGAACAGCCGGTCCTTCACCGCGTCGAAGCCGGCCGCGTCGAGCGCATCCACGCCCCACGCGTCGATCGAGCCGTTGCAGAAAGTCGTGCCGATACCGTCGATAGTCTCGGCGATCAGAAACACGAAGAAGCGCCGCGAAAAAAAGTAGACCAGGAATGCGGCGGCGCGGGTAACGCATCCGAGCAGGAATGATCTTCGCCGGCCGAGCGCGTCGGCAAACGCCCCGGTCGGCACGTCGGTCAGAAACGTGACCGCAAAGTAGGTCGCGAGCACGCTGTTGATCTGGAGCTGATTGAGCCCGCGCGAGTGCAGAAAGACCGGATAGATCCCGAACAGAAAGCCGCCCGCGAACGCGTACGCCGACCACACGCCGTAATACCGGCGTGTAATCGATCGGATCGTAGCGTTGGGTTCCCTTTTCTCGTCGTTCATCGCAGCACCAAAAGAAAAAGCCCCGAGCCGCTAAGCTCGGGGCTTTTTCATGCCGAGTTCGTGGCTTTCGTTCTAACCGCTTGTGGCGGTCGCCGATCCGGCGATCTTGGTAGCTGAACTCCGCATGATGAAGGCAGGCTAACCGGCTCGACCGCCTCGGTCAAGCAGCGCCATCGTCGCCGAGGACTTCTACCTTGGACTGCGGCGAGCGTGGTCGTAGATTCTTCGCTGCGCTCAGAATGACGCCGGCGGGGCTTTGTTTTTTGAATCCAGCAAGAACTTCGCAACGTCATTCTGAGCGCAGCGAAGAATCTCATATCACCCGCTTCGGCGGACAGCCGCGGCCGATCGGCGCTCCGGGCTTCAGCCTGGAGCCGCGCGACGGCTTTACCGGCGAGGCCCGGCTGATTACCCTGACACATTCCGATAGCCGCGCGGCGATCGATCCTGACCGGCTATCGATTGAACTTGGAGACGCAAACCGAATGTCCGCGAAGCAGAAGCAGCTTGTAGCGTTAGCCGCCGAATTGGCGGCCGATTTCGCCACCCGCTCGACCGAGCATGATCGGGCCAATTCGTTTCCGCTCGAAAATATCGAGAAGATGAAACAGACCGGCTACACGTCGCTGGTGGTGCCCGAGCGCTACGGCGGCCTGGGAGCCGACTTGCTCGACTACGTGCTCTGCCAGGAGCAGCTCTCGCAAGGCGACGGCGCCACCGCGCTCGCGATCAACATGCATCTGTTCGGCGTCGGCAGCATGGTCGAGCGCGCGGACCATACGCCCGATCAGGCGCTGTTGTTCGAGATGCTCGGGCGCGGACGCCAGATCGTCGGCGGCGGAATCAGCGAGCCCGAGACCGGCGGCGATTGGGGCGTCTTCGCCACCAAAGCCCGGCGCGACGGCGAATTCTACGTGCTGAACGGCCGCAAGATTTTCACCAGCCTCTCGCCGGTGATCGATATTTTCATGGTGATGACCACGCTCGAAGATCACGTACCGCTCTCCGCCGTCACCTTCCTGGTGCCGCGCGGCACGCCGGGGCTGGAAGTGATCGAGACCTGGGATGCGATGGGGATGCGGGCGACGGCCAGTCACGACCTGGTGATCAAGGACGTTCGCGTGCCGGCGATCGCGATGACCCCGCCGCGGCCGATCGGACCGATCGACGATCAGGGCATCTCGCTGTTTGCCTGGTTCTCGCTGTCGGTCGCGGCGGTCTACACCGGAATCGCAATCGCCGCGCTCAAATTCACCAAGGACTTCTGCTCGAAATTCAAGCCCATCACGCTGCCGCGGCCGATCAAGTATCTGCCGGGTATCCAGTTCGCGGTCGCGGAGGCCGAGGCGCTGATCGCGCAGTCGCGCGCGATGTACCTCGGCGCCGCTACCGACTACCTCCGCGACCGCGCCTCGTTCCAGGGCGACCAGGGGCTGGCGCGCATGGTGATGCCGAAGTACGTCGCGACCAATAACGCGATCCGCGCGGTGGATTACTGCATGGAGGCGGTCGGCGCCCACGGCATGATGCGGCGCTATCCGATGGAGCGCTACTATCGCGACGTGCGAGCCGGCGTCAACCATCCGT